>Ga0209125_1002613_pt1 | contig 13582 bp, 11 predicted proteins | sample BarGraIncub1131A_FD_184503 | JGI IMG/M metagenome (GOLD analysis project Ga0209125, IMG submission 184503) | Arctic peat soil microbial communities from Barrow, Alaska - Barrow Graham LP Incubations 11-31A (SPAdes) (version 2) | ecosystem: Environmental > Terrestrial > Soil > Wetlands > Peat... | reverse complement strand
AGGGAGGAGGATTCGAACCTCCGAAGTCGATGACGACAGATTTACAGTCTGTTCCCTTTGGCCGCTCGGGAATCCCTCCAGACGAAGAACTTCTTTTTTATAACTGGAGCTGACGATGGGACTCGAACCCGCAACCTGCTGATTACAAGTCAGCTGCTCTACCAGTTGAGCTACGCCAGCTTATCATCCGCCCCGTTTCGCATGTGAAACTTGCATGGCAAAGCGAATCCCTTTTCTAAAGCAAAACGCACATCAAGTCAATATCTTTTTTCATCGAAGCGAATATTTTTTCCCGGCTTGAATAAAGGAGGCGCGCCCGAGGGTTCACCTAACCGCGCCACGAGGGCAGCGGCCTCTGGCCACAACAACAGTCAACACACCGGACTAGCGGAACAAATCGATGCGGGGACAAAGGCCATGCACCCTTCCCCTACCGCCTGGGACCCGCCCCGAACAGTTCGGCGGCCGCATTTTCGCGGCCGCACTCCTTGAGCGCCAGCAAACAGTTCTTGCGCTGCTCGGGAATGTGATAGAGCAAGAGCGACTTCTGCAGCCCCTTCTCACGGTCCGTCTTCGCGACATAGACCTTCTCGCCAGTAAAGGGATCGACCCCCGTGTGGTAGATGCAGGTCGCCAGTGTCCCCGGCGTGGGGGTGAAGTCCTGCACCTGCTCCACCTGCATCCCCCAGTGCTTCAGCAAGAGCGCCAGATCCACCATGTCGGAAAGGGTGCAGCCGGGATGACCCGAGATGAAATAGGGGACGATGTGCTGCTTTTTGCCGATCCGGGAACTTTCCTTCGCGAAGGCATCCCTGAAGCGCTCGAACGAGGCACGGCCGGGTTTGCGCATTACGGCCGTAACCCGGTCGGTCAGGTGCTCCGGAGCGACCTTCAGGAGTCCACTGACATGATGCCCCACCAACTCGCGCAGATAGCGTGGCTGGCGCTCCAGAAGGTCGTAGCGCACCCCTGAGGAGACCGCGACATGCTTCACCCCGGAGACCTCCCGCGACCGCGCAAGGAGCCGGGAACTCCCGGCATCGTCGGTGACCAGGTGTCCGCACGGCTTAGGGAACAGGCAGCTCCCGCGTCGGCAGACCGATCCGGCCGCATTGTCCCCGCAGGAAAGGCCGAACATGTTGGCGGTTGGCCCGCCAAGGTCGCTCACGCTGCCGCGAAACCAGGAAAACTCCGAGAGGCGCTCCAGCTCCCGCAGCACGCTCGGCTCACTCCTGGACTGGATGGTCTTTCCCTGGTGGTGGGTAATGGCGCAGAAGGCGCACCCTCCGAAACAGCCGCGGTGCGTGGTGATCGAACTGCGGATCTGCTCGTACGCGGGAATCACCTCGCTGTAACCTGGGTGCGGCGCCTTCAGGAAAGGGAGCGCGTAAATTCCATCCAGCGCACCTTGCGAAAGCGGTTCAGCCGGCGGATTGCAGACCAGGTAACGCTCGGCGTGACGCTGGACCACGATCCTGGCGCAGGTAGGATTCTGTTCGCCGCAGAGAAGCCGGAACGATTCGGAGTAGGCCGCGCTGTCGCTTGACACCTGCTCGAAGCTCGGCAGTTCCAGCAACCCATCCGTGGTCTCGGGAAGGGCGGACGATACGCAGGCCGTGCCGCGGATATCCCTGATGGAGGAAAAGGGCTCGCCGGATGCAAGCCGCGCCACCAGTTCGAGCAGCGGGCTCTCTCCCATGCCGTAAACCAGCAGGTCCGCCTTGGCGTCGATGAGCACCGAACGGCGCACCTTGTCCTCCCAAAAGTCGTAATGGGCGAAACGCCTGAGGCTTGCCTCGATGCCGCCGATCACCACAGGGACGTCCCGGTATGCCTCCTTGAGCCTGGAGGTATAGACGATGGTGGCGCGGTTGGGACGGGCGCCGTGGCGGTTTCCCGGCGTGTAGGCGTCGTCGCGGCGCAGCTTGCGCGCGGGGGTGTAGTGAGCCACCATGGAGTCCATGGCTCCGGCCGCCACGGCGAAAAAGAGGCGCGGACGCCCCAAAGCCATGAACGGTTCCTTGCTGCGCCAGTCTGGCTGGGCGATGATGCCGACCTTGAGCCCGACCGACTCCAGAAGGCGCGCCAGGAGCGGCACGCCGAAGGCCGGATGATCCACGTAGGCGTCACCTGAGACAAAGATCACGTCCAACTCGCTCCAGCCTCGCGCCTTTGCCTCTGGCATGTTGATCGGGAGAAACTTCGGAGTTGGAACCATCCTGGAGCTGACTTTTTTCATACCTGCCTGAATTGAGGACTGCACTTTTGGTTCAAGGGAATATCGGCAGGAAGTCGAGGCCGATGGTCTCCGGGAGGCCGCACATGATGTTCATGTTCTGCACCGCCTGGCCGGAAGCCCCCTTCACCAGGTTGTCAATCGCGGAGACCACGACCACACGGCCGGTCCGGTCGTCGACGGCGATCCCGATATCGCAGAAGTTGGACCCCCTCACGTGCGCCGTCGACGGGAAGATCCCCTCGGGGAGCACCCTGACGAAAGGCTCGCCATCATAGAACGCCTCGTAGAGGGTGATCAGATCGGCGGCGGTCACCTTGCCGAGCGGATTGGTGTAGATGGTGGAGAGAATTCCGCGATCCATCGGGACCAGATGAGGCGTGAAGGTGATGGCAAGCTCCTTCCCCGCGAGAAGCGACAGCTCCTGCTCTATCTCAGGAATATGGCGATGCGTCCCGCCAACCCCGTAGGCCCGGAAACCTTCATTCACCTCGCAGAAGAGGCCATCCACCTTCGCCCCGCGACCGGCGCCGGAAACGCCGGATTTAGCGTCCACGATGATGGATTTGATGTCGACCACCTTCCCTTTCAAAAGCGGCGCCAGGCCGAGGATGACACTGGTCGGGTAGCAGCCAGGGTTCGCCACCAGCGAGGCCTCGCGGATAGCCGCGCGGCGCAGCTCCGGAATGCCGTAGACCGCGTCCTGCAAGAGCTCCGGGTTGAGATGCTTGTCATACCAGCGGCCGTACACCTCCGCATCGCGCAGTCGGTAGTCGGCGGAGAGGTCCACGACATTCTTCCCCATCTTCAGGAAGGTCGGGACCACCTCCATGGCCGCCTTGTGCGGCAGCGCGGTGAAGACGACGTCCACCTTCCCGGCGATACCGACCGGCTCAAGGTTCTCCAGCGCAATATCGATGCGGCCGCGCAGCGTCGGAAAAACATCGCTTACGGGACGCCCCGCGCTCTGCTCGGAAGTGACGCAGGTAACGGCGACCTCGGGGTGAGAGTGAAGAATCCGTAACAGTTCGACACCGGTGTAGCCGCTTGCGCCGACGATGGCAACCTTGAGCATGAAGCCTCCCTGGATCAGTAAAAACCGGAATTGGAACTAGAGGAACTCGCGACGAGCATTTAGGCCAGGCCAGTATACTCGACGAAACAGCAAAAGGAGGAACCCTCACGGATCCCCCCTTTGTCATGCCTAGGCAGCGCTCTCCAACAAAGCGGTTTAACGCTTGGAGAACTGGAAGCTTGCGCGCGCAGCCTTCTTGCCGTATTTCTTTCTTTCCTTGATACGCGAGTCGCGGGTGATGAACCCGGCTTTCTTCAGCGTACCGCGGAGATCGGCGTCGATCGCGAGCAAAGCCTTGGTGATGCCGTGCTTGATCGCTCCGGCCTGGCCGGAGTCGCCGCCACCCTTGACGGTGCAGAAGATGTCGAACTTGCCGACATTCTCCGTTAGTTCCAAGGGCTGCATGACGACCATCTTGGAGGTTTCCCTACCGAAGTAATTCTGGAGCGTCTTGGTATTTACGATGATTTCGCCAGTTCCGGCCTTGAGCCAGACGCGCGCTATCGACGACTTCCTCTTGCCTGTTGCGTAAAAGCTTACTGCTGCCATTTTATATCTCCTGGAGAACGAATTATATGTTCAGATTCTTCGGCTGCTGTGCGGCGTGCGGATGTGCCTCGCCTGCATAGATCTTCAGCTTTTTCAGCATGTGGCGGGCAAGCTTGTTCTTCGGAAGCATGCCCTTGACGGCTTTCTTGATCAGGTCCTCAGGCTTCTTTTCGAGAAGCTTGCCAGCCGTGATCTCTTTCAGTCCACCGACATAACCGGAGTGATGGTAGTAGGTCTTGTCGGCAAACTTCTTGCCGGTAAGAGCGATCTTCGCGGCGTTGACGACAACGACGAAGTCACCGGTGTCGACACTAGGTGTGAAGGTAGGCTTATTCTTACCGCGCAGCACATTGGCGATCTGCGTTGCAACACGGCCGAGCACCTTACTATCCACATCAACCAGATACCAATCCCTGGTCACATCTTCTTTTTTAGCAACTTGCGTCGTCTTCATCGAAACCTCACAACTATCTGGAATTAACACTCGGACTTACAGAAAGGTGAAAATTTAATCTATTTCCAAACGCATGTCAAGACAAAAACTCAGGGCACAAGTTCTTGCGGGTAAAAAACCTCCATCAGGCAGAGTCCGTGGGGGGGCGCCGTCATCCCCGACACCTGGCGATTCCCCTCCAGGAGCAGCCGCGCCACGTCCTGCGGCGCCCTCCTCCCCTGTCCTACCTCCACCAGGGTACCGACCATGACCCGTATCATGTTCTTCAAAAAACCGCTTCCGTTGACGTCCAGGTGGATGGTGGCACCGTCCTGCACCAGGTCCAGCGAGTAGATCCTGCGGACCGTCGTTTTCGCGGCGCAGTTGGAGGCGCGAAAGGCGGCGAAGTCGTGTTCGCCCAGGAACAGCGCGCTGGCCGCGCGCATCGCGTCGAGGTCAAGCGGTTCCGTCAGGCGCCAGGCGACGTGGCGTGCCAGAGGAGAGCGAAGCTTGTCCAGCAGGATGGAGTAGCGGTAATGTTTTGCCTTGGCATCGGCGCGCGGGTTGAAGGCAAGCGGCACTTCCCAGGCCTCGCGCACCGCGATGTCGGCCGGCAGCATCGCGTTGACCCCCTCCCGGAAGGCGCGCAGCGGCAGGTTCTTCTTCGTGTTGAAGCAGGCGACCATGCCGCGGGCATGCACCCCGGCGTCGGTTCGACCGGATGAGCGAAGCTTCGCGGGTTCGCCGAGTATGCGGAAAAGCGCCCCCTCCACGACCTCCTGGATGGTGATGGCGTTGGGCTGTACCTGCCACCCGGAGTACGCAGTGCCATCGTATTCGATAATCAGCTTGATGTTGCGCATAACCAGAAAACTCCCGCGCCTACTTCTTAAGGTACTTCTCGATCAGGATTTCCGCGATCTGTACGGCATTGGTCGCGGCACCCTTGCGGATGTTGTCAGCCACCACCCAAAGATTCAGCCCGTTCTCGACGGAGTCGTCCTCGCGGATGCGTCCCACCAGGGTAAGGTCATCTCCCGCGGCGTTGATCGCCATGGGATAGTCTCCGCTGGTCGGGTCATCGACAAGTTGCACCCCAGGGGCATCCTGCAGAAGTTCCCGCGCCTTGGCCGCGCTGATTTTACGCACCGTCTCGATGTTGATCGATTCGGAGTGGCCATAGAAAACGGGCACCCTGACGCAAGTGGCGGTCGTCTTGATGTCGGCCCCCATGATCTTCGCGGTCTCGTTCGCCATCTTCATCTCTTCCTTGGTGTACCCGTTGTCGCAGAAGGAGTCGATCTGCGGCAGGCAATTGAAGGCGATCCGGTGCGGGTAGACCTCGTTCTTCGCCGGGCGGCCGTTCAAAAGCTCGCCGGTCTGGACCCGGAGTTCGTCCATCGCCTTCTTCCCGGATCCGGAAACCGCCTGATAGGTTGAGACGACGATCCTCTTGATGCCGCCGAAATCGTGCAGCGGCTTCAGCGCCACCACCATCTGGATGGTGGAGCAGTTCGGGTTGGCGATGATCCCTTTCCTAGAGTAACCGGCAATCGCCAGTGGGTTCACCTCGGGGACCACCAGCGGGACCTCCGCGTCCATGCGCCAGGCGCTTGAATTGTCGATACAGACAGCCCCCGCCATGGCGGCCACTGGGCAGAACTCCTGCGAGCGCGCGCCTCCCGCGGAGAAGAGGGCGATATCGATCCCCTCGAAGGAGTCGCGGGTCAGCTCCTCAACCAGTACCGGCTTGCCGTTGAATTCCAGCGCCTGACCGGCGCTGCGACCACTGGCCAGGAACTTGATCTTGCCGACCGGGAAATTGCGTTCCTCCAGACACTCGATCATCTGGGTCCCGACCGCACCGGTCGCGCCGACAACGGCGACATTCCAAAGTTTACTCATGCTCTGCATCTCCTCTTGGTATATCCGTCAGCCCGCGTCAGCGAAACCGCGCGAACCAGACAAAACGGGAGCGCGCCCCCGATCCTGCCTCAAAGGGACGCGCTCCGCTCATACTGCAACTTTTGATTCGAAACTAAAGTCAGCACCCCGCACACGGATTGTACGGATAAAGGGAGATAAACCGCAAGGCTTTTGATGGACCTGAAACAGCGCTGTTGACTAATCCGCTGTTATCCGTGCCTTTTTCGTTAAAATCTGTGTGCCGATTTTGACTCGTTGCGTATCCATTAAGCTTTCCTCTCCTTCAGAACCTGCAGCATGCGGCGTAGCGGTTCGGCCGCGCCCCAGAGCAGCTGATCGCCGCAGGTGAAGGCGGAGAGGTACTGCGGCCCCATTTTCATCTTGCGCAGACGGCCGATCGGCACCGTGAGCGACCCGGAGGTCGCTGCGGGGGTGAGTTGCGACAGCGTGTCGGCCTTGTTGTTGGGAACCAGCTTTACCCACTGGTTGTCGTTCTTGATCATATCCTCGATATCGGCGATGGGAATGTCCTTGTTCAGCCTGATGGTCAGAGCCTGGCTGTGGCAGCGCATGGAGCCGACGCGGACGCACAGGCCGTCGATGGGAATGGGGGTCGTGGTGCCGAGGATCTTGTTTGTCTCGGCGAACCCTTTCCACTCCTCGCGACTCTGGCCGTCCTCCACCTCGCGGTCGATCCAGGGAAGCACGTTACCCGCCAGCGCGAAGCCGAACTCCTTGGTCGGCAGGATGCCGCTACGGAGCGTTTCGGTAACCGTCCGGTCGATGTGCAGGATGGCCGAGGCGGGATCCTTCAGGTGAGCAGCAACCGAGCCGTGCAGGACACCCATCTGGGAGAGCAGTTCGCGCATGTTCGGAGCACCCGCGCCCGAGGCCGCCTGGTAGGTCATGGAGGAGATCCACTCCACCACCCCCGCGCGGAACAGTCCGCCCAAGGCCATCAGCATCAGGCTCACCGTGCAGTTGCCGCCGATGTAATCTTTTACCCCCTTGGCGAGTGCCGCGTCGATGACGTTGCGGTTCACCGGGTCGAGAATGATGATGGCGTCCGGCTCCATGCGTAGCGTGCTGGCCGCGTCGATCCAGTACCCCTGCCAGCCGGCCTTGTGCAGTTGCGGCCGGACGGCCTTGGTGTAGTCGCCCCCCTGGCAGGTGATGATCACGTCCAGCTTTTTAAGTTCGGAAATATCCGAAGCGTCCTTCAGAGTCCCGGCGTTCATGGGTGCGGGCTGCCCCGCCTGGGAGGTGGTGAAAAATACCGGTTCGATGCCCGCAAAATCGTTCTCTTCCTGCATGCGCTGGAGGAGAACCGAGCCTACCATGCCACGCCATCCGACCAATCCGACTTTCATAGGTTCGTTCCTTTTCAGTAGTTTATTTTATTCCGGTGCATGGCACCCATCTTTCACGAATCGCCACAACCCATCTTCTTCAAGCATAGGACAATGTCCTCCGCAGCCAATCGGGATGGTTTTAGTTGAGACGCATTGCAATGCGTCTCCACCGTCCCCACTTTCAGGGTACTGATCCCACCTTAAATTGAGCGACCTTCGGATATCTTCTACAGCGCGGCGATAATCGCGTCGCCGATTTCCTTCGTGTTCACCAGTTTCTCGCCCGGTTTTTCCGTGTAGATGTCCCTGGTGCGTAAACCCTGGTCCAGCACCTTGGCGACCGCCTTTTCGATGGCGTCGGCTGCCTCAGTTAGCCCGAAGGAGTAGCGCAGCATCATCCCTGCGGAGAGGATCTGGGCGATCGGGTTGGCGATCCCCTGCCCCGCTATATCGGGCGCGCTTCCGCCGGATGGCTCGTACATGCCGAAGGTCCCTTCGGCGAGCGACGCGGAGGCAAGCATGCCGAGCGATCCGGTCAGCATGGCGGCCTCGTCGGAGAGGATGTCGCCGAACATGTTCTCGCAAAGGATCACGTCGAACTGCTTGGGCCATTTCACCAACTGCATGGCGGCGTTATCCACATACATGTGGGAAAGTGCCACGTCCGGGTATTCCTTGGAGATGGTCGTCACGATCTCGCGCCAAAGGACCGAGCTGGAAAGCACGTTCGCCTTGTCTATGGAGCAAACCTTCTTGCCGCGCTTGCGGGCAGCCTTGAAGGCAACGTGGGTGATGCGCTCGATTTCCGGAACGCTGTAGCGCATGGTGTCGACCCCGACCCGGTCGCGCCCGACGCCGTCGATCCCCTTGGGCTCCGAGAAGTAGATGCCACCGGTAAGTTCCCGGATAACCAGGAGGTCGAAGCCGCCGGCGATAACCTCTTCCTTCAGCGATGAGGCGCTGGTGAGCGACGGGAAGATGGTGGCCGGGCGCAGGTTAGCGTAGAGGCCGAAGATCTTTCTAAGCGGCAGCAGAGCGCCGCGCTCGGGCTGCTCGTCGGGCGGCAGGGTCTCCCACTTCGGTCCACCCACCGATCCGAAAAGGATAGCGTCCGACGACTTGCATATATTCACGGTGGTTTCGGGAAGCGCGCGCCCTTCAAGGTCGATCCCCGCCCCGCCAACGTTTGCACGGGTCCGCTCGAAAGTGACATCGTAGCGTTTCTCGACTGCATCCAGTACTCTGAGTGCCTCTGCCATAACCTCCGGGCCGATACCGTCGCCCGGCAGTACTGCCACCTTAAAATTCTTTCCCATTTCGCAAACCTCCGATACGTAGTAAATCATGGATTCTATTTGCGCAAGAGCCGTATTGTCAACATAAAAAGGCCGTCAAACTTAGGTTTAACGGCCCCATACAGCACGCACCGGTTTCAACGACCTCAAGGCGCCTTGATCTCCTCGCTCTTGGCGCGCAGCTTCTTCAACAGTTCGGGATACCCCTGATTATTAATGATCCGGTTGAATTGGCCACGATAGTTGGAAACGAGACTCACTCCTTCGATCACAACATCGTAGACCATCCACTTGCCGCTCTTGCGGATAAGGCGGTAATCCAAGGAATATTCATCCCCCTTGGGTGCGATCACCTTTGACTTCGCTATCGCATGCTGGCCATCGATCGACTCATTCAGATAGACTATCTTTTCATTGTGGTAGGACTCGATCTTGCCCGAATAGGAATTTTCCAGAAGCGTCTCGAAGAGACCGACAAACTCCTTCCTCTCAGCCGGGGTTCGCCCCTTCCAGTGTGTCGCCAAAGAGCGCTGCGCCATCTCGCCATAATCGAAGATCCGACTTATGGAACTCTTCAGCGCCTGCCGCCGCTGCGGTTCCTTCTGCGGCTTTTTCAGCTCTGGGTCCGAGACGATCCGCACCACCTCGTCTACCACCCGCTTCAACTCCTCCGTGACTGACACGTCAGCCAGCACCAGAAAGCAGATGGTAAGGCAGAAGAACAAGAGAACCGCGAACACTATGGATTTCATAAACATCCTCCTTGGTCGGATTCTGTTCCAGACTATTGGTGGCAAGCCCCGATTCAATAGGCAAACCCGAATGACTCGATCCCTCCGAGTTATAAGAGCAGAGGGGCTGGTTATCTGCTCCAGACTGCCTTGGCAGGTCCAAAACTTGCAGTTTATTTTCATGAATAACCATGATACATTCCACCGGCATGGCTTAAGACCTGTACCTGCTATCAGCATATCATCTAGTTAAAATTTAGCAATTTACCGTAACGCATTGGTATTAAGGGTTTTTTAGCACCAAACCAACCTCAAAGACAGCGAGTTTTGCCGCGATCGCGAAGTCCGATTAAGAAGAAAGATCCCACAGCTTGGAGACAACATGAAATGTGTATTTTCCCCTCTGCACCTGGCCGCCGCACTGTCGCTTCTTCTGGTAACCGCCTGCAGCCCCGCAGGAAAACAACTAATGGGTAACCCCCAGAATCCCTATCCGCTTCGTTCTCCGCCCAAGGTGGGCGATATCGTTCACCTGCCGACCGGAACCGTGGTAAACCTCGACCAGATGCTCACCGTGGCCGGGGACGCACGCGTAGTCTACCTCGGCGAGGCCCACGACAACCCCGCCTCGCACCGCCTGGAACTGCAGACGCTTCAGGGCCTCGCGGAGCGGCACCCCGGCAAGATGGCCCTTGGCATGGAGATGTTCAGCCGTTCCCAGCAGCCGGTGCTCGACCTCTGGGTCGCGGGGAAACTGGACGAAAAGTCCTTCATCAAAAAATCGCGCTGGTTCGACACCTGGAAGATGGACTTCGCGTATTACCGCGACCTGCTGCTTTTCGCACGCGACCGGCACATCCCGGTCATAGCACTGAACGCAGAAACGAGCCTGGTGCAGGCTGTGCGCAACAAACCGCTGGAAGAGTTGAGCGCCGAAGAAAAGGCCCAGATGCCTGAATTTGACCAGACCGACCCCTATCAGCGCGGCATGGTTGAAGGGATTTTCAGCGGTCATAGCCAGGCCAAGTTGCATCTGGAGGGTTTTCTGCGCGCCCAGACCCTGTGGGACGAGACCATGGCAGAGTCGGTGGCACGCTACCTGACCGGTCCGGATGGAAAGGACCGACACATGATGGTGGTCGCCGGCGGCAACCATGTCAGCTATGGCTTCGGCATCCCGCGCCGGGTCTTCCGCCGCCTCCCCACCTCATACCTGACCATCGGGGGCCACGAGATCGTTATTTCGGCTGAAAAGCAGAAGGAGTTTATGGACGTCGACCTACCCGACAACCCTATGGTCTCGTTCGATTTCCTTGCCTACCTGGCCTACGAGGAGCTGCCGAAAAGCACGGTCCTGCTCGGCGTGATATTCGAGCCCGGGCCGGCGGGGCGCGGCCTCCTTGTCAACCAAGTCGTGCCCGGTTCCAATGCGGAGCGCGCCGGGGTGAAGCAGGGGGACCTGCTGCTCTCCTTGGATGGCGAATCCCTGGCGGACAGCTTTGACCTGGTCTATGCGGTGAAGCAGAAGAGAATCGGCGACAAGAGTACCCTGCAGATGGAGCGGCAGGGCAAGTCGCTGAAGCTGGACGTCATCTACCAGGCAACCGGTGAAGTACCACCGCACGGGAAACAGTAGGCAGACGGGAGCCGAACCAGGCGGGCGCCAACCATCAAGTCTATTCCATGGCAGGGTAAGCGGTTTCAGGCGGTGAGGCGTAGATCCCCACAAGCCTCTTCACAGGGAAGCAGGCAGCAGGCCATATGCCTGCCCAATCACGGCATTGAAACCAGGAGAATATCGTGAATTTATTATCCCGTCGCGGCATCAGGTCACTGCTCCTTGCCGGCCTGGTCCTGTTCGCCATTTCCGTTTCAGCCGCGGCAAATGCTGCCGGTTCGAGGGACATGCTCTGGAATATCATCGGCAACTGCCTCGACCCAGGCATTGCCGATTATTGCGCTAACTGCCCATCGCCGCGTATCGGCACCCCTTGGGCTGCCGGCAAGCAGTGCCGGGAGACCACGGAGGTATGGGCCGAGAGCGACGACTTCGTCGCCCTACGGGACCGCAAAATGTGCGGCTGCCCTGAAGATTTCGTGCACGGGCTTGTCCTGCCGCGCGCCCGGGTCACCGGGGTTGAAGATCCGCGCCGCCCCGATGGCATCTGGAGCTTCGCCTGGGCGGTCGCACGCGGCAGAATCGGCGAGGAGTCCGCCACGGCGCTTGCGGTAAACCCGGCGGAAAAGCGCGCCCAGGACCAGCTCCACGTGCACATCGTCCGGCTGCAAAAAGACGCCCGACTACGGTTCAAAGCGACTCATGTGGCACGCGTGCGAAAACTCGACGAGGTCTGGAGCGTTGCCGGCCGCATCGCCGCCCAGGCCGGCCTCGCCGACTACGGTGTGCTCGTCGCCAGCCACCCCGAGGGAGGCTTTACGGTACTCGTCGACAAGGAGAGCCCCGAAAAGAGCTACGCGATTGAACGGTGCCGGTGAAGCGCACCCATGCTGCATTTTTTTGCACAACAGAGGGTTTAATACTTTGGGTGGGAAGATCCCCCTTCTCAGGGGGGATCTTTTCTTGGGTCAATGGATAAGCGATGGACACGACCCGCTCCCTCGGGGAGATCAATTGGATATTCAATCCAAGCCATGGAAGTGATGGGGACCGGATTCCCGGGCAATTACAGCGGCTCGTCGCCGACCGCGTATCTCAGATTTGCCAGGGCCAGGTTGTAGTTGTAGATCGACTGGAAATAGGCGCCCCGCATCTTTGCGTACTGCTGCAATGAGTCGAAGATCTCCTTGGCAGGACCGACGCCGAAGTCGAAGTTCGCGATTGCGGTAACGGCCCACTTCTTGGAGCTTTCGTAGCCGCCCCGGGTCGCCTCCATGCCGCTTGCCGCCTCCACCCCTTCGTCATAGTACTTCCTGATCTGTAGCGGGATGTTTTGCTCGGCAAAGTACCTGGTGGCGACGAGTCGGTCATACTGGGCTCGTTCCTGCGAAATCTTGGCGGAAGTGATGCCGAAATCGAGCTTCCACTTGAGGCCGAGCGCCACGCCGCCCCAGACATGATTGAACTGGTCCGGCACCCAGGGATTGATCACCACGTCCCGGGCTGAGGCATGCGCAGCCGAGAGCATGGCGCCCAGGAAGATGTCCGGGTAGCGGGCAGCCCGAGCCGCCGCCACGAGTTCCTCCCGCGCCTGCAACCCTTCGCTCACCTGCCTGAACTCCGGTCGTTTCAACTTGGCCCGAACCAGATAGCCGTCCAGATCCCCGATTGGATTTCCCTCCCGAATCAGCCTGGCATCCTGCAGTTCCAACACCGTTTCAGGGGGAACACCGATGCGCGCCTTCAGTGCGGCCAAGGCCAGGGTCTCCCCCTTGGTCGCCTCGGCCTGGTATTTGGCGACCTCCCCGCCAAAGGCGTCCAGTTTGTAAAGGTCGGCCTCCTCCACGTTGCTCGAATTCTGGTCCAGGAGCTTTTTCGCCTTGTCCCGCGCCCGGGTCAGATCATCACGCACCTCGTTCAAGAGCTCCTTCGCATCACGGGCGAGCAGGATACTGTAGTAGTATTCCTTCACCTTCAGAACGATCTCGTTTCGTCTCTGCTCCTTGCGCGCCTTCTCCACCTCGATGCCATGTTCGGCGGCTGCCATTGCATGAGAGATCTTACCGAAGCTGTAGAGCGGCTGGACAAGGGTGAGGTCGCCGCGCTCAAACCAGCCCCAACGGTTCGACTGGTTGATGTTGTCCTCCGATTGGACCTGGTTACCCCGGGCACCCGGGACCGGGCCGGTGAGCCCGAGAAACTCTATCTGCGGGTAGCGGTACCCCTTCGCCTCGTCGAGCTTCGCGCCGACCAGCTGGATGTCCGCCTGCGCTTCCCCAAGCTCCGGTGCGCGAGCGAGAGCCCGCGCGACGCAATCATTGAGATTGAGGTTGAGCCCCATTTCCGCGGCAGGAGCGCGCGCAGGCG
>Ga0209125_1002611_pt1 | contig 13598 bp, 9 predicted proteins | sample BarGraIncub1131A_FD_184503 | JGI IMG/M metagenome (GOLD analysis project Ga0209125, IMG submission 184503) | Arctic peat soil microbial communities from Barrow, Alaska - Barrow Graham LP Incubations 11-31A (SPAdes) (version 2) | ecosystem: Environmental > Terrestrial > Soil > Wetlands > Peat... | reverse complement strand
CCATCAGGTGACATATTTTTTGAAATATCCAACACTTTTGTAGGGTCAATTACTGTAGATGAATCCTTATCATTATATTGCTGAGGCCACAAATAGACTGACCAATATGGAAATGGAGTCTGGCACATTTTCCCCAAAGATTTCTCTACATACCGCTCTACCATTGGTGATGATGATAGTTCTACTTTTTCCAAGCCACAGTTAGCCTGAGCATTGTTTACGATTAATCTATAGCTTTTTGCACTTGTTGTTGGAATAGTTATTACTATGGGACCATAAGGATTAAAACCTACGTTTAATGCAGGATTATAGCGATTAATATCGAATGTTGAGATGGTTTGATAACCGTTATTAGTCTTAACCTGAAACGCTGCCTTTGCATTGATGGGTTGCGTTTTGGGATAAATAGATATACTTCGCACAATAAAGTTAGAAGACATGTCAAAATCAAGAACAACTTTTGAATTTGCATCTATCTTAACATTGCTTTTACTTAACGTTTGTACTCCACCTTTAGGTGCTGGATAAGCAATGACTTTTACATCCTGAAAATTCTCTGCAGGCTTTTCTAATCTCACTGTGATATTCTTTGGTCCGGTTATACGCAATTCAGATGATGTTAAATAGCGCATTGCTTCGGTTGGTTTTACCCATGGGCCACCGGACTGGCTCCACCCCGGCGAGTTAAAGATGCCGATTTCAATACCTAAATCTCCTGCTGTTTTAAGTGTTGTATGTATAATATCCCACCACTCATCGCTTAATAACTTAACCTTACCTGTGGGCACTTCGCTGAGGCTTGGGCCTCCTATATTACTACCAATAAAAGCTCTGTTTATACCTGCAGCTTTCATTGCCTGCAAATCTTTGACTACACCTTCTTTAGACATGTTGTCCTGCATCCAATACCAATAAACACTTGTCTTGATTGAGTCTGGAGCAGTTACAAAAGTTTTCTCCAATTCCTTGGAAGAAACATATTTCTTATTAGTGCCGCAAGAACAAAGCAAAGAAACTGCAAAACAACATAAAAGAATATTTATTTTCATCTTAGTTTTTTTGATTCTTAGTAATAGATTTATATTTACCCGATTACACTTACTTGAGAAAACGTCCATTCAGAAATTATTACAGACATTGTTGCTTTCATTTTTCCAATTGGGTTTTTGATTGATTAATTTCTATTTGACGGAAACTCCTAATGGGTTTACCATCTACCATTACCTCTGCTATCAACTCATATTTTCCGACCTTCGATGGAGTGGTAATTACAAATTCATAAATTTCTTTTCCATTTATTGTAACCTTAACAGGTTTGATGACCTCATTACATTTATTTCCATTTATCGTAAAATAGAGTTTCATTTTAGATGTGTAGGTCTGGTAGGTATCATTAATAATACTCACAGGTACAGTAATGGTTTGTTTCGTATTCAGTTCGCTCTCAAAATACTTAATCATTAGCCCCACAGGACAAAAAGTAGGTAGTGTGTATTTTTTAAAGTTGGGTTCATAAATCAAATTTTTCACATCGATAAAGTTATCACTAGTATAAACGCGAGGTTCTTCTACGCGTGAACAATTGAGAGCGGCATAATAAAGTACAGCAGCATTTTTTCGTGTCTCCCTCCAGAACTCTGTCAACATACCCAGGTGTCGTGCATAAATCTCCTGTCGCTGTAAATTGGTCAGGTTTTTCCCGAATATCTGAGCATAAACATTATCTGTAAGTTTCGTTGTAGAACCATCCCGATTGAGCCATAACCAACCGTATTCGTTGATAACCGTAGCATTAGGATATCTTTTCCCAGAAGGAGATGGCGTCCATTGGTCAGGCCCATTCTCTGGCCAGCGCTCTCGTTGGTAGGCATATTTCAATATTCCTTCCTTGGGCAGTTTTGCATTTGGAGCATTATATTCAATAAATACATAAGGATGTACCTCTTTGCAATCATTATCGGAAGCAGGAGTTGCAAAGCCATTATCCCATGGACGATTTTGAATATCGAGATGCCGGACTTTATTGATTGCTTCTCCTGTACGTTTAGAAAGCGTTTCATTCTGTGCATCCCAAACTATTACCGAAGGGTGATTCCAACGTTCCTTCATCCAAATTGAATATTCTCGCGCTATTTGGTCGACAGATTGTGTCATCAACTCAGGTTTTGCAACCATCTCCCAAATATCATACTCATCAAATATCAACATACCAATGCTATCACAGACATCATACCAGAATTCCGGAGGAAAACAAGTAGTACTTCGTTCAGCATTCCAGTAGTTAGCTTTAAATCCCTGGTATAACTTGGTTACCCACTTTTTATTCCATGGTAATGATTTGCGTTCGGTATCCTCATAGAAACGGTTTAAATCAACATTTGTACCACGCATGTAATAGGGCTTATTGTTGAGGATACCCATACCGGTTGGTGTATCAAATCGAAAAGTTCTCATCCCTACCCGGGTTGATTTTGTATCAGCAATTGAAGAAACAGATAATTCGTACAGGAATGGATTTTCAGGCGACCAGAGTGTTGCCCCCTTCATATTAACATTAAAATCGACCTTCCATTCATTGCCTTCCTTTGTTACATTCACATTTTTTGGTATCCCATTTGCAACTATCCGCTTTGTTTTTACTTCGCGCACCTGATACGATAGTTTTTTTGACACCTCATCGTTTTTAGACTTGAATCGTGCCACAACCCTCAGTTCCTCTTTATTGATATCTGGGGCTGTTTGTAGATTTGTAATATAAGGATAGTTGGATAAATTAATAAATACATTATCGTATATACCTGGCATGTAGTATAATATCTCCATATCGAACCCATCAATGATAGAATCAGGAACGTTGTTGTAACAACCTATTTTTACGATAAGCTCGTTTTCGCTGTTTTTCTTGAGGTAATTCTTGATATCGAATTTAGAAGCTGTAAAGTTGTAAGGATTCTCACCCACAAATTGTCCATTGACATAAACCCAGGTATGGTAACGGGCTCTTAGAATGTTAAGCTCCGCTACATCATAATTAGCATCATCAATTCTGAAAGTTTTTCTATACCAAAACAGAGAGTCATTGGTCCTTTTATTGCTTTTCACTAACATCGGACTAGCCATATCCACAAACCCTGGTATAGGGATTTTATTGCTGTAAGTATTTGGCATTTGTTGATTTAGTCCGGTAACTGCTATATCCCACTGACCATTAAGAGATACTACTTTGCGTTTTCCTACCTGTGTAAAAGAAAGCAATGGTATAATAGTGAGTAAAATTAATAAAGAACCTATGACACTGTGTTTCATGATTAAACTTAGTTAATTTCAATGTTTATAAGTTACTTTTTTTATAAGTGATTAAAAGAGATCCAGGCTTATCGTTCAAAGTCAGTTTATATCCTTTTATAAGTTCCTCACCGGCTACCGTTATTTTTATTTGAGAATCGTCATCAATTAATTCATAATTCGTTTTAGCTTCTACACCCCGAAGTTTTACTGTTATTGATTTTTCATTGTTGTTTACACGCCTAAAAGCCAGGATGATGCCATCACCTATGTCTGGTCGGTTTAGTTGATAAGCTAACCATACATTATCTTTTGTCATATTTTCAGTACTTGTTAAGGGATAGTAATCGCTATAATAATAGGGACGCAAACGTTTAAAATCCTGAAAATATTTTTGATATTCACCCTGAGTATGTTCCTTACCGTTTATATCCCAATTGATTACCATTGCACTGCTCATATTGGACCGAAAATGATAAGGTGATACCGTAAAATTTCCAGTTCCATGAAGGGGAAGATAAAAATTCAGTCCGTAAGAATGGCATTGAGAACCATCTGGTTCTCCATACTGGTAATCCGTTCGCCACAAAGGAGAACTCCGGGATATCGTCTCCAGGTCAATCCGTCGTCCACCACTTGCGCAATTATCAATAAGGAGGTTAGGAATACGTACTAACAAGCTGTCCCAATAAGCATATAAACCCTCAATATGTTTAATCTCAGAAATTCCGATACGATCAGGTTTGTCGTTTGCTTCCCAGTATGGCATCGGATCAAAGTTAAAATCTTGACGATAATAGTCAATTCCTTCTTTTTTAAGGAAATTTGACATATAATCGGTCAACCATAATCGGGCTTCATCATTGCCAAGGTTAAAAAGGGCATTACTGTTTCCGGGAAGTTTAATCAACCAATCAGGATTCTTATTGGCAAATTGCGTTTCCGGAGTAACCCGTTCCGGTTCAAACCATAGAATAAATTTAGCACCTACTTTATGTGCTGCATCCGTAACAGGTTTCAAACCATTGGGAAAATTGTCTTTGTTGGGGATCCAATTTCCAACATTACCCCAGGATCCCTTACATGCATACCATCCGGCATCAAGCCAAAACACTTCCGGAACAATATTAAATTGTCTGTTACGATTTATCATTGCAATAGCAAATGACTCTGTTGTACAAGTATGTTCATTACAGGGAGGCGGTCCTTCGCGGGCGAGAAAAGAGGCCAGAGGTAATTCTATATGATTTCCATTTACCTGACGGGTATGATGGACCAGGACAAACTGTCTAAACTGATTGTGACCAATCATTCTGTCTTCTCCTTTCCAGAAAAGCAGACAGATTCTCGGGGTACGGATTTCTTCTTTCGGATAGAGTATTGTCTTCATTTTTTCCATACCCGATTTTAGAGATACCGTTTTATCATTCAATTGGCGAACATCAGCATACCATTTCCCGGTCCAGCCTATGGCTACCATGATTCCCTGTTGTCCGGGAATCTCGATATTGAAAAATGGTAAAGCTGCGTTATCAGATGACCGCCCACCATTCGGGGTCATATATGAACTCTTCCCAACTTCCAAATTTTCATCGATAGGTTGGAAATCTGATCGTTGTCCACTACTCCCTGTTGCATGATGAAATACAAAAGATCCATTCTTTTTTGAAACAAAAGCATGATCTATTTCTGCTGTATTTTCAATCAGTTGTGTGTTCTTTTCTGAAGTATTAGAAAATTTCAGCACCCACTCAACAGCCTTAAAATCGTTGAAACAGGTTACAATACACTTTACAACAAGACCACTTTGTTTATCCGTATAGCTATAGACAGACTCATCCACATTCGGATCGGTCGATTTCATCTTTTCTGAACTATACTTCCATTTTTGGATAAAATTGTTGGAACTTTTTCCTCCATATTCAAACGAAAACGGAGGAACTTTACCTTTTGCAAAGTGTTGTTCAACCCACTTGTGCACATCATCCATTTGAGAAGATGTAGTAATTGATTGACAATTGGCCATATTAATACTTAAAAAAACGGTCAAAAGCATTGAAACCATAAGTTTTAATCCAAAAATTCCAGTTGTTCTTCCGTAAATTATTTTCATCTTCCTATATTATTAATTAGGTTTTACTGATACAATTATTCACTTTATAATAATTTAAATATTTAATCTTCAACTCTTTAATTGAAACATAATTAGTTTATGCCATTATGAATTATGCACAAATATGGAATGTTTTACAATTTAATTGGATCGAAACATGAACGAAGAAGCGTTAATTTCTCAATTCAATACCTTAGAATGACTTTCTAAAATGCATTGCAAACTTAATTTTAAATTAGCCCAAAGTCAAGTACTTTAACAACATCCAGAACTCATTTTTAAAAGAATATTATTGAAGTTTAAATAGTTACAATATGACATAAAACCTGACACTTCATAAAGTTATTTAATAAAACGATAACCTTTATTCTTTTCAAAAAAAAGGATAACTGATTTAATAAGAAAGCAAGTGTTAACTCATTTATCGAATGAAAGTAGAGAATCAAAAGGTATTTGTTCACAATTAAATAACAATTTTCATTTCAACTTTTCATTCAATCTATTGTTATAACTAAGATTTTTAAAAACAAATCGAGAAGACAATGTTTTTTCTTTAACGATAAGGGTAAAAAATCGAGTATAAGATTTTAACATTACCGGTTTTATTATGAGATTATTGATATTGGAAAAACACTGTATAGAATCGATTAAATTCATTGTTTAACCCTTAAAACTTGAATATATGTATGCAATTACCGGAGCAACTGGCAACATAGGAAAAGCCATTGCAATTGAAATATTATCAAAAGGGAAAAAAGTCAGAGCAATTGGTCGTAATGCAGAAAAGCTAAAAGAATTAGCTAACAAAGGTGCCGAAACTGTAATAGGTGACTTATATGATGGCACTTTCTTGCAAAAAGCATTTGCAGGTTGCGACACTGTATTTTGTATGATTCCACCGAATATGCAAGCGACTGATTTCGTAAGTGACCAGAAAAGAATAGTTACAAACTATGTTAATGCCGTCAAGGTTAACAATATAAGGTACGTTATGGTATTGAGCAGTATCGGTGCTCACCTACGTAATGGTGCCGGAATAGTTGATGGATTGGGTCTATTGGAAGAACGGTTATCAGAATTAAAAGATGTCAATGTAATTAACCTGCGCTGTGGTTATTTCATGGAAAACCTTTTTGGCCAGCTTGAAATGATAAAGCATACAGGAGTTATTGGTTCATCTATCAAAGCCGATCTTCGCTTTCCAATGGTTGCGACCAGAGATATTGCCGCCTATGCTGCAAAATGTTTGCTCAGTCTTAACTTTAAAGGCAATACCGTTGACTATATATTGGGACCTAGGGATGTAACCTATAACGAAGTTGCTGAAATAATTGGCAAATCAATTGGTAACCATGATTTAAAATATGTTGAATTTTCTCATCAAGACGCTGAGAATGGAATGGTTCACGCGGGATTTGTTTCTGAAAACATAGCCCGATTAATCACTGGCCTGTCTGAAGCGTTAAATAGTGGGAAAGCATTAAATGCACACACACGTAACCGTGAAAATTCTTCCCCTACAACTATAGAAGAATTTGTAAAGGTGTTTAAAATCAAAAAACGTCTGGCGGATCTACATGCCTAAATTAAAAAGCGGTTATGGTTAAAAACATAACCGCTTTTTAATTTAATAAAAATCAGATATATCCAATATAATAAGTATTAGAAAGGAATGTAACGTTTAACTTTGCTTTGAATTTTTTAAAAGTGGATTGAATTTATAAAAGATATCCTATGACAAATACGTTGAAGCTTTATCAGGTAGATGCATTTACCGATAAGTTATTTCACGGTAATCCTGCAGGAGTATGTTTTTTGAGACAATGGCCTGATGATGTGTTGATGCAAAGTATTGCTGCAGAAAATAACCTGCCCGAAACTGCTTTTATTGTTCAGAAAAAAGTTGATTTTGAAATAAGATGGTTTACACCAACTATTGAAGTAGACTTATGCGGTCATGCAACGCTAGCCAGTGCATATGTGTTGTTTAAATATTATTCCATTAAAGGTAATCTGATTCAATTTTACTCTCCAAGGAGTGGCAACCTTGTTGTTGAACGAGCTGAAGAGTGGCTCACTCTCAACTTTCCTACAGATAGCTATACGAAGATTGATGTCCCAGAAGTTCTTATTAATGCTTTTCAAAAAATTCCAATTGAAGCATACAGGGGAAAAACTGATTTTCTTTTGATATTTGCTACTCAGGAAGATATTGAGGAAATGAATCCTGATTTAAAAATGTTAGAATCTGTAGGAGGACGCGGAGTAATTGTATCTGCCCCAGGGAATGAGGTTGACTTTGTTTCACGATTCTTTGCCCCACAGTCCGGAATTAATGAAGATCCGGTAACTGGTTCAGCGCATACTACTCTTACACCTTATTGGAGTATGAAAACAGGAAAGAAAAGACTCACCGCGTTACAACTTTCAAAGAGAAAAGGTGAATTGGTTTGTGAAATTAAAGGCCAAAGGGTATTGATTTCAGGGAAGGCAGTAACTTACATGGTCGGTGAAATAGAAATTTAAGAAAGTATAGAAAATATTATGGTGAATAAAATTAAGGTCATTGGGTTTGATGCAGATGACACATTATGGGTAAATGAACCATATTTCAGAGATGCTGAATATAAACTGGCTGAATTGTTGAAGCCCCTTGCCCCGGAAACAGATATTATAGCCGAACTGTTTAAGACTGAAATGAAAAACCTTGATTTGTATGGCTATGGGGCAAAAGCCTTTACGCTTTCACTGATCGAAACAGCTGTAAAGCTTTCAGGCAAACAAGTTTCATCTTCGTTAATTAACGAAATTATGGAAATTGGAAAAGCATTGATGGATATTTCAATTGAGTTAATTGATGGCTTTGATACATTGTTACCCAGACTTCAGCAAAAATACAAACTTATAGTTGTAACCAAGGGAGATTTGCTTGATCAGGAACGGAAGTTAATAAAATCGGGGCTTCTTCCCTATTTTCATCATATTGAGATTATGAGTGATAAAAAGGAAAGTGATTACCAAAAACTAATCAAACACCTTGGAATACATCCGGAAGAATTTATGATGGTTGGGAATTCAGTGAAGTCGGATATTCTACCCGTTATTAATATTGGAGGAGTCGGAGTTCATGTCCCTTTCCATACTACCTGGCAGCATGAAACAGTTACCGAAACTCCAACAAATCATTACTATGAGATTGAGTTTATTAGTCAATTGGTCGATATTCTCTCATTCAATGACTAAATCGGGTGATGTAATTTGTAAAGCCTACTTGATATGTCAAAAATGATATTTCCACTGATAAAAACCGAAGATCTTAGTTTAATATAATTCATCAGTAATTATCAGTGGAAAAATCTGAATATTAACGTCGATAACCGCCACCACGACTACCGTAATGACCACCACCACGATAAATAATGGTCGGTCCCCAAAAACCTCCGTAATTATAAGGCCATCCAAAATAAGGATATCCAAAATAGGAACCACCCCATCCCAGCCCCCATAATATGGATTATTATATTGTGTATCCCGAATTACGGAATTTATGTGTGTCTGTTCCATGAAATTTATAACACTATCCGACACACCTTGCTTCTGAAGTTTAGCTAGTTGATCTGCTTTTAAAGAATAAGCAGTGTGAGATTTCTTTATTTTCTTGATAATATCCTTTGATGGAACACCGTCCTTGGACATCTGTATGATATCCGGAACTTTAACAAGTGGTTCACGAGATTGTGTTTAGACGACACAACTTTGTAAGAGCAAAATACCACTGGCTATGAACAGTAAAACAAGCTTGTGGCGAGATTTAATTAGCGTTTTCATTTTAAGTACCTCCGTTAAATTATTTGTTAAGTTTTGCAGTTTGTTCATTAAATTTAAAGTCTTACAATTTTGAAATTATAATTTATCAGTTACTTTATAATTATTTATTTATATTTTAAACATTTATCATATTCAGTGGCACTTTAAACACTATGTAATTTAAATCAAATAGAATGCCAAAGTGTATTTCCAATATAAAAATATTTAATACTTCGAATAATTTAGCTTCGGATCAACTCATTTTTCCAAGATTGCATTAGGAATCTGTTCTTTTCAATATTTACATTTTAACTTTCAAGAATAAGTAATATCAAACAAAGACCAAATTATTTTTTTTATATTTACAGATAGTTTCTAAAACTTTATATGGTTATTGATGGTTAGTTAAACAGTTATTTCACAAGATTAATTCAATAAATTAATTGGTGCATAAACAAGAATAAAATGGATATTAAAAATTTTATAGTAGGTTCAGAAGGAAAGTCAAAGGTTAATCTTTCAAAAATAAAAACAGATGACACACACTCCTATAAATCAAAAGATGAATCGCTGACACTATTGGAGAAGAATATTGAAAAGTTAAGTGAACTGCAGGATAAATTATATGCTGAATCCAAATATGGTGTTATCATTATCTTTCAAGCTATGGATACTGCCGGTAAAGATGGTGCCATTAAGCATGTAATGACAGGATTAAATCCTCAGGGAACTTCTGTTACTAGTTTCAAACAGCCCTCTAACGAAGAATTGAAACATGATTATTTATGGAGAGCAAATAATCATTTACCAGAACGGGGACAAATAGGAATTTTCAATCGTTCATATTTTGAGGAATTATTAGTGGTGAGAGTTCACAACTTAATCAACAATGAAAATATTCCTGAAAAATTGATTACCAATGATATCTGGAATGATCGCTACAAACAAATCAATGATTATGAGAAATATCTTTATGAAAACGGTTTTATTATAATTAAACTATTTCTGCATATTTCCAAAGATGAACAAAAGCAACGGTTATTGGATCGTATTGATAATAAATCAAAAAATTGGAAGTTTTCAGAAGGAGATATTCTGGAAAGAACTTATTGGGATAAATATATGGCATGTTATGAGGAAATGTTAGAAAAGACTAATACAGAACATAGTCCATGGTATATAATTCCTTCAGATAAAAAATGGTTCACACGACTAGTGATATCTGAGATTATTGTTAAACAATTAGATAAACTCGACTTAGCCTATCCACAGTTGGATAATAAGCAAGAGCAGTCATTAGCATCTTGTAGGAAAAAATTAATTGAAGAATAATTCATACATTATTTTCAAATATTTCAAGCACTGAAATTTTGAAATGTATTGTAATGACAATAATTATTTATAATAAGATAAACAAACTAACAAAATGGAAATTTTTGGAAATAATTATGTACATATTATAATCTGTACTATCGCTGTCTATTTCTTTCTCATCCTTGCAATCCGACTATTTGGCAAAAAAGAGTTAGCCCAATTATCAGTATTTGATTTAGTCTTTATCCTGTTAATCAGCAATGTCGTGCAAAATGCTATGACTGGACCCGATACTTCTCTATCCGGAGGTTTAACAGGAGCAGCCGCCTTATTTGGTGTAAATTATTTATTAAAATATTTAGAATTTCATTTTCCTATTTTTGGGAAAGCTATTCAAGGTGAATCTGTTATGCTTATTTTCAAGGGAAAGGTTAATATTAAAAATTTGGAAAAGGCTAAAATCACAATGGATGAGCTTTTGGAAGCTATTCGTGAACATGGTGTGTCAACAATAAAAGATGTAGATCTGGCTGTATTTGAAGTCGATGGGAATATCAGTATACTTTCTGATCAATTTAAGAGGACAACATCCAGAAAAAGGAAAGCACATAAAATGATTTCAAAGAATCAATAATTGAATATTGACACGTTTAATTATTATATATTTCTTAGATTAAACATATTCAGTTTGAAGCGGTTATATTAAAATATAAATGATTCTTTGATATCATGACAATTCCAACTGAACAGACAAATCAAAATATAAAAAAAATGAAGACCACATCAATCTTCAAACGTCGTGGAATGCAGATAATCCTATTATCAGGATTCGTCATTTCTTTACTTTTATGTGCAAAGAACAGGGATTTACCTTTGACAAGTAATTTCCATACTAGCGGACTCCTTCTTCCTGCTGGTTTTACCGCGATAGTAGTTGCATGACTAATACACTCTAATGAGCGCCACCTAATACACTGCAATGTGCGCCACTAAATACAACGCAAACAGCGCCACCTAAAGTCTGTTTTTAATGATGATTATTTCATAAAACAAGATTTTCATCACCTGACATTACGTCACAAACAGCGCCACTATAAAGAGAGAGGATTTGTAACAAATAGTACCTTGTTCTAAAAACCAGGTACTATGTCCAATAAACCAATTACGATGTTACAAATTCGACGCATTTTACAATTATTAGCAGAAGGAAGATCCAAGCGGGAGATATCTCGTGTGATGCACTGTAGCCGGCATACGGTCGATGCTTATGTAGGCAAACTGCCATTAACACCATCACTCGATGAACTTTCAAAACTGCCGGATGCAGAACTGGCAAATCTTTTTTATATTGGCAATACCTGTTCAAAACCCGATTCCAGATACGATTATTTAAGCAGTAGGCTTGACTATTACAATAAAGAGTTAAAGCGAACAGGGGTCACTAAACACACGCTATGGGAGCAATATCGTGAGCAGGTTTCCAATGGTTATGAATACGTAAGGTTCTGTCAACATATCAAAGAACATACACGTATAAATGGAGCCACGATGCACTTTGAGCATCAGGCAGGAGACCGGGTACAGATCGACTTTGCCGGTAAACCACTCTATTATCTGGATCCTTCTACAGGAGAACTGATTAGTTGTCCGGTTCTGGTGTGCGTGCTATCATACTCCGGTTACACCTATGTGGAGGCACTCAAGAGCGCATCCCAGGAACATCTTTTTACTGCACTGGGTCGTTGCATGAGTTACTTTGGCGGAGTGCCTAAAAACGCATTGAGCGATAACATGAAGCAATATGTGCAAAAGACTAATAACTATGAACCCACTTTCAGTGTGCTCTGCGAGCAGTGGTCCATGTATTACAATACGACCTTATCCGCTGCCCGGGTTGCCAAACCAAAAGATAAACCCACGGTAGAAAACATGGTTCATATTTCTTATATGCGCATCTATGCCCCTTTGCGTGATGAGACCTTTCACAGCCTAAAAGAGCTTAATCAAAGAATCTTGGTTTGTCTTGATAAACACAACCGTACCCCTTTTCAGAAACGGCCTTACAGCCGTTACGATCGTTTCATGCAGGATGAGTTTTCTTTGTTGAAGGAACTTCCACAAGAACCATTTGTGATCAAGCATACCGCCAGAGCCAAGGTTCAAATGAACTATCATGTCACTCTTGGAGAGGATTATCATCATTACAGCGTTCCCTTCCAACACATCGGTAAACAAGTAAAACTAGTGTACGACGGTGATGTGGTAGAAGTTTATCTGGGAATGCAACGGATTGCTATTCACATACGCAGTTTTAAAAAACATGGTTATACAACGTTAAAAGAACACATGCCCGAGCGGCATCAATATCACAATGAAGCCACAGGTTGGGATTCCGACTATTATCTACGCAAGGCCAAAGAAACAGGGCCAAATGCATTTGAGATCACCCGTCGAATATTGGAATCAAGAGATTTCATGGAACAAGCATACCGGTCTTGCATGGGGCTTCTCCGTTTAACCGGACAGTATGGTCAGGAACGGTTTGAAAATGCATGTAAACGGGCCATTCCGGCCTCCCGTGTCGGCTACAAGATGATCGCTAATATCCTTGAAAAAGGTCTGGATAAACAATCTGATGACGACCTTTTGTATTCAACAAACCTACCGGATCACGAGAACATTCGTGGACCCGAGGCCTATCATTAATCACCTAAAACCCAAAACAACATGAACCATCAAAACACGTTGGACCAACTTGGTCAATTAAAGCTGCAAGGAATGGCTGATGCCTACCAGGCCGTAATCTCTCTCCCTGTACAGGAGCAACCATCCATTCACCCTTTTATTGCCCGCCTCTCCGAGGCGGAGACGCTACACAGGGTAAACCTGAAGACACAACTTTATCTCAAGCACAGTAAACTACGATACAATGCTGTTCTGGAACAGGTGTATTGCAACACCTCCCGTAATCTCACTCAGGAAAGTCTTTTATCAATTGCTGACTGCGGGTTTATTGACCGAAGTGAAAACGTGCTGATCACCGGTTCTACCGGATGTGGAAAAAGCTATCTCGCCTGTG
>Ga0209125_1002607_pt1 | contig 13613 bp, 14 predicted proteins | sample BarGraIncub1131A_FD_184503 | JGI IMG/M metagenome (GOLD analysis project Ga0209125, IMG submission 184503) | Arctic peat soil microbial communities from Barrow, Alaska - Barrow Graham LP Incubations 11-31A (SPAdes) (version 2) | ecosystem: Environmental > Terrestrial > Soil > Wetlands > Peat... | reverse complement strand
GCTTCCTTGAGGAAATATTCCACCGCTTTGACATCGTGATTGGTCACCTTTTCGATGTCCTTGATGCTTTGAGCATTTTCAACCGTAAATGATTGGTATAATTGACGAAGTGCTGCAAAAACACTTGGGTTTATTTTTTCCAGTTGCGGCAGTGGAAGTTCGCACAGCGCAATAAAATACTCAACTTCCACCTGTACCCGATAACGAATAAGGGCAAATTCGGAGAAATACGAAGCCAGGGAGTCGGCTTTTGAACGATAACGCCCATCAACGGGTGAAATCGCAGTTAACATGTTCAAATCCATTCTATACGCTCTTTATGTGGGCAATCACTGCCCCTAACCTAATCAATCTATCTTTTTTCACGTAAAAATTATCGTGAATCTGAGACCACAAAAGTACTATTTTTCAGCGGAATAATACACTTCTTTTGTCATTTAAATTTTACACTTACGCAAAATGGCTCAGAAAAAATTTGCGAGAGTGAAAATTAGCCGTATCTTTGTCGCGCTTTTAGAGAAAAAGAGGGCGTTTAGCTCAGCTGGTTCAGAGCATCTGCCTTACAAGCAGAGGGTCGGGGGTTCGAATCCCTCAACGCCCACAGCAAACCTCTAATTTTTCAAAAAAGCAACCTTTCGGGCGTTTAGCTCAGCTGGTTCAGAGCATCTGCCTTACAAGCAGAGGGTCGGGGGTTCGAATCCCTCAACGCCCACAATAGGTAAAGCCAATAGGCGACACCCAAAAGACAAACCCTACAAAATCAACGTTTTGTGGGGTTTTTTCATCATCCTACCTTGCATTTAAGTTGTAATCTATGACACGATTTAGTCATAAACAGACACATTTTTGTGACTAATTCGTGACCTATTCCAAATTTCAAAAATAGGTCACAAAAAGTCTAGCTTAGGCATACGTTTGACGCCTATTGGCAGCTCTGCAATTATTTCATTTTCAATCAATAAACTAATTTTGTAACGATTAAAAAATGAAATTATGAAAAGTACATTTAAGGTCCTTATTTACTTGAAAAGGAATGCCATTCGAAAAGATGGTAAAATGCCCATTATTGCAAGGGTTACAGTTGATGGACACATCGCTCAATTTAATGTCAAATTGGAAGTTCAGCCAAACAACTGGAGTGTAAAATTGGGTAAGGTTATTGGACAGTCTCCTGATAGTAAGCAATGCAATGCTCAATTAAATGAAATAAGAGCTTCTCTTTACCGAATTTATCACGAGCTTCAACAAAAAGACAATTATGTCACATCTGAAAAAGTTAAGAATGATTTTTTGGGGATCAGCGAAACTCATGAAACACTTTTGTCTCTTTTCCAAAAACACAATGAAGACATCTTAAAACTTGTTGGTATCTCTAAATCCCAGACTACATATCGAAAATATGAAGTCACACGCAAGCATTTACAAAAGTTTATGTTGCTCAAATACAATTTAACGGATATCTCACTCAAAGAAATCAAAAACATGTTCCTATGTGATTTTGAGATTTATTTAATGACTACGGTAGGTTGCAATGCCAATACTACGGCGAAATTTATGCAATTTCTCAAACGTATCATTATTATAGCTCGTAATAACGGAATGATTACTGCTGATCCATTTGCTAATTACAAAATTCATATGACAAAAGTAGATAGAGGTTATCTTACTCAAGAAGATATTGATGTTAAGAATCTAACGGATAAAGAAATTCGAACTTCTTTTGATGGAAAACTATGGATAATGACCAAGAGGCAAAAGACCAATGTGCAATCAAATATTCTCCTTTTGGATGTTCCTAAAATGATTCTGGAAAAATACAAGGGCAAAGCAATTGACAACAAATTACTACCAATTCTTAGCCATCAAAAAATGAATGCTTATCTTAAGGAGATAGGTGATGTCTGTGAAATTGATAAAGAAATAACCTTTCACTTGGCAAGACATACGTTTGCCACCACCATCACTTTGGCAAAAGGCGTTCCAATTGAGACTGTAAGCAAGATGCTTGGTCATACAAATATTCGCACTACACAAATCTATGCTCGTATTACCGACAGTAAAATTAGTAATGATATGCAGGCATTAGCAGGAAAATTACAAGGGATTGAGAAAATGTTCAGAATATAGATAATTTCACAGTATATTTAAACTTCTCAACTATCAATCTCTTCAAGAAAAGGGAAACACAATGCTGTGATTCCCTTTTCTTGTTCAGGATACAATTTGTTGCGAACTAGCTTAGTTCTTTTGTTCTTATATTATTCGCTTTGTTGAATTGGCAACCATTTATTTTGAACATGTTGACGAAGCAACTTTTTATATTATTTTTCTTTATAAGTCGAACTCCAACCAAGTATAAATCTAATTTTCTGACTCGGATTGAACTTAAATGCGATTCCCGAACTCTTTCTGGCCACATAAAAACCACCCAAACCATCAACTGTCACACCTTCACCAGTTTCGAAAATGTCAATAAGCGTATCTGCATAAACTTCAATCCATTGTTTTGCCGTAGCTTCATTCGTATTCATGCGTTTAACAAGTAAACTAATAAATTCCTTTTTTGTTTTAGCCATAAATTTTTGTTTAGGTATAGGAGCTTAGCCCTATTGTCTTATATCTCTTTCATTTTCGCCCAGGAAGGCATTAATTTCTCAGATATTAACCGCAGAACTTCTTCAAATTCTAGTTCCTTGTCTCTGTTGATTTTGTTTAGGAAAGCTGTCCAACTTCTTTTTCTCAGAGTATTCGTCGCAAACTCAGCTGTAAACAGCGCATGATTCTCAGTGTACGAAGTCCCTCTGTTTTCAAAAGTTGCTTTAATTGCATCTTCTAATGTATCGTTGTCAAATTTGTTGTCAGCTAATAATTTGTACACATCATAGAAATCTTTCATCCGACTATTAGCTACCGATAATTCTATCATTGCCTGAAATTTTTCAGCAATTACTGTTTCTTTTGAATATGCCTGTATAACCGGAACCTGCATGTCGTCCAACAATATTGGATATTCCAATGCTTGAACTACCGGAAAAACAATATCACCAAAACCAACATCAATCTGTAAACGCTGTCGAATAGTATGAAAAGTTGCATCGATATATAGGCGAACGCCATTATATTTGTCTTGTTGGGTTATAAATTCTCCAACAACGCTTTCTGGATTAAATACCACTTCATCTTCCGACTGAACAGTGCAAATTTCCCTAAATACCTCACAAAGGACCTCAATATCATTTGATATTTGTGTTCCCAGTAAGTCAACATCTATTGTCGGTCGACTTTTTAGTCCTTGCATGGCGTAAATAAATGTTCCACCTTTTAGAATAAATTGCTGAGAATAATCAGAAACCGAAAGCCGATATAATAAACGTTCGTGCAAAAAACGGATGATGATAAGTTGAAAATCAATTCCTTCTTTTTTAGCCAAATTGAGCAATCTTGCTCTTATTGAAACTGCTCTGTTACTCATAGTATCATTGTTAGATATTGGTTCAATACGGTTGAGATACGCATATTTTCAGCATATTTCATTAGTTTGTCCAAATTTCGGTCTTTTCTTTTGAGGTAATTCCTCAATATCTCGGAAGTTATGTCAATTCCCACTTTGTTGCGGTAACGAATAGCATCACACACCGATTTTTCTATATCATAAATTGTTATTTGTTCTTCATTGTAGGTTGTTTGAATTATACCTGTTTCATAAAACCTTTTATCCCAATAATACAATTTAATAGGTGGGTAATCCGGCAAAAGCACTTTGTTTTTTGCCGGTATGGCAACATGAATTTCTGTTGGTGTTTGAGTAGATAGTTCATAAAACCTCCATGCAGAGAAAAGACAAATCACAGCTTGCGGTGCTATTCTACAAACATCACTCCAACTAGCTTCTTCTGCAAAATCCATATGACGATACAGTCCACGCTTTATCTGAACCACTTTTTCAGCCTCCAACATAGTTTTCAACTGATAGTAAAGCGATCGATTACCACGGATAAGTTTTGATGTCAGATACCCTTTATTTTGCACAAATAGCTCTTCAAGTTTCACCATATCTATTTTTATATGCACAAATATACGGAGAATATTTATTATTACCGTATTTATGTGCAAGTAGTTTGTTGGAAACAAGTAAAAGTCAGACACAACTTTCTATTTTGAGCTTGTTTCCATTTCAATCAATGCAGCGGTCAAGTTGTCATGATTTCCACCACGAGCAATTCCAATTGTATTTATTTTATCGATTAAGTTTGTAATTATAGATTCAACATTGCCTTCTTCAGAAATCATCTCTATCAGTTTATTTTCCGGAATCATACTACAAATTCCATCTGTACACAACAAAAAACGGTCGCCTATTTGGTAGCTCAGATTGTCAGTAATTTCAACATTCACAGTCGGGCTTATTCCCAAAGAACGAGTAATAACATTTGATTTATCTGAAAGTCGGGCTTGTTCTTCTGTAATTCTACCTTGTCGAACCAAATCAAAGACCAATGAGTGGTCAGAGGTACGGTGAAGTATTTTACCTTTTCTTAGTTGGTAAACTCGACTATCGCCAAGATGACCGCAAATAGCTTTTTCGAGAGTGACGAGCAAAGCCACCACAGTTGAACCCATTCCCTTGAGACTAGTATTTGTTTCACTTTCTTGCCAAATCGCTTCATTCGCTTTTAAAATTGCTCCTTGAAGTGCTTTAGCAGGATTTGTATCATTGCTTTTGGTCACTTCTTCAATAATTATTTGCACAGCTCTCTCAGCGGCATGCCGTCCACCATTATGTCCTCCCATACCATCACAGACAATTATAAGTTCTCCAATCTTTGTTTGTGTAGAACCGAAAAAATCTTGGTTTTCGATGCGACCACCGATATTAGATTGAATGTAAATCATATTGTGTTATTTTGATATTTCTGTTTTGCTGATAAGAGAGATTTTTTCTTAGGAATCTCTAAACTCAAATAAGCCTCCAAAGTTATTGAATTTTTTTTTGCATTGAATCATACTTGTTTTAAAACTGCTGGCAAAAAGGTTTAGCTATTTTTTATTACGACATTATTCTATTTTTTCTACTTCCATCTCATTTATCTAAAACTTTTAGTTGTAGTATTGGACTCTTTCATATTTATTTAGGATTATAAATTTGTCAATAAATTGATTTTTCTTCTTTCTTATCATACTCAATAGACTCATTTACGATAAACTCCTTCGCAATATTTTTTCAAAATTCAAGAGTTTACAAATAAAAAAAACTCAAATCGATTAAATTCCATACTGAAAAGTGGTAAATCCATTTCCCTGCATAAAATTTCAGAATAACACTCATTATCGAGAATTACTCTTATAAAGCACCAACTTCGGCGGTGCTTTTCCCCCTGAAATGGCAAGTCATTTTGAGCTGCTGAAAGAATTTCAAGCAGCTCAAAATACAACTTGCCATTTGCAAATGCAAATGTGATTAGCTTTATTGAATGCCTTCGAAATATCATGATCTGAGTTTATAAATGACAGTGCAAAATTAGTTTCTGATTTTGAGTTTTGCCATAGCTATATGTATGACAAAAGTGGTCTGACTGTGACAAACAGAGACAGTTTGAAAAAGGGTCATATTTTCTTTCTTTATTTGCATGTAATATTTATTGAAAGCATTATTGGTATCAATCAATCATTCATTCTTGATAGATAATATGAAAAATAGAGAACTTGTTTTCAATAAATATTGCAGTTTTGTATACTTGCTCTCTTACACTTACAATCTTGTATACTTACTTACGTTCAAACTTGTAAACTTGTATACATGAAATCTTGTAATTTTGTATAGATTTAAAATTGCAAACAATTCAACAACACAATTTTCAACTTTTCATTATTGAAATCAAAATTGACTTACAAAAAACAAACAACTCTTATTTAAAAACATAATTATTTTTCACATTATTAATTTATCACTACTGTCCGACTAAAAATTGAAAATTAGCTAGCACACAAAAGGGAGCCCCCAATTAGAATTGGAAAACTCCCCCGATATGGTAAATTTGTTGTACCACCAACCTATAAACCATATGGGCAAAAATACAGAAATAAAGTTTGTCGGACAGCCGATTTTTAAACAAATTTTGGATTTACTGGACAATATTGATTTGAAATCGATCATTAAGCGTAATGAATCGGATAAGTACTATAAGGTTTACAGCTATCGGACGCAGTTGGTCACTATGCTATTCGGTATACTCAGCCGCTGCGACTCGATGGGTGAGATTTGCGACGGGATGCGGGCCATGAGTGGTAAATTGAACCATTTGGGGCTTACACAATCTCCGGCGAAGAGTACCGCTTGCGACGGATTGCGTAACAGAACGGACAAATTCTTCGAGGATGTGTATTTTAGCTTGGTCAAGTCTTATGGTAGTTTTTTGTCGGACAGCCGAACCTACGGTCTGACCTTCAAGGAAGTTCTTTTGATTGATTCGACGACCATCCGCCTGTTCAGCGACATCCTGAAAGGTGTTGGTCGCAATCCTAAGGGTGATGGCAAGAAGAAAGGCGGCCTGAAAGCCCACATGCTAATAGACGCCGTACAGCAAGTCGGGCGTTTCATTAAGGTGACGGAGGCCAAAGTCCACGACAAGAACTTTCTAAAGTCGCTGGATCTTGAGAGCAACTGCATGATCGTCTTTGACAAAGCTTACAACTACTACTATCAGTTTGCGAAATGGACGGCAAACAGTGTGTATTTTGTAACCCGCCAAAAATCTAATGCGGTCTATACGGTGATAAGGACTGTCCGGCAAAGCGAACCTGAGAAAGATAAGGCCATGGTGACACTTGAGGAGTTCATTGACCTGGAGTACAAGCCCGAGGATGATGAGGGTAAACGAATTAAGGGATCCAAGGAAGTTGTTACGTTGCGAAGGATCAGCTACCAGGACGAAAAGAACCGGAAGTATGAGTTCCTGACCAATAACCTGAAAATATCAGCCGAAGAGGTCGCTTTTCTTTATAAAAAACGGTGGGGCATCGAATTGCTGTTCAAAAAAATGAAGCAGAACTTTCAGTTGCACTACTTCTACGGAGAAAACGAGACGGCCATCCGGACGCAGGTCTGGTGCACGCTGATAGCTCAGTTGTTAATGACTGTTTTGCAAAAGAAAGCCAATACGGGCAAGGCCTTCTCAATCATTGCGACATTGGTTCGTATACATCTGATCAGCATGCTCGACGTTTACGAGTTACTCAAAGTACGAATCGACGCTTCGAAAGATCACAAAAGGCTCCCCCAGAGGTAGGACAGTTGGTATTTGACTGGGCTTAAGAAATAGGGGTCGCTTTTAAGAAAAGAAACAGGAAGCCCATTTAACTGGCTTTGCAGAAGATATTTGAGTGAATTTAAATTTTAGTCGGACAATAGTGATATTTTAATAAATCAGCATTTCAGAACATTTGTTTTCAGGCCATGAAAATCCTGCAATAATAGTTCAAGTTTAACAGCAATAATTTCAACGCCACCTTCTATATCCGATTCAATATTCAATGGCATTACCGGATCATGTAAAGACAACCGAAGTAAAAACCATCCTTTTTCGTTGGAGGAAGTACAACGCACTCTTAAGCCTTCATAATTAGGAGAAACTACTTCCCAACCATCAAGTTGTATAACTTTCTTTTCGAGTTCAGCTAAAACTTGTTTTCCGTAATTTCCAAAATCTTCTTCAAGAATATTAAAGCGCAATTCTCTGCTCTCAACAGGTTGTTCCAACTTTTTTATCAAATCAGTCAGCGTACGCCCTTTGGCATTCAGTTTTGCCATTTCCACCAATAATTTGGCAACCAAATATGCTCCGTCGTCAAGAAAATAATTCTCTTTTAAAGCAGCATGACCGGAAGTTTCGATGGCAAGCCAACTTTCTTCGCCTTGATTATTCAGATTAATAGATTCGTTAATCACATTTTTATAGCCACGTTGGAACCGGTGATGCTTACCTTTTAATTCTTCTTCAATAAATTTTGTCAATTCATCGGAAGTAATTGAGTCGGTAACAATGGTGCTTCCGGGATGCTCTTTAAGTATTACAGCCGAAATCATAGCTATCAATGCATTTCGATTCACCGGGTTTCCTTTTGAGTCCACAATTGCCGACCGGTCCACATCAGTATCAAAAATTACTCCAAGATCAGCATTCTCCCTGATTACGGCTTCACAAATAGATTGCATAGCTTCTTTGTCCTCGGGATTTGGTACGTGGTTAGGGAAGTTGCCATCAGGATTTAAAAATTGACTACCACGTGTATCTGCTCCAAGCTGATCAAGTACTTTTGACACAAAGAAACCACCTGCACCGTTGCCGGCATCAACAATAATTTTCAACCCTTGAAGCGGGTGCTCGAAATTTGGTTGAATATTGGCCATTTTGCGAATATAATCAACTAAGAATGAAGCGTATTCATCAATGAAACTCCAGGATTCTACCGGATATTTATTTTCAATTGAAATATATTCATTTTCTTCAGCAATTTTCAATATTTCTGTAATATCTTTTTTATCGAGTCCTCCTTTATTGGTGAAAAATTTGAATCCATTACGGTTAAATGGCAAGTGGCTGGCCGTAATCATTACCCCGGCCATAGTAGCCTTTTCGCCGGAAACAGTCGTCATAAACATGGCAGGCGTAGATGCCAATCCACAATCGAATACCTTTGCTCCGGCCTCGCACAATCCTGCAATAAATGCATTTTTTAAAACAGTACCCGAAATGCGTGAATCTGTACCGACTGCTATGGATACATTGGTTTGTGAAGTAAAATTCCATAGCCAATGCACAAAGGATTTTCCCAGCATCTGGGCAACTTCAGGCGTCAAATTCACTTCTTCCCCTATTACTCCTTCCAGAGCAACACCCCGTATATCAGATCCGTTTTGTAATTTTTTCCAATTCATGTTATTTGTATTGTTTTGTTAATAAAGAGTTTAATCTCCTCATTCCTTGTTTATTATTATGTTATTACTTAGGAAGAATCACTGTCCGCTCATCGAGCCCCTCTGCCGAAGGCTATTCGCCACCACCCATTAGTAGTGCAAAAAATACAAGAGAATATAATTCACAGTTATTTTGAAAACGAAGAAATTTTAATTTTAATATAGATAACAATAATAGAATAATGAAAAATTAATTGGAAAGTTTATTCTATCAACAAGAGAAATCATACTTCTAAAAAGCAGGTAAGAGTTTTAAAACTCTTACCTGTTTTTTTATGTTTTGTTTAAAACATTGCTTTTACTTGTTTATATATGTTTTCTGCTGTGAATCCAAGTTTCTCATCAAGAACTTTGTACGGAGCAGAGAATCCAAATGATTCTAATCCAAACACTTTTCCGTTTGAACCAACCAATCCTTCCAGATTAACAGGAAGTCCGGCTGTAAGTCCAAATATTTTAGCACCTTTTGGTAAAACACTTTCCTGGTAAGCTGCCGGTTGACTGCGGAATAATCCTTCCGAAGGAACAGATACCAATCTGATTTTAATGCCATCAGCCCGAAGTAATGTTGCACCTTCGTTCAAGGTTGAAACTTCGGAACCCGAAGCAACAAGAATAACATCAGGATTTCCATCACATTCCACCACATAACCCCCTTTTTGGGCTTGTTCAGCTTCCGCTTTACGATTTGTAGCAGCTGGAAGATCAGCTATATTCTGACGAGAGAAGATTAAACCTGTTGGTGTAGTGGTATTTTCCATGGCCATTTTCCATGCAACAGTTGTTTCTTCAACATCAGCCGGACGTAAAACAAGCATTGAATTGTGTCCTTTGTGGTTTTTGAGTTTTTCCATTAAGCGAATCTGTGCTTCCTGTTCAACCGGTTCGTGGGTTGGGCCATCTTCACCAACACGGAAAGCATCATGCGACCATATAAATTTCACCGGTTTTTCCATTAAAGCAGCCATACGAATAGCCGGTTTCATATAATCGGAGAAAACAAAGAAAGTTGCACAGGCAGGAATAATTCCACCGTGCAAGCTCATTCCAATTGAAATAGCAGCCATGGTCAATTCAGCAACACCTGCCTGTAGAAATGCTCCCGAGAAATCATTTCTTTTAAATGCATGTGTATTTTTAAGAAAACCATCTGTTTTATCAGAATTAGACAAGTCGGCACTGGCTACTACCATGTTTTCAACCTGTTTTGCCAATTCACCCAACACAGTGGCTGAAGCAGCACGTGTGGATTGGTTTGGTTTTTGAACAATGGCATCCCAGTTCACATTTGTTTTACCCGAGAAGAAAAAGTCAAGTTTCTTTGCCAGTTCAGGGTTTTCTTTTGCCCAAATAGCCTTTGCAGCTTGTTTTCTTGCAACAATTTTCGTTAACTCACCGGCACGTTTAGCATACAATGCTTTTGTTTCTTCGAAAATTACAAAAGGATTTTCCGGATTTCCACCCAAATTCTTGATACTTTCGGTATAAGAAGCTCCGCCTTCGCTCAAAGGCATTCCGTGCGTAGCACATTGACGTTCGAAGCTTGTTCCGTCAGCTTTCAGGGCTCCTTTACCCATAATGGTTTTACCAATAATCAGCGTAGGTTTGTGCAATTCTGATTTGGCTTTTTTTAAAGCGGTGCGAATTTCTACTGCATCATTACCATTGATTTCAATGACTTTCCAACCCCAGGCCAGGTATTTCTGTGCTGTATTTTCGCTGGTTACCGAATCGGTTTCAGTCGATAACTGAATATCGTTCGAATCGTAAAACATAATCAGGTTATCTAATCCCAAATGACCGGCAATACGTCCTGCACCTTGCGATATTTCTTCCTGAACACCTCCATCCGAAATAAACGTATAAATAGTTTGGCTCATTACTTCGCCAAAACGTGCTTTCAAAAATTTTGCAGCAATGGCAGCACCAACGGCATATGTATGACCTTGTCCGAGCGGACCGGAAGTATTTTCAACTCCACGCATAATATCAACTTCGGGATGACCAGGAGTCGGGCTTCCCCATTGACGGAACTGTCCCAGTTCTTCCATGGTATATTTACCGGTACAAGCCAAAACAGAATAAAGCATTGGTGACATGTGACCCGGATCTAGAAACATTCTGTCACGACCTTCCCATTTCGGGTTTTGCGGATCGTATTCCAAAAATTCAGAGTAAAGAACATTGATATAGTCAGCACCGCCCATGGCACCTCCGGGATGACCTGATTTGGCCTTTTCTACCGCTGAGGCAACCAGAATTCTGATATTGTCAGCTGCACGGTTTAAATTTTCAATTGAATTCATGATTTTATTGTTTTTGTTAATTTTTTCAATGATCTTAAATATTCTATTTCTTCATGTAAAGATTTATTGTTAAAATATATCTATTTTTTCAATTCTTCTCTGATGTCTTCCTCCTTCAAACTCTGAATTAAAAAATGCATCTATTATTTTTATAGCTTCTGAGTATGAAACAAAACGAGCAGGAAGAGAAAGTACATTAGCATTGTTATGTTTGCGAGCCAATGTTGCAATTTCCGGCATCCAGCAAAGTGCAGCACGGATGCCCTTATGTTTGTTTAAGGTCATACTGATTCCGTTACCTGAGCCACAAATTGAAATTCCCAAATCCGAATCTCCTTGTAGAATAGATGCTGCCATAGGATGAGCAAAATCAGGATAATCTGAACTTTCTGAAGAATATGCCCCAAAATCAATTAATTTACTTCCTTCCTTTGTCTTTAAATATTCAATTATTTTTGATTTTAATTCAAAACCTGCATGGTCGCTACAAATTGCTATTTTCATTATACATTATATTAGTTAGTTGATTACTGAATTTTTATTTTAAATTGTTTAAAATCAGAGTGATTATTAATATTAAAGTCTATTTAGCACACAACTTAGTAAAAACATAAATTGTTTGCAATTCTTCATAAACTTTCAAGCCATTTCATAGCTGCATTTTCTTCCTGAAACGCTCTTATCGGAATACCTTTATTATTGCAGGTACATTCAAAGAAGGAATAGAAATCCCAATCTTCTTTATTTACGATGTAGGCTGTTGGAATACACTTTAATTTTGTGTCAATATTATCAAAATGAGTTGAAAACCAACAATATGCTTCTATAATTGAAATTCTGTTTTTTGACAGCCGATTATCGAAAACTATCTTGTATTTCAGCTCTTTTGCTTTCAACATAATTTTCAATCCCATTGCAACGTAAGCCTACGACGAACCACCTCTTGCGAGCGCAAAATCTTGTGATTACCTTGCGTGATTTTATTTTTGAGTTGTCGGCTTCCAAACAGACCTGCATAATTCCCTCTATGGAGATGCGATAGTCTGAAATTATTTAAAAAACCATTTATGAAGTTCTCCATAATTTTGTTGATACATTTTATAACTGTCATCTAAAATTTCCATAGCGGTTTCTTTATCAAAAAATTTATCAACTACCACTGTTTTGTTTTCCAGTTTTTTGTAATCTTCAAAAAAACACATGGTTTCTGTAATCATGTGAGACGGTAAATCAGAAATATTATTATAATGGTTTACGCTCGGATCTCCTGCCGCAACAGCAATAATTTTATCATCTGCTTCCCCGTTATCTAACATTCGCATGACTCCAATCACTTTTGCCTCAACTATACAAAGAGGAACAAAGTCAATTTGAGACAAAATCAGAATATCAAGTGGATCATGGTCGTCGCAATATGTTTGCGGAATAAACCCATAATTGTGAGGATAATATACCGAAGAATATAAAACCCGGTCAAGTCGGAGCAAAACCGCTTTCTTTGTCTAATTCATATTTTGCATGAGTTCCCTTTGGAATTTCGATGATACTTTTTACAACATCAGGTAAATATGTATGTGGTACAACCTGATGCCAAGGATTGAAATTATTGTTCATTTTTTAAAATTATCTATTTATGAAAATTATTTTTTAAAATTAAATTAATCAATATTCCCTAAAGAGTTTTCAAATAAATATGCCTCTCCACTCCAAAGTTCATTTTTGTGAACATTGGAGTTGAGATTTTGTGATATTGGCATAAAAAATAACAATCACGAAAGCATATGCTTTTAACAACAATTGGAATATCGCTCGAATCAAAGCATCAATACCAAATGTCATTGATAGCAGTTAAAATGATTACTCAAACACCTGAATGTATTTAATGCATATTGTCTCCAGAACATTTTTGTTCAATAAAAAGACACCTTCAAAATGCTAAAAAATTTCAACTGCTTGTTCTTTTTTAATTTTATACTCCTAATTTTGATCTACGAATAAACTCGGCATCTGTAAAGTTCTGACCAGAAACATAACCGGCTAATGGTTGGATGCGTTCATTAATCATATCGAGGAACCAGCTCACTTGTGGGAAGAATGAATCTTCCAATTCGAAGGCCGGAGTAATCCAGTTGCGTGAACCAAGCACACAAACCGGAGCGTCCAAATAGTCGAAGCAAAGGGTGCTGATGTTAGTTGCAAAGTCGTTCAGGAACGAACCACGTGCGCAAGCATCGCCGGCTACAATGATTTTACCTGTTTTCTTTACCGAAGCCACCACTTGTTCGTAGTTGAATGGTACCAACGAGCGTGCATCGATAACTTCTGCACTCAAG
>Ga0209125_1002606_pt1 | contig 13615 bp, 13 predicted proteins | sample BarGraIncub1131A_FD_184503 | JGI IMG/M metagenome (GOLD analysis project Ga0209125, IMG submission 184503) | Arctic peat soil microbial communities from Barrow, Alaska - Barrow Graham LP Incubations 11-31A (SPAdes) (version 2) | ecosystem: Environmental > Terrestrial > Soil > Wetlands > Peat... | reverse complement strand
GCTGATGGGGATAATAATCACAAAACTCATCTAACTTAACAATGGATAAGTAACTCCTTGCAATGTTTTCTCTCTCAACCTTGGACTTACCTATTTTATTGACCATTAGTGGAAAAACCACATTTTGTAACACTGTTTTCCAAGGAAATAATTGATCAAAATCTTGAAATACCATGATCCTATTTATTTCTGGTTTTGAAATTTCCTTGCCATTTAAAGTAATGCAGCCAGAATCTATTTTTTCAAATCCTGCTATTTCCTTTAGTAGCGTAGATTTACCACAGCCTGAGGGGCCAAGCACACATAAAAACTCACCCTCATTAACCCCAAAGCTCATATCCTTATGTACCTCTAATTTAATACCATTTTGTATGAAATGTTTTGTTACATTTTTTATTTCTAGAATCATATTGTCATTCCCCATTTTTTTATAGTTACTTTTTCTAATTTATTAAAAATCAAATCTTCTACTAGCATTCCAATTACCACTATGACAATTAACCCTGCAAAAATCCCATTAGTATCCATAAACACCCTATTTTTAAATATAAACCATCCTAGTCCGCCTTTTCCACCAGCTGCTCCAAAAATCATTTCTGCACTTATAAGTGCCCTCCAGGCTCTTGCCCAGGATATCCTCATACCTGTTAAAAAATATGGTAAGGATGCTGGAATCATTATATATCTTATAATCTTAAAAGAATTAAGCCCATAATTATTCCCCACTTGTTTATATATTTTAGGGATAGCTTTAAATCCAGTAAGTAAATTTAAGACCAATGGCCAAACTACCGAGTGAACAATAATAAAAATAATAGATATCTCTCCTGCTCCAAACCATAATATAATTAAAGGAAGTAGGGCAATTCCCGGAAGTGGATGTGCAATACTTACTAAAGTATCTACAAGTCCTCTAAATGATTTAAATAATATTGAAAGCGAGGATAAAATAACAGCCAATATTAAACCAATACAAAGGCCTTTAAATATTAAAACTAATGAATATATTGTTCCATATATAATTTCCCCACTAATTATTGACTTGTATAAGGAATTTAATATTGCGAAAACAGAGGGGAAAATAAGAGGTGAAAATTTACCTGTTAAATATACAATTTGCCATATAATAATTAATATAACACACCAAAATATTTTGCTGTTTAATATTTTATTTTTCATACTTTACATCATCCCACATTGTACTATTTTTATCATTGTACTCTTTTGAAATATATTTATTTCTTTTCATGAACTTAGCAAATTCATTTACACCTTTAACCTCATCCGTATATACCATATCTTTATGAGTTATATATTTATAAACTTCTACCTTAGAAAGTTTATATATTGGAGCTAATATATCTGCAGCTTTATCGGGGTTTTTTTGCATAAATTGGATTGACTCTTTAAGGGACTTAATAAATGCACTATATAACTCCGGCTTAGTATCATGAAATTTATTTGTTGTTACCCCTACAACAAATGTAAAATCTACACCTATAGCCTCTTTCCCATCTAGTATTTGATGAATATTATTTTGCTCGAGTTCTTTAAATAAATAAGGTGGGGTAGTAAAATGTGCCGTAATATCTTTAGCTGATAGTAGTGCATTCATTCCATCTGGATGTGCTAGTGTTACAAGTAAATTATCTAATTTCTTAGCATCTCCGAATTCTTTCTCGCACTCCATAGCAAGTAAAATATGTTGTATGCTTCCTGGCTGAGGAAGTGCAATCCTATCCTTTTGCGAAAAATCACTTATGGATTTTATATTTTCTTTATTAGTAACTAGAGCTACCGGACTCTCTGATAATCCAGAAGCTATCTTCCACTGCATGCCCTTATCTAAGCCTATTAAAAAAGGTGGAATAGCCATAAATCCCACTTCTACTTGGTTTGATAACATTGACTCACGAATAGCAGCAGTATTCCCTAGCTGCTTCCAATCAATATTCACTCCTGGATAATTTTTTTGGAGTATTTTATTTTCTTTCATTATTTGTAGTGGAGCGTAGGCTAGACCAAATTGCTCTGCAATACTAATATTATTTTGTAAAACATTTTTTTCATTTTTAGATTCACAACCCATTAAAGTTAATACAATTATTCCTAAATTTATTATAATTATATTTCTTATAAGAAATTTTATTTTCATAACGTGTACAGTCTCCCTATCATTATAATAATTTTAAAATTTAATAATCATATTACTATTATTTTGATCATATATGGCTATATTATCAAAAGCTCTATCTATATTAACAATTAACTCTTTAAGGTCACTGCCTTCAATAATCATATAACCAACTCTTTGAGTGGCATTTGTAATTTCTTTTACCTCATCATTTGCCTTAAAATTAATTTTAGCTTTAATTACTCCAGGCAAATTATTAATCACACTTAAATCTCCTATAGTTTTAATCTTCCCTGGTTTTGCAAAAAGTAGTTGAACTGAGAGTTTTTTGTTATTATTAAATAATTGATATTCGCGAAGCCTTGTATAATCAATGTCTATCCCTAAAGAAAAATCAATAAGCATATCTAGTATATTTATCCCTGTTAAATGAGGTATAAATTCATCTTCATAAGCACCACCTATTCTACAAGCAATTTCATTAACTTTTATTCCATGATTTCCAATAAGCATTTGGAAATATATAGGTCCATTATGTATTTTAAAACTTTTAACTATCTTATTTGTTATTTCTATAATTTCACTACCATAACTTTGGAAATGCTTTGAGGGGAAATCGTGAGCCGTGCACACCCCAATACTAGGATAGTTATCATAAGTTACTCTATCAGTTATCGTAAGTACATGAGTATTATCATCCTCTACCCAACCACTCACTGTAATCTCATCATTTTCATAATATTCTTCTACTAGTGTCTCCTCTTCCCTTGAATAACTAAGCACCTCATGAAAATGCTCTCTTACTTGGTGCAGGTCATTTAATTTATATACTCCTCTTTGTCCCTGGCTATCTAAGGGTTTAATTACAATTGGAAAGCTTATACCATCTAAATCACTATCTTTAAAATCACTTTTTAAAAATGCAAACTTAGCTGTAGGTATAGAATTCAATCTAAATATATTTTTCATAATCTTTTTATTAGTAACTGCCTTTGCGGTATCTAAATCAAGAAAACTAGGTAGCTTCCTTTCTTTTGCAACACTGGCTACAGTGTAAACCGGTTGATCCGTCCCTAGTGTTAAAATTCCATCTATATCATATTTTCGGGAAATGTTTATGTTGTCATCTATGCTAAAGGTACTAGCAAGTTCACTATAATCACAATGTTTTTTTCCAGGTGCGTCCTCATAATAGTCTGAAACTATAACAGTATGACCCCTTTGTTTTGCACGTAAAATAGCATTTAATTGGCAATTTCCTCCCCCGAGTATTAGTAATTTCATGATAAATTTCTCCTTTATAATTTTTTATGTTTTATTATATATTGCGGCTTTGAGGATGTAACCATTTTAAAAATCTTATGGTTTGAATAATATAAATATAATTTAATAAATAGTTTTAGAAGTTTATAAAAATCGTAATTAGATTTTCCATACTTTCGTACATTATGATTAACCTCTACATTAGAAATGTTATTGGTATTTTTAAAAGTTATTGCTGAAATATATACAAAAGAAGTTTTATCCTTTATTATCTCACTTATAATACTTTTTCTGATTATTCTAAAGCTACTTATTTTAATATTTTTAGGTTTTAAACATATTTTATTAAACAAATAATCAGTCATTTTGGAACCCATTTTTCTATAAACAGAATGCTGTTTTATTATAGGAATACCATAAACTACATCATATCCCTCATCTATTTTTTTATATAACTTATGAATTTCTTCAGGTGGATGTTGCAGATCATCATCTAATGTAACTATATATTCCCCCGTTGAATAATGAAATCCACACATTAATGCATTTTGTTGACCAAAATTCCCATCTAGCCCAATTATCTTAACTCTAGAATCTATAGTATGTAACTTTTTCATTTGTTCATAACTATTATCAAGGCTTCCATCATCAACCATGATTATTTCATAATCATCACAAAACTTCTTTAGCTCCTTTGAAAGAACCTTATAAAAGTGCTCTAATGAATTTTCACTATTATAAACTGGTACTACTACGGATATGCTTCCTTGCATCCTTATATCTCCTCTAAAATTTGTATTAACGTGCTTATAACATAATTCATTTCCTCTACACTCATTTCTGTATACATAGGTAGTCTAAGCAAGCAGTTACTTACTTTTTCAGTTATAGGTAAATCACCTATATTATATCCAAGTTCTATTCCTTTTTTAGAAGAATGAAGTGGCATAAAATGTGTGAATGCATAAATTTCTTTTTCTCTTAAGCTACAAATAACTTTATCCCTAATCTTTTCGCTTTCAAATATCAAATAAAATAGGTGATAATTGGATTCACATTCACTTGGTATATATGTGCTCTTTTCAATAATTCCGCTTTGTATATATTTAGTTATACTTTTATTATAATAATCATTTATTACTTTTCTTTTTGATTTTATTTCATCCAAATTCTGAATTTGCGCATACAACATAGCCATTAAAATATCGGATGGTACATAGCTTGATCCTATATCAACCCAACTATATTTATCTACCTCTCCACGTAAAAATTCATTTCTATTAGTTCCCTTTTGCCTGATACTCTCTGCACGCTTTATTAATTGGGTATTATTAGAATTTATTGCTATAGCTCCACCTTCCCCACTAACATAATTTTTAGTGCCATGAAAACTATAACAGCCAATATGACCTATGGTTCCAAGAAATTCATTTTTATACTTTGAGTTTACTGCTTGAGCTGCATCTTCAATAACAAACAAGTTATTTTTCGTTGCTATTTCCATGACTTTACTCATGTTACAACTTACCCCTCCATAATGCACAGGTAATATGGCTTTTGTCCTATCTGTAATTTTATTTTTAATATCTATTGGATCTATATTTAACGTGTTTTCTTCTATTTCAGCAAATATAGGAACTCCACCTCGTAACATTATTGCATTAGCCGTTGATGGAAACGTAAATGAAGGCATTATAACTTCATCTCCTGGTCTTATATCTATAAGTATTGCTGCCATCTCTAAGGCATGGGTACCTGAGGTAGTCATTAATATTTTATCTGCAATAAATTTACCCTCCAAAAAAGAGGTTACAAGTTTCGTATAGTAACCATCTCCACTTATAGACCCTCTTTTCATAGCATCCTCAATATATGATAATTCTCGCCCTTCATAGTATGTTTTATTAAAAGGTATTTTCATTATTCTATTCTCCACTCAAATTTATAAATTTTACAAAGTTTAAACTTCTTTTAAAAAATCAAAAGTTACATTAATTTATGTTGATATTTGTGTAACTATTAGGTTAATATGTTAATGTAAGTAATTATTACAATAAAGAGAGGTTAATATTATGATTACAATAGACTGTTTAGGTGATATGTGCCCAATTCCAGTCCTTAAAATACAAAAGGAGCTAAAAAAAACAAAAACTGGTGTTTCAATAAAGGTTATAACTGACCATAGTTGTGTAGTTGAATCAATAAAAAGCCATTTCGCTAGCAAAGATATATCCTTTGAATTTGATGAAGTAATGAATGGCATCTGGGAAATTATCCTAAAGAAACTTTAGCAAAAACTATTTTTACCTACCTTTTTAAAATATTCTATAAATTCTTTTACTCCAATATCATTATAAGCATTTTTTTTATTTATAAGATATACTTCATATTTCATATCTAATCCAATAACCTTTGTTTCCTTAAGCTGTTTTGTGTACAACTCTTTTTTAATAGATATATAAGGTAAAAACGACATTGAATTACCATTAAGAACTAATGATTTAACAGATTCTATGGAATCCAGATTAAACATTACATTTAATTCCTTAAAACTATGTCCAATAGTTTTTAAATATTTATCCAATTTACCTTCTATTTCTAATCTATCTGCTAACATGATGATAGAATATTTTATTAATTCTTCACTCAGAATCTCTAGTGGATTATTGAGCTTGGGACAAGAAACTAAAATCAACCTATCTACCCCCACTTTATAATACTCTAAAGAGCTATCTTTTGGTTTTCCATAAATAAATCCTAAGTCACAAATATCGTTTAAAATATTTTGTTCTACATCATTAGAAAAATTAGTAGTTAGGTTATAGTTATGATGTGGAAACTTTTCTTTTATACTATACATTGTACAAGGCAAAGCATAGGTTGCTATTGTATAACATGAATCTATTTTTATAGTATTATTTTCTTTGTATAAGTCCTTTAATTCTTCTAGCATCTTATTATAGGTTCTTATCATATTTTCCCCATATTTTTGAACAATTTTACCTTCATCTGTAAGTTCTACCCCTCTGTTACTTCTTTCTAAAAGTTTATATCCTAAGCTATCCTCTAGCTTTTGTATCTGTTGGCTTAAAGCAGATTGTGAAATATGAGAAATGTTTGCAACCTTTGAGATGCTTTTAGCTGTTGCTACTTCATTAAAATAATGAAAACACTCTATATGCATAATCTCCCCCCCTTAATATTCTTTTTTATTTGACATAAAAACTTATTTTAATTAATTATAGCATATGTAATATTTAATAAACATAAGGCTATAACTTATTCTTATATAATGTTATATATTGTTATTATTTTAAATACTTGCTAGTCCCAAATGTGTGGTAAACTTAAGTTATTAAATTTATATATAAATAAGGAGCGTAAATAGATGCGTGAGATAAATACAAGCAGTTCTTCCATAAAAAGTAGTTTTTCAACTAGAGCTACGAAAAGTCAACTCCCTTTTGGTATAGGATTATTCATTGTTTTAGTAATTTTTGGGCTCTTTCTATCTACTATATCAGGAAACTTGAGTTTATTCTGGTTAACTGGCATTAGCTTTGGTTTTATATTGCAAAAATCTAGATTTTGTTTTACTGCCGCCATGAGGGATCCCTATTTAACTGGTGGGACAGCAGTAACAATCGCTGTTCTCATTGCTTTAGCTATAACTTCAATTGGATTTACAGCAATTAAATATGGTGATTTCATAAAAGGTCTTCCAATTTCTGGGCAAAGTTATGTAGTTCCAATAAGTATAGCAACTGTAGTAGGTGCTTTCATGTTCGGTATTGGTATGGTAATCGCCGGTGGCTGTGCTTCTGGTACGCTAATGAGAGTTGGAGAAGGTTTTACAATGCTTATCTTAGCTTTGTTCTTCTTTGTTATTGGCTCACTATGGGGTGCACACGACTTTGAATGGTGGAACCTTAATTTTATTTCAAAAGGAAAAGCTGTATTCCTTCCAGATGTATTTGGTTGGTTTGGAGCTATAGTTATTCAACTCCTAGTAATTGCTATATTATATATACTTGTTGAAAAATGGAAAACTAGAAAGCAAAATCAATAAAATTTAAGAACTTTAGGGGGCTAACTTTGGACATAAAAAATAACGAGTTCTATAAAAAATGGTTTAAAAGTGCGTGGACATATGTTGTTGGAGCAGTGCTTTTATCCTTATTCCAAATAGTTACTTTAGCTACCACTGGTGAACCTTGGGGCGTGACTGCTGTATTTGCAAACTGGGGGGCCTGGTTATATAGAACCATTGGTGGAAATGTTGATAAATGGTACTATTTTAGTAGTACTAGTGCTCAATCAACTTTGAATGCTGGATTTCTTAAGGATCCTGCTTCTTTAAGAAATTTAGGAATAATATTTGGTGCTTTACTTGCAACTTTACTTGCATCACAATTTAAGGTAAAGAAAATTAAATCTAAAACACAATTAGTCGCCGCTGCTTTAGGAGGATTACTAATGGGATATGGTTCAAGAATAGGACTAGGTTGTAATATAGGCGCTTTTTATAGCGGTATTGCTTCTCTTTCACTTTCTGGTTGGGTATTCGGTGTGTTTTTGTTCTTAGGTGCAATAGTTGGTAGTAAATTACTGGTAAAATTCTTTATGTAATAAAAATGCTGTTTAGCTTAAGGCTCAACAGCATTTTCTTCTTTATCTATAGAAAATTTAGTCAAAATTAAATTGCAACGTTAAACTTTTTAACTAAATTAACTCCTATTATTCCACCAACAATTAATGCTAACATGAACACCCATCCTGCTAATGAATAATTAGCTACTCCTGAATAGAATGCTCCTATATTACATCCGCCTGAAAGTCTTGCACCATAGCCCATTAATAATCCACCTATTGTATAGAAAGCTGCATCTTTTAATTTAAAATTTCTCTTAAATGAGAAATGCCCTGCGAGTAATATAGATATTGCAGCTCCTATTATTATTCCTAAGTTTCTCATGGAACCTGGGTCATTCATAAATCCTCCATTAATAACATCCATTTCAGAAGATAAAGATCCCCAAGTTGATACATCTACTAGACCTAATGATTGAAATATCCAAGCTCCCCAATTTACAAAAGTAGAAGTCACTCCCCAACTTTTACCTGTTGTAAGTATTATTGTCTCAAACATAACTGTTAAGAGTATTGCTCCAGTATAGAAAGACCATCTCTTTACAAAAAACTTGTGATATGTTTCTTTACTGAAGAACTTGTATTCCGTAGTTTCTGGCAGTTCTTTTTCCCATTCTGCGTATTGTGGTAAAATAAGAGTGTTTGCTCTTTTTCTCTTATTTTCATACCATTTAGCAAATACATATATTGCTAAAACTGCTAATAATGAAATTATGATAGCTCCCATATAACCAAAAGTATCTGGCAAATAAACTTTTGTGCTCCAAGTGGAAAATACAGTACTATCCCACCAAGTCATATTATATGTCCCCCATAAGGATCCTGCTATGAAAAAGAACAACACTATTAAAGACCTTCCTTCGCCTTCTCCTGTGTCCGTAAGTGTTCCAGAAGCACATCCCCCACCAAACATCATACCAATACCAAATAGTATTCCACCCATTACTGTTAAAAGGTTAATTGGTTTAACACTTTGAGTTCCTGGAATTATCTTAGCCCCTCCTACCGCTCTAAATGCTACCTCAGCTCCACCCAAAAAAGCTCCATAATGTATTGCTGCTGTTATTAATAATGATATAGCAAGCAGGAACATTAGCGCTTTTGTTAAAGATGAATCTCCTGTTATATATATTCTTTTTATACCACCTGCAAATCCGAATCTTGATCTTTGCATTACGTATCCAATTGCAAGTCCAGTAATTAAAAATAGTGCTAACCTAGGATCATTATCTGATAAGGCTATAGCAAAGATAACCATGGCCATTATAATTCCAAATCCAACAAAGTATTGTGTTTTATTTATAATTGCTTTTGGTTTTACTACTTTAACATTAGTATTTAAACCCGTAGATCCCCCTGTATTACTCATATTCCATTTCCTTTCTGTACTTATTTTTAGTTAATTTTTATATAAATCCAGCTGTAATTAAATCATCATCTGCGATGCTGCAATATTAACGACTTCAGAAGGATATTTAGACTCCAACTGAAGTTTTCTATTTGTTATAGCATGTAACTCCCACTTCTATAAGTGGGAGACTTTCCTTCTGAAATGTCGTTAAACAGCTGAGCTTACATAAAATTATATATTATAGGAAGTTATAATCAGTAACTATTTTTTCTCTGTCCGTTGTTTGATCATTGAAGTATTCGTAGAAGGATATTCCCATAAACCCACCTGCAATATTATAAATGTTTGTATATCCTAAATGTTGAAGTGCCATTGTTGCATTGTAGCTTCTCTGTGCGCTTCTACAGTGTAGGTATACAGATTCATCTTTTGGTATTTCATTTACTCTTTGTCTTATTTCACTAAGTGGTATATTTTTAGCTCCAATTATATGGCTTAATTCATACTCACCTTTTTCTCTTACATCTATTATGCAAGCTCCACTTTCAACTAAACCTCTTACATCTTTTTCACTTACTTGTTTAAACTCACCATGTAATAAGTTAGTAGCAACATAACCCGCAAAGTTAACTACATCTTTAGCAGTTCCAAATGGTGGTGCATAGCATAATTCTAAATCTCTTAAATCATCCACTGTAGCTCCAAATTTAATAGCCGTTGCGACAACATCCATTCTCTTGTCCACATTTCCTCTTCCAATTGCTTGAGCTCCTAATACTTTTCCTGTTGGAATTTCAAATAGTAACTTAAAGTGTAGTGGCTCACAATCTGGCATTATGCCAACTTTATCTCCTGGTATTACCTTAGCTACTTCATAATTTATGTTTAATTTAAGAGCCTCTATCATTTCTTCATTTAAGCCTACTGAAGCTGCATTATAATCAAAACATTTTACTACTGATGATCCAATAACTCCTGTATTTCTTACAACTCTACCATGCATATGGTCAGCAGCCTGTCTTGCTTGTTTTTGAGCAGGGCCTGCTAATGATAACTTAGTAGTTATTCCTGCTAAGGCATGATATACTTCAATGGCATCTCCAACTGCATATATATTCTTATCGCTGGTTCTGTAGTTTTGATCTACTTTTATAGCTCCTGTTATTCCAATTTCAAGTCCAGCCTTAACTGCAAGTGAAGTTTCTGGAAGTACACCAATAGCCATAACTACTGCCTGAGTTTCTATTTTTCTACCTGATTCTAAAACAACGGTATCCTTTTCAAAAGAACTTACTTTATCTGATACGATTAGATTTACACCCTTATCACGCATTTCTTTATGAAGAATTTGAGCCATATCGTAGTCAAAGGGTTTCATAATATGGGGCAAAGCTTCTATTAGTGTTACGTTATTTCCTGCTTCCCTTAGGTTTTCAGCAACTTCAACGCCTATAAAGCCCCCACCTATTACTGATATATTATAGATTCCATTTTCCTTTATATATCTATTTAGCTTGTCAATATCTACAACATTTCTTACTGTAAATACCTTTACATTTTCAATTCCTTTGATAGGAGGAACTATAGGTTTTGCACCTGGAGATAAAATTAATTTGTCATAGTTTTCAGTATACTGTGTACCAGTTAGTGTATTTTTAACCCTTACTTCTTTTTTCTCTTTATTTATATCAATAACTTCGCTATGTATCCTAGCCTCTATATTGTATTGTGCTAAAAATTTATCAGGGTGCATAAGCACCAGGTCTTCTGCTTTTTCTACTATCCCACTTAAGTGATATGGCAGACAACAGTTTGAGAAGGATACGTCTGCATCTCTTTCAAACATTATTATTTGATCTTCTTCGCTTAATCTTCTGAGTCGTGCTGCCGTAGATGCTCCACCTGCAACTCCACCCACTATTAAATACTTTTTACTCATGATAACCCCTCCATATAATATTCGTATTTTTGTTAATTCTATATCAAGCTGTGTGTTAATTATAATACAATTTTATAGGTTTTTATAATAAGCATGTGTTATACACCATAAAACATTCTAATACATAAACTTTATTTTACCTGCTTTAATTTTTTTATAAAAAATCTAACTCTTCATTTTGGCTGTTGATAAGGTCTAATATTTCTTCTCTTATTTCCATATATTTAGGTGTACATCTTACCTTTTCATGATTTTCACGTGAAATGTTATAAGTGAAATCTATATTATATTCCTTAATGATTGTACCAGGTCCACCTGACATTACAACAACCCTTGTGGCAAGTGCTAATGCCTCATCAACATCATGGGTAATAAGGAAAACTGAATTTTCTGTTTTAGTCCAGATTTTTCTTATTAGTGTTTGCATATTCCGTCTTGTTAGTGCATCTAATGCTCCAAATGGTTCATCCATTAAAATCATTCTGGGTTTGTTTACCAATACCCTTGCAAGAGAGGCTCTTTGCTTCATACCGCCAGATAGTTCATAGGATTTATGTTTTTCACAGCCCTTAAGTCCTACAAGTTCTAAATATTTACTGGTTAATTCCACAATCTCGTTTTTGGGTAGCTTTCTCATTTTCAGACCGAAAGCAACATTATCCTGTACATTTAACCAGGGATATAAAATAGGGCTTTGAAAAACAACACCTCTATGCCAATCAGGTCCAATAATGGGTTCATTGTCCATTTTAGCTTCCCCCTCTGAAGGTTTAAGAAAGCCTGCAATAATTTTGAGCAAGGTACTTTTACCACAACCTGATGGACCAAGTACACATATAAATTCCCCTTCTTTGATGTCTAAATTCATATCCTTTAGGGCAACAACTTCACCTTTTTCACCTGAATACTTTAAATTTATATCTTCTAATGTTACAACATAATTTTGTTTATGTTTAAATATTTCTCCCATAAAAGTTCCCCATTTCTATTATCGTTTTAATCTCTATTAAATAATCACCTTCGCAGCTGTTCATCATCTTCGAAGCTACAATATTAACGACTTTTACTTTAATTTAAATGAAAGTTATTTTAGTGCATTTTCTATATATGATGGATTTACAGCATCTTCAAAAGTAGATAATTTAGGCTGCGTCATAAGACTTTTTTGCTTATATAAAAAATCAGCTGTGTCTTTTAATGAAGTTACCAAATTACCTTTTTTAGCACTTGTTCCAAAATAAGCAGAATCTAATTGTTGCTCCGCAGTAAGCCAAATAGAACCTTTCATCTGTTTTGACGCATCTTCTTGTGTAATTTCTAAGGCATCTGAAATTGTTTTTACTGCCTCAACTTGATTTTCGTTATAAAGTTTAACAGATTTATTTACAGCCTTTATATACTTTGTTACAATATCTGGATACTTCTGCGCAAATTCTCGTCTAACAACCTCTACATTAGATGTAACAACACCCTTTTGTGCCATCTCCTTGCTAGAAATTATAGTTTTACCATCCTTTAAAAGATTAGATAGTGTGGGCTCCCATGCATAAGCTGCGTCAATGTCACCTCTTTGCCAAGCGGCGTATACCTCAGGCATTTGCATATCAAGTAGTGTTATATCTTTTTCAGAAATTCCGTTTAACTCTAAAGCCTTTAATAGGCTATAATGTGTTGTTGTAGCGAAGGGAGTAGCAATTTTTTTACCTACAATATCTTGTATAGAATTAATATTTGAACCGTTTTTAGCTACCAATCTTTCTGCATCCCCAAGAACCTCATGTATCCAAATCATTTCTACATCAATACCGCTTGCAATCCCAAGTGTTGCAGAAGAGGAACCAAGCAAAGCGAAATCAATGTTTTTTGAAACAAGAGCATTTCTAATATCCCCTGCGTTAAATTCAATAATATTAACTTTAACTCCAAGCTCTTCTTCAAAAAATCCTTTTGCTATAGCAATTTTCTCGTCATTAGGCATTTGTTGAGTGCCTATATTCACCACTTTAGGCAAACCTGATGAAGCTGTTTTATTTTCAGAAGTTCCACAGCCTACAAATAATGTTGCTATTACCGTTATCATTATAATATTTGCTAATACTTTTTTAAACTTCATAATTATCACTCCTGATTATAATTTTTTTTTTATTCTTTACCTTTCCACGGAACAACCTTGTGTTCAATAAATTGAATACTTTTATCTAATAATATTCCTGTTATACCCATTATAATAATTCCCAAAAAAATAATATCACTTCTCAAATAGCGGCTTGCATCTAAT
>Ga0209125_1002605_pt1 | contig 13624 bp, 10 predicted proteins | sample BarGraIncub1131A_FD_184503 | JGI IMG/M metagenome (GOLD analysis project Ga0209125, IMG submission 184503) | Arctic peat soil microbial communities from Barrow, Alaska - Barrow Graham LP Incubations 11-31A (SPAdes) (version 2) | ecosystem: Environmental > Terrestrial > Soil > Wetlands > Peat... | reverse complement strand
AGCCCATGCCCAAAGCAAAAGCATGACCGTCACCTGCATCACTCAAGACAACGGCACCCCCAGCTTCGACCCCCTGGTCACCCCCAGCTGCCACACCATAATGCCAGCCTATATCCCTTCGGCAATCCACAGCAAAAATACTGCCCTGCCCGCAGCTACACTCGCTCCGTTCTACGATCTGCTCGGTCGCAAAAAATAGGCCGGAACAGCGCAAGATTTAATATTGCATGAGTCTGCCCATGTGCCCGCAGAGACGCGGCATGGTAACAAACTGGCGGCGGTCGAGTCGCACCATGCGGACTTCGTGGCGGCGCTTGCTGATCTGGATCATCATCTCGAAGTTGTCGGGGGTTTCCCACACCGCACCCTGGAAAGAGGTCGTGTCGCACTGGGTGTCGCCCGTTGATGTTCCCATGCCAGAGATGCGGCTATTTTGCCCTAGAAGCCGTCCGTAGAGGTCGTACATCACGTTGTGGCCACCTTGCCGGTACGAAGTGTCGCGCACCGTGACGTGAATTGCAGAGAGGCCATGGGACTTGTCGAAAACGATGGTGTTCTTGAGTTCGAGCGGGGGTTCCCAGGTGGTTTCCTGCCACGTGAGACTATCGAGGCGCGTAAAGCTTTCGGGCGGGTATTTGGCGAAAAACTCCTTAGGAGGCGCACCCCAGCGCACCAAGTAATGCCCCAGGCGTTCCGAAAAACTGCGCTCATGCTTGGCAATGGAGCGCAGACTGTCGACGCCGCGCTTCAGTTCCACGGTAAGGGCGACCTCGTCCACGGGGGCGCGGGTCACGGCCTTGGATTCCTGGATGCGCAATTGCAGATCCGGATATTCAGCGTCATTGTCCTGAATCGTTTGGTACTGGGCGAGTGCAAGGTCGAACTGCCGCGCCTTGAGATAAGCCTGTCCGAGGCCATCGCGCAGGGGCATGTTTTCGGGGTACAGTTCCACCAGCGGCTCCAGAATGTTCACGGCGAGCTGCGCTTTTTCGCGCGGGGTGATGCTACCCTGGCCCCCCTGGGATCCCGGTGGTGCTTTTTCGCCCAAGGTATGCAGCGCTTCCGCGGCGAACTGGTTTCGGGGGTCTATGGCCAGTGCCTTGCGGTAGTTGGCTTCGGCCTGTTCAAAGGTTCCTTTGTACTCAAGCAGCATGCCGCCCAGAACCAGCAGTTCCGGATCAGAGGGGAAGCGTGTCAGACTGTATTCGACGACTTGCCCACAACTGTCGAGACGGCCTTCATCGTGGAAGCTCCGGGCCAGAAGTCCATAGAAGCGGCCATCGGAACCTTCGGAGAGCGAAATGCCGGTGCGGGCCTCGGTTTGAGCGCCGAGCGGTTGTTTCCCTTGCAAAAGGACTCGCCCGAGAGCCAAGCGTCCTTCCAGCATTCCTGGATTTTTCTTGACGGCCTGCTCCAAAAATTCCAGTGCGATGGTGGATTGCCCTTGGCGACTTGCTAGAAGACCGCGCAGAAAAAGACCCTCGGTGGATTCCGGGTGCTTGCGTTCCAATTGAGACATCAACTCCTGGGCAAGGGCTGAGGTAGACTCATCAAAGGGTTCTGCCTGCAGCAAGGCGCGAATGTTTCCGGCGAGCGCGATCCGCGACTGGGGGAACTGCACCACGACATTTCCGAAAACATCGGCAGCGGATTTCCAATTGCCTGCGCGTAGCAAGTCATTGGCGCGCGCCATTTCCTGAAGGGCCTGTGGGCTGAGCTTGGTGTCATCGGCTTCACCTTTACCGGTGGTGATCGAAGTTCCGGGAGCAAGGCCAAACGGAATCGCACCGGCTTCAATGCTTTTAGGTCCAATCAGGCGACCCAGATTGAACAGACCAACAGTAATCAGTCCGCCAAGAATCAGGGACATCACATAAAGGGAAATACGCTGGGCCCTGCGAGAATCTTTGGGCGGAGCAATTTTGAGCTTGAGGGGGATGGAACGGGGCAAGGAACTCTAACCTCGGAGGAAGTCGTTGAGTTTATCCTTGCTTTCTTTGGATTTTTGCAACTTGCGTAGGGTCTTGTTCTTGATCTGGCGTACCCGTTCGCGGGAGAGCCGCAGATCTTCACCGATGTCTTTCAAGGTGGTGTCTTCGACGGTACCTAGACCGTAGAACATACGGAGAATTTCTTCTTCGCGCTCCGGAAGGACCGAAAGAGCCTCGTTGATAGCGCCACGGAGTTCCAAACGCTCAAATTCCTGCTCCTGGTCCCCTTCGGAACCGAGAACGTCCATGAGCGTCGATACAGAATCGAGACCCGAGGAATCATCACCAATGGGAGCGTCAAGAGATACATCGACAATCTTTTCCATGACTTCGACAATGTCTTTTTCGAAAGGCTGGAATTCGGGAAGTGCGATGGTCTTTTCGTAGTCGCCATGATTCTCGACCAAGGCGCGCTTGAAACGGTTCACCAAAGCAAGCTTGTTGGGCGGGATACGTACCGAGCCAATTTGCTCAAAAAGAGCTTTTTGGATGGACTGACGAATCCACCAGACTGCATAGGAGATGAATTTGACATCTTTCTCTTGATCGAAGCGACGGGCAGCCTTGAACAGGCCCAGATTGCCTTCGTTGATCAGATCGAGAAGCGAAAGTCCACGGCCTTGATATTTACGTGACACACTGACCACAAAGCGCAAATTTCCGCGAATAAGGCGTTGCAGGGCTGCGCGATGGATGTTATGCCGCTGATCGTCTTTCAGGATACCTAAAAGTGCCTGCTCCTCGCCGGGATTCAGGGTTGGGTATCGGTTGAGATCCCGGAAATATAAGGTTTCGTTTTGGTTACTCATCGCATTACATCACTTTATAGCCGAAATAAAGCTAATCGAAGGAGTTCTGTCAATCGAATTTGTTCTCTATAAACGATTATACCCAGAACCCAGCCAGTTTTGTCACTATTGTGTCATTTTACGCAGGGAATCGAAGGTAAAGATGCCTCCACGGTGTCCATCCGTAAACGTGATGCCCAGTGCATAGCGTCCGACGGTGTACAAATTTGCAAGAGTGATGTCATTTGCGATTGTCGTGGGATCGAGAGTTGGCTCGCCACTCCATTCATCGACGCATGCGGCACAGGGGCACTTTATGCGCAGATCGCGAGGAGAATAGAGTGTGAAAGAGCCGTCGGACCAGCCGATGGTGAGTTCGCCCTGGGGAGTGCGCGAAATGCTCTGTGCCGTGGGTTTCTGCGCTGCCTCTGTCGCGGGGTGCGATGCCTTGGCGAGTTCCGGGGTAACCGGAGCAATGGGGAGGTCGTCGAATTGCATGTTGAAGCTTCCCAACCGACTTGCGGAGGCTGCATGGACTGCGAGCTTCGAGGCGACTTGCCCTGCGAGGTCCAGAAATGCCTTGGAAGAGACGCTGTTTGGGTTGCTATAGACAATGGGTTTGCCCGCATCACCCGAATCCGTGACTATGGCTTCCAAAGGAATTTCGGTGAGGAAATCCAGTTTGAGTTCCTTTGCGGTTCTGCTGCCCCCACCCTTGCTAAAAATATGATGTTTTTTATCGCAATTATCACAGATAAAGTAACTCATGTTCTCAACTACGCCGAGCACCGGCACTGCGACGGCACGGAACATGGCAAGACCTTTACGCACGTCGGCCAGGGCAACTTCCTGTGGAGTCGTCACCACCACGGCACCGGAAATGGGGCAGTTCTGGGTAAGGGTGAGTTGGATGTCGCCGGTTCCAGGAGGGAAGTCGATAAGAAGATAGTCGAGGTTTCCCCAGTGGACGCGATGGAGAAAATTCTGGATCATCTGTGTTGCCATGGGACCGCGCCAGATGGTGGCTTTATTGGGGTCGGAGAACATGGCCATAGAGACAATCTGGATGCCTGCCACGGAAACCGGGACCAGGGTGCGGTCTTCGTTGACTTCGGGGCTTGAATTGACCCCAAACATCATGACCATGGAGGGCCCGTAAATATCTGCGTCGAGAATACCTACGCGCGCTCCGGAAAGAGCCAGGGCCATAGCCAGATTGGCGGTAACGGTGGATTTACCCACACCGCCTTTACCCGAGGATACAGCGATGATGTTCTGCACATTGCCAAGCAGTGAGCCTTCGCTGTAATTATTGGATTTCTGCACCTGGGCTTTGAGGGTGACTTCTACCGAGGTCACGCCCGCGAGCGCACCGACCAGTATTTTGCAGTCAGCGACAAACTTATCCTTGACCGGACAGGCTGGCGTGGTGAGCACCAAATCGAATACGACAGCACCGTCAGGGGATATTTCCAGGTTTTGGATAAAATTCAGTTCGACGATGTTCTTGTGAAAATCGGGATCCTCGATGGCTTTGAGGGCTTCGAGCACGTCTTCGCGGTTAGGAATTACTTTAGGCATCCAACAAAAATAGGAAAAGAAGGGGGAAGAATGGGTGCAGGCGCGACAGCTAGCGCAGAGAGAACAGCAGGGAGGCGGAATACGAGTGTAAAGCGCAAAGAGCAAAGTTGCTGCAAGTCACGTAATGCGAGCGCAAAGAGTAAAGTGTAAAGAGCAAAGTTCCCGCAAGTCGTCACTGAATACGAGAGCAAAGAGTAAAGTGTAAAGAGTAAAGTTGCCGCAAGTCGTCACTGAATACGAGTGCAAAGTGCAAAGTGCAAAGTGTAAAGTGTAAAGTTGCTGCAAGTCGTCACTGAATACGAGAGCAAAGAGTAAAGTGTAAAGAGCAAAGTTGCCGCAAATCGTCACTGAATACGAGCGCAAAGAGTAAAGAGTAAAGAGTAAAGTTGCCGCAAATCGTCACTGAATACGAGCGCAAAGAGTAAAGTGTAAAGAGCAAAGTTGCCGCAAGTTGTTACTAAAACGCTTTATACATCTTCCCGACTTCGACGAGGCCTTGTGGCCGAGATGTAAGCACCACTTATCACTTTACACTTTACGTTTTACACTTCTTCCCCGCGGCTAAAGCACCCCAATTGTGCGTAATATGCCTACTGCGCCTACGAGTATCCAGAAGCAGTTCAGGAGCGAATACGCGAAGTCACGGCGCAAGAGGGCGCACCAGGAGAGCAAAATGGCATCGATGGAATTGATCGTCCACACAAAAAGAAATGGGCTCTCGGTGCCAAGCCAGCTGACCATGCTAAAACTCAGAATCCGCATTAGGACGCCAAGGAGCTCAATAGCCTTAATGTGCTGCAGGACAAAACGGTTCAACATGCGGTCAACTTACAAACTTGCGGGGATTTTGTCAGGATCGGGGGACGGAGTTTTCACCCCCCCATTATATGTTTGATAGATTTGCTCCATGCGAATTCTATTTAGCTTCATTGTCCTTGTGTCCCTTGGATTCGCCGCCCCTGCGGAGAATCTTTTCATTGTCCCTTCCGATGCGCGTATCCAGTATTTTGGACGGTGGGACCATTCTGATTCTGTGTTCGCCCAAGCGGATTGGCCGGGAGTTTATTTGCGCGTGGTGTTTCAAGGTACGGGCTGTTCTATGCGCATGCAAGGGGTCAATGCTTTCGAGGTGGTCGTAGATGGGCAAAGTTCCCAGACGGTGTTTGCTGATGATTCGCTGCGAACAATTCCCCTTGTCAGTGGCCTTGCACAGGAACGGCACGTTGTGGCTCTATATAAACGCTCGGAAAGTCAGACCAGTAGCGCAAAATTTTATGGGCTGGAACTCGACCAAGGCGGGCAACTCCAGGCACCACCAGCCCTGCCGGTGCGGCGCATCGAATTCATTGGAGATTCCTACACTGCGGGTTACGGTATGGAATCCCCCGTGCTTGAACCCGGCAGTTTCAATGAGGATTCCCTGGTGTTGCATACTTCTAATGCGATGCAAGCATTTGGGCCCCTCGTGGCTCGCAGTCTGGGGGCGGATTACCAAGTCAATGCGGTGTCAGGCCGAGGGCTTGTGCGTAATATAAATGGATTGCTACCCGAGAAGCCTTTCGGATACTACTACGACTACACTCTGATGTCTGCCCGCAGTCTCGGTAAGCCTTCTCCGCCTTGGAATTTTGCCTCATGGCATCCGCAAGTCATTGTGATCGGACTTGGGATTAACGACTTTCAAGGAACAAGTCCTCCTGCAGATTCAGCCACCTTTGATCAAGCATATTACGCATTATTGGATTCCCTGCGCGCCCGTCACCCCGGAGTGAAATTCATCCTTTGTGCTACGGCCGTATGGCCCAATGACCAGCTGCTTGTGCATGTACCGAGTATTGTCGCCTCTGAACATGCGCGAGGGCACGACGACGTGACCTTGTTCGAATATCGCGCGGAAAAAAGCGGACTCTGGTGGCATCCGAGTGTGCGCGACCATCAGAACATTGCACGCGAACTGCGACCCGTGGTTGCCCGGGTGGGCGGATGGATGTCGCGATAAACTCCATTTGTCGCAATAAGTTAAATTTAGTGCTATGAAAATCTGGATTACTGGCGCTTCGGGAATGCTCGCTCAGGACTTGAGGGCTCTTGCCTCTCAGGCTGGTCATGTTTGTTTGGGTACCGACCTCGATGTCGATATTACTGATCGCGTGGCCGTAAAAAACTGGCTCGATACGAATTCGGTGGACTGGGTGGTCAATTGCGCCGCCTATACAGCGGTCGACAAAGCGGAGGCGGACGAAGACAAAGCCTTTGCCATCAACGCTACAGGTCCAGAAATTCTAGCTCTGGAAACCGCTGCCCGTCATTTGCCATTGATCCATATTTCCACGGACTATGTATTGAATGGTGCCGCACCTGAACCCATGAATGAAGGCGCCGCTCTAGATCCACAGAATGCCTATGGCCGCACCAAAGCCAAGGGCGAAGTTCGGGTGCAGATGCTCAACCCAGAGCATTGGATCATTCGCACTGCGTGGCTTTATGGAATCCACGGCAATAATTTTGTGAAAACGATGCTGCGCCTCATGGGTGAGCGCGACCAGCTCCGCGTAGTCAACGATCAGTGGGGATCGCCAACCTGGACGGTCGATCTGTGCAAGGCCATTCTCCAGATCATCTCTGAGCGCAAGAATCCCGGAGTGTATCACTTCTCCGATGAAGGTTGCATCCATTGGTGCAATTTTGCCCAGGAAATCCAGACCCAGGGTCTCGCTCTTGGATTATTGTCGCGCAAGGCTCTAATCGAGGGTGTTCCTTCTACGGAATATCCGACCCCGGCGAAACGTCCTGCTTGGTCCGTGCTCGATAAATCCCAGATCAAGACGCTGGGAGTTGTGGTACCTGACTGGACGGTTTCGCTAGCGGCTTATTTGCAGCTTGAGGTCACGGCGCGTGCCTGAATATTCTCCTGTGGACTGGAATGGTTTGGATGTCGTGGTTGCGGACCTCGATGGAACCTTGTATCTCGGTGAACGTTCGTTGCCGGGCGCTCTTGATTTCGTACAAAACATCTCAGCACACAAAGCTCTCTACTTCTTGAGCAACAATACCTCCAAAACTCCCGACTGCACGTTTGAAAAACTGATTCGCCTTGGTTTCGATGCCCGTCCCGAACAAGTGCTTTCCCCTTTGCATGGGTTGATTGCCTCCATTCGCTCTCTGGGTCTGACTCATCTTTGGGTGCTCGCCAATCGTGATGTATTGGGCTGGCTATCCTCCCATTTGCCCGGAGTCGAACTCAGGGCGACGCGGGAGCAAACGCAATGTGTGATTCTGACTTACGATGATACTTTGGACTATAATGCCTTGTGCGACGTGGCGTGGCGAATTCAGGATGGTGCCACCTATTGGATTACTCATCCGGACTTTGTGTGCCCGCACCCTGCGGGACCAGTTCCTGATGTCGGTGGTTTGGTCGAACTCTTTGCTGTTGGGACTGGACGTCGGCCGGATCGGGTGTTCGGAAAGCCTAACGCTGAAATTCTAACTGTCTTGACGACGCTGTTTGCGCCTGGCCGCATTCTTTTTATCGGTGACCGCTTATATACCGACTGGGAACTCGCGCGCAGAGTCGGATGTCAGTTTCGCTTAGTGTTGTCCGGGGAGACAACCTTTGAACAATGGAATGCTCTTGGGTCTGAGCGGCCCATGTTACTGAAGCTTTAAAAAAAAAGGTTCCGGCGTTTGCCGGAACCTTTTTTTTGGGGAATTTACAGGCCGAGTTCTTTCTTGATCTCGTCGATGCTATGCACCACAATGTGCTTGCCAGCCCAGATACGGGTAAAGGACTTTCCGTAGTTTTCGTGGATCAGGCGTGGGTCGAGCAAAAGAACCGTTCCCTTGTCGTCTTTGCCCCGAATCAGGCGTCCGAGTCCTTGGCGCAGTGCGAGCACGGCTTCAGGAATGAATATATCCTTGAAGCTATTGCCTCCACGGTTTTTGACCAAGTCTCCGCGCGCCTGGATCAGTGCGTCACCCGGAGTCGGGAAGGGCAGTTTCGGAATCACCAAGAATTCCAGGGCATCGCCAGGTAGATCGATTCCTTCCCACAGCATCTGTGCGCCAATCAGGCACGAGCCCTTCTTCTTGCGGAAAATCTCGACCAAGTTATCGATGGCGCCATCGGTATGCTGGGAAAGGAGCGTCTTGCCCTTGGCAGCAAAGAGCGGCGACATTGCTTCATGGGACTTGCCCAGCGCACTGAGCGCGGTAAACAGGACCATGCTCGAAACGGGCATTTCGGGGAGGATTGCACACAACACTTCGTCCATGGCTTTCTGGAAACCAGGGTCGTTAGGCTTGGGCAAAAAGTCTGCAATGAGGATGCGACGGTTGGCGTCCACGTCGAAGGGATTCTCGAGAATGCGTGCAAAGGGGCGTTTCTCTTCAGAAAGGCTAGGCTCGAACATGCCCATGCGATCCTGGAAATACTCCAAATCACCCTGCACTGAAAGGGTTGCGGAGGTAAACAGCGCAGATTTGATCCAAGGGTAGAACTTTTCGGCAAAGCGTTTGCCGGGCTCCAGCAACTGCGCGAACAGCACGATGGTATGGGGATTGCCGGGCTCGACCATCCAGAATGCCCATTCGGGACGCTGCGCATGGGCAACGAATTCCAGATCTTTCAGGAACGCGGTGATTTCCTTGTTGCAGCCTTCGATATCGCGGGAATAGCCAAGTGCCTTCGTTTCTGGGACCAGGGCTAGACACAGGGCGTCCATGGCCTCAAGAAGCTCGTGAATACTTTGCAGCACAGGCTTGGGATCCGACTGGGTTTCCTCGACGAGGCTATTGGAGTAGCGCAAGCCGTCCTTGTCGTTGAAGCGCTTGATGTTCTTGCCGATTTTCAGGAAGAAGCGGTGCAGATGTTTTTCAGAATCGACCGCGAGCGTGCGCACTTTTTCTGCCAGAGGGTTCACGGCGTCGGCCAGGCCTTCCTGGGTGGAGGCCGCGATCAGATGTTCGATTTCACTCAACAAGCCCATCTGGGGATTCTTGACATGGGCGAGAATCTTTACTTGGTTGCGGAAACGGAAGAACCACACCCGCTTGCCAAAGGCTTCGTGGGCAGCTGCGGGAATGCGATGGGCTTCGTCAAAAATGATATGCTCGTAAGTGGGCAGCAGTGCGAAATCAAGCGCGAAGTCTTGCAAAAACAAGGCGTGATTGACGAGTACCAAGTTTGCGCTGGCAGCCTTGCGACGTGCACCTAGGCCAAAGCACTGTTGGAAAAACTGGCACGATTGGCCTACACAGGATGCGGATTCAGAAGCGAGCTTGTTCCAGAGCTGACGATTGCGGCCAATATGAAAGCCGGAGTTCTCGTTGGCGTCGCCAGTTTCTGTGCGCTCGACCCAGGAAATAAGCGGCATCATGGCTTCGCGTTCCTCGAGGGAAAGCAGAGTGTCGGCATGGTCCAAATGTTCCTGGAACTTGCGCAGGCACAGATAGTTGCTGCGTCCTTTGACCAAGGCTGGGCGCAGGGCATCCCCAAAAAGCGGCGTGATGGAAGGAAGATCTTTTTGCCAAAGTTGTTCTTGCAGGGAGCGTGTTGCCGTGCTGATCACCACACGTTCGCCCGAATTTACAGCCTTGAGTGCTGCGGGTAGCAGGTAGCCAAGGGTCTTGCCTGTTCCGGTGCCAGCTTCCAGTACAGCGATTCCACCCTTATGCAGATTACGTTCTTCGATCTCGGCAAAGTGCGCCTGGTTCTCATTGGGATGAAATCCTGGCAAGGTCTTTGAGAACACTCCACCTGGCTCAAAGTATTCCATCACGCGGCCGGGATGGCGTGGAGGTGGGCCCTTGTGCAGCGGCATGTTGGCTTCGCGCAACTTGAGGACCGGAGCCTCGGCGAGCTCGGACTTGGGAAATACCCGTTCCCAGTCGGTTCCTGCGGCCAGAAGGGCTATCTGGTGCTTCTCATAAGGAGAAAGCAAATCGACCATGTCCAGCGCCTTTAAGAACAATTCGCCACAGGCTTGTGCATCGGGAAGTGCGCGATGCGAAGCGCTACGTATAATATCCTGGGATTCGATCAGGGTCTCCAGACGATGGTTGGCGACGCTCTGCCAAACAATGCGCGAGAGCAGTAAGGTATCGAGTACCGCGTTTTGTTCAAAGGTGACACCAACTCTCGTCAATGCATGTCGCAGAAAGCGCGAGTCGAAGGATGCGTTGTGTGCAACCAGGGGATCTTTCCCGATAAATGCCACAATTTCCTGGGCGACTTCCGCAAAGGTTTTTGCCTGGGCAAGTTCTTCGGGGTTGATTCCTGTGAGCGTATAAATAAATGGACGCACTACTTGTCCCGGCTTCACTAGGCATTCAAAGGTGCTTGTGACAACGCCGTTCTCAAAGCGAACCAAGGCGACTTCGATGATTTCATCGGTGGAATCGTCGAGACCGGTGGATTCGAGGTCAATGGCGATAAAGGATTTCAAATTCATCGTGGTGTCCTTAGTGGGAGCTTGATTGTAGCAAAAATGGAATCGAGATGACTCTGGACGTTGTCGCTTCCGATATGCAAGGTATCGCGTACGGGACGCCAGAATTCTGCGGGCTTGTACGGGGTAATGGAACCGGCGCTGGGGATGCTGTCGTTGTTGGTATCTTCGAATACATCCATCGAATATGCGCCTTCGGGAATCCGCTCCAAATGGAATTCACCCGTGCGTGAGCATAACGTTGACCAGGCATAAGTGCTCGCCGTCGACTTGATGCGGACACGGGTATTGGATGTCCCTCCACGCAGACGACCTTGTAAACGACCAAGCTTGAGTGGGTTTGCTGTTTCAAAGGAGCCAAGCACGTGCGAAGTGTATTTGGGCACTGCCTTCGTGGAGTCTTTCGTCGCAGTAAGCGCCGTAGTGTCTTTACGGACCTTGCTTGTGTCGAGCTTGAGTTCGATGAGCTGATAACCCGTACCCATGGAAAGAGGTTTCTTGGATTGAACCCACAAACGCACAGGATCGATTTGCCCTCCTTGAACGGGTAAGGAGTCCTTGCCCGAAACCAAGCGCAGGTTAGGTAGCAGGGAATCGGCAAGAATGGGCATCATAAATGCAAGAGTCATGCGCGGGAGGCTGTCGGTGGCAACGGTGGGGCCATCCAACTGGAACTGCGCCAGGCGCTGCACCAAGGAATCTTTTCCAGTAATCCAATGCAGCTTCATCAGTTGTTTGCGCGCACAGCCTAGCAGGTAGTTCGAATCAGGGGAAATGGAGTCGAAGGCCAAGGCAAGTCGTTTGGTGTCTGCGGTAATCCAAGCAGATTTGGCTAGATGGGCTACACTCGAATCAGCGCGCAGCAATGCACACGATCCAACCGTATTCGAATCGATGTGAAATGGACGAGTAAACTCCATTGCGACAATATGACTGCTCAGAATGTTGTACGAACTCAGGCGTGCAGAAGCGGTATCCATATTCGCGAGGGTCATAAACAATGAATCATGATATGCGGAGTCAATTGAAATGTCATTCTCGGAAACTCCGGCGATTTCTGTCGCGGGGTCAATGCGGTTGTTGCCGTTAAGATCCAGAAATGTTGCAACCCGGTAGGTTCCTGGGGCGATGCCATCGATGCGGAAATGCCCAGAACTGTCGGTTTGTCCAAGGAACAATAAGGGCTCTTGCACTAAGCGGGGGAGCGTGTCAGGGCCTACGAAGGTGGAATCGCGAAGCTTTGCCAAGTAACTGCGACGACTACGTGCATCCATGCCCATGGGGTAGAGTCCAATGGTCGGAAACTTTTTGGTACGACGCAAGCTGTCGGGAAGAAGAACCAGCCCGCGCAATTGGAGAGTATCCACTTGGGGGCCGGTGGAAAAAACCAGCTGAAATGGTTTTGCAACGGGATTTTTATGCAAATCCTCTAGAACCGAGCCAATGCTAATCGTATAGGTCGTGACGGAATCGAGAACCGCTTTGGAACTGAGTACCAGCAAATCGCCATCCACATCCATATCGATGCGCTCGGAGAGGGGTGGAGAAATTTGCACAGCACTGCGCGGCACCGGATTCATGATCCATTCGCTGAACTGGATGCGCACGTCGAGCGCAGTTGGGCGCAGCGTAGCGCGCGGAGACGGGAAGACCGCCATGATATGCGGCGGTTCCTTGTCGATGGGGCCACCTGAGGGTGGTTCCACGGTAGCGCATGCCATAAGCAATAATGCAGCGAGAAGCAGCACATAGCGGCGTACGCCCCTGAAATTACCCCGGCATTCCATTCTTATTCCCAAGGACGACCAATATCAGGAATCAATTTACCGAAGCGGCTCCAGCGAATCTGGAAGGGGATCTTAAGCCAGCTGAACGGATTGGTGAAGGCGAAGGAATCATCGGCGTTGTCGAAAGAGAAGTAGATGATAAATGCTTTGGCCTTGATATTGCGTTTACTGACAAAGCCCCAGAAACGGCTATCCTGGGAGTTGTCGCGGTTGTCGCCCATCATGAAATAAGCAGTCTGCTTAAGCACGTATTCTTGCACGGGCTTCCCATCGACGAGTACGTTGTACACCACATGGTAGGCACTGGAGCTCGTGTGTCCGGTGGAATCCGTAGTACGCAAGGAGTGATTCAGGGTAGCGACATTGTGCTCAAGATCTTCGACCTGGGATGGGTCGAACATGTCGTAGGCAATGGTGCGGACCCAGGCAGTCGGGGTCGGATCCGGGTGCGCAATGAAGCCGGTGCGGACCAGTTCACTGAAGAACGAGAAAGGCAGACGTCCTTGGATGGTATCGCCTAAACGGAGTTTCATGCGGTTTTCATCGTCGACTTGTTCGAGGAGCATGTTCGCGAGAAGTCCTTTATGATTGTAAAGCGGAGCCTCGAAATGCTCGAACAGGAAAGAGTCATGGGGGCGGCCATCGGGGCCGATCAGATGCATATCAATTTCGATGCGGTTCTGTGGGTTTTCCTGCATCATGAGAGAGCGTGCGAATTGCAATTCTTTAGGACCAAGCTTCGCAAAGACGTCTGGGCGCTGGGCGGGAACGCCAACATAGGCATCGACCTGGACTACACGATGTTCGGCAACTCTCTGGTGGGCGTGATCGCCTCGGGGACCGCCGTGATCATCGAAAGGCAAGACTGACGGCCACAAACTGGCTCTTCACAGAGGGTGTAGTTGGGGGGGTCTGAATCCGCCGGTCTCGAGTAGTGATCTGGCGATGAACACGGAGTCCTTGGCCGTCATCTGGTTGGGGTGGAGCGACCTTCCTCGACGACCTTCTGCGAGGGTGCGGTGGGTTGC
>Ga0209125_1002602_pt1 | contig 13628 bp, 5 predicted proteins | sample BarGraIncub1131A_FD_184503 | JGI IMG/M metagenome (GOLD analysis project Ga0209125, IMG submission 184503) | Arctic peat soil microbial communities from Barrow, Alaska - Barrow Graham LP Incubations 11-31A (SPAdes) (version 2) | ecosystem: Environmental > Terrestrial > Soil > Wetlands > Peat... | reverse complement strand
ATGGCACAGTATGGGCGTGGGGCTCTAACTGGGCTGGCCAACTAGGCGACGGAACCACAACAGATAGTTCTGTGCCTATTCAGGTAAGTGGCCTAACGGGCGTGGCACAGGTCGCGGCAGGGTTTTCACACAGCCTCGCGGTGAGGGGTGACGGCACGGTATGGGCCTGGGGGTACAACAATTATGGTCAGTTAGGCGACGGCACAAAAACAAATAGAACAACACCCGTTCAAGTGAGCGGACTTACAAATATGACGAAAATATCAGGAGGATCGTACCATAGTATTGCTGTAAAAAGTGATGGAACAGTCTGGGCGTGGGGAAGCAACGACCATGGTCAGCTGGGCGACGGAACGACAGCGCAGCGCACGACGCCGGTGCAGGTGAGCGGCCTAACGGGCGTGGTACAGATAGCGGCAGGAGATTATCACAATCTTACCATGCAATCCGACCAATCTATGAACGCCTGGGGCGATGATGAGCTTGGTCAACTTGGACTGGCAAGGGTGCTAAGATCAAGCGTTCCAATTCTATCTCAAACAAACCATAATATGATTCAAAATTTTGCAACTCCGAGAAAAAATCTTGCGTTGACTGAAGCAAACGGTAGCTTATATGCAATAGGAGGATACGCGTCTTGCTATTCCAATGTTATTGAAAAATATGATGTAGCGACCGATCTCTGGAGCACCAAAGCTGTAATGACAACCACGAGACAAGGGCTTGGCGCGGCTTCAGTCGATGGAAGTGTTTACGCTATCGGTGGATATAACGGCACCAGCTATCTGAACACTGTGGAAAAATACGATACTGCTGCAGATGCTTGGTCAGCTGCAGCGGCTATGCCGACTGCGAGAACTGATTTAGGGGTAATTGAAGTAAACGGCAAAATATACGCAATCGGCGGTTACAACGGAACCGAATATCTAAACACGGTTGAGGTCTATGATCCCTACACAAACACATGGACATCGAAGCAGAGCATGACAACAACGAGAAGCGATTTCAGCATTACCGAGATAAACGGTATCATTTACGCTGTTGGAGGCAAAAACAGCAGCGGAGCTTTATCGACAGTTGAAAAGTACGACCCTATTACGAACAGATGGACCACGCTTACAAGCATGCCGACCGCAAGATACGGCCTTGGAGCTGCGGCAATAAATGGGCAATTGGTTGCAGTTGGAGGATATGACGGAACCGGTTATTTGAATACTTCAGAGGTTTATGACTTGGGTGCAGGAACATGGTCTGTAAAATCAGGCATACTCACTCCAAGAGCATATTTTGGTATTTCATCCATTGCCGATACAATATATTTAGTCGGCGGTGAGAATTCGAGTGGATATATCAGCACCGCGGAGGTCTATGAGCTCGGAAATATAACATGGGAAGAGAAGGCCGCGCTGCCGTCAAGCAGATCGGGGCTTGGGGTTGTTGCACTCGGAGATAAGCTCTATGCCATTGGCGGATTTATGTCCGGACTCTATAAGAATACTGTGGAGGAATATGATCCTGCAACAAATACGTGGACTGCAAAGGCAAACATGTCCACGGCAAGGCAAGACTTAGGCGTCATTGGCGCAAACGGGAAAATCTATGCAATTGGCGGTTACAATGGGACGAGCTATCTGAATACCGTGGAGGAATATAACCCGACAACGAATACGTGGACGACTAAAGCAGTCATGCCAACCGCGAGAAGTAGCTTTGGAACCGCGTTAATTAACGGCAAGATATATGTCTTCGGCGGTTACAACGGTACAAGCTATTTAAATACCGTGGAAGAGTATGACCCGACAACTAATACATGGGCGACAAAAGCGGCCATGCCTACCGCAAGGAGAGAGTTCGGTGTCACAGCTATAAACGGAAAGGCTTATGCCATAGGGGGGTATAATGGACAGAGCAGCCTGACGACGGTTGAAGCATATGATCCGGCTACCAACACATGGTCCTCAAAGGCATATATGCCTACGTCTAGAAACTGCCTGGGCGTTGTGACACTAAATGGCAAGGCCTATGCAATCGGCGGCTACAGTGGAGCAAACTGCTACAATATAGTTGAAGAATACGATCCGACCACAGATACATGGGCGGCAAAAGCGGCTCTGCCAAATTTTAATTATTCCTTTGGCTGCGGCACAATTGGCAATAAGATTTATATTGTCGGCGGAAGCCCATATCTCAACTACAACAAGGTGGTTATGGGCGATTTCGGAGACAGCGATGTAAGCCAGCTTTCGACACTGATACACCTTGGCGAAGGAACAGTCAACCCCTCCGGCAACCTTTCCCGTCAATATACCGATTTGAGTATAAAATCACCGGGGTTCCAGATAAACCTAAGCCGTACATATAGCTCAGGAGATGACAGAACTGACGGACCGTTTGGCAAGGGCTGGACATTCGGTTTCCAAGGCAGCATCAAGGACTATTCAACAAATCAAAAGATAGTCAGACTGCCAGATGGAAGCGCAATGACTTTCACCTTAAATGGCACAACATATACAGCAAATGACTCAAGAGCGACGCTTGTTAAAAACGCGGACAACACATTTACTCTGACTACCAAGGACCAGTATACATACGGCTTCGATACAAACGGTTGGCTTAAGTCAATGACAGACAGAACCGGTAATACAATTACTATAACTGCTAATGCCACTACTGGGTATGTCACTCAAATTACATATCTTACAAACAAGGTAATTACAGTTGCCTATAATGCCCAGAACCATGTTCAATCCATCACGGATCCGGCTGGCCGCGTTGTAACTTTTGAGTATGAGAACAACAGGCTTGTACGTTCCTATGATCCAATGGGCTATGTGACACATTATGGCTATGATTCCAATGGCCTATTGAATGCAGTAACGGATAACAGCGATAATGTACTGGAATCCATGGTATATAGCTCATCCGTTGGTGACGGAATAACAAGGATTTCAACTGTCACCGACCGATATGGCGACGTATCGACGTATTCCTATGACAAAGAGAATCGCAAAGTAACCATTACTGACTCGAACGGACGTCAGAATATCTCGTGGTTTGACAGTACCCTTTATCCGGTAATGACTCAGGATCCAGAAGGAAGAAGAACAAAAACGACCTACAGCGTGGATTCGACCGGCAAAAATGTATATGGCGAAGCGCTGTCCGCTACAGACAGAAATGGCAACAGGTCTGAATACGAGAGAGACGCTAACGGTAATATTACAAAGGTCTATAATCCTGATTCAAGCTTTAAGGAATATACCTACGACAGTAAGAATAACCTGACCTCGGTTAAAGACGAACTGGGCAAACTTACGTATTATGTATACGATTCTAATGGCATAAACCTGCTGAAGGTTGCGCAGCCGCTTAACGGTACCGATGTTTACAGTGAAACAGCGACGCAGTCGAACTTTGCAATAACAAGCTATACGTACTATACCGTAACTGAGGCGCTCAACAGCTTTGGAACGACTATCAACGGATTGCTAAAGACAACGACAGATCCCGAAGGTGGAGTTACAACAAATACCTATGATTCATGTGGAAATATTGCAACGGTTGTAAGTCCGACTTCAAAAACAACGACCTACCATTACAACTCGCTTGGATGGCTAAAGTCGGTAACCACACCGAAGGGCAATACGACAGCTTATTTCTATGACAAAAACGGGAATATACTTAAGACAGTAAGCCCAAACGGAGGAGTAACAAGGTACGTCTACGATTTTAGGAATAATGTTATCCAAAAGGTAATGCCGACTCAGTATACAGCATCGGCAGATACAACGGGCACATTCAATTCGGAGAACATTCAAAGCAGCACGGCGACAACATATTCGGGTACGACACAAGGTTACCGTTACACGTATGGTAGTAACGGCCTCCTGAGTGCCGTCACTGACCCGTGCAACAATTCCACTCAGTATACTTACGATCTGTATGGTAACAAACTGACTGAGACAAAGCCCAACGGTGCGATTTATAGCTATTCATATACGGTTATAAACCGCATAGATGCTGTTTCGTTCAAGGAAAGTGCCACTGCTACGTCAGTTGTACTTCAGGATTATGATTACGGCATCCTGTCAAATGGAAATACGACAGTTACGCAGACGAAATATTTTGATGCCACCAACACGGCCGTAACAAAAGCAACTTATGACTACGCAGGACGTCAGCTTCGGCTCGATGATGCTGATGCAACTTTCACAACAAACGCGTATAACCCCAACGGGACACTGGCGAGTTCAACCGATGCCAGCGGCAGCGTGTCGTATTACGCGTATGATGGACTAAACAGACTGTCTGGGACTTGGTCACCGGTAGGAACAGATACCTTTGCGTTTACGGCTACCGTATATGACAAGGCCGGACGAGTCACAACGATTTCAAAGGCAAAGAATACTGTATCAAACGGAACGATTCCGACAGCGGATATTGTTACAACAAGCTACACCTATAACGCGGATGGTAAGGTTACGCAACAGCTTAGCAGCAGTGGAGCAAAAACGACCTATACCTATGATGATGACGGAAACCTCTATCAGAAGTACTCCTACATTAATTCAACAGACAGCACTTATGAGTATTATACTTATAACAGCCTGGGCAAGCTACTTACAAAGAACGTGGCTGAGCAGAACCAGGATATAACGGGTTATGATAATACAGCCACCCAGTTGATTCTCACAAGCAGCTATACCTACGACAAGAATGGCAACACTTTGACTGCGACAGACGAAAACGGCACGGTCACAACGAATACATACGACCTTATGGACAGACCGCTGACAACAAGCCAGCCCGGTCTGGATGAGACCGGCGCGGCTGTAACTCTCGCAAATTCCAGAACATATGACTGGGCGGGAAAGGCGCTCACATCTACGGATGCTCTTAGCCGTGTAACGGCTTATTCCTATGATAAACAGGAGAATCTAAGCACAGTAACGGATGCGCTGAATGGTGTAGCGTATTACACCTACGACAGAGCCGGACGTAAAATTGAAGCAGTCAGTCCGAACAACTTCAGCAGCAGTTCCGTTCTCTCAACGATGTCCCGTACGGAATTTGTTTACGATAAACTTGACAGACTGCTAACCGAGAAACAGATTTACTATGACAGTGGCTCAAGCAGTTGGAAAGAGTTCGTAAGTGCTGCATACACATACGACGCAAACGGTAATGTAACCTATAAGCAGGACGCTTTGGGTTACCAAAACAGCTACGGGACTACTTTTGAATACGACAAAGCCAACAGGGTTACCAAGATTAGCGACCCTGAATGTCAGCGTGCCTCGCTGGATCATACGGCTGTGTATTCATATGATGCTCTCGGACGTGTACTTACCCAAACAGATGCAAAGAATGTGTCTACCACATACACGTATAACGACGACGGCAAGGCGCTTACTACCACAGTCGACGGCTCCCTAATGCAGACAAACACCTATGACCTGTTGGGCAATGTGCTCACAAGTACCGATGGCAATGGGCGCACTACCACTTGTAGTTATAACAATCTTAATGCCGTCCGCAGCGTCACACTTCCTGGTGATGCCACTATTGGCAGCTATAGTACCACCTACAAGTATACAAAGCTCGGACAAAAGGCCGAGCAATTAGACAGCTTGGGCAAGCAAACGGTCGTCACCTATGATAAGCAGGGACATGCTCTGACTACTACGGAGAAAAAGAGTGACAACACCCAAAGCATCACCGTATCAAGCCAGTATGACAAAGCGGGAAATCTGCGCTCTCAGACGGACAGCAACGGCAATACGACAACCTACACGTATGATGAACTAAACCGCAACATAACAAAGGCTGCTACTGTCACCAATGTAAGTGGCACTTCCACCGTGCAGACGACGACATATGCTTATGACGCCAACAGCAACATGATAAGCGAGACAAACTGGCGCGGCAATACGTACAACTACACATACGACAAGCTCAACAGACTTGTTCTGAAAACAGACCCGTATGGTGAAATTATAGAAAAGCTGGCGTATAATGACAACAGCGCGCAGATTTCTTCAACCGACGCGCTGGAGAACACAACGCAGTACGTCTATGACCGCAACAATCGGCTGACGCAGACAATTGACGCGCAGAATCATAGCCAGTATAAAACCTATGACGGAGTCGGCAATGTAATTCAAACAGTCGATGGAAAGGGCAACGAGACAAACTACACCTACGACTCCTTTAACCGCCTCACGCAGGTTACAAATGCGCTGAATGAAACAACAAGTTACACCTACGATACGAATGGGAATATGCTGACGCAGACAGATGGTAAGAGCAACATCACAACAATGACCTATAACTGCGTAAACTTGCTTACAAACCGCATCGATGCCGGAGGGATGTCTTCCGGAGGCACAATCGACAGCACAAAGACGATAGGCTATACCTATAACGCCGACGGAAGCGCTGCTACAATGACCGACAAAAACGGTGACGTAACAACGTATACGTACGATATCCACGGGCGCAGACTTTCAGCTGTTGCCAGTGGGGAGACAATCAGCTATACCTACGACAACAACGGCAACCAACTCACTGCAACCAACTCAGCGGGGACGACGACTCGCGTATATGACGAGTTGGGCAGGGTCAAGAACAAAACCGTTTCCGGTATCGGGACAAGCATCTACCTCTATGACGTGACGAGCGGCATGCCGACCAATTGCACGGGAGTAACAACCACCGACCCGAAGGGGAACGTCAATACTAAAATATATGACAAAGCCGGACGGCTGTATCAAATCAAGGTCGGCAGCGACACGACAACCTATGAGTATTTTGATAACGGTAATCTTGAGAAACTCACCTATCCCAACGGTTTAACCGCTGAGTATACTTACTATGCGGACAACAGGCTTCACACGCTGGCAAACAAGAACGGTCTCCTGATAACGAGCGCGTACAATTACGCTTGCGATGCTAACGGCAACAGAGTAACAGTACTTGACAGCGACGGCACCACGACTTATGCTTATGATGTACTCAATCGTCTGGAAAGCGTGACCGAGCCGAGTGGCAAAGTAACTGCATACACCTTCGACGAAAGCGGAAACCGCAGTTGGGAAGATGTCACAGATGGCAGCAGCACCGTCACTACGAGCTATGCCTATAACGTCCAAAACCAGCTGGCCGAAACTGACGAAACATCCGGAAACACCGTTGATAGCGCGTATTATTACTACGACAACAACGGCAACGAGGTGTCCGAGCACACGGAGACAGTGGCGGATTCCGAAACCGGCGACACGCCGAGTCTAGGGCTCACGCAGTCTGGAACCGGCTACGACAGCTACGATTACAACGCGCTCAACCAGATGGTTTCAGCTGGGACGGCTGAGAGTGCGTCGGAGTACACATACAACGGAGACGGACTGCGCGCGAGCAAAGCGGTCACCGCAAACGGTCAGACCGAAACGACCAAGTACCTGTATGAATACAGCCAGCCTGTTCTTGAGTTGGACGGAAGCGGCGAGCAGACTGCGTACAATGTCTTTGGTGGAAACACTCTAATAAGTCGCAAGGTCGACGGTGAGACTCTGTACTACCTGTACAACGGTCACGGCGACGTGGTACAACTGACGGATGACAGTGGTGCTGTGGTAATGGAGTACAAGTACGACGCTTTCGGCAACGTGACAACTTCGACCGGCACACAGGCGACACCGTATCGCTACAGCGGCTACCAGTTCGACGGCGAGACAGGACTGTTCTATGTAACCAGCCGCTATTACAATCCCGTAATTGCGCGATTTACAAGTGCGGACACCTATTACGGCCAGCAGAGCGACCCGCTGAGCCTAAACCTATACACCTATTGCCACAACGAGCCGATTATGTATTGGGATCCGAGCGGGCATAATTCCTTAGTAATAGATTTTAGCGGGCTAGTAGCACTAGACTTAAGCGGGCTAGCTGGTTTGGGAACGCTGTTAGCTGGATTTGCAGAAGGATTAGCCGCCGCAACGCCTGTTGGTGCAATTGTTGTTGCGGCAGGAGCTGCTGTCTATTATGGCGCCAATGCTTTGTATCCATATTTAGGAGGAACTACAGCACCAGCTAGTTATGAACCGATATCCATTCCGGATTTATCGGGCATAGGAGACATGGACTTTTCCGGAATAGGGGACATGGATTTCTCTGGAATAGGGGACATGGATTTCTCTGGAATAGGGGACATGGATTTCTCTGGAATAGGGGACATGGATTTCTCTGGAATAGGAAACATGGATTTCTCTGGAATAGGAAACATGGATTTCTCTGGAATAGGAGATTTAAATTTTGACCTAACCATGCCAAATTTTATCTATGATCCAAACCCATTACCTCAATTTGGACCAGAAACATTCCCGTTGCCACAAGAGCGCGGTCCGTTAGTGATACCGGAACCGTTGCCTACGGTAGAAAAAGGAACGGGAACAATTAAAGATCCGTTACCTGAAATAAAGCTACCTCAGATATTCACATTCCCGGTACCTGAGATAAAGCTACCAACTATCACTATTTTCCCTTCGCCGACGTTGCCATCGACCACGATCCTTCCAATAAACAATGTGGGAATGCTAGATAAACATCCTTGGAATGAACTCCCAACAAAAGGAGATTACCCCTTCGAAATCCCAGTAGATAAATCAGGCAACCCCAGTTTGAAGAGAGGTGAAAATAGAGGCGTGATGGATAAAGGTGAAAACGAATGGACTTGGGACAAGGGTGCCGCAAGTGTAGGCAATCCTCATTGGGATGTTCAACACAAAAATGGTTCTCATACTAACGTCAATCCCAAAAGTTCAGATAATCAAGGAAAGATTAATCACGGGGATGATAATTTCTTAAAATAAGGAGACGGTTTATGAGTGTAATAACAGAATCATTAGAAGAAACACCAATAGTTATTATTACAAGTTTTGTTGCTTGTGAGTACGGAATACAATTTAGTTGGGACGATGCAAGAGAGTTTGGCATTGGCGAAGTTGTATATTATTTAGATGATTTTAAAAAAGAAAACATAAAACAAGAGCATCTTCAATGGTTTGTTAAGTTCCGCACAGAAGATGGAAAAGTCTATTCGGCCTCACAACTATATTTCATTGGTGAATATGAGTGGGAGGAGATTGTCAAACACATTTGCAGTAACTGTCAGAAAGATTTAAAAAATGTGAACTTGGACGTAAAATGAGACAAGCCTTTTCATTCCTATTATTTAGTGGACTGTAGTGGAAAAATGACAGAGATTTATTTATCAATTTTAGGCCATACCCAGAATGGCTGAACATTAAAAAAAGCATGTTCAAGAAAAACCGTTAAGAAAATCTGTAATATTGGCCGGTATGTTTATGATCCCATGATAGGGCGTGTGCTGTTAGGGGGGGACTATTCTGCCGGCCAATTTTCAGCTCTAAGTATCGTCCTTACAAGCAACGTCTCTGTACGGACAGAGACCTCTTGTCAGGGACTTTGCGTCCCTAAAACCCTGCTAGGAAAAGAATTATTAATAATTTCTCTGAGTGTTTAAAATCGGCATTTCCCACTGGCTATATATTGAGACCAGTATACGGAGGGAAATGCTAAGAGACAAAGAATTAAAAGTTTCTGTCAAGAGTTATGGAACCAACTGAAGAACACACTGGCCGATAAATGCGGTGAATTGCCATTCGGTAGTGTTAGAACCAAAAGCGAACGTAGTGAAATGAAAATTGGCAAGACACTGTACCTTGTAACCTGCAAATATGGCGGCAAAGAAAACCTAACGGAAAAATTCAAACGGCTGATAGTAAAAAAACTTGAAGACCAAAGCGATGAAAATGGATAATGTGGCTTTAATCAGTTGAACCATGAGAGTAAAAAATATATAATGAGCTTGACCTTAATTCCAAATAACAGATGTTCCGGAAAGGAGTAGACATGGAACACATAGGAAACATTCAAACAGTACTATACAGCACAGCGATTTATTGCAGACTTAGCAAAGACGATGACCAAGTCGGCGACAGCACAAGCATCCAGACGCAGAAAATGATGTTAGAGAAATACTGCAGCGAGCAAGGGTTTCCGGCATATGGCGTGTATGTGGATGACGGATATTCGGGTTTGAACTTTGACCGTCCAGACTTTCAGCGGATGCTGAACGACATCGACAACGGCAGGATAAACCTTGTGGTGACCAAGGACTTAAGCAGATTAGGCCGCGACTACATTCAGACCGGCTATTATACCGATATTTATTTCAGCCGGAAAAAGGTTCGGTATATTGCCGTAAACGATGGAGTTGACACTATCCGAGACGACAACGACATCGTCCCCTTTAAGAACATACTGAACGATATGTATGCGAAGGATCTTTCACGCAAGGTAAAATCTGCGAAACGACAGAGAGCTTACAGCGGTTACTATATCAGCGCACAGGCTCCCTACGGCTACAAAGTGAACCCGGACAACAAAAATCAGCTTATCTTGGATGAAGAACCCGCAGCAGTAGTCAGAGAAATGTTCAGACAGGCTCTTGATGGCAGCAGTACCTTGCAGATTACAAAAACCCTGACCGAACGCAAAGTTTTGAATCCCTCAGCCTACAAAGCCAAAAACGGAGATACCCGGTTCGATAGGTATAACAGCGGCAAAGAGGAAGACAGCGTTTATCGATGGTGCAACGAAACAGTACAGCAGATATTAAGAAACCGGGTATATGTTGGCGACATGGAGAACCGAAAGTATGAAGTCGCCAACTACAAGACCAAGGAACGTGTAAAAGTCCCACAGGAGCAGCATATTATTGTTGAAAACACGCATGAGGCCCTTGTCAGCCGAGAGGATTTTAACACAGTTCAGGGAATCGTTAAAATGCGGTACAAACCACCTAAGCATAATTTCAACAACATATTTAAGAGCGTTGTGTTTTGCGCGGAATGCGGCTGGCGTTTGACATTGGCAATGAAGCCGAAAAAAGACGGAGTATTCCCCTTGCTCCTGTGCCGGTGCCATTTTCTCGACAATGAGCGATGTCAGCATTACCACTACATCTATTACGACGATTTATACGAAATTGTTCTCAATCAGTTAAAAGGCGTAGCAAGGAGAGTTGAAAGCGGAGAGTTGCTTCGCTATATCTCGGAAGACCAAAAATACCGAAAAAATGACAGGCTGGATGCGGAAGCACTCAAGGTCAACAATCGTCTAACGATACTTAATAGGATAACAAAGAAACTGTATGAGGACTATGCCTGTGATTTGCTTGATGAAGAAAGCTATCGTAGGATGTTGAGAGAATACCAGAAAGAGCAAAGACAGCTAATGCAGCGACAGGGCACAATTCAGGCAGAGCTTGATAAAAAAGATGACTACAGCCAAAACCTGCAGAAGTTGGCAGACACAATAAAAGCTTTTCTCAATATTGAAGAGTTAAATACGAACATGCTTAACAAATTGGTAGAAAGAATTGAAGTCGATTATCCAAAGGTAGTAAATGGTGAACGGCAGCAGGAAGTCACTATAATTTACAGATTCATTGAGACATCAATTCAAGATTAAAGAAAAACAACTAACTTTGAAAATTGCCGGCAACTGCAGACGCGGTTGCCGGGTTACATAGAGTAGTCCAGCCGAGACAGGGCTGTATTATCTGAACGCGAGGTACTATAATCCCGTGGTCGCCCGCTTCGTCAGTGCCGACACCTATTACGGACAGTCGAGCGACCCGCTGAGCCTGAACCTATACACTTATTGCCACAACGAACCGCTGATGTACAGCGACCCCACAGGACACAGCGATGAATTCGACTACGACGCTCTTTTAGCAAGTATTACCGAGTTTGCAAATTCCCTCCCTGATTTCAGTGGATTAGCTGATTTGGGCGGGCTTGATGCACTGGGCAACATGGATTTGAGCGAAATCGATGAACTAAGCAATATGAATTTGAACATTGACATTAACCTCGACCTTGGAATAATAAGCGACCCCAATTGGCTCGGGGACATTCACGAAACTTACCTGGGAATTTGTTCGATGAGCAACGGCCTTACCGCAATGAACAACGGCTTCGATAAATTGAACAACAATCTTAAAGCAACAAACGACCTTCTTACCCCAGTCGGAGCTGCCGGAGTATCCGCTCAAGCAAGTGCGGGATCGTTTAATATGAATGCGTATAATGCGTATTTAGCGCCTATTCAACAACAAAGGCTCTCAAACTCTGACAAGGTATTAATCGGATCCATTTTAATTGCTGGGGAGGTTATATTAACCGTGGTGACAGGCGGAGCGGCGGCACCGATTCTTGTTGCAACGGTAGCAAGTGTCGTGGCTGGTGGTGCAACCGGGGCCATTAACAGTGCAATTTCATATTACGATGAAAATGGAACCTTGAAAGGCTCAGGGGGCACAGTGCTACAAGGTGCAGGGAATACAGCCGCAGACTATTACATGTGGGGCGGAGTCTTCGGTCTTGCTGGAGCTGCAGGCTCAGCAATTGTAGGGGGCGTGAGTTCGGCTGTTGGCAGTACCTCCGCAAGCGTTGCAGAGGGCGCGGGGGACGCTGAAAAAGTTCTATTTGGTCAAAAGAGCGTATCCCCATATTTCAGTGAAAAAGGTTCCTTTAATGGTGCCTCAATTGAATCAATTGCTCAAAAATTGCCAGCAGGTGAAATATCTCCAGATGCGTTACCAATAGAATATATTGTTCGTGATGGTAAAATGATAACATTAAATAATCGCTCATTAACTGCACTTAGTAAAGCAGGAATGCAACCAACTCAACTAATAGATAAAACTGGAAATGCATTTTTAGAGAAACAATTAACTGAACGTTTATCAGAAATGGGAGGACAACCAAGTACAACAATGTATATTAGAAAACTAGGCGAAATCGTTAGTATTCCTTAGAAAATGGAGGCGTTTAAATGAGAATCATAGAGCTACCCAAATCTACTCGAGAGTGTGATTTTAGTCCAATTGTGAATCTATATGGAACAAATGCTATTATCAAATATGGTGAGGTAAATGATGCAATAATTCTCAAATTCAATGTTTTGTATGGCTTTAAGTACACGGATTTTGAATACACTAACACGCTGGATTATACTTATGGATTAGTAGAAATTGAAAATTCGCAATGGACTTCAGAATTTTTGGACGCATGGGCAAAACGAGACAGAAAAACAGAAGATGCATTTGGGAAAGAGGTTTCTCAAATGCACCACTACAGATTGTGTTTTGATGAGTATGGAATGTATGATATATTATGCAAAGGATTCAGGGTGGAAAAAAGTTAATGTGTGTACGAAAAAGGAACACACGGGGACGTTTTGAAGTGCGCCCTTAAAGGTATACAGAATGGGGACGGGACTCTTGACACACGCATAAACTTTTGAAAACCATCGCCCCAGGCATATTTCGAATATGTCTGGGGCAAGTCAGCATATCTGCACACGTAGCCGCAGGTGCTTGACAGTGACGGCATAACGACGTATAACCCCGTGGTCGCCCGCTTCGTCAGTGCCGACACCTATTACGGTCAGTCGAGCGACCCGTTGAGCCTGAACCTGTATACATATTGCCACAACGAGCCGTTGATGTATTCAGACCCGACGGGACACAGTTGGATCAG
>Ga0209125_1002601_pt1 | contig 13640 bp, 12 predicted proteins | sample BarGraIncub1131A_FD_184503 | JGI IMG/M metagenome (GOLD analysis project Ga0209125, IMG submission 184503) | Arctic peat soil microbial communities from Barrow, Alaska - Barrow Graham LP Incubations 11-31A (SPAdes) (version 2) | ecosystem: Environmental > Terrestrial > Soil > Wetlands > Peat... | reverse complement strand
ATAATGCCAGGACTCAAAGCATTTGTCGCAGCAGTACTCGGTGGAATTGGTATAATTCCAGGTGCCTTATGGGGAGGATTAATAATGGGACTAGTTGAAACATTTAGTAAGGTTTACATATCATCTAGTTACTCAGATGCTATCGCCTTTTCAATTCTTATTATTATTTTAATTGTAAAGCCTTCTGGGCTACTTGGTAAGAAAACCAGAGAGAAGGTGTAGGTGATGAAAATGAAAAAAGAATTTAGAAATACTATTATATTGCTTACAGCTGGGATTATATTGTTCTTTATTCTATCTTTTTTAATGGATACTGAAATTTTAAATAGATATTATGCCAGAATATTAGTCCTAATTTGTATTAATGTTATTCTTGCAGTAAGTTTAAATCTTATAATTGGAGTTACAGGACAGCTCACTTTAGGACATGCTGGATTTATGTCTATAGGGGCATATGGAGCAGCAATGCTTACAATACAACTGAATGTTCCTTTTCCGATTGCATTACTATTTGGTGGAATATTTGCTGGATTAATTGGATTTCTAATTGGTCTTCCAACTTTAAGTTTAAAGGGTGATTATCTTGCTATAACAACTTTAGGGTTCGGAGAAATAATAAGAGTTGTTATCACTAATATAGACCAACTAGGAGGAGGACGTGGACTCTCAGGAATACCTCCCAAAACAAATTTCGCTTGGGTATTTTTTATAATGGTATTCACTATTTTAATAATATATAATATAGCACGTTCATCGCAAGGAAGAGCCATGATGTCAGTACGTGAAGATGAAATAGCTGCAGAAGCTATGGGCATTAATACTACAAAGTATAAAATTATGGCTTTTGTTATTGGATCCTTTTTTGCCGGAATTGCAGGAGGGTTATTCTCTCATTACCTAATGTATATTAAACCAGAACAATTTGGTTTCTTAAAATCAGTAGATTTTGTTACGTACGTTGTTATGGGTGGAATGGGAAGTTTAACAGGTAGTATATTATCAACTGTTATATTAACAATTCTACCAGAAGGTCTAAGATTTTTAAATGATTATAGAATGATTATCTATCCACTAGCACTTATCATTATTATGAGATTCAGACCACAAGGTCTAATGGGAACAAAGGAATTATCTATGAGAATGTTCGATAAATTTTCAAAAGGAAGTGATAAAGATGCCGTTATTAAAGATAAATAATCTTACAATTAAGTTTGGTGGGCTTACGGCTGTTTCCGATTTTTCACTTAACCTTTCTGATCATGATCTTGTAGGTTTAATTGGACCTAATGGAGCAGGAAAAACCACAATTTTTAATATGCTTACGGGAGTTTATTCTCCAACATCTGGAGAGATTGAATTTAATGGTGAATTTATACAGGGCGTAAAACCTTATGAAATTACTAAAAAAAGGATTGCTAGAACTTTTCAGAATATAAGGTTATTTAAAGAATTAACAGTTTTGGATAATGTGAAAATATCATTTAATTATAATGTTAAATATAATTTGATACATTCAATACTTAGACTTCCAAAGTTCAATAGGGAAGAAGCTGAGATTGAACGTAAAGCACTTGAAATTCTTAAGGTCTTTAATCTTGATGGGAAAAGAAATGAGCTTGCATGTAATCTACCTTATGGAGAGCAAAGAAGGCTCGAGATAGCAAGAGCTCTAGCTGCAGAACCTAAATTGTTACTTTTAGATGAACCAGCAGCTGGAATGAATCCTCAAGAAACTCATGAACTAATGGGACTTATAAATTTTGTGCGTGATGAATTTAAAATAGCTATATTATTAATTGAGCATGATATGAAGTTAGTTATGGGGGTTTGTGAGCGAATAATAGTAGTAGATTACGGTAAAGTAATTGCCGAGGGAACGCCAGAGGAAATAAAGAAAAATCCTAAGGTAATTGAGGCATACCTTGGAGAGGAGGTAGCGGATGCTTAAGATAGTTGATTTGAATGTAACGTATGGCGCAATACACGCATTGCATGATATTAGCGTAGAAGTAAAAGAGGGAGAAATAGTGACACTTATAGGTGCCAATGGAGCTGGAAAAACTTCAATATTAAGAGCTATTTCAGGTCTTATACCAATAAAGTCAGGAAGTGTATTGTTTGAGGATAAACCTATCCATAATACTCCTGCTTATAAACTATCAAAATTAGGTATTGCGCATGTACCTGAAGGAAGAAGAATTTTTGCAAATATGTCAGTTCAGGAAAATCTTGAGCTAGGAGCTTATATTAGAAAAGATAAGAGTGAAATAGCAAAAGATTATGATATGGTTTTTGATAAATTTCCAAGACTTAAAGAAAGAATCAAACAAATGGCTGGTACATTAAGTGGTGGTGAACAGCAAATGCTCGCTATGGGACGCGCACTTATGGTAAGACCAAGAATACTATTATTAGACGAACCATCTATGGGACTTGCACCCTTAGTAGTAAGAAATATTTTTTCAATAATAGAAGAAATAAATAAGTCAGGAACTACTATTTTACTTGTAGAACAAAACGCACATATGGCACTTTCCATTGCAAATAGAGCATATGTTTTAGAAACTGGAAAAATAGTTTTAGAAGGCAATTCTAAAGAGTTATTAACCAATGATTCTATAAGAAGCGCTTATCTTGGTGAGTAAAATTTATAAATGATAATGATGTTACCGTGAGTAAAAACTCACTCCCTATATTGGAGTGAGTTTTTTATAGTTTTAACTACAATTATTAGATGAGTTGCATTCAATTAAAGAAAATAAATTTCATGAATAAATTGTAAATAATTTGTTTTAACATTAATTTAACTCAAGAGAATACAAAAGAAACCGAGTTAATTAAGGGGGATAAGAACGGATCAATTTCATTCTTGAATTATATGAGGAGGGTTTAAAGTGATAGAAAAATTTCTCGAAATATTAATATGCGATGATTCTATGTTAATTAGAAAAAAGTTAAAAGGAGTGTTAAAAGATTGCGGATGTAATAATATTTTAGAAGCCGCGAGTGGACAAGAGGCGATAGATATATATAAGGAGAATAATCCGGATTTGGTTTTCATGGATATAATTATGCCTTTTAAAAATGGAATTGAAGCAGTTAAAGAAATAATAGAATTTGATAAAGAGGCAAAAGTAGTAATGGCTTCTTCAGCTGGAACGAAAGAACATGTAAAAGAGGCAATAAAAGCAGGTGCATTTGAATTTATCCAAAAACCTTGGGAAAAGGAACAAATTAATAAGATTCTTCTTAATCTAAAATAAGCTAGGAGAGTGGAGCTATGTTTAGTCAATATTTTGGGCAATATTTATTAACTGAGAAATATTTAACTAAGGATCAATTAAAGGCGGCATTAGAATATCAACAATCGGTTCATTTGAAATTAGGAGTACTAGCTATAAATGCTGGATATATGAGTGCACATCAGGCAAGTGAGGTACATCAAATGCAATCAAAGGCTGATAAACGATTTGGTGAGCTAGCTGTGGATGCTGCATATTTAAAGGAGGAACAATTAGAGGAATTACTTTCTTCTCAAAGATTTGGGCACCTTTTATTAGCTCAAGCTCTAATAGATAAGAACTATATGTCTCTTCAAAAATTTGAAGAAGCAATTTATGAGTATAAGAAAAAATATGATGTATCAGAGAGCCAATTTGATGCTTTGCAAAGAGATAGTGTAGATGAAATTATAAATATTTATGTGGATTTAGAAGAAGACAAATATGGTGTAGAAATAAAACACTATATTTCTTTATTTATGAAGAATATAATTAGATTTATTGATTCAGAAGTATATACAGATAAAATTATGAAAGTTGAAGAATACAAAACAAAATGTGCAGTAACGCAAAGAATAAAAAATTCAATTAATTTACGAACTTATATTAATGCAGAGGAGAATGTGTTTGCACTAATTGCCTCTAAATATGCAGAGGAAGAGTTAACTATTGTAGATGATCTGGCAAAAGATTCCGTAGGTGAATTTTTGAATTTGAATAATGGATTGTATCTTGTAGGAATGTCTGATATAGGAATAGAATTGGAAATGGAACCTCAGTCAGAATTTTTTGAAAAGATAATTGATTCTACATATGTGCTTCCGATAGAATTGCCTTTCGGTAAAATGGAACTTATAATATCTCATTTATAGCATAATGAATTTAGTAGAGAAGTAATATAAACATCTAGAGAGTGGAATGTGCTTTCTAGGTGTTTTATTATTTATATTGTTTTTTATTATTTTGTATATTAGTTTTTAATATTAGTATAGTGAGTAAAGTGAATTTGTTTGAATATAGTATGTAAACAAGCTATAATATATTAAATACAACATTATTGTTTATTTTATAGAGTTAGAAAAAGGTTTGGAGGGAATAAATGATTTGCAATAACTGTAAGAATAGATTTGATAATATTAATGGATTAAAATTTTGCCCATATTGCGGGGACAAAATAGAAGAAAATGTAGAAATAGATAGTAAAGAGATTCCTAATGTATTTAAAAATGGTGTTAGTGATAATTTATCGGAAGCAAATGCAAATGAGAAAAAACGTCAGTTTACACAAGAGATGCCTGTTATAACTAAGAGAGATATAAATAAAGATAAGATAAATAGGTTTTTTGCTTCTTTAAAAAAGACATTTATGCATAGAAAAGTAATAATACCAACAATAACATTGATAGCTATTATTGCACTAGGGGCAGTTGCATACACATTTTTTAGTGTTAAGACAGTTGATGTGGTGAGGATAAATGAAGACTTATTAGGGCAGGTAGTAACTCTTCCTAAAGGCACGAGTATAAAAATAAACAAGAATAACATGAAAGACTTAAGTATAAAAAGTAGGAGTACTGACGAGAGTCTCGATGATATAAAAGTAGCATTAACTTTGAATAATGGTGCGGTTGAAGCAAAAACTATCTTGTCACTAGTATATGTTAACGAAGGTAAAAATGAATGGAAGTTTAATGATAAGATTGTACTTGACGACTTGACCTCATTAAAACCAGTGGTAGGAATGAACGAGAAAAAATTTATGGCGGAATTAAAAAAATTAGATATTACTATTTCGGATACACCAATAGCATTAGGTAAACAAGAGGTTAAAAACATCCATATAGCTTTAAGAAAACCAGATTTAGAAAACGGGAAAGAAGAAATTTTGGTGGAGACGTCTATAGATAGCGGTCTTCTTGCGACTAGTGGGAAGATAAAATGTAAGCTTATTTTTAAAGATGAAACCTGGAGTATTAATACAACTGAGCTAAATAGCGATGAGGATTTTAAATTTGTATTATCACCAGCTTTTTCTGATGAAAAAGTTCTTGAACCTATAAAAGAGCAAGGACTTGGGGAAACAGTGTCTTATTCTAATTTTTTTGGAGGCAAGGGATTTGCTATAAAAGATAGCTTTACCAAAAACATTAAAATTTCAAGTGTAAAATTTGATGCACAAAATGGAAAATTGACAGTTACCGCTAAGAGAAGCAATGTATCAGGACAAATAGAATCAGTATTATCAACTAATTATATTTTCTCAATATCACTCAGCGATATATCTCTGTTAAGCCAGTCAAAAACTATCGTTGATAGTGCAACAATATACAATATATCTACAAAGGTAATAATACCCACTATTACTAATGCTGAAATTGAAGAAAGTAATTTGTTTTTCTGGTGGTCGAATAATCATAAAGTAACTACTGAAGAAGCAAATACCTTTAAAATTAATGAAATATTATCTAAGAAAGGGTTTGGGAATATAAAATATGTTTATGGAAGTATTACTTCAGTAGATGGGAAAAATAACGAACCCAAAAATATTTCTTTTGTAGCATTATATTTCCTTGTTTACAATGAAACAAATGGATACAATTGGAATTTGGATAAATTGGTTGGTGAGGATTCACCGAATTATAAGGAATATACAAAGATAGCCCAAAATCAATAAAATATCAATTTAAAGTTGCAAAGAGAATGCCATTAAGATTACCTTAAATGACTAATTCATCTTTGCATCCTATTATTTCTTAAATATTTCTAAATAATCTTGGTATCCTTCGCTTTCAAGTTTATTAGCTGGTATAAACTTAAGTGCGGCACTGTTTATGCAGTATCTTAAACCACCCTCACTTCGGGGACCATCGTTAAATACATGGCCTAGGTGACTGTCACCATGTTTGCTTCTTACTTCTGTTCTCGTCGTTCCTAGGGTCATGTCTTTATTTTCCTTAACATTTTCATCCTCCACAGGCTTTGTAAAACTAGGCCATCCACAACCTGAATCGAACTTATTAAGGGATGTAAATAATGGCTCTCCACTATTAATATCTACATAAAGCCCTGCTTCTTTATTATCCCAGAATTCATTTCCAAAAGATCTTTCTGTTGCATTTTCCTGGGTAACTTCAAACTGATCCTGAGTTAATTCTTTTTTTAATTGTTCTCTACTCTTTTTAATATAAATTTTTTTACTCATACTATAACCTCCGTAAATAAGTATATTTCATTTGTATTTTATCATTACACGTTATTGTATCAATTTATATGTATTATATACTAAAAATAATGCTGAATTCTTCAATAGTAATGATTCCGTTGTAATATTATAATGTTAACATTAATATAAATTAAATATCAATGTAAAGAGCATGTTAATATTATGAATTTAACCTATGCCTATGATATAATTTGATTAGATAAACAAAATTATTAAGGAGGTGAAACTTTATTAAACAATGGCACCTTTATAACTTTGTTTAATAAGGACAGCAATGATTAAAAACTATATTATTGACACAAATGTAATGGTTCACGATCCTGATTTCATTTATAATTTTGAAGACAATAATATTATAATTCCAATAATATGTATAGAAGAGTTGGATAACCTTAAAAAAAGAGAAGGTATTGTCGGATATCATGCAAGGAGTGCAGCAAGGGAGATAAACAATCTTAGAAAAATCGGTAATTTACATGAAGGCGTTAAGCTTCCAAGTGGTGGAACTATAAGAATTGAGTTAAATAATAATGACCAAAGCTGTTTACCTAATGGATTTGATTTTAACAAAAATGATACTAAGATATTAGCAATAACAAAAAACATTGCCAAAGGTGATAAAGAAATTCCTACAATATTGGTTACCAAAGATTTATACATGACTATAAAAAGCGATGCTTTAGGAATAGTTACTCAAGATTATCAAAATGACAAAGTTACTGCTTCGGAGCTATACAAAGGGCATAGAAAAATTACACTTTCCTCTAAGGAAATGGATGAAATTCAAGCAGGAGGAATTGCCATGCCAAGTAGTATTGACGTTACTTTATATCCTAATGAATTTTTAGATATTACAAGTACGTCAGATGAGGAATATGAGATAATTGGAAAATTTAACGGTAAGGCAATAGTACCCCTAAGATATGCAAAGGAGGTTGCTTTTGGATTAACTCCAATTAATAAAGAACAAAAGATGGCTTTCGAATTATTGATGGATCCCAAAATAGAATTTGTAACAATATCTGGTGGTGCAGGGTCAGGAAAGACTATTATCTCAACTGCAGTTGCCCTTCAAAAGGTAATAGAAAAAGGAGCATATAGAAGAGTTATTTTTGTTAAACCAGTTGTGCCAGCAGGGGATGATATAGGTTTCTTACCAGGAACTGAGGAAGAAAAATTAAAACCATGGATGGGAAGCTTTTACGATGCCGTAGAAAATTTAATGGTTGCAAAAGATAAGGCAAAGAAGGATAAGAATAAAGATAAAAAAGTCAAAAAAATTGATGAGCATGAGGTTAAAAGAACTGAGGTATCAGTGGATAGTTTTATAGATAGGTATTGTAAAAGCGGACAAATAGAAACTAAAACCTTTGTTTATATGAGAGGTAGAACTTTATCCGATGCATTGGTTATAGTTGATGAATCTCAGCAAACCACGCCTCATTTGGCAAAGCTTATGCTTACTCGGGCTGGATTCGGATCTAAATTCGTGTTTATAGGTGATCCATCGGATAATCAAATAGATAATACTTTAGTTGATGAAAAATCAAATGGTTTAGTTTATACTATTGAAAAAATGAAGCCTTTTGATATTACAGGACATGTAACATTAGAACAAGTAGAAAGAAGTCCATTGTCTAAACTAGCAGAAAAGGCTATGTAGAAAAAAATATAATTAAAGGATGGCTTTTAGCCATCCTTTAATTATTATATTTTATTTAATGATTTATCAAATTCTGATATTAAATCATCTATATTTTCTAATCCTGTAGAAACTCTAATTAACCCCTTTGAAATATGGGCGGCTTTAAGCTCTTCATTATTCAATGCTCTGTGAGAAGTCTTTATTGGATAAGAAACTGATGTAGTAACGCCTGCAAGACTTGGTACAAATTTTATTGTTTTAAGTTGTCGTATAAGCTCGTAAGCACCCCTTTCACCGCTTTTCAAGTCAATGCTAAGCATTCCACCATATAAATTATTATTGAATATATTGTTTGCAATGTTATAAGAAGGTGAGGTTTTAAGCCCAGGATAATATACATTTTCGATTTTAGGATGTTTTTCTAAAAATTCTGCTAATTTTAAAGCATTATTGGAATGCTGAATTATTCTAAGTTCTAATGTTCTTAAACTTCTTATCAAAAGCCATGCATCAAAAGGGCTCATCATTGGTCCATATGAGGCTCCTGTGTTTTTAACATCGATTATAATAGCTTTACTTGCAACTACAATACCACCCGTAACATCGCTATGACCACCTAGATATTTTGTTGCACTATATACTACAATATCTGCGCCTAGGTTTAAGGGCTGGCACACTATTGCTGTGGCAAAAGTGTTATCTACAATTAACTTTGCCTTATGATTATGGGTTTTAAATGCAATAGCCCTTAAATCAATAACTTCCATTAAAGGATTTGATATAGTTTCTATGTATACTAACTTAGTATTTGATTTAAAATATTTCTCTATATCATCATTAACAACATCAATGAATGTAACCTCTACATTAAATTTACTAAGCTCAGTTTTAAGAAATTGATATGTTCCTCCGTAAAGTACACTTGAGGCTATTATGTGATCTCCAGATTTGATTTGGGAAACAATAGCCATGGAAATTGCCGCCATTCCTGAAGAAAATACTTGAGAATCCTCTCCTTCGTCAATTTTTGTTATTATTTCTTCTAATGCATCATGAACTGGATTGCCGTTTCTGGAATATACATATCCCTCAGTTTTTCCTTCATATACTGCATCTAATGTTTCCACATCATCAAAAACAAATACTGAGCTCATAGATATTGGTATAGATTTTGATGATGAAACTGAGGGGGGATTTTTTTCTCCTAAATGAGTAAGACTTGTTGCGAAATTTTTAATCATAATAATTTCCTCCAAATTTTTATTTGAGATATGGTGATTTCTGCGTCCTTATATAATTCTTTTATGAATTACTTTTACCTGGTCCAATGCACTCTATTATTGCATATACAATTGAATATCACAATGCCCTCTTCTTTCAATTTGAGGAGGTATTTTGTATTTACAAATGGAAATGAATGTGGTAAAATTAATAAAAAGATGAAACATATATGTTTAGTAGGTATAACGAAACAATATGCACTTTTTCTGAGTGAATAGTGATAGATTTAAGGGAGAGGTACTCTATATATTAAAAATAACCTAAGAAGGGAGTGTTCGTGAATGTTTGATATTGTAATAAATAATGGGAATTTAATTGATCCTGAGCTAAAAAAGAGTTTTATAGGAAGTTTAGGTATAAAGGATGGAAAGCTTACAGAAATAACAAAAGGAGAACTAGTTGGGAAAAAAACTATAAATGCAGCAGGTTTAATAGTTTGCCCAGGCTTTATCGATATTCATGGACATGTGGACGGAGAAGATTATTGTGGAGAGCTATCTCTTCGTCAAGGAGTTACTACCACAGTTGGTGGGAATTGTGGATTAAGTCCTATTGATATGAATGCTTTTTTTGAAAATCAGGATAAAAAAGGATTTGTTATAAACCAAGCTGAGCTTGTAGGGCATTCTATGAGTCTACGTAAGGCTGTTGGAATTACAAATGTATACTCAGCAGCTAGTACTCAGCAGATTTTGAAAATGCAATATCTTACAGAAAAAGCATTGGAGGAGGGTGCTTGTGGATTATCATTAGGACTTGAGTATGCACCCCATAGCTCACTTGAAGAAATACTTGCTATAAGTATAATAGCGGCAAAACATAACAGACCTATTACAATTCATACGCGAGTTTTGCCTGAGAATGATTTAGATTCGCTAAGAGAAGCAATTGAGATCTCAAGAGTTACAGGGGCTGCAGTACTTATATCTCATTTTGTTTATCAATATAACGAAGTTATGATCAAAGCATTGGAACTTGTAGATAAAGCAGTTAAAGATGGATTAAACATTACGATAGATAGTGGAATGTATACGAATTGGGCTACATCCATTGGAACTGCAACCTTCTCTGAAGAAAATGTGGAGCATGGATTATTATCATTAGATAAAATGCTCGTTGCCTCAGGTAAATATAAAGGTGAGAGATTAAATTATAAACTTTATAAGGAACTAAGAGCAGGAAATCCTCATGAATGTATTATATATTATACAGGTAAAGATGAAAATGTGTATATGGCTCTAGAGAAAAGTTATGCTATGCCTTCCTCGGATACCGGACCTTATAGAAGGGGGGAAGGACACCCACAGATTGCAGGTACATTCCCTAGATATTTTAGGTATATGGTTAGAGAACGTAAGGAAATAAGTCTTATTGAAGCCATTCGTAAAGCAACCTTTCTTCCAGCAAAAACAATGAATCTCAAACAAAAGGGGCGAATTAAAGTAGGGGTGGATGCTGATATTGCTATTTTTGATATAGCTACTATTAAAGACACAGCTGATTTCCCAGATGTTGGAGTTCCAGATAGAAATCCAGAAGGGATAAAACATGTACTTGTGAATGGAAGATTAGTTTTAGATGACGGATGTATACAAAATAATAGAGCAGGTAGAACTATTAGAACGGCCAGTTAGAAAAATTACATTTAAATAAAGAAGAACGTGTTGGTAACTAAATGCATTAGTTAATCAGTCAGTTAATGTGATGACAAATCATTTTGACTGGCTTTTTATATGAGAGTTAGGTTATAATATTATTTCAACAACATAATAAAAATTATTAAAAGGGCATACATATATATATAAAGCTCGAGTTCAAATAAATTTAAGGGGAATAATTTTATGAATAATGAGATATTATCAAAGATTATTAATAATTTGGAGGAAAAACTTATAGAAGTACGTCATAATTTTCATAAGCATCCAGAGTTATCTTCTGAGGAATTTGAAACAACAAAGACTTTACGCAAACTATTAAATGATGCTCAAATACGTATACTTGATCTACCACTTACAACAGGATTAGTTGCAGAAATAACAGGGAGTAAAGAGGGGCCTATTATTGCAATTCGAGGGGATATTGATGCATTACCTATTATTGAAGAAACAGATTTAGAGTATAAGTCTGAAGTTTTTGGGAAAATGCATGCTTGTGGCCACGACTTCCATACAACTGTTATTTTAGGTGCAGCTTATTTATTAAAACAGCAAGAAGCAACATTGCTGGGTACGGTACGGTTTATATTTCAACCAGCTGAAGAAATAGGAAAGGGTGCAGAGAAGATTTTAACAAGTGGAGCCTTATCAGGTGTTGATGCAATTTTCGGACTCCATAGCTCGCCAGATTTAGAAGTAGGAAGTTTTGGAACAAATGTGGGACCTTTGAGTGCAGCAGTTGATCGTTTTGAAATTGAAATTGAAGGTGTTGGAACACATGCGTCATCACCGGAAAAGGGTATAGATCCTGTTATAGTTGCAGCTCATACAATTACGGCATTACAAACAATCGTTAGTCGTAATGTTAGTGCATTTGATCAAGCACTTGTTAGTGTCACTCACGTGCAAAGTGGCAATACGTGGAATGTGATTCCGACTACGGCTTATATTGAAGGAACTGTGAGAACGGTGAATGCGCAAACTCGTGAGTTTATTCCTAAAAGAATGCTACAAATAGTTAAAGGAATGGCTGACTCATTTGGTGCAACTGCTGAGCTTAAATGGTACGGCGGACCACCAGCAACAAATAACACCAAAGAGTGGACGGCTGTTGCATTAGATGTTGCAAAAGAACAGGGGTATGTTATTAAAGAACTTCCTCAAGCGCTAATTGGTGAAGACTTTGCTTATTATCAAGAGCATATATCGGGGGCATTTATAAATATAGGTACAGGTGGGTCGCATTCACTTCATCATCCTAAATTTACAGTAGATGATGCGGCAATTCTGCCAGGTGCTAAGTATTTTGCAAAACTTGCCATGCGTGCATTGGTTATTTTAATAGAAAAATAAAGATATAGTCAGTTAAGGTGATGTTAAATCATTTTGGCTGGCTTTTTTATATGAGATGTTATGAATTTATTTTGACGCATTGGGTGAAACTAAATAATAATCTGTTCCCTAAAACTGTAACTATGGAAAGTCAAATTTGATAATACATGGATCTTGATAAAATTCATACAAGAAGGGTGGTGATATGTATGGGATTATTACGTTTGGTAGCAGGTATAGTAATAGTTATGTGGCTTTTAGGTTTTGCACTTCATATTGGTGGAGGTATGATACACATATTGCTTGTTATAGCGGTAATTGTATTTATTTTTGATCTTATTTCTGGGAAAAGATGAACTTAGAAAGTTCATAATGATTTTAAATCTTGGATTGTCACTTTGATGTGATAATTCAAGATTTTATTGTAATTTAAGTTTGTAGTGGAAATTTATTACTTAATCAGAAACTAAATTTAAGAACTGTTTTATTCGTGCATTTAATGAAGTGATTATACAATGATAACATCACATTATAGCAACCTAATTATTTTAGTTAGTCCATTTTTGTATGCAATAATGAATAATTATTAATAACAACATGCAATATCGTAGTTTTTAGAAATAAAAAAACATATAAATGTAAATGTTTACTTCTCGTATATATCTAGATAAAGCGTAAATACGCCCTAATTTTGATCATTATGAAGAAAATAAGATTATTGACAGAATATTTAAATACTTGACTTTTGTTTCAAAAGTTAGTAAAATGACTTCTAACGGTAAGTAAAAATTCATTGTCATTGCAATATGAATTTTTTATATCTAGGAATAATATTAAATTAGGGGGGATTTTTATGAACGCAGTAAATACTGCAGATACGTCATTTATTATTTTTGCAACAGCATTAGTAATGTTAATGACACCAGGACTCGCTTTATTTTATGGTGGAATGGTTAGACGAAAAAATGTACTTAGTACTACAATTCACAGTTATGCAGCAATGGTAATTGTGTCGATTCAATGGGTGCTTATAGGGTATACTCTATGTTTTGGAAAAGATTTTGCTGGATTTATTGGCAATTTTCAATTTTTCGGGTTGCAAGGAGTAGGTTTTCTTCCAAATATTAATTATGCAACTACTATCCCGCAATCGGTATTTATGTTATTCCAGCTTATGTTTGCGATAATTACTCCTGCTTTAATTTCAGGAGCAATTGCAGAGA
>Ga0209125_1002600_pt1 | contig 13645 bp, 11 predicted proteins | sample BarGraIncub1131A_FD_184503 | JGI IMG/M metagenome (GOLD analysis project Ga0209125, IMG submission 184503) | Arctic peat soil microbial communities from Barrow, Alaska - Barrow Graham LP Incubations 11-31A (SPAdes) (version 2) | ecosystem: Environmental > Terrestrial > Soil > Wetlands > Peat... | reverse complement strand
ATGCTAGAATGCGCGATTCTACAGGATTCACGACGCGCGGCGGAGGCGCGACAGAGCATGGCCTTGGTCGAAAAATCAGTGTTGATCGAACGTTCGGCCCAGCAGATGTTCGATCTGGTCGATCGTGTCGAGGATTATCCGCAGTTCTTGCCTTGGTGCAGCCGGACCCGTCTTGAATTCCGCGACGAAAAGAAAACCGTCGCCACTCTGTTCATCAGCTATCTGAGTGTCAAGTCGCACTTCACCACCGAGAACGACAAGGAGATCCCGCTCTGGATGAGCATCAAGCTAGTTGACGGCCCGTTTCGCCGGCTTGAAGGCTTATGGCGTTTCAAGCCCTTGGCTGAACACGCCTGCAAGATCGAGTTCCAGCTTTCCTACGAGTTTTCTAGCAAGCTGTTCGAAAAGGTAATCGGACCGGTCTTTAGTCAGATCGCCAACACCTTCGTCGACGCCTTCGTAAGGCGAGCCACCCAAGTTTATGGAGTTCCGAGTGTCTGAAATACTGAGCATCGAAGTTGTCTACGCCCTGCCCGAGAAGCAGGAGATCATCGCCGTCAAGCTGCCGGTTGGCGCAACGGCACGACAAGCCATTGAAGCGACGGGCTTGCTGCAGAAGTATCCGGAAATTGACCTAGCGAAAAACAAGCTGGGGGTTTTTGCGAAACTGACTAAGCCTGATGCCGTACTGCGCGATCACGATCGCGTGGAGGTCTACCGGCCGCTGATCGCCGACCCCAAGGAAGTGCGCAAACAGCGCGCAGCGGAAGGCAAAGTAATGAAGAAAGGCGCCGGCGAAAGCGACGCCGAATCAGCCGCCTAGTTGCAGGCGGACTGCACCGCCTGACGCGCCTTGGCGGCTTCCTGCTCGCGCTGGGCATCTTCCATGAAATAACGCTCACCCTTATCGTCGCGCAGGGCGACCCGGTCACCCGATTCCAGTGTTTGCAGATAACGGCGTGCGCCTTGGCAGTTTTCTTGCCTGTCTGCAGTGGCTTTCTGTTCCTTTTGCGCCTTGTCTGCTTTGTCCTGGGATTCCTGCTGACGTTTGCGGAAGTCCATCTCAAGATCGGCCGTTGTCTTTTGTGGCGCGGCGTTTGGCGCAGGTGCTTCGGTTTCGATCTTCTTGCTTTGGCGGACTTTACCGATCGGCGGCTTGTCGGAGATGACAGTCTTGCCGTTCTCGTCTTTCCATTGGTAGATCTGGGCATTGACCGCACTTGCGGCGAGCAGGACGGCAACGGCAACAACGACGCGTTTCATGGTCATCCAGTCTTAACATGGCTTGCTGTATAATACGTTTTTGTGACCTCGGATAAAAGGCTATGCGTTTAATCCAAAAGGCGTTGACGTTTGATGACGTCTTGCTCGTTCCTGCTCATTCCTCGTTTCTCCCTCGCGACGTCAGTCTCAGAACGCGTCTGACCCGCAACATCATGCTCAATATGCCCTTGGTGTCCGCGGCCATGGATACCGTGACCGAAGGCCGCTTAGCCATTGCGCTGGCGCAAGAGGGCGGCATCGGCATCGTGCACAAGAATTTTAGCCCGAAAGGGCAGGCGGCCGAAGTCTCGAAAGTCAAGCGCTTCGAATCTGGCATCCTGAAAGACCCGATCACCGTTCCGCCAACCATGCCGGTGCGTGATGTCCTAGCATTAACGCACATGCACAAGATTTCCGGCGTCCCGGTGATCGATGGCAAGTTGGTTGTGGGCATCGTGACCAATCGTGATCTGCGTTTTGAGACCAACCTTGACCAGCCGGTCAAGAACATCATGACGCCGCGCGAACGCCTGATCACCGTGAAGGAAGGTGCCACGGTCGAAGAAGGCAAAGCGCTGATCCACAAGCATCGTTTGGAACGCGTCCTAGTCGTCAATGACAAGTTCGAGCTATGTGGGCTGATTACCGTCAAGGACATCATCAAGACTACCGAGCACCCGGATGCCAGTAAGGATGCTACCGGTCGCCTGCGCGTCGGTGCCGCGATCGGCGTCGGAGCCGGGACTGAAGAGCGCGCCGAATTGCTCGCCGAAGCCGGCGTCGATGTGATCGTCGTTGATACAGCACACGGTCACTCCCAGGGGGTGCTCGACCGCGTCAGATGGGTGAAGAGAAACTTCCCGTTGGTCGAAGTAATTGGCGGCAATATTGCCACAGCGGAAGCCGCACTAGCGCTGATTGATCACGGCGCCGATGGCGTCAAGGTAGGCATTGGCCCCGGCTCCATCTGTACGACGCGTATCGTCGCCGGCGTCGGAGTGCCGCAGATCACCGCTATCCAGAACGTTTCCAACGCTCTCAAGGGAACCGGTGTGCCGCTGATCGCGGATGGTGGTATCCGCTACTCCGGCGACATTTCCAAGGCCATTGCGGCTGGCGGAAACGCCGTCATGTTGGGCGGGCTGTTTGCCGGGACCGAAGAGGCGCCGGGCGAAGTCGAACTTTTCCAGGGGCGCTCGTACAAGTCCTATCGTGGCATGGGCTCGATCGGGGCCATGGCGGCCGGCGCGGCCGACCGCTACTTCCAGGACAACACGGCCAACGTCGACAAACTGGTACCGGAAGGCATCGAAGGCCGTGTCCCCTACAAGGGCTCGGTGCTGGCCGTCATTCACCAGTTGATGGGCGGGCTGCGTTCGTCAATGGGCTATCTGGGCTGTGCGACGATCGACCAGATGCACGAACGCGCCACCTTCGTCGAAATTACGTCGGCCGGTGTTCGTGAGTCGCATGTGCACGACGTGCAGATCACCAAGGAAGCACCGAACTACCACGTCGAGTAATCGATTCCGTGTCCCGCAGGGCGGCTCCGAGGCTTGTTGCCTCTTCGCCGCCCTTGTTCATTCAAGGCTCGAAAATGGCTCACCAGAAAATCCTCATCCTCGATTTCGGCTCTCAGGTTTCCCAACTCATCGCCCGCCGTGTTCGCGAACAACAGGTCTACTGCGAGTTGCATTCCTACGACGTTTCGGAAGACTTCATCCGCGACTTCGATCCGCAAGGCATCATTCTTTCGGGCGGCCCGAATTCAACCTACGAGGCCGAAGGGGTCACGGCACCACAGGTTGTCTTTGAACTGGGCGTCCCCGTGCTCGGCATCTGCTATGGCATGCAGACGATGGCCGCGCAGTTGGGTGGCAAGGTTGAAAGCTCGACGCACCGTGAGTTCGGTTACGCCGAAATGCGTGCGCGCGGCCATTCGGAGCTCTTCAAGGGGATAGAAGATCGCACCAACGCCGAAGGCCATGGCTTACTCGACGTATGGATGAGCCACGGCGACAAGGTCACCGAAATCCCCCGTGGCTTCAAGATCATAGGCGGTAACGAATCAACGCCTATTGCCGCGATGGCCGACGAGACACGCAAGTTCTACGGCGTACAGTTCCATCCGGAAGTGACGCACACCATCAAGGGCAAGGAGATCCTCGGTCGCTTCGTACGGGATATCTGTGGTTGCGGCCATGACTGGAACATGCCCGACTACGTCAGTGAAGCCGTCGCCAAGATTCGCGCCCAGGTCGGTAAGGAAGAAGTGATCCTCGGCCTCTCTGGGGGCGTCGATTCCTCAGTGGCTGCCGCGTTGATTCACCGCGCCATCGGCGAGCAACTGACTTGCGTCTTCGTCGACAACGGCTTGCTGCGTCTCAATGAAGCCGAGCAGGTGATGGAGACCTTCGCCCGCAACCTTGGCGTCAAAGTCATTCACGTCGACGCCACCGAGCAGTTCATGGGCCACCTCAAGGGAGTCTCCGACCCCGAGCAGAAGCGCAAGATCATCGGCCGCGAGTTCGTTGAGGTCTTCCAGGTCGAATCGCAGAAGTTGGCAAACGCCAGGTGGTTAGCGCAGGGTACAATTTACCCCGACGTGATCGAGTCGGCCGGCGCCAAAACCAAAAAGGCGCACACTATCAAGAGCCACCACAATGTCGGCGGCCTCCCGGATACGCTCAAACTCAAACTGCTCGAACCGCTGCGCGAGTTGTTCAAGGACGAGGTGCGTGAACTCGGCGTCGCACTCGGTCTGCCACACGACATGGTCTATCGCCACCCATTTCCCGGCCCCGGTCTCGGTGTGCGCATTCTCGGCGAGGTGAAACACGAGTTTGCGGAATTGCTGCGCCGCGCCGACGCCATCTTCATCGACGAACTGCGGGCTGCCGGGTGGTACGAGAAGACCAGTCAGGCCTTTGCCGTTTTCCTGCCGATAAAGAGCGTCGGCGTCATGGGCGACGGCCGTACCTATGAATACGTCGTCGCCTTGCGTGCCGTCGAAACCCAGGACTTCATGACCGCGCATTGGGCCGAACTGCCGCACAGCCTACTTGGCAAGGTGTCCAACCGCATCATCAACGAAGTGCGTGGTATCAATCGGGTCGTGTACGACATTTCCGGAAAACCGCCGGCGACAATCGAGTGGGAGTGATAAAAAAACAATAAGCATATACAAATCAGTGGCTTGCGATTGATTGTAAATGATTCGTACGCAATCATCAACGAGCAAGTTTGCATAGCAACCTATTGAAATGTAATTGGATTGATACTTGGCTGGCTGAAGTCGCGCATCGAACAAGCGGGTAGATTTTGACGGTATCGCTGACGGCATTGGGAAGGTGTTTTGGTGAGCCTTTGTCCGATGCCGCCTCAGGAGATAACGGTATCGGCGTCGGTCGCGAAGGGCGCTGACTAATTCGTATCGGGTAAGTCCACGCAAGATGTTCGTGCTCCCTGAACTGAGGGGCCAGAATTCAATTGAGGGTGACCATAGTCTCGCCGTTGTGGCGAACCAGCGCGACTTTCGTATGACGATCAGGTGACGTATAGCCGATGCGCTGGTGTGTATCATGTCCGAAGATCATCTACAAGTTTCGGACATGGTGGCGCCATTCAAACATTGTCGAACAACAGCCCGCTTGCCCTGGCGCGTTGGCCCGGACGACAAGGCGACGCTGATGCGTGCGGCCCCACTCGAGCAACCGATATGACACGAAGGCGTCGCCGGCTTGTGCGAAGTCTACGGCGCGCTGGCACTATTGCACGTTCCGCAGTCCGCAGTCTTCGCTACAGCCCTTCAGAACGGTGATGCCTCCGCCCGGTGCGATCAACTGGTTGCCCAAGGCCTTGACGTGAACGGTAGGGGTCAGCAAGTTGATAGCGGCGGCTGTGGGGAAAACGGTCAGATCGCCAAGGACGAAGTGCTCGAAATCGCTTCCCCGGCACGCGTCGTAGCTCATCTGCAGGATGAAAAACACAGACAGAAACACCAGCGCAGAAACCCAGGCAGGTAAGGGTTTTCGAGGCTGCTCGGTACGGGAAAGGAACTGGTCGAAGGATTCGCTCATGGACAAGGAAAGACCAACGCATCCACATCAAACTTCAAGCATGCTGAGCAATGCCATGCGATCTGCACTAGGGCCTCCATCAAACCCGGGGCGATTCACCGAGTATCAACACAGATCTACGTTACTACCCATTGCTTGAAGCCCAGCAACTACCTTTGAGAGTAGATCAGCCTTCTGAGATGCGTCAGGCGAGATTATTTTGCCATTGCTAGCAAATACTTGAATCGAGTCCTGGAACACGCTCACTACCACTCCGAAATCTACTTCAATGACAGCTCTAAATTCACCATCTAAATACTCAACAGAGTTCCTATTCGCCACTTGTATGACATATCCGGTGGCATGCTGAACTTTTTGGGGCGATATCTTCCTGAACATTTTTTGAACCCACCCGTTATAACGTAGCTCCGAACCTTTGATGATTACCCAGCAATTGTTAGATCGTAGTAGGCTGTAGGTTAATGACATACCCAGTTGCCACATCTTTTCCTTCCCAAAGCACCACTTCCTTCCCTATGGCAAGCTTTGGCAGCACCAATTCCGGACACAAAAATATGACCGGAATCTCGTAGTACTCCCCCAATTCCAATCTTTGCCCGTTAAGCAATAACCGGCAGTCAAAAGCCTCCCCGTCTACAAATAGCGGGCAAGCGTAGAAAATTCCTTCTATCGCCGTATTTCGGCCGTTTTCCGCCGTTGTCTTAAAACGTATTCGAATCTGAGCATTCGATTTAATCATCAAAAACCACCAGGCAGAGGAGAGAAATTAAACACGTTTGGCGACAGTCCGGGAAGCCGACTATTCGGGATAACCCATGCCGGAATTCCGCGATCAACGGTCGCCGGCGACAATCCATTGAATATGCTATTCGGAACCTTTGTTTCAACGATTGTGTAAGCGGGATCACCAAACCCTTTGACTGCTTGCTTTGCGTAGGCGGCAGCGCTCTCGGCCGATGTCGTGAAGTATTTGCCTTCCGCAGAACCAAGATTTCGGAATGCGTTTGTAGCGTTAATGTCTGCCAATTCTGCCGGCCCCACAGCTCGATAGAGTGACGTTGTTTCACCAGCCCCCACAATAGCATCGCCACCGAATCCCAGTGCTCGCCCGACCACGCCAAGAAGTCCGCCGCCAACTTCCCAGGCAGCGACGGTTGCCCCAGCAATACCCACATTCCGGACCAGTTGCCCAGCCTGGTAATCCGCCGACGGCGTAGACATGACGCTTTGGCCGTCGCCACGCAACCCGCTCATAAAATCGCTGCCGTTGAATATTTTCCGGTTCGGCACATAACAGCCACCGCCCGCCAATTTCACCGGCCCATCAGCGAAGTCGATGCCATCGTGTCCATCGGCATCGCTCACGGTCTGATCATCCCCCAGCCGTGAATCATTCATCGCCGTGCAATCACCCCCGGCATAGTTCTCCGGTGCAGCCCCGGCACTCGGCGCCGTCGCAACGAGCCCGGTAGGGTCAACCCGCATGACCGGATTATTCCCGACATACGCATACGGATTGATGCCGCCCTGCAGCCCAATCGGGTCGCGGCTGGCGAATCGGCCAATGCCGGGGTGGTAATACCGCGCCCGGTAGAAGATCAACCCGGTTTCGTCCGGCTCGCGGCCGGTGTAGCCATAGTTCGGAATCGTGCCGCTACTGGCCGTCTTGTTGCCCCAGGCATCGAAACGCTGGCTGGCCACGGTGGCATCGGCGCTGTTGGCCAGCGCAATGACCGAACCCAGGCCGTCGGCCAGGGCGTACTGGGCCGTGCCATCGCTGCCGTCCCCATTGACCTGACCGCGCAGGACCGGCTGATCCAGCCCGGCAGTGCTCCAGCGGGCCACCGGTTGCGTCCAGCTACTGCCGTATTCGGCGTAGAGCTGATCGCCGTTATGCAGCCACTGGGTCAAGGCGCCATTGACGGTTTTCTTGGTGCGGCGGCCGAGACCGTCGTAGCCGTAGGCGACCGTGGTGGTGCCGTTGCTGACCTGAGCGAGTTGGTCGAGGGCATCCCAGGTAAAGGTCCGAGTGCCATCCGTTTGCAGGTTGCCGTTCAGGTCGTAGGCCAGGCTGGCCAGCAACGCACCGCCGGCACTGCCGCTGTGGATTTCCTTCAGGGCATTGGCCGCATCGTAGAGGTAGGCGGTGATGGTCGGCGCGGTCTGCCCGACGCCCTTCTGCGTGCGGTTGCCGAGCGGGTCGTACTGGTAGGCTTCCTGCTGGGTCGGCGTGCCGTTGGCGACCTGGATCAGGCGCTTCAGTTCATCGTAGCTGTAAGCCAGGCTGAGCGCAGTGCCACCGATGGTCTCGGTATTGGCACTGCGGTTGCCGACCCCATCGTAGGTATAGGCATTGGCAGCGAGCGTCGTCCCGGCCTTGGCGTGGGTGATGCCGGCCAGGCTGTCGTCGGCGTTCCAGGTGTAGCGGCTGGAGATCCCGTTGGCCAGGCGCTTTTCAGTCAGGCGACCGGCCGGGTCAAAGGCGAAGGTCAGTTCGTCATTGTTCGGTGCGGTGATGCCGGCCAGGCGTCCGCTCGGGTCGTAGCGGTAGTTGGTGATCTTGCCTTCGCCGTCGGTCACGCTGTTCAGCCAGCCGCCCGGACTCCAGTTATAGGTCAGGGTCTTGCTGCCGCGTGAATCCTTGATACTGGCCAGGCGGTGAGCGGCATCGTAGGCGTAGGTCAGGTTGGCTTCCGGATGCTGGACGGTCATCGGCTGACCCAGCGCGTTGCGCGTCCAGGAAGTCAGACGGCCGCCCTGTTCGCTCCGGCTTTGCAACTGGTGACCAGTCGTCCATACGTAGGTGGTGACCTGAGCCTTCGGATCGGTGCGGGTCGCCAGGTTGTCGTGGCTGTCGTAACGATTATTCCAGGTCCGGCCGAGCGGATCGGTCTCGCTGATCGAGCGGCCGAAGTCGTCGTAGAGCCGCGTGCTCTGGATGGACGTCACATCGCTGGCGGCATTGCTACAAGGAGCCGGCGTGCGGCCGGCGGCGACTTGGCTCCCATTACTCAGCGCATCGTAGGTGGTCAGCGTCACCGCCGGGCGCACCCCTGCACCCTGTACCGCGGTCGCCAGCGACCTCACCAGCGTCCAGCTGACCACCGCCTACGACGATTTCGGGCGCAAGATCAGCGACACAGATCCCCTTGGCCGAACCTGGGTCTATCGCTATGACCCCCACGACAATCTGGTCAGCCGTAGCGATCCCAAGAGCCAGGCCACGACCTTCATCTGGGCCACCGGTCATCAGCTGCTAAGCCGCACCGAACAAGGCGGCCGCCAGACCACCTGGACGCGCAACGCCCTCGGCCAGCCGACGGCGATCACCCACCCGGAAGCCAGCCTGGCCTACGCCTATGACGCCGCCCACCGCCCGACCCGCGTCACCGACGGCCGGGGCAACCAGAGCCTGAGCTACGCCTGGAGCGCTGGCGGCTGGCTGAACAGCGTCACCGACAGCGACGGCAAGATGACCAACTACCGCTACGACCCGAGCGGGCGTCTGGCCGGCCTCATCGCCCCGAACAACGAAAGCCTCACCTTCGCCTACGACGATGCCGGGCGTCTTCTGAAAAAGCACTTCGCTAGCGGGCTGCATAGCAACTACACCTGGAACGCCGACGACAGCCTGGCAACGATCAGCCACGCCAAGGCCGGAACGACCCTCGCGGCCAACGCCTATACCTACGATGGCGTCAGCAACCGCAGCGGCAACGTCGAAACGATCGGGGGCACGGCGATCAGCAGCGCCTACAGCTTCGACGAAATGAAACGCCTCACGCAAGTGACGAACGGCACCCCGGCGCAGCAGGAGAATTACCAATACGACCCGCTCGGCAACCGCACACAGAAGAGTGTTGGGCAGGTCACCCCGACGGTGACTGCGTATGTGCTGGATGCCGCCAACGAATTGAAGGAAATCCACGGCGGCAGCGCCGCCGGCCCGCTGCTGGCGAGTCTTGCCTACGACCTCAACGGCAACGTCCAGAACGATGGCACGCGCAATTACACCTGGGACGCGCTCGACCAGTTGGCCCAGGTGACGAACGGTACGACGACGGTCAACTACGCTTACGATGGTCTCGGGCGGCGCACGAAGAAGAGTGTCAATGGCACGCTGACCCAGTGGTTCTACGATGGCGACAGCCTCTACGCCGAGTACGGCAGCAGCTGGACGCACCCGCAGGCACGCTGGAGCGTCGCCGGTATTGACCATCCGCTGCTGCGCGGGATGGTCAATACCGACGGCAGCGACGGCACCGCGCAGTTCCCTCTGGCCGACGGCCTCGGTTCGGTCATTGCCCTGGCCAACAGTGCCGATACCACCCTCGCCAGCCAGCGCTTCGATACCTGGGGGAACAGGACGGCCAGCAGCGGCACGATTCTGCAGGTCGGGTATACCGGGCGCGAGCCGGACGAGACGGGGTTGGTGTTTTACCGGGCACGGTATTACTCGCCGGCCATTGGGCGATTCGTGTCACGCGATCCGATCGGGCTCCATGGCGGCATCAACCTGTATGCGTATGTGGGCAACAACCCGGCAAATTACACCGACCCGACGGGCAACGTCTTTGGCGTGGATAATCTAGTTACGGGGGCATTCGGTGCCGGTGTCGGGGCGTTAGCGACTTGGCTGACGGATACCAAGGGAACGACAACGACCCAACAATACCTTCGCAATGCGGCCGTGGACTTTACGGTAGGTGCGGTTACAGAAGGAATATCAAGTGCGGCAAACTTGGCAAAGGTAGTTTCGGTTACCGGGAAATTTGTTACGGCTGCTACAGGTGAAATCTACAAAGGCATAGAGGACGCCAAAGATCGGGCGGCTTACCTTTCTACCGCAGCAGTCGCTGGAATTGTGAATGCGACGGGAGTTGTCGGCAAGGGAGCGGTCGCCTTGGCCGAAAAATGGGGACTCAAATCCGAAGGTTCGGTGCTCGACCCAACGGTCTCCGCCCTGTTGCAACCGGTTCCCGGCAGCGGGGCCGCTGCCGCCACCGTGGTAACCAAGGCCATCTCGACGATCGGCGTTGTTGAATAAATCACAAAATGTCGAAGCCATCTCCGTTTCTGGCCATTTTAGATTTTCACGGAGACTGGCATGCCCAGATGGGTCATTCTGTTCAGAGCAGACGCACTGATCCCGGCCTCGGTTTTTTGCTGCGGTAGCGCGCGGGCTTTCATGAGGTTGCCGAAAACGCGCTTGTAGCGCTGCATCGCCAACTCGACATGGCTGCGCAGGTTATAGCCCGTTTTACGCTGCCACGCGATGCGCCCTTCCTGGGCAATGGTTTGAATATGCCGATCTCGTTGTGAGTCGCCCCTCTCTGAACAGACCGCCGACTTGTGTGGTGGAATGACGGCGTGGGCATCGGGTTGCTTATCCAGAACCGCTTGAGAAACCGGATCGCCATTGTAGGCCCCGTCGGCCATGAAAGTTTCGAACGGAGTGGTGATTTGGTCAAGCAGATCTGGAACGGCCGTGGGGTCACCGACGTCCGGCTTGGTAAGTTCGCAGGCCAGAACCTGATGGTTTTCATCCGTCGCAAGATGCAGCTTACGCCAGGTACGCCGAGCCGGAACATCATGTTTCTCTTGGTGCCACTCGTCTTTGCCGTAAACCTTGAGTCCGGTCGAATCAACCATCACGACGCTACCCGGCTCCATCGCTTTGTTCAACACATGCCGGGGCAACTCGATACTGCGCTTGGAAATGCTGCTGAAGTCAGGAATGGTGATGGCAGCGCCCATGATGCGCGCGATTGAGTTCATGAACCCTTCAGTCTGACGAAGTGGCAGATGAAAGACTTGCCGAATCAAAAGGGCTGTTTCAATGGCGTGGTTGGCATATCCCATGGGACGCCCGCGCGATCCGGTTTTGATGGGGTGCCACTGGTCGATCGCTTCCTCGGTAAACCAGATCGTGATGTCGCCACGCCGACGCAATGCCTCGTTGTAGTCCGGCCAGTTGGTCACCTTGTATTTGGGCTTGGTGAACTTGTGGCGGCGACTTTCGAAAAATTTGTACGGCATGAGCTGTCTTCAAAGATCCAATTGACCCTCATCATGCCAGTTCGCCAGAATGACGCCCAATTTCCGATTTATTCAACAACGCCCCTTTGAAGAGGGTTGGAGAGCGGGTTAATTTGCTGCATAATTGTTTTTGAGCAACGGGCATTGAATGTAATTGATTTGACGCAGCCTTAACCTAGGGGATGCCGACTCCTTGCTTGCATCATCGTTTTTGAGCAAACGAAAACCGTATTCCCTGGAGACGCCGCATGACCGGATTTCCGACAGAACTGATTGGTGCTGCCTGGCTGGCGCAGACTTACGGAGTGATGCCGCTGGGGAGGTCGCCTGTGGTCAGTCAGATCGGTGGGCGGCGCTCGACTCAGGTCGACAACGGTTTCCGTTCGGAGGTCTACACGGAGGCCATGCGGCCAGTTGTGGAGCCGGCGGCACACCTGCAGTTTCACCTTCGTCACGAGGTACCCCATCTGGAATTCCTCGCTCGCCTCTTCGAGCGAAGCGGTCCGGATTTCGTTCAAGCCTGGGTCATGGCCGAACCGACCGGGCAGTATGCCCGTCGGACTGCCTTCCTGTACGAATGGCTGACGGGAGAGACACTGGCGGTGCCGGAGCGCCTGGGGGGTAATTACATCAATGCCATTGACGATACCAAGCTGGTGGCAGCATCACCCGACCGGGTCGTCAAAGTGCAGCGCTGGCGGGTGAATGACAACCTGCCGGGGGCTCGGAGTTTTTGCCCCATGGTGGTCAAGACCGATGCGGTGAATCGGGCTGCCAGTCTGGACGTGCCACGCCTGTTCGGGGAACTGACCGCCGAGTTTGGCGAAGACCTGCTGATGCGGGCAGCAGTCTGGATGACGCTGCGGGAGAGCAAAGCAAGCTTCGCCATCGAGGGGGAAGGCGATCGGGCAGGGCGGGTGCAGCGTTTTGCGGATGTGATGGCACGGCGCACCGGTCAGGGAGATTTACCGTTCAGCGATGCCGCGCTGGCTGAGTTGCAGCGGGAAATCCTGGGCGATCGGACAACGATTACCCATTTCGGGATGCGCCAGTCTCCCGTGTTCGTCGGCGAGACGGTGCACTACCAGGAGGTCGTGCACTACGTGGCGCCACCGGCTGACGAGATCGCTGCGATGCTGGACGGTCTGCAGACATTCCTGGAAAGAACGCAAGGTCAGTCGCCCACGATGCGTAGCGCAGTCGCTGCTTTCGGCTTTGTCTACATCCACCCGCTGGCTGACGGAAATGGCCGTGTGCATCGATTCCTGGTCAACGACGTCTTGCGTCGTGATGGCGTGATTCCGGAGCCTGTGATTCTGCCCGTATCCGCCGTCATCACGGACGACGCCGGGGAGCGGCGTGGCTATGACCGGGTGCTGGACGAGGTGTCCAAGCCCCTGATACAGGCCGTGCGGGAGCAGATCGTGTTTGAGCCGGTGCAGACCACCTACCAGGATGGCGTGGTGTCGAATTTCGCCTTCCACGGAGCCGAACAGGCCAGGCCGCTGTGGCGTTATCCCGATCTGGGGCCTCACGTGGTGTTCCTGTCCAACGTCATCGGGCGGACCCTGACCGAACAGATGCGCGAAGAGTCTCGTTACCTGCGCAGCCATGCACGGGCGCGCGCTGCACTCAAGGAAGTGGTCGAGATGCCGGACCAACAGGCTGACAGGGTGCTGCGCTCGCTTGAGCAGAGCCGTGGCGAACTCAGCAATGTGCTTGCCAAAGAAATGCCTGTGTTGCGGCAGCCAGGTGTGTGGGCGGAAATCGTCGAAGCTGTCGCCCAAGCGTTTCAGGATTAGGATAGGACAAATCAGGACAAGGCCACGTTCCGGCAGCAGCCAGGCGAGTTGATGGGATGGTTTGCCTACAGTCATCCTTTTCTGGATGACAATGGCCGCACGATGCTCATTATCCACAGCGAGCTTTGCCACCGGGCTAGATTCTGCATCGACTCACACCGAACCCAAAAAAACAGGTTATGGAACTATGAACACCCGGTTCTGCGCCAGCGCATCCTCGCCACAAATTCCAGCCAGCATTACGAAACGCTATTTTCCGACGTGCTCAATGGTGCGCTTGACACCAATGGCATGTTCATGGAAATGAGACGCGATGTTCCACACCTTGCTAGCTATCGGCAGGAGGTCTTCGTGTCGCGGACCGGCGTTGTTGAATAAATCGGAAATTGGGCGTCATTCTGGCGAACTGGCATGATGAGGGTCAATTGGATCTTTGAAGACAGCTCATGCCGTACAAATTTT
>Ga0209125_1002599_pt1 | contig 13647 bp, 14 predicted proteins | sample BarGraIncub1131A_FD_184503 | JGI IMG/M metagenome (GOLD analysis project Ga0209125, IMG submission 184503) | Arctic peat soil microbial communities from Barrow, Alaska - Barrow Graham LP Incubations 11-31A (SPAdes) (version 2) | ecosystem: Environmental > Terrestrial > Soil > Wetlands > Peat... | reverse complement strand
GGTCCACCATATGGGGGTATAGCTCAGCTGGGAGAGCACCTGCCTTGCAAGCAGGGGGTCAAGGGTTCGAGTCCCTTTATCTCCACCAATAAACAAGACTGCTGACATATTTTTATTGTCAGCAGTTTTTGCTTTGAATTTAATATTCAAAGCTTTTTTTATATAGGATTGCTTTAATTAAATTAATAATTAAGTGGACTAATAGTTTATGTAGTATTAAACTATGGAGGGGGAGTAAAATGGATTTATATAGGATAAAACAATTTTATTTGTCTATTACTTCTAAATTTGATGAGCAGGATAAAATATTTAATGCTAAATATTTATTACTGATAGAAAAGGAGTAGGGTTAGGTTGAATGAAATATGAATTCTCTAGATAGAAAAAAAGAAATCTTAGGGTTACTTCATAATAGTGTATATCCAGAAAAAGGTGTTAATATTGCAAGAAAGCTTAATGTAACACGGCAAGTGATAGTAAAAGATATAGCACTACTCCGGGCTACTGGCGAAAATATAATTTCCACTCCGGAAGGTTATATAATACCTAAAGATAAAAAGACAATTTATAGAAGGGTATTTGCAGTTATCCATGATGTAGAACATATAGAAGAGGAATTGACTATTATTGTAAAGTATGGAGGTACAGTTGTGGATGTTATTGTTGAACATCCTTTATATGGCGAAATCAGAGGTATGCTAATGCTGAAGACTATTTTTGATGTACAGAACTTTATTAAGAAATATAAAGCTTTGAAAGCAGAACCTTTGTCTAAATTGACAGGGGGGATACACCTTCATACTGTGGAAGTAGAAGAAGAAGAAGCCTTTACACGTATAGAAAAAGAATTAAAGGAAAAAAATTTCTTTATAACAGAAGATAATTTATTATAAGGAGAAGCATATAATGGAGAAAACTAAGGTTGTTTTGTTAAGATGTAATGATTATAATGTTGATATTATTGAAAGAAAGCTTAGAGAGGGTTTTTCACTTCTTGGAGGTGATGAATATCTAAGAAAGCTTATTCCTGTTAATTGTAAGGTTTTGCTTAAGCCAAACCTTCTTAGAATATCCGAACCAGGAAGTCTTACGGTCACTCATTTTACTGTATTTGAGGCTATTGTTAGAATAGTAAAAGAGTATACCAACGATATAGCTTTTGGAGATAGCCCTGGGTATGGGGATGGGTTGAAGGCAGCGAGGCGGTGCGGTATATTAGAGGTAGCAGAAAGATATGGTGTAAAGTATGCTGATTTTAGTGAAACAGTACATGTGGTATTAGACGAAGCCTTAATATGTAAATCCTGGGATGTGGCTAAGGTAGCTTTTGATGCAGATGTTGTAATAACACTACCTAGGCTTAAGACACATGCCTTAACATATTTCACAGGAGCAGTTAAAAATCAATTTGGATGCATACCTGGTATGAGTAAAAAAACTTGGCATGCCAGAATGCCTGAAGTGGAAAATTTTAGCAAAATGTTATTGGATTTAAATTCAGTGGTAAAAACAAGTTTTTCAATACTAGAGGGCATTATTGCCATGGAAGGTAATGGACCAAGTAATGGAACACCTCATAGAATGGATACATTGATTATGGGGGAAAGTATAACTGCGGTAGATTCTACTGCGGTTAGGCTCATTGGCTATGAAGACCCCACGGAAACTCCTGTTTTAAAGGTAGCTAAGGAACATAATTATGGTCCTGTTATGCCTTCAGAAATAGAAGTCTTAGGAGAAACCATCGAGTCAATGAAAGCTACAAACTTTAAGTTATGTAGGATAGCTAAGTTTACGACAAATGTGAGTCCAATCTTAACTAATTTAATTAAAAAGCTGGCATCTCCGAATCCAGCTCTTACTGAAGAAAAGTGTATTGGATGTGGAAGGTGTAGGGAGGTATGTCCAGAAGAACCTAAGGTTATTACTATGGTAAAAAAAGCAGCAGGAAACAGGCCAGTATGGAACTTAAATAAATGTATTCGATGCTTTTGTTGCCAAGAGTTATGTCCTGAAGGGGCTATTGTAACAAGATATACAAAGCTCGGAAAACTATTAAGATTAGAGAGGTAAAAAAATGAAAAAAAGTATTTTTTGGAGTGTATTACTAGGAGTCATTATAGTAGCATTGTTATTTTTAGGAAACATTGTTAATTTCATAATTAATTTGGAATGGTTTAAAGAGGTAAACTATTTATCAGTTTATTTAACTAAGTTAAAGGCGGTGTGCTATCTTATCGTACCTATATTTATAGTTAGTTATATAGTTATATGGGTATATTATAAAAGTCTTAGGAAAAGTATTATTAGATATGCAAAGGTTATTGAAGTAAATACTAAAAGAGATAGGATAGAAAAAACAGTAGTTATGATTGCTACGGTTTTAGTTTCTTTCTTATTTGCTTTTTCTGTAGCTTCCGCCTATTGGTATAGGATACTTCAGTTTAGCAATGCAGTAAACTTTAATGTTAAGGATCCTATTTTTGGACTTGATATATCTTTCTTTGTATTTAGGCTACCACTAATTGAAGCTTTATACGGAGCACTAATGGGGTTATTGGTATTACTTATAGTTGTAACTGTAGTAACCTATATTATTTTAAATTTAAAAGATAAATTGTTAACAGGTGTAAGTAAAAATGTTGATTATAGTTATAGCTATATTAAAAACGAGGTTACTAGATTTGCAGGGAAACAGCTAGCAGTTGTTTCAGCCTTGATATTACTACTTATGTCCGTAGGCTATGTAATAAAAAGTCTAAATCTCGTATATAGCACAAATGGAGTGGTTTTTGGTGGAGGCTATACTGACATCAATGTAACTCTTACCTTTTATAAAGTATTGGTAGTTGCTTGCATAATAGCAGCAGTTATTATATTTAGCAGCATATTAAGCTCAAAGGTTAAGCCTATAATAATATCTTTAGTAGCCATATTTGTCTTATCAATTATTGGAGTTGTTATAGCTGGTGCTACCCAATCCTTATATGTTAAGGCAAATGAAAAAACACTAGAAGCACCATATATTCAAAAGAATATTGATTATACAAGAAAAGCCTTCAATATAGATAGTATTGATGTTAAAGATTATCCCATCAATGATAATTTAACTCAGGCGGATATTGAAGCAAATAGTGCTACAGTTAACAATATTAAAATAAATTCCTTTGCACCAACTCAAGAATTTTATAATCAAACCCAGGTTAAAAGGAATTACTACGTATTTAATGATGTAGATGTTGATAGATATAAAATAAAGGATGTTTATTCGCAAGTATTTATTTCACCAAGAGAAATAAATTTAGATGCTCTTGAAGGAAATGCTGCCACTTGGCAAAATAAGCACTTAACTTATACACATGGTTATGGTGTGGTTATGAGCAAGGTAAATTCAGTTACCTCAGAGGGACAGCCGGATTTTGTAATCAAGGATATCCCACTTGATAATAGTACAGACATTAAAATCGATAACCCAAGAATTTATTTTGGAGAAAAAACTAATGATTATGCTATAGTAAATACAGGCACCACAGAGTTTGACTTTCCACAGGGTGGAACTAACGCTACAAATAAATATGATGGTAAAGCTGGAATTAAGATGACCTTTGGCAATAGACTTTTATTTGCTCTACAAAATGCAAGTCTTCCAATTTTAACATCTTCTAGTATTACCTCAGATAGTAAGATGCTTATTAATAGAAATATAATGGATAGAGTAACTAAAATTGCACCATTTTTAACTTATGATAAGGATCCCTATATGGTTATAAGCGGTGGTAAGTTATATTGGATTATTGACGCTTATACAACCTCTGACAGGTATCCCTATTCACAACCACAAGGAAATATAAATTATATTAGAAATTCAGTTAAGGTAGTAATAGATGCAAATGATGGTATTACAAATTTCTATATTGTTGATAAAACTGATCCTATAATAATGAGCTATTCTAAAATATTTAGTGGCTTATTTAAGTTTGAAGATGCTATGCCTAAAGATCTAGTAGATCATTTAAGATATCCAGAGGATTTATTTAATATACAAAGCGCTGTTATTGGTAAATATCATGTTACAGATCCAGGTACCTTCTATAATAGCGAAGACTTGTGGGAAATAGCCTCAAATCTAAAACAAGTAGAGGGACAGAAAACTTTAAATGCATCCTCCTTTATGACTATGAAGCTTCCTGGCGAGTCCGCAGAAGAGATGGTGCTCATACAGTACTTTAATATGAGAGGCAGAGATAATATGGTTTCTATGGTTGCAGCTAGGATGGATGCTGCTAATTACGGCAAGCTAGTAGCCTATAGATTCCCAACTGAAAAGACGGTTTATAGCCCATTACTATTTAAACAAAAACTTAATCAGGATACCACAATATCTCAACAGCTGTCCCTATGGAATACTCAAGGCTCAGCAGTTAATTTTGGAGATACCTCAATACTCCCACTAAAGAACTCTCTATTATATATTGAGCCAGTGTATCTAAGAGCCAGCGGTCAAAATAGTATACCAGAAATGAAGAGAGTTATTGTATCCTATTCAGAAAAGACGGTTATGGCAGAAAACATTGAAACTGCACTGTCAATGATTTTTGGTACAGCAGCAGATATTGTGCCACCTAATACAAATATTTCTACTGGTACTACTGGTACTACCAGTCTAGGTGCCACTGAAAAAGCATTAATAAAAGAAGCAAAGGATAATATGGATCTAGCGATTACCGCTCAAAAAAGTGGTGATTGGGCACAATATGGAACTTATTTAAATAAGGTTCAAGAAGCCATAAATAATTTGAGTAAGTAATGTAATTAATAAGTAGGACACTTCAATATGGAGTGTCCAATTTATTATATAAAATGGAGATAAGAGAAACTTTGGTTTCTATGTTTGGTAAATTTAAAACAGGTTGACACCCTTTTGAGGAGGTATTTATGGATTATGATGTTTTAATACTAGGAGGTGGAATCGTAGGATGCGCAGCAGCTTATGAGCTTTCTAAGTATAATCTTAATATAGCTCTTATTGAAAAAGAATATGATGTAGCAGGAGATGTATCCCTACTAAACACTATAATGGTATATGATGGTCTTGAAAATGACGATGAGGTCTTAGCTAAGCTAGAATATGAAGGAAGTGTGTTAATAGCTGAAGCTATTAAGAAATTTAAAATCCCATATAAGAAGATAGAATCAATTATTTTTGCAAAAAATGCCCAGGACAACAAGAAGGTTGAAAAAATATATAAAAGAGCACAGGAAAGAAGAATAGAAGGTGTAACACTTCTTAACGAAAAAGATATTAAAAAATTAGAGCCTTTGATAAATATTAATATAAAAAATGCTATTTATACTAAGAATACAGCGATTATATGCCCCTACGACCTGGCCATAGCCTATGGAGAGGTTGCCTTTGAAAATGGAGTTAAATTTAAGCTTGAGGAGGAGGTTCTAAACCTGGAAAACATATCTGCAGGCTTTAGTGTAATTACAAACAAAAACAAATTTACATGTAAATACGTAATTGATACAACTCCCATAAAAAGTGAAGAGGATATAAGCAATATTAGAATGCATTATTGCATATTAGATAAAGAAATAGGAAAGGGTTTAAATAAAATAGTAGGTACCTTTAGTAGCAATGGGGAGAGAATATTTATTCTACCTATGCTTCAAGGAAGCAATGTAATAGTAATAAGCTCTAAGGAAAAACTAGATTATGTTATGGTTTTAGAAAGAGCCAGGGAAGTTATTCCTGAGATAAAAAATGAGGATGTACTTTCTTATTTTTCAGAAGGTTCTTTTAATGAAGAAATAGTAATAAATGATTCAGCCCTAACAGATGGCTATATTAGAATAAGTGGTAAGCATTACGGAAAGGTTAATATGACACCAGCTATTGTAAAGAAACTTTCTGAAAACTTAGTTCATATAATAAAATGTAAAGAAAAAAAAGATTTTAATGATAAAAGAAGAGAGTTTTATAAATTTAAAGAATTGTCGCTGGAGGAAAAGAAAAATATAATAAAGATAAATAGCAAATATGGTAATATAATCTGTGTGTGTAAGCAGATTACTGAAGGGGAAATTTTAGATTCTATAAGAAGACCTCTAGGGGCTAGAACCATTGAAGGAATCAGAAAAAGAACAGGTGTAACGGAAGGGTTATGCAATGGCGCCTATTGTCTTAATAAAATCGTTGCAATACTAGCTAGAGAGACCAATAAAAGTATGCTGGATATTGTTAAGGATACAAAAGGCTCAAAAATATTAGGCTCAAGAATAAAAGAGTTTGATAGTGTGTAATATATATGGAGATGAGATTAGGTGAAGGAAGAAATTTTTACAACCTTAGTTAGAGTAAAAGGAGCTAAGTATTCTGTTGCGCCGGTTAAAAGCAGCAAGCCTTTAGATAAAAGTCTTTGGCTTGAATGTTCAAAGGCTCTTAGCAGATTATACCTAGGTGCACCCACAAGAATAGGGGATGTAGTTTGCATCAATATATTAAACACAGGTGTAGACATTATTTGTACAAAAAATGTTAAAAAGTTGACTTAGAAAAGATAAATACCTATAATAAGTATAAATGAATATTAAACCTATGAAAAGGATAGTAGCATATATGAGGTTTTAGAGAGCTGACGGTTGGTGTAAGTTAGTACCTAATCTATAGTGAATCCGCCTTGGAGGGATTGCGAGGAGCAATACGGTTTTAATGTAATACTTAGTAGTATTTTATAGGATCGTTATATAAGGAGAGGATTTTTTTAAAATCAATCAGGGTGGTAACGCGGAGTCTTTCGTCCCTATACGGAAGGACTCTTTTTTTGGTTAAAGTAAATATTAGGAGGAATAAATATGTTAGATTTGAAAAGAATAAGAAACAATACAGAGCAGATAAAGGGGGCTTTAAAGGGCAGAGGGGAGTCTTTTGACGTATCTCTAATAGATGAAGTTTTAGCTCTGGATGAAAAAAGAAGAGAGCTAATAGTTGAAGTAGAAAGTCTTAAAGGAAAAAGAAACGAAGATTCAGCTAAGGTGGGAAAATTAAAAAAAGCAGGGGAAAATACTGATGATATAACTGCGGAGATGAGAAAGGTATCTGATGATATAAAAGAAAAGGATCTTATCGTTTCAGAAATAGATGTAAAAATCCAAAATATTATATTAAGTATACCGAATGTACCCTACAAGATGGTTCCAATAGGTTTATCTGAGGATAATAATTTAGAAGTTAGAAAATGGGGAGAACCAACCTCCTTTAATTTTACTCCGAAAGCTCATTGGGATTTAGGAGTAGATTTAAATATTCTTGATTTTGAGAGGGCAGGGAAGATATCTGGCTCAAGATTCACAGTTTATAGAGCACAAGGTGCTAGACTTGAAAGAGCTATAATATCATATTTTTTAAATACTCACGTAGATAAGAATGGATACGTAGAAATTTTGCCTCCATATTTAGTTAATAGGGCTAGTATGACAGGAACAGGTCAACTTCCAAAATTTGAAGATGATGCTTTTAAAACAAATGATGATCTTTTTTTAATCCCTACTGCAGAAGTTCCAGTTACTAATCTCTATAGAGATGAAATATTAAATGCTGAGGAGCTTACAATAAAGCATGTAGCTTATAGCGCTTGCTTTAGAGCAGAGGCAGGATCAGCTGGTAGAGATACAAGAGGACTAATAAGGCAACATCAATTTAACAAGGTTGAACTAGTTAAGTTTACTAAACCTGAAGATTCCTACGAGGAGCTAGAAAAACTTACAAATGATGCAGAATCAGTACTTCAGGGGTTAGGTCTCCCTTATAGAGTAGTAAGACTATGCACCGGAGATTTGGGCTTTAGTTCGTCAATGACCTATGATATAGAGGTATGGATGCCAAGTTACGGAAGATACGTAGAAATATCAAGCTGTAGCAATTACGAGGATTTTCAAGCTAGGAGAGCAAATATAAGGTTCAAGGAAGGACAAAAAGGCAAGCCTTTGTTTGTTCACACGCTAAATGGATCTGGAGTTGCAGTGGGAAGAGCGGTAGCTGCAATACTTGAAAATTATCAGCAGGAGGATGGCTCAATTAAGATACCTGAGGTATTAAGGGAGTTTATGGGTGGTAAAGAGGTAATAAAATAAGATTTTTAGTATTTAAAAATAACATTTGGAGAAGATAATATAGGGGAGTAGAGAAAAAGTTAATATTGACATAGCTCCTAGCTGTTGATATAATGATTATTGTCTCAAACGCGGAAAGATGGTCGAGTTGGTTTAAGGCACCGGTCTTGAAAACCGGCGTGCGGGTGACCGTACCTAGGGTTCGAATCCCTATCTTTCCGCCATGTTTTTATTATTTAGCTTGGAGAGGTACTCAAGTGGCTAAAGAGGACGGTTTGCTAAACCGTTAGTAGGGATTTCTCTAGCAAGGGTTCGAATCCCTTCCTCTCCGCCAAGAAACTTCACATATTTATGTGAAGTTTTTTTATATAATTAAATTATAAACCTTATATAAATTTGTTTATTAAAGGAATTCTCTTAAGTACATAATATGTTATTGCAAAGGTTAAAGGTAAAGTAATAAGTGTTAAGATTAGAAACTTAGCTAAAGGTGGAAGAATTGAAGACTGAAAGGCTATAGCCATAAAAATTATTACTGGAGCATGGGAATACATATACTCCAAAGGAACTGTCGGATAAGCCCTGTATGAGCTTAGTTTGCTTATTGAACTTTTCTCTGAAAAAAGTGAGTAAGTCAATAGCCATTGAAACACTTATATAGGCTTCCCAAAGAGCATAAGCAATACTTTGCCAATGCAACCCACCCTTATATAAATTAAAGTCACCTGTTAAGGCACCTCCAGTTAACATCGTTATAAGCCAGGATATAAAACCAAAGGTTAGAGCAGAGATAAACCAAGTTCTGCCTTTAATATAGTTAAAGGTAGAGAACCAAGTGAATCTATAACAATTTATGCCCAATATAAAAAGTATTATATATTGAGAGAAAAAGGAGAATTGCAGGTTAATTATACTCGAATCAATAGGTTGTACCAATCTTACAGTAAAGGAAGCCACAGCTATGATAAGTATTAGAAGAAATATAAAAGAATTCTTTGGGATACTTTTAGTTATACTAGTAAGACAAGATTTTTTTTGCTTAGTTTTCTTATTAAGGCATATAAAAAGCTAAAAATTAATAAAGTAAAGGCAAACCATAAAGGCCCAGATCCACTTATAAATTCAAAGCTTATAATATAATGAAGATATAAACTAGGGATTTTGCTTAAGGAAATTTTATTAAGAAAAAGGTTAATACTAGGGTCAATAAGAAGCATATAAAATAAAGTAGGAATGCCAAGCCTTAGAAGCCTATCTTTGAGAAACCGGTTAAAGCCTTTCTTATCATATGCGCTAGGAACTAAATAGCCTGCAATAAGAAATAAAAATCCCATAAAATAACCTTGGGTAAAGGATAGAAAATAGCCAAATATTACAGTGGATATAGTATCAAGATTTGCTCCTTCCTTGTAGTACCAGCCGCCTTTACCGCTATAGGTAACTGCCAGATGGACCATAACAACAAAAATGATCATAAGTAATCTCAAATTATCTATATATAGATATCGTTCCTTAGTCTTCACTAATGCACCCCCTAAAATAATAATAATATTTTACTATTTTATGTAGATATTTACAAATAAAATAATTATATGTAAGTTTATGACTGTAAAAAGATTTGATTTTTATAAGTGTCTATGATAATATTATCATGTTGTATGCGATAGTAGCTCAGCTGGATAGAGTAACCGGCTACGAACCGGTTGGCCGGGGGTTCGAATCCCTTCTATCGCACCAAACAAAACCCAGTAACCTCAATGGTTACTGGGTTTATATTTTTAATTTAGGTTAAGGGGAAAGTTGAAATGTTGGCATTTTGTTGGCAACTAGGTTTGAAAAATTATAAAATTTGATTTTAATGCCAAATCAATAAATTTAAGTATATACATTGTGATATGTATTGCTAAAGCCTAATAGGTCTATATATTTTTAATAGTACTAAATTAGAAGTATTAATCAAATATTTCATCTAACTTCTCAGCTGCTTCCTTTTGCATGTCGGGAAGTACATGTGCATATGTATGCAGTACAGTATCGACAGTATCTCCAAGTCTTTCAGCCACCACTTTAACGGAGATTCCCCTTTTTAGCAACAATGTCGAATGAGTATGTCTAATGTCATGAAACCTAATCTTGGGTATGCTTAACATCTCAATTAAAGTCTTTTCAAGATGTTCACCATTTTCATTTTGACATTTATATTTATATTCTCTAACAACTCTAATAAAGTTCCTTGAAATATAACCCGGATCATATGGTCTACCATCTGGCTGCGCATATACAAAGCCTCTGTTATCATAAGCATCTCCAAAGTATTTTTTGTTTTCCTCCTGACTGATTTTTACATCCTCCAAAGTATTAATGAGGATATTGGGGAGTTGTATACTCCTTCTAGAATTATTTGTTTTTAGAGGAACTAGCTTAAGCTCTTTATCAATTCTCTGAAGTTGACTTTTGACATAAAGAGTTCTATTTTCAATATTAACATTTTCCCAAGTCAAACCACATATTTCAGCTTCACGCATACCAGTAGTTGCAGCAATAAAGCTTACTAAAAATATAGTAAAAGTTTCGAGACTTTTTAGGAATAAGTTTAATTGATTTTCATTCAGTACATGCATTTCAGTCTTAGCTCTCTTTGGCTTTTCTACATCTTCTGAGGGGTTGTTTACTATTAGCCTCCACTTAACAGCTAGATTTAATGCTTTATGAAGAAAACTGTGAACATGTCTTGCAGTTGTAGATGAATTTGTTTTTAGAATAGCATTATAGACATCTTGAATATGTAAGGGCTTTATTTGTTTCAGTTTCATTTTTCCAATCTTTGGAATCAAGTGATAATTTGCAATGCATTTATAATTAACAAATGTTTTAGGTGCGAGATTTTGCTTAACTGTATCAAAATACTTTTCTAAAAAGTTCTCTAATGTAATATCGACAACTTCAAAAAAAGAGCCATTATTTAATTCTGTTATAATCTTTGATGCTGCAGTTCTGCATTCCCCCTTTGTTTTAAAGCCGCCTTTAGATTTTCGCTTACGATTTCCTGTTAAAGGGTCTATACCTATATCCAATACATATGTCCAGGTATTCTTACGTTTTTTAACTTCCAAGCTCATTTTTGCACTCCTTTTATACTTTTATTTATATAGAATAGGTTGGTATAGTAGATTTGCAAAAAAAATAGTCCTAAAATATTAAAATAATTATTTTAATATTTAGACTATTTGCTAAAATCTTTTTATATTTTTTTAAAACCATTTATTTGTTGAAATCCTTTAATTATATGAGTATATCAGTATTATAATATAGTTACAAGTTAAAAAGTGCTATCTATAATTAATTAACTAAGTAAATAAATAGTCATTTAAGCTTTTTAAAATATATTTAAGTTGCTATTGTATTAATAAAGATTCTATAATATACTAAATAAAGACAAAGATTTATACAAATTAGATTTTGGCAAATTTATATAAAGATTTTAACAAATAGTCTAAGATAAATATTAGTTTCTAAGTTAAACTTAGAAACTAATATTTATCTTAGGCTATTATTTTTTAAATATTTACATTTTTATACAAACCATAAAATGAGTTCAAGTTAGTAATAGTAAATATTTTAAAAAAAGAGAGGAAGAAGAAGAATGACTAAACTATATACTGTAGAAAATGTATGTAACTATTTTAACGTGAGTCGGAATACTGTTTATGCTCTAATACAACAAAGAATATTAAAAACAAAAAAAGTTGGGAGAGCTTATAAAATAACCGAGAATGCATTGGCAGATTTAATAAAATATCTAGAGAGTTAAGGAGAATTTGTAAATGAAAGAGACAAGTGAAAAACAGCAAAATGACATGAGAATTAAAAGGGCTCCAAAGGACAAGGACAATCCATATATAATAATTAACAAAAAACCAATAGAGAATCTAAACATGAGCTGGAAAGCTAAAGGTATTCTAACGTTTATATTAAGCTTGCCCAATGATTGGGTACTACATATGTCCCATTTAATAAAACAATCTACAGAGGGAGAGAGAGCCACCAGAAGTGGTATAACTGAACTTGTTGATAATAATTATATGCAAAGGTACGCAATCTATAATAAAGGTAGAATTACAGGTTGGGAATACGAAATATGTGAATGGGGATACCGTGATGATGAAATGATTAAGTGTATTAAAACTATAAATCAAAAAATAGAGATAATATATTATACATCAGCAGAGATACAAACAATTAAGATGGATAGAATTAACAAAAGGAAAGAGCAACGTAATATTAAAAAAACTATATATACCAATAGAAATAAAGATAAAACCTTTGATTTAAACGAAATCGAGCTACTTTGCGAAAATGTACAAGTAGCAAAAGAACAAGAAAGAAATGTTAATGTAGAAAACGCAGTCCTACCAATAACTAAAGATACTAAAGAAGTATATATACCAAATACTAATTCTAATAATCAATCTTTCTATCTATCAATTAAAGGACCAATTGATAATAAAAAATCTAAAGTAATAGAAGGAAGGACAGAAGAAAATCTGAACTTATACTTTAAAGCTATGGATATAGACAAGCTACATGCAGAAAAAGAAGATATAGATGCACTTAAAGAAGTGATAACATACATGTATTACTCGGTAGAACTTAAAGTTGGTAAATCTATATTTCCTGCCAGTATAATATTAAGCAAAATAAGCAATATTAATATATTCACCTTAGAGTATGCTTTAAACAGTTTTTCTGAAGCTACTAAAGTTAATAAAATCAAAAATCCGTTATTGTATATGTGTAGCACTTTATTTAATGCTGCGGGTAATAGCAAATTTGGTGTACAAGCTCAGGTAAATTTTGATTTAAACAATAGTTAAGATAATAAGGTTAAATAGAACTCTAGAAATGTACTAAATTATGGCTAGATTATAATTGATAAATGACTGCTTGGCTACCTATCTTAATAAGAATAATAGTTCCTGTTTGAGCTGATGGAGCGCGGGCATGATGATGGTTCAACCATCTTTTGCACCAAGTATCATAAGGAAGATTGGCACGGACGTCTTGGCGGAGGTGTTCATGTTGATGCAATCATGGATCGTATAGTCCGAAATGATGTCTGGGGAAAAATAGAATTTTTTTGGTACGGGTCAAAGACCCGTACTGGTACTATTGAAGTGAAATTATTAAATAATAGTAACTAAGAAATGCTGGCAATTATTTTAACATTTAATGACTAAATGAAATGTGTGTATGAAAACGTAATACAAATAACACATTGAATTATTACGAATTAATAAATTGTATGAAAAGGAGATAAAAAATGATATTAGGAATTGATCATGGATATTCATTCATAAAGACTTCAAAAGGAGTGATGTTTTCCTCTACGGTTACTAAAGGCGAGGTGGTCCTATGTCAATAAAAAGTACAAATTAAAATGAGAAAGTTATTGTTAGAAGTTCCCTTAAATTTAAATTGCTATTGCTAGATTAAGTTTGGTTGCTTTTTCATATGCTATTTCAAACTCATCAG
>Ga0209125_1002598_pt1 | contig 13649 bp, 13 predicted proteins | sample BarGraIncub1131A_FD_184503 | JGI IMG/M metagenome (GOLD analysis project Ga0209125, IMG submission 184503) | Arctic peat soil microbial communities from Barrow, Alaska - Barrow Graham LP Incubations 11-31A (SPAdes) (version 2) | ecosystem: Environmental > Terrestrial > Soil > Wetlands > Peat... | reverse complement strand
GATTAAAAACCACTCCGACGAAAAGAGAAATCGGCATAAATAATATGATAATTATATTAAGATAATTAACTAGAAAGGGAGCTTTTGCTTTTGATATAATCTTAGCTATAAAATACCCTACGATTCCAACAATTTGGATTATCATAGACCCCCAAATGCTCTCTGCTGTCTGCTCTGCATGCCAACCACCAAAAGCGCATAACAACCCAATAACTATAAATGCGGTTGATGCGATATACAATATTTGACCTGCGATAAAATTATCATTTTCTTCACCTGTTTGTTTCGGTGGTTCTATTCCTTTTAGGATATAGTCTGTTGTTACTTCAAAGTAGTCACTCATAATAATAATTTTATCTAAATCGGGGGAGCTTTGTTCACTTTCCCATTTTGAAACTGCCTGACGAGAAACACCAACTTTGTCGGCAAGTTCTTCCTGTGAAATACCTCTCATTTTTCTTAAGTTTTGTATCCGATCTGCTATATTCATAACTGACACTCCTTTCCTTTGATAGTGTCATTGTAGCTTAACGCATGGTTGCATCACTACCATCTACACTTGCTTTTTTGTCAACTGACAGTTGCAACCTCTGTTTTTCACATAATAGTACACCTATTTTATGTAGCAAAATATACCTTCCATTTAGCATATAAATGAATCTATAAGTCGGAATTTGCCAAACTGTTTTCATTTTTGGTAAGAAATACTCCTCCAACCTCATTTCACAAAATGCTTATTTTGTTTGTTCCCATTCATCTCGTATTATTCCGAATAAAGTACAATCTTGAAAGCCGTCACGGGTTTTATAGTTGTGTCGTGAAAAGCCTTCATTGCGCATTCCAACCTTTTCCATCACTTTCCCTGAAGCAGGATTTTCTACCGAGTTATATGCTTCAATTCGTTCAATATCCGTATTTTTGAACATATAATCGATAACTGCTCTTGCCGCTTCGCTAGTATATCCTTGACCCCACCAACGGCTGCCGATCTTGTAACCCAATTCAGCCTTGAAGTCATATTCTGAAGTTATCATGATACCAATCGAGCCAATCATTTCGCTATCTTTAAGATACATTCCCCAGTAATAAGTGGAATCAGATTGATAGTTGTTAACCCACATTTGAATCATGTTCTTGCTATCATCTATTGTTTTATGTGCATCCCACCGCAAAAAGCGTGTAACTTCATCATCGCTTGCCCAATTGCTAAACATCATTTCGGCATCAGGAAGTTCGAGTTTCCGTAATGTCAATCGTGTAGTTTTAATTGCTTGTGTTCCTGCATGCTTCAAGTGCATATTCCTCCTGTACTAAATATAAATTTTCTACATAGTATTCGATTAAGATAATGAACTATCCCCTCGCTTACAAATTCAAATTGAACAAAATCGCTGCGCGATGGTCTGCCAAGGCTGTGCAGTGATTTTTTTGTCTTAAAACTTAAAAAGCAGTGGAAATATTTCCCGAAATTTAGTATTGTAAATTCACCACAAACCACAATCTAACAAAGGAAAGATCCACTGCCTATGAAAATATTAGCATGTTATTATTCTTATGACAAGTATTATTATGATGCAAATGCTCCTCCATGAAATGAAAGGTAATCTACTATTAACAATTCACTTTTCATGGAGGATTATTTATGAACGAAATATATTTAGAACAACTGAGTACAGAAGCTGCTATTCGGAACCTTACTGAAACAACGGCTAGGACGTACAGCTACTATGTATCATCTTTTCTTAAACTCACAGAAGGAAAGATAGAATGTTTGACTTGCGCTGATGTTCGAGAGTTTCTTCTAAAACGCAAGGCAGAAGGAATTTCTGCATCTACCCTAAATCTTTACAATTCATCCGTACGCTTTTTCTTTCGTCATGTGCTGCACAAACTTTGGGACGACGAGGTTGTTCCAAGAATGAAGTTGGACTATCATTTGCCAGAAATCCTTACGAGGGAAGAAATTGAAGTGCTGCTTGCAGAAGCAAAGAATATCAAGCACAAGGCAATGCTTGCAACTATGTATTCCTCAGGACTTCGAGTGTCCGAAGTAATTCATCTTCACTATGATGATATATTTAGAAGCACAATGAAGATACATGTAAGAAACAGTAAGAGCCGTTCTGACCGATATACGATTTTGTCTAAGCGAAATCTTGAATTACTAACGGAATACTGGTACGCATCTGGAAAGCCACGTGGAATTCTTTTCCCAAGTGGTAGCACAAATGGATATATCGATTCCAATTCAGTAAATCAGTTTCTGAAACGGTATGCGAAAAAGGCTGGTATTAAGAGGAATTTTTCTTCTCATGCCCTCAGGCATAGCTTTGCTTGTCACTTGTTAGAAGCTGGAGTAGACAGACATTATATACAAGAATTATTGGGACATCGCGATCCGAAATCCACGGAGGTATATTATGACAAGAAAAATGTTATGGAAAGAAACTGGTAACAACTGCTGTATTAACAAGGATAGCTACCAGTTCTTCTTGTCATAATTATTTACCAAGTCCGTTAAGCCAGTCCATAAGATTTTCGTCATTGGTCCACTTTTTATTGTTTTGAGGAAGTGGATCATGAGATGATCGATTGAGCTTATCCAATGCATCTTTCTTCATTTTTATACTTGCTCTTGAGTACACTCCTGTTGTTTTGAGATCAGCATGACCAAGGATATCCCTTATAAAAAATGGATTTGCATCAGCTTCTGTTAAATGCATTGCCTTGGAATGTCTCATTCGGTGAGGTGACATTTCTGTAAATCCGCATATATCAGTGTATTTGGAGAGGATATATGTAATTCCCTGACGCGTGAGTTTTTTCATTTGTGAATTCTGGAACAAAGGATGTTCTTTTTTTTCGGGGCGATCAAGGTGGCTGTCCCTAAGGTACTGTTCGAGGGTTGGAACAGTTTTTTCCATGAGCGGAACAGTCCTTGTTTTTCGGCCTTTTCCTGTTAACGTAACCTGTGCTGGTGATGAAAGACGAAGATCCATGACCTGCATATCAGCTAGTTCCTGTACACGTGCTCCGCTATCATAGAGCAGACATAGAAGAGCCATGTCCCGTCTACCTTTCTTTGTGGTTTGATCAGGAGTTGCAAGCAGTTTTTCCATTTCTTCCACGGTGAGATAATGCACTGTTTGTTTCGGTGGTTTTTTGAATGGAATAGCCAATACTTGCTGACACTGAAAAATATATGATGGTTCCTGTGTCTGGATATAACGCAATAAAGCATGTATGGCAGCCAGTCTCTGATTTCTTGTACTTATGCTGTTATGTTGTTCTGACTCCAGATATTCGAGAAATACTATCAGTACATCCCGAGTCAAGTGCTTTATGCTAAGCTGTTCGGGTTTGATCTTATACTTTGCATTCATAAAGAGAAGAAGCTGTTTATAGGTATCCCGATAGGAACAAATCGTATTTGTACTGACATTTCTTGTGGAAGGAAGTTCTATTGTAAGGAATGACCCTAGAACTTTTGCAAAATCAGTCAACTTCTTCATAGTCATACCTCACTTCCAAAGTTGGCAGTACATTTGAATAAATTTCATTTATCTTAGCTTGGAGTTCTGGAAAAGCTTCAGCAGTCAATTTCAAGTATCGTCCAGTTGCGGAGAGTGAGGAATGGCCAAGATAGTGTTGAAGCAGTGGCAATGCAGCCTGATGTTCCATTCCACCTTTAAGCATCTTTTCCAGACTATGGCAACAGAATGTATGTCTCAGGCAATGCAGATGTGGTCCTCCGTTCTTCCTCCCACCATGTGGAATACCACAACGAAACAGAACCTTCCTGAAATATGTTTCTACAGAACCTATCTGATAATGACCATCTCCCCACCGGCTTTTAAAAAAGTAATCATCATCATTATAAAAAGGGTGTATTATTCCTGTATACCATCTGAGGTAATTACAAAGTGAATCTGTAAACGGAATATCCCGATCCTTATTATTTTTGGCGTTATGTACATGAAATACTTTTTGTTCAAGATCAATATCTCTCATCCGAAGACCGAGTGTTTCAGAAATACGCATTCCACAGCAATACTGAACGCGAAACAGTACAGGATAAAAGTAATGGGTATTCTGCGTATTTGCAGGTATCCGGTCAGTCTCCAAAAAAATACGTGTGACTTCTTCATGTGTAAAAACATATGGCTTGTAATCTTCATGGAGATTTGTTACGCTCGTGTAGTCAATAAGGAATGCAGGTATGTCATGACGTATCAGGTACAGTGCCAACAGACGTGATACATTTACATGGTGTTCCTGTGTTCCCTGATGCCAGTTCGGTTTCCGATTAGTAAATGTTCTGACAAGCTCTTCTGGAAGACCATTGTTACATTCATAATCAAGACTCATCTGATCCAGTTCATGTAAAAGTCGTTCTTCTTCCCCGAATTTATAACCAAGACTTTTACGTTCATTTACAAGTCCTTCTAGATATTTAGACAGTGGTCCTTTGAAATATTTATCTGACATATGGCATCACCTCCACGTCCAGCGCACATTTACGCAGATCAGGCAGATCCACCCTGAGATAGTGCTTTACTGTTTCGGGATCAGTATGTCCAAGAATATCTGAAATCGTAGATGCACCTGTTCCATTCTGAAGAAGATGGGTAGCCAGAGAATGCCGAAGCGTATGAAAACCACTGCGCTTTGTATTATACTTCACACCTGCTTTTGTGACAGCTGATGTAATGATGTGATTCAGACTTCCGTTGGGCTGAAACCCGTCGTATGGTGGATTATGACGTACAAATACACTTGTGCTATCTGTCTCTGGCCGTCCATTTTTGAGGTAATTAATGATTGCCCATCCTGCATCATCTGGCATCGGAAGTGTAAGAGGCTGCTTTGTTTTACATTGAACAATCGTTAATGTACAAGCAGACCAGTTGATATCAGAGATATCCAATGCTTTTATATCCCCAACTCTTAAGCCCAATCGAGCAGCAAGAAGAATCATTGCGTAGTCCCGTTTTCCATTTGGTCCTGTAAGGTCAACGGCATGAAGAATCTTTTCAATATCCTCTTCTGACCAGACATCTGGAAGTTTTGTACGAGTACCAAGATTGGCACGTCGTGGAATCTTTTCTCCAAGCGGCTGAACAATAAATTCATTCAGAAAAAGGAATGAGAAATACTGACGAAGGCAACTTATTTTTGAAGCAACAGTGCATGGAGTCCATCCAACCATAGATTCAATGAATTTTTCTACATGATAATAACGAATGTCTTTTGGATTATGGATACCAACTGCATCCAGTGAGACAATCAGATCCTTTAGCACACCTCGATAATACTTGACAGAACCATAACTGATACCGTATTCGATTTTGGATGTAAGGAATTTTTCATTGCATTCTCGAAATGGTTCCGGCCAAACAATTTCACCACTATAATCCTTTCTTCTGAAAATAATCCCAAAGTTGAAAAACTCTGCAAGAGAACGGATTGTCCTGAAATAGTACATTTCATCTTTGGAATGTTCGTTCGATGTCACGAAGCCTCCGATTTGTTTAAAACGTGAAATCAAGAAATCCACCCCTATCGATTGGGAGTATTCGGAATCATCCACATAGCTACTGAATTCCTTTAAAGCTTTCCCATATCTGTGCCTGGAATCTTCAGAGAACTGGAGTTTTTCCAATAATTCTTCAAGTTTGTTGCACAGATCTATTACCTTGATCTGCTTATTCATTACAAGACCTCCTTGTTTATTTAGTAGTGCTTGAAGCACTCTACTATTATCAAGAAGTATTATGACAAGTAAATCAAGTAGTAACTGTGTATTGTTCTGACAAACAGGAATAACCTTTCCATAATTACTTGCTTGTCATAATAATAATCATGTAAAGCTTTACATAATTTTTATGTCCAACTTGCTTCCAGTGATGTGGGGCGCGCTATCAGTCCTTTTGATTGTCTGGAGGATCCTTCTTATGCATAAGATCCAAGAGATTCTTCATCTTTCTTATAACGAGTATTGTAATCATTATAACCCCAGTGATGTTCAACGCAAAGTTGCTTTCTCTATTATGAATTGTAAGTCTGGCAAGTTCGGATGTAATATTTCTGTCTACAAAGACTGTGGACATTTGGAATCACATAATAACTCCTACCGTAATCAGAACTGTCCTTGCTGCCAGGGTTTGTTAAAAGAACTTTGGATTGATGCCCGCAAACCAGATGTTATTGATTCGCCTTACTTACATGTTGTATTTACCTTGCCTGCTGAATTAAATCCACTTATTTATGGCAATCAAGCCTTACTTTATTTTCTGATGCATAAATGTGCATCAGAAAAGTTGTTAGAATTATCTGTTGACAAAAAAATTCTTGGTACAACTCCTGGGATTATTCAAGTTCTTCATACTTTGGGTCAGGAGCTAAATTTTCATCCTCATATTCACTGCATTATTACTGGTGCTGGATTAACAGAAACGAAGCAATTACTAAAAGCCGTAGAAAGTTTTAACCCAGTTAAAATCCTAGGAAAGATGTTACGTGGTAAATTTCTTAACCAGCTACAATTATTCTACAGGAATCAGAAGATTCATTTTTCTAACAGTTACCTTAAATTAAAGAATTCTTATGAGTGGAATGAATTAAGAAAATTCTTATATTGCAAATCATGGATTCCATATATTAAAGAAACCTTTAATGACTTTGGAAATGCTATTGATTATCTGGGAAGATACACACACCGTATTGCAATCAGTAACTCCCGCATTAAGTCGATAACGAATACTTATATGACATTTACTGCAAAAGATTATAAAACAGGAAAGCAAAAAATAGTTACGCTATCTCATGTGGAATTCATTCGCCGTTTTTTGATGCATGTATTGCCTTCCGGCATTCAAAAAATTCGTTATTATGGTTTTTGAATAACCGTAGTAAAAAGACAAATCTAAAACTCATTGAAAAGTTGACCGGCAAAGCATTATTTCAGTCGAAGTTCATATCTATGAGTCATGATGAAATAATTCTGTCACTTTGTAATATCAATGTTCAACTTCGTCCTAATTGTGGCTGCTATTCCATGCGACGTATAGGTAGGAGTTATTCTTACTGGAAATAGGTCATAGAAACTGAATACTTAATTGTCATCTCCTAAAGGAGGCTTATTTGTGATACAGCAAAATCGGTATTTCAAGATATGAAGCTATCTCTTTTCTTTTTAATCTTCTTTTGGTTTGCTTTTTAGAAAATTCAGCAAGAATTGAAACAAAGCAAATTCTATATACAGGCTGCTTTTCCGTAAATTGGTACGATAGCGAAGAATCATATTTAGAGCAATTGGAGTTTTTCTCTAACTGTTCTTTTTTGATTACCCAAAATATGTTACTTCACTTAAGAATTATACCATATTCACTTTTGGGATAAAGTTCTGTGTCGAACAGGACTCAGTCCTTTTATATTTGTGACCAACATAGGTGCGTTTTACGCGTGAAAGTCTATAATGCGGATTAATAGTGCCAAGCACATTGCCAAGATCGAGAGAGTCCTAGATGACTGTGAAACTGAAGGAAGCTAGCGGCAAACTTCTGACCTAACAAACAGAAATCACATCAGACATTTAAAGACTGGGTAAAGATTGCATTACAAATTAAAGCTTAATACTACTCGGAAGTCTACGATGTAAATGTGGTTGATAGATGGAAAGATTACGTTCTAACATGGAGGTTTCGCAAACGTGTAAAAACATAGCGTATTAAGCAAGGTTGAAATAAGATTTAACGTGAGAAGTCAGCAGACGTTGTAGTAGCGACACAGTCGGCTGTGTTGCAGTAGGACAGAACTTTAGGAGATGAAGGCTAATGAATGAATAGCACTAAGGTAGAAATACATATAGAAAACTTTCGAAACGGATGAAGGCTATCTGCAAAGGTATCCGCGGAACGGAAAAGAGTAAGCAGATGTATACGCTTCTTCAAGGATAACTATAAACAACGTCATCAACACAGACTTATCAACGGACAGATTACTAAAAAAGTTATAAGTCAATGATAACATAACTTTAGTTTTTCATTTTAGACATTACTCTTATATTTCATGTAAATTCCATATAATTTACATAATTGGGAAAATATGTTGACATTTATTTAGCGCACGTATATAATACAAGTACATGCATGTAAAGTATTTATTACAACTGTTGGCGATGTACTGTAATAAGTGATTGCCAAACTTAATTTAATAGATTTAAAATCATGAAATTAAAACCTAGAAAGGTTAGTATAGCCAACAGTGTTTTAACATTTTAAATAAAATTATATTAGGAGGAACTAAAAATGATAATTAAAAAAATAATTGCATTTGGACTTGTATCTGTTTTACTTTTCACTACAACAAGTACAACAGCGTTTGCTGAAGAAGGAGCAAACCAAAAACAACAACCCAAAGTTGTAATTGGGGATACTTCTGTACCAGTTCCTGATTACATAATACAAGACATTATTAAAGAAAATCCTGATGCAGGACAAATAAATATTACGGAATGTAGAAATAGTAATATTAATAATAGCCAAACGTCAAATCAACCCATGGCTTTGGCAGCAGGAGTTTACTATACGAATTGTGTAAAAACTCAGACTTCGGCTTCATATTTAGTTAGAAGTGATTTTGTCATTTCAGTATCTAAGGGACAAACTGTAACAATAGGTCATGAATGGAAGGCTGCTCTTTCATGTTCTATAAGTGGTGGGGTTGACAATAGTACATTAGGTATAACAGGAAACTTAGAGTGTATATATTCTGCATCGTCAACATTTGTCGGACCTCCAGAAAGCAGTTCCTTTAGGACTAGGAACTTTTATGTTAAATTTTATGAAGTCAAAGGTACATATACGGCAACTTGTCATGATCCATTCCCTGGTTGGTATATTACTTATCCAGTTAACGGATCATATACTGAACCAGCTTTTTATTTGACATATAATATCGATATGAATTAGTTGATTATAAACAATTCTATAAAAACAATAATAATAATTTCATTATTTATTATTTTTTGGAAGCGATATATTGGGAAGTTTAATTAAAGAAGGATTATTACAATTTGGGATTAACATGAATAGTGTGCCGCTTAATATTATAATCCCATTAAATGATTAAGAGTGATCTTGTTCGAGGAAGTTGGCAATCTCATATAACAATATCTCATAGCACCGTGCCCCACTTTTCGGGTCACGGTGCTATATTTATATAAATTTTATTAGTAGAGAACTAAAATCATTTTTCATTACATAATTAATGATTGCTCAATAACCAAAAAATCCATAAAAACGCTGAAGTCATCACCCCCATTTTAATCATATAGGACCTTCTGAATAGTGAAGGTGTTGTTTTGCTTTTGGTACTCTTGTAGAAAACGCAAACTTTATTTGCTAAAAGCAGGCAACAAAGATATTACCTTATTATGTAATTTTTTATTATAACAAGGAAGAATTAAGTGTTATTATGTGTAGTTTGAATAGTGTCTGATGATTAATCCGCTACACATTGATTTTGCTGACTTTTACTGCATTTTGTGGTAAAATAAGTGCAAGGGATTTAAACAAGTTAATTCGTTTTTCTTGCAGTTTAATAATTATATGGTAAATATGCATGTCATAAGTGCGAAAAAATAAATATCCTGATAAGAAGCATTTTAATATAGTACTAAGAATTATAGATGAAATCATTGAATACAAAAGAGGTATAGTAAGGCACCAAAAAAGTAAGAAATGATAATAGTTTGATGACAGTTCGGAGATGAAAGCAACAATATTATATAAATATGTAAAAGAGTTCAGTGAAATGAAATTTAATGATGAATTAAGGAGAGAAGATTCATTAATACGACAATCAGGTCAAATGCAATTTGGCTTTTTTCATGACAGCAACTCTTTTCACGGCTATTCCAGTGATAATTGATAATAAAAGAAGTTTATCTTTAACCTAGATTATTCATCTAGTTGTTTCTAACGGTGCTTCGCACCGCATTATTACAGGTTTTGTTCTGATTTATACTTTCACTTAAAAAGTGAAGAATAATTGCATAGAAAAAGAGTTTCAACTTTGTTAAAATGAAGTTACCACACCACACAAAACAAAAGGAGAAACCCTTATGCATAGTTTAGATGAACTTCGCTTAGAAAGCAATAATCAGATTAAAATAAATTTCAACGGAGGCGATTTATCCTCCGATACTGGGTTGATTCCTGTTAATGAATTCGCCCGTAAAATCGGTTTTGACAGGCTGATTCAATCAACGTTTAAAACCAACGATAAAGCAGCCTTCCGTTTTCATACCGATACGGATAACATGATGCAGAAAATTTACCAGACAATAGCTGCTTATTTTCAGGATGACGATGCTGATGAATTAACTCATGACCCCGTATTCAATACGATATTAGGTAAAAATGAGTTAGCTTCACAACCCACTTTGTCACGCTTTATCAATCGCTGCGATGATATTACTCTTATGCAGTTTGAGCAAATTCAGCAGGTTTTGCGTAAACGCATTTATTCAATTAAAAGACCCGAACATATTTTGATTGATATTGATTCCACTCTATTTGCCACTTATGGCAGCCAAGAAGGAAATGACTACAATCAGCATTACAGCAACTATGCTTATCATCTTCTTTTGGCTTATGATGGTCTGACCGGAGACCTTTTAAAAGCAGAGCTCCGTCCAGGAAATGTGTATACTTCCAAGAATGCAAAAGATTTTGTGTATCCGTTACTTCTTGAATTTCAAGAGGATTATCCTACCACTGATATATACCTTCGCGGCGATAGCGGGTTTGCAGATGTCATGTTGTACGAAAAACTGGAATCCAATGGCGTTACTTATGCGATTCGCTTAAAAGAAAGCGCGCCCCTAAGAAATGCTGCAGCTGATTACTTTACTGAACTTTGTGAGTTAACAAAAGAGAATCTGGTCGATTATGCAGTGATCTATGGCGAATTCTTCTACAAAGCTGACAGTTGGCTTTATCCAAGAAGAGTAGCTGTTAAGGTTGAAAAACCTTATGGTCAGCTGACTTATCTGTATACTTTCATTGTCACAAACATGGAGAGTAAGCCAGAGGATGTTATTCACTTCTACTGCAATCGTGGAACCATGGAGAACTTCATCAAAGAATCAAAGTCTGGATTTCATATGGATGCCATGAGCAGTCATAGTATGATAACCAATTCCAACAAACTGCAGATATCTGCTTTGGCATACAATTTATTCAATTGGTTTCGACGACTGGTTTTGCCCGTAAAAATGAGAAAGCTGCGGGTAGATACTCTTCGTTTAAAGCTGATAAAGATAGCCGCAAGGATTATTCACTCAGCAAGATATATAACATTCAAACTCTGCAGTAGCTGTCCTTATCAGAATGAATATATGGAAACTTTAAGGAACATCAAAAATCTCAATGTAAAGCCGGAATAACAAATGTAGAACCTTGACAATCTGATAGCCTCATTGAACATGATAGGTGAAGTCTGCCTATTCTTAATTAAAAATCAGCATTTTCGATGGTAATCAGATTGATCAGGATAATTCATGGCAGAAAGATTCGTTTTCATGCCATGATGAATAATGTGGGTTTAAAATATCTTTTAATAGTCTATTCTTCAATATTTTTTTTTCCTGATATTAAGTTTGTTTACAGCAACCTTAGCTCAAAGGAGAAGTAAGTATAAAACCCTTCCCAATATTGAAAATATCGATTAAAGCAACCATCAGTTGCGGGATTTCAATGATGTATTGGTAGATTGCAACATTAAAATGAAGTATACTAAAGTAATCAAATATGAGGAGATGAATATTATGACATTAGGAAATAAGTTACAAAAACTCAGAAATGAAAATGGGCTTTCACAAGAACAACTTTCTGAAATGATTCCAGTTTCCAGACAAGCTATCTCAAAATGGGAACTTGATCAGTCAACTCCAGAACTAGATTGTTTAATTAAGTTGAGTGATTTTTTCAACGTTACTGTTGACTATTTAGTTAAAGAAAGCATAAATACTCCAAATACGCAGGTATTAGATGATAAACAAAATACAATGCGAATTAAAAAAGATAAAAGCAAAATTGCAGGTATTATCATGATGTCTGTATCTTTTATTTCATTGATGTTATTTTGGATGATTTCCCTTTTAAATCCAGTTGATTATCACAGTGATTCTTATAATGGATACAAAACATTTAAGGCATTTTTGCTTTCCAGCGGGTCAACAAATTTGTTTTATTTTTGTTGGGTAATTGGAATCATTGGCATTATATTATTTTTCATGACGAAATTAACGAATTATTTTAGGGGCCAACACACCAAATAAGCATATTGTACCCATACCGAACTTTCCATTAGGATTAGATAGTTATCTGAAGTTATGCACCAAAAAAGCAGATACCTATCAGTCAGATATCTGCTTAGATATCAGTAGTAGGTGTATTACTTTGGATAATTACATAACACCAAACTGCGGTTGCCAGTAACCTATGGGGATTGAATAAGAAACTTTGTCTCTGAAAATTTTAGATGAAGCAAACTGAAATGATGAAGGTTTCCTTTGTAATTAGTATTACATAAGTGTTAAGTAAATAACTCAACTTTCCCAGCTTTGAAATCCAGGTGAACAAGCGATTTCGTTATGATTATTGCCGATAAAAAATGCATATTGACGTTAAAAATGTACCTAATATCTGATATAATGAGATTACGACAAATCATAACTTCAGACAAGAAAGGTACATACCATCATGATAAACCATCATGATTCATCTGAAAAGGCCAAAATTGCATTTTTACAGGCTTTTAAATCTTTGAAATCAGCAGAAATCCTTCGTAAATCCGGACTCCGGAAGGTTCAGGTTGTTTCCGTCAGCGAAGTTTAAGTTTCTCTTACACCTTGTTTTCAAGGAAACTTATATCTATACCTAATCTTAAAGCGCGGTAAGATTGGAGTGTCCAAGAATACTTATAATAGATTTTTAAATACTTCGACCAACAACAGGAATTGCTTTTAACTTTATTGACTTCAAAAGTAATCTCTTCCTTTTATGGTCTCACACGACCGGAAAGAGTTAAAGTTTTCATTCTTGATGATTCAATAGTTACAAGGAATCGTAGCAAAAGGGTTGAATTGCTTACAACTGTTTTTGACCATGCCACTCATAGATTTTAAAAGGGATTTACCATGCTGACACTTGGATGGTCGGATGGCTACAGTTTTATTCCCGTTGATTTTTCCATGATGTCCTCTGTAAATGAAGATAATCGTATTCAGGAAATATCAAATGACATTGATAAATGTTCCTGTGGTTTCATAAGAAGAAGAGAATCTATGGAAAAGAAGTTCGATGTAGCTCTTAAGCTTATTAAAATACTCTAAAACAGGATGTCTCCGCGGATTATGTTTTAATGGATACCTGGCTTACTCATGAGCCAATGATTCAGGCAATTCTTGGTGAAGGGCTCGATGTCATCAGTATGGTAAAGCAGTTAAAACAGCGTTACACATACAAAGGCGGTTCATACACATTGCTAGAGCTGCGTACACTTATGTCGAAACATATGCGGACCAACATACTGGGTTCCTTTATTGCAAAGACGAAAAATGGCATTCCCATTAAGCTAGT
>Ga0209125_1002597_pt1 | contig 13656 bp, 4 predicted proteins | sample BarGraIncub1131A_FD_184503 | JGI IMG/M metagenome (GOLD analysis project Ga0209125, IMG submission 184503) | Arctic peat soil microbial communities from Barrow, Alaska - Barrow Graham LP Incubations 11-31A (SPAdes) (version 2) | ecosystem: Environmental > Terrestrial > Soil > Wetlands > Peat... | reverse complement strand
AAATCCGGAGAGGAGAACTACGGACAAAACGCGTTCTTCTATGACGCAGCCGAAGGTGTTCTTACAGCGGTTATCCTTCTCGTAGCCGAGTATCTGCAAGCTACAGAAGGTGATAAAAGCGAGAAGAGACATATAGTCAGCGTGTTCAAGCTTGTGCAGGAACTGCTTGCTCCATCACAGATTGCGGGGAGAAACCAGTTCCAGCTGCTTATGGAGAAGCTTCCGCCTGAGCACAAGGTCAAGTGGTTTGCCGGAGCAGCGCTGAATACTTCGGAGCAGGCGATGGCGTCGGTGATGTCGACTGTTCTGTCCAGGCTCAATGCTTTCCTTGACACCGCAATGGAGCAAATTCTCTGTTTTGATACCTCAATCGACGCAGAGAAATTCTGTAACGAGAAGTCAGCAATCTTTATCGTGCTTCCTGAGGAAGACAATACAAAGTACTTTATGGTGTCGCTTATGATACAGCAATTATACCGAGAAATACTTGCTGTTGCTGACGAGCAAGGTGGAAAGCTTAATAACCGGGTTGTGTTTTTCTGCGATGAGCTTGGGACCATACCGCCTATAGATTCGCTGGAGCTTATGTTTTCTGCCTCACGTTCACGCCGTCTGACAATGGTCCCGATAATCCAAAGCCTCAGCCAGCTCCATAAGAATTATGGAAGAGAGGGTGCTGAAATAATAGTCGATAATTGCCAGGACATAATTTTCGGAGGCTTCGCGCCAAACAGCCAGACTGCAGAGGCGCTATCTAAAGCGCTGGGAAGCAGAACAGTCATGTCGGGGAGTATCAGCAGGGGCAAGAACGACCCATCTCAGAGCCTTCAGATGATAGAGCGCCCTCTACTCACATCCGATGAACTGAAAGCTTTACCAAAGGGGAGTTTTATCGTTATGAAGACTGGTACGCATCCGATGAAAACGCGCCTGCGGCTGTTCTCGGATTGGGGCATCACGTTTGGTAGTCCGTATTCAGTCTCCGAAAAAGCACAGAGAGAAGTAGCTTATGCAAACCGGCGTGAGCTTGAAATGAGCATTATGAAGAAGAACCTTACGATGAGTCCGAAGCGGGTGAGTGATGGCACTACAGGAGAAGAGGGCGGAGAGACACTTACACCAAAAGGCAAAATGCTGAGGTATGAATAACGGGAGAAGAAATGAGCTATTTCAGTACTATTTATACAGACAATCTCCCTCATCGTGCGAAGGCTATATATATGTATCTTCGCGATCGAGCCAATAAAGAGGGAGCGTGTTGGCCGGGTATTAATCGCATTGCGTCTGATTTGGATATGTCCCGATCAACGGTAAAAAGGGCGTTGGAGGACTTAATACAAAACGGGTATATAGAGAAGGAGTTGCGCTACCGCAGTAACGGTAGCTACAGCTCCAATTTGTATACAATTTTGAAATGAGAGGGACATGCCATGACGAAACTACCCGAGTTGATGACGGTTAAAGAACTACAAAACTACCTTGGTATTGGTAAAGATAAAGCCTATGCGTTAGTTAGAAGCAAATCGTTTCCTTCTGCAAAAATAGGCGGGAGGTACTATGTAATCAAGCCTGATTTCGTTAGTTGGCTGGAGAGGCAAATAGGAAAGACATACTGATTATTGGCATTATTATGATTAAGCAATAGCGGATTATATTTTATCAGGTGCCTCGGTTAATTCAACAATTCTGTATTCTTCAGGCAACTAACCTATACTTAACAAAAAAACAGTATAAGACTGTTATTAGAGTACAACGGAAGTCCGTGCCAAGAAAACTAAACCATTACGATCAAATCTTCTCTTGGAGATATTGCTTTGATTTCACTTTTTCTCACGGTTTTGATTAAATATTGATTCATGTTGTCAAATTTAACGGACACCTTTTTTGTGAAAAGTGGGTATTCTCCGGGGAACTCTTCTATTAAAAAACTTGCGCTATGTTTTTTAAAAATCTCGAAAGCCGTTGTCAGACCGATACCGCTTCCGCCGTTGTCTGCGTGAGTGGTAATCTTTTTAAGCCCTAAGTTAACGATAGTTTCTGCCTCAAACGGAATGCCGCTGTCAAAAACATCAATCAGGTAGTGACCTTCGGAAATGCTTATAGAAACCAGAATTCTCTTGCCACCATTGCTCGTTGTCGCAATTATTGCATTTTCAATTAAATCGGCGAGCAAGGTGTTCAAAACAGTCTCAGAAATTATGTTTTCAACCAAATACTTAAGACTCCCGGAAATCACTAACTCGAATTCAATGCTCTTGTCCCTGGCTTTATTGAGCATATAAAACATTAAAGTGTTAAAGGAGAACACATTCGTTAACGGCAGCTTTTTTCCGTCAGATTGATACTTCTCTATAATTCCGTGGCGTTCGCGAAAAATCATTTTCAGCTGCTCTAGAAGCATTTGACCTTTTGACTGAGTATCTCCACTTTCGCCTTGCGCAATAGACTGCAAATATTCTCTGACGGCCAATTCCATCGCGGGTATTAGTTTATTATCCTTGTGTATTATCCTTGCTAAAAAATCGTTATGCTGCTCTAGATGCTCAATCTGAGCGTCTTTTTCATTTATGGTATTCTGCAAGCTTTGAATTTCGTTGGTTCTCAGTTTTGTTATATAAGCTTTTTTCAATCTGCCACGCCACCAAAAAAATATAAGCACGCCGGAAATAATAATTGATACGACAGGAATAACGTAGACTAAATCTGCATTTTTGCTGTTGCTCATAACTACTGCACAACAAAGCAAAAACACACTTATAAAAACGCCAACATCACTTCTGCCTTTGCTACGCATAAACGGCATACCGCTTTTTAAGCGCCTGAATCTAAACGGTATGCTACTCAAAAGAAATTGCATCAAAGCTATGCATATTAAATATATAACAGCTAAATTATCATCTAAATAATCAGCCCCAACGGATTTGAAAACAACTGCAGCAAATACCGCTGAAACAGCGTAAAACATATAACTTAATCCAAATGAAATGATCGTCGTTGATATTGATAATCCGAACTCTACTTTCGCTGTATATGAAATAAATATTATAGATGATAGGATTACAAAAGGTATTGTTAACGGCAGACAACATTGTCTGATGTAATATACCAAAAAGGAAAGAAATGCAGCAAAAGCCAAATTGAAAATCACATTCTTTGAAGTGATTTTCAATTTAAGCAGCTTTTTACATAAATACAAACTACAAATAATCTTTGCAAAGTATTTTAAAAATATTACTGTCATATCGATAATTATCCTTACTTTTTTACAAGAACCAACACATTTCTAAAGAAAAGGCATACAGGAAAGAAATGCCGAATTTCAAACAGTGACGTTATCCTTTAAATAGCAAATAAGCTAAAGGAGGATAAAACCATGTCGGCAATATGGGAATGGATTTGCTTTGCATTAAGAGGATAAATTTACTTTGAGAATTACTTGGGGTTGCAACAATTTTTTCGCGTAATTCAGGATGTTAGCAAGCCGCACTTTAATGTGCGGCTTATTTTAATACTCATTTTTAATCTTATTCGCATAATAAAAGACGAATTCTGTAAGTGTAGGTTTACCCTTTTCAGGACTTATCTTCGCAGTGTAGTGTCTTAATAAATCGTCTATATTGGAAGTGCGCCATGCCTTATCAATTGCATTTTGCATAGCCCGTTCAACGCTTGAGTCCGTTTTGCCGTATTTTGTGCTGATAACTGCACAAAGTTTATTAGTAGGTTCTTTAATGACCAGATGTATGGCATCTGCAAGATACTTATACCCTACGTGTTTTGGACTGATGCCAACATAATCAAGCTCCAAACTGATTCTTCTGGTAATCCGTTTTGACATTTGCTCGGGTGATTCCGTTGTGTTGTGCTCAGGTACTTTAGTCGATATTTTACTGCGAATGGTGCTTTTCATTATTCTTAGAAAATCCACTACTTTTTTCTCAGAATAATCCGCTTGATGCTTTGCCATTATGAAATCAGCGCCTGATTGGCGAGCGTATTCGTATATGATTGAGCTGGAATTGTTGGTTGTTATTAGAATAAACGGAGTAAATGCCAAATCCAACTGTTTTAATTCACTTAAAAATAGCAAACCGTTCCCGCTTCCCTGATGAAGCTCCAAATCCAAAATGACAGCCTCCGGCAAACAGGTCCTTACACATTCGAGCGCCTTGTCAGAATTGTTTACAACTCCTACTAAACTCACATCGTCAAGTTCGTCTATGTATTGCTTAATCGCTTCGCAGGCTCCTTCGTCATCCTCAACAAGCAGAATGGATAGCTTATTTTCCAATATATTCATCTCCTTGTATTATTTCTCAGTTGATTATAGCATCAACAGAAACCGATAAGCAAGAAAAGCCAACGGAAACCAACAAATCTTATCTAACAAAACGAATTTAAATAGAGTTTTGATTTGTGTTAATATATGGAAGCGCATCATTCTCGGTCGATTACTGTCGGGAAATGGACAAGTATAAAACCACATCGAAATAGCAACCTAGTTGAAAGGCTGGGACGAAAAACCAAGCGTCTACGTTAAATACCAATTAAGTTTGGTTTAATAGGGCAGCCGGTTACCGTGATTTTTGTAACTTAATTTTGGGTTGAGGAGATAGTAAGATTGTAATTATTTTCTACCTTTCCTACCCATATAAGGACATTTGAAATCACCCCCCCATTTTCCATCGCGGTTCAAGAGCCTTATAAGATGATATCAAATAATGAAGTGAATTTTGAATAACCAGAGAGTGTCTGGCCTTGGAAGTATCTACATCTCTGACAGGACGAAAAGTAGCCTCCGTGCTTAATAGAACGGCTCTGTTCCGTGGCTTACCGAAAGAAATATTGACGGATAACGGCTCTGAGTTCACGGGGAATGTTTTAACGCATGGGCACACGACAGAGGGGTAGAGCACGTCTTCACCGACCCTGCCGTCCTACACAAAACGGTTACATAGAAAGTTTGAACGGAAAGCTGCGAGATGAATGTTTGAACCAAAACTGGTTTTCCAATCTATACGAAGCGAGAGATAATATTGAGCAGTGGCGTATGGAGTACAATCATCTGCGTCCCCATTCGTCGCTCGGCAACTCTACCCCAGAGGAGTATACAGCAAAGCTGGCCGGAAGTTACTAACATTTCACATGGTCGAACTTTGGGGGCAGGTCATTGCTAGCTGAAAAAATAGTCCGATGTGCTAAATGTATTTAAGTTCAGAGCGTTGACAAACAGCAATACAACAAAAGCATTCAATAATCTGGACTGTAAGATAAATTTAAAATATATAGGGGAACAATGATATGACTAATAAACGTTTTAAGAAAATTATCTGCTCCATGCTCAGTATTGTTATGTTAATCGGTGTTGTAATTCAACCTGCATTTGCTCAAGAAATAGGGGAACAGCTTTCATATCAAAAAATTGTTCATGCTAATTTGAACACTTCAAGCGCGGAAGGAACAAACACTGTTGTTTTATCAGATTCAACGCAGCAAAATGATACTTTTGGCAACGATAACGAAACAAGCAGCGACTCGGATAATAACGACCCATATAGTCTCATATTTGACAGCAGCAAGGAGCTTGTCGAGCGCATAGAGACCTTGCCAGAAGATGCTGCTGAAACCTCAGCTGAACAGGACAAATATTCAGGTAAAGATAAACAAACTGAAGGAATTTCTGCAGATAGTAATATGGAAAATGAAATTTCACAAAAACAGCAGGTTTATAGTGAAATATTACAACAATGGAACGATTTTGCACAAAAAACCAGTAAAACTGCGACTCACGCAAAAACTAATGACGAATCGTTACAGATATCAAAAATTAACAACTTTAGTGAGCAATTAATGACTTGCACAAACGATGAAACTGCTCGCATATTAGATTATAGCAGTTCAGATTTTTATAAGCTTAAGCCAGAGTACCTAACTACAAACTTCAATTTTGAAATGATGTCGGCAACTGTAACGACTGACGAACATAATTTTAAAAATATTGGCAATTTTAGAACTGAAAATGATCTTTGCGGCATGACATGGAATACTGAGGATAATATTAGTCATCCAGATCTTAAATATCCAACCAGCAGTGATTTCACTGACGTAATTTTGCAATATGATTACAGTATTTCCGGATATACTACACTGATGAATTCTGACATAAGCCCAACATTAACAATTGAAACGAACGATGGTGGCGTTTATTATGTAAGGCTATGGAATTATGTTATAAACAGGCCTGCTGACAATTGGGAAGTGGGCGCAAGCCAATATTTAGGATCAGATGTGAGTTTTCCGGTAGGAAGGACAACCGGAAATGCAACCGGAGCGTCAGGTACTATACAAATTGACTTTGATAATCTGTATGCGGGCTGGGCTCCTTATTACTGGACCGCATTATATGAAGGCTTAGATGATGACGGCAATCCGATTTATTCTGACGAGTGGGTAGCTAATCCAAGTTGGCAGAAGGTACCTGTGAATAATATAAAAACAATAATGTGGTCCTTTGCACCAGAAGGCTACAATTATCAGTCATCAACAATTAGTTATCTAGATGATTCATATGAATATGAAGTGGATTTCGATAACTGGTATGTTTCGGGAAACTATTATCTGGGCGAAGAGCCAACTGCCATGCAAGCCAAGTCAATAAGAATTTGCGATGATTACGATGACATATATAGCATGACACCGGAAAGAGTTGTAGATGAGTATATTAAGCTTGGCTACGGTGGCATTGTTGATTTTTACATCGGAGCGTCTCATTACTATGATAAAAAGTACAGTGGTAGCAAAATGGACGTCATTACGAACTACCCATTTAATCAAGCGTTTGAAGCATGGTATAAAGACTATCTGGCAAGGCTCCATGATAACGATATCAAGGCTGTAAATTCAATATCTATGGAATCCGTTGATGCTCCAGAAAGCTGGTGGCAGAGAGCTTGGGATGGAACCCCAGCAACTACAAATTGGAACCCTGTTCCCCATTTGTTGAGCTTTGTAAACTATGACGTGAAGATGTATTATCAATTATACGTCCAAAACTTAGCGCGGCTATCTATTGAGCAGGGGCTGACCCCGATGATTCAACTAGGTGAACCATGGTGGTGGTATATTGATAATGGAACTGATTTGATTCCGTGTTTTTATGACGATGCAACAAAATATGAGTATTACGCTGAAAATCAGTCGTCAATGTATGAATTCCATTCGTGCAGCGATTCAATCGAAGGTCATGAAGATGTCCTATACTGGCTTCGAGATAAAAACGGTGAATTTACTTTATTTTTGAAGGATTCCGTTAAACAATTGTATCCTTCAGCGCAGTTTTCTGTACTTTTCTTTCCCCCGTCGGTTATGGATAAAAATAGAGTATCGATGATGATGAGCATTGTCAATTTCCCTAAGGATCAATGGAAATCCCCAAATCTGGATTTCTTCATGCTTGAGGACTATGATTACTTAATTGAAAATACTATGAATAAGCATAACGATGCATTGACCTTTATACAGAAAAATCTGCTTTATCCCGAAAGCAAGATTCACTATTTTTCAGGGTTTGTACAGAGTGACCAGGACGAAGATTTATGGAACAATATTGACCAAGCGTTAAATGATGGGTTTAACCAAGGCTTTGCGGAAAATTATGTTTGGGCGTTCGCTCAGGTAAAAAGAGATGGGTGGAAACAGCCTGCTATAATTCTTGCCAATGAACCAACTGGTAATTATGTAAGCCCGCAGGACATATCGCTGTCCTGTGACGATAGCGATTCAATTATATATACTACTGACGGCAGCACACCAAGTCTCTCAAATGGAGCCAGCTATAGCATCCCGATACATATCGTGACCAGTACTACAATAAAAGCTTTAGCAATCCAAAATGAAGTTACGTCATCTGTAATGAGTTTTCGTTATACTATACCACTTGCTGATCCCTTGAATGTGAATCTGAAGATCGATGGAAATGCGAATGATTGGAATAGTATAAGCTCCCTGTGCATAGGAAGCGGAAAAATCTTCGACTTAACATCTGCAATGGATGAGAATAATCTGTATATTCTTGTCAGAGGCTCGAATTTGGATACAACAAGCGACTTTTATATTGATACGGATATGGACTCTTCCACGGGATATCATCTTTGGTGCTGGACTGGCAGCGGAGCTGACTATCTTCTTGAAGATAGTATTCTTTATAAATACTCTGGCACAGGAAGCGATTATACGTGGACGTCATTAGGAAACGCGGAAATAAATAAAACAGCCTCAACCATAGAGGCTTCGATTGCTTTGTCAGACATCGGATTAGCAAAACCGAAAGAGATTTCTATAGGTTACGGAAGAGGTTATACTGATTACGCCCCAGTGATCGGTGGCAAAATGGTAACCGTTAATAAGGTGATTACTCAGTTAACGTCTCTAATCCATCTTGGAGAAGAGCAAATAAGTGTTTCGGGCAATCTATCTCGTACCTATACGGACTTAAGCATCAAATCACCCGGGTTTGAGATAAAACTGAGCCGGACATATAATTCGGGGGACGAGAGGACTGACGGACCGTTAGGTAAAGGATGGACCTTTGGCTTCCAGGGTAGCATCAAAGACTATTCAACGAATCAGAAGATAGTAAGACTGCCAAACGGAAGCGCAATGACATTCACTCTTGAAGGCACAACGTATATAGCAAATGACTCAAGAGCGACTCTTGTTGAGAACTCAGACAACATATTTACGCTGACCACAAAGGATCAATATACATACGGATTCGATTCAAACGGCTGGCTGACATGGATGAAGGACAGAAGCGGCAACATGATTGAAATAACTGTTAATGCCTCGACAGGATATGTAACTCAGATTATATATCTTGACAACAAAGCAATTACGATTGCATATAATGCTCAGAATTATATGCAATCCATCACGGATCCGGCGGGTCGCGTTGTGACTTTTGAATATGAGAACAACACGCTTGTCAGATCCTATGATTCCATGGGCTATGTGACACACTATGGTTATGATTCCAACGGTCTATTGAATTCAGAGACAGATAACAGCAACAACATACTGGAATCCATGGTATATGACACATCCGTTGGAGACGGAATAACAAGGGTTTCTACTGTGACCGACAGGTATGGCAATATATCAACGTATTTGTATGATAAAGAAAATCGCAAAGTAACAACGACTGATTCAAACGGACGGCAGAATATAACATGGTTTGACAGCTCCCTGTATCCGGTAATGACTCAGGATACCGAGAGCAGACAAACAAAGACGGTTTACAGCGTGGATTCGGCCGGTAAAAACAACTATGGAGAAGCACTGTCCGTTACAGACAGAAACGGAAACCGGACGGAATATGAGAGAGATGAAAATGGAAATATCACAAAAGTTACCAACCCCGATTCAAGCTATAAGGAATATGCCTATGATAGCAAGAACAATCTCATCTCAGAAAAGGATGAGCTTGGAGAATGCAAATTCTACGTCTATGATGCTGCAGGCATCAATCTGCTGAAAGTTGCGCAGCCTTTAAACGGGACAGATGTTTACAGTGACACCGCCACACAGTCGAACTTTGCAATAACAAGCTATACCTACTATACAGGAGCCGAGGCACTCAGCGGCTTTGGCAAGACTATCTATGGATTGCTTAAGACAACAACAGATCCCGAAGGAGGAGTAACGACAAACACCTATGACTCATGTGGCAATATAGCGACTGTTGTAAGTCCAGCTTCGAAAACGACTACTTACAGCTACAACATACTCGGGTGGCTAAAGTCAGTCACGACCCCGAAGGGTAATACAACGGTTTACTACTATGACAAAAACGGGAACATACTGAAGTTGGTAAACCCTGACGGCAGCGTTACAAGATGTGTTTACGATTTCAGGAATAATGTAACACAGAAGGTCATGCCAACACAGTATACTGCGTCCGCCGATACAACGGTTGCATTTAATTCGGAAAACATTCAAAGCAACAATTCAACAACATATTCGGAGACGACGCAGGGTTACCATTACACGTATGGCAGTAACGGGCTTCTGAGTGCCGTTACTGACCCGTGCAACAATACCGCTCAATATACGTACGACATTTATGGAAACAAGATTACAGAGACAAAACCCAATGGCGCCGTTTACAGCTATACATATACGGTTGTTAACCGCATAGATACGGTCGCTTTCAAGGAAAGTACCACAGCTACGTCAGTTGTACTGCAGGATTATGATTACGGTATACTTTCAAACGGAAATACGACGGTAACCGTGACCAAGTATTTCGACGACACAAATACCGCCGTAACAAAAACGTCTTATGACTATGCAGGACGTCAGCTCCGACTTGATAACGCCGATGGAACAAACACAACTAATACATATAACCCCAACGGGACGCTGGCAAGTTCTACCGACGGAATAGGTAGCACATCATATTACACCTATGACGGGCTTAACCGACGGTCTGGGACTTGGTCACCGATAGGTACAGACACCTTTGCGTTTTCATCCACTGCATATGACAAGGCCGGACGAGTCACAACAGTTTCAAAGGCAAAGAATACTGTATCAAACGGCACGATTCCTACAGCAGATTTTGTCACGATAAGTTATGCTTATAACGCTGACGGCAAGGTCACACAACAACTTAGCAGCAGCGGAGCGAAGACAACCTATACCTATGATGACGACGGTAAACTATATCAGAAATACTCCTACATAAATCCCACAGAAAGCACTTATGAGTACTACACGTATAACAGCATGGGTAAGCTGCTCACAAAGAATGTGGCAGTGCAGAATCAAGATATAATCGAATATGATGACACGACTACCCAGTTGATTCTTACAAGTAGCTATACATATGATCAGAACGGCAATGTCCTAACGGCGACAGACGAAAACGGCACGATCACAACCAACACTTACGACCTTGTAGACAGGCCGTTGACAACAAGTCAGCCCGGACTGGATGAGACCGGTGCGGCTGTGACTATCACAAACTCCAGAACATATGACTGGGCGGGAAAGGTTCTTACATCCACTGATGCTCTTGACCGCATCACCACTTATACCTATGATAAACAGGAGAACCTGAGCAAAGTTGCAGATGCGCTGAATGGTGTTTCTTATTATACCTATGACAGGGCAGGACGCAAAACAACCGAGGTCAGTCCAAACAACTACGACAGCAGTTCTGAGCTGTCAGAATTGTCCCGGACAGAATATGTTTACGATAACTTAGATCGCCTGCTTACTGAGAAACAAATTTACTATGACAGCAGCTCGAGTAGCTTGAAAGAGTTCGTAAGCGCCGCTTATACATATGACGGCAATGGTAACGTGACCTATAAGCAGGACGCTCTTGGATACCAGAATAGCTATGGGACTACTTATGAATATGACAATGCAAACAGGGTCATCAAGATAAGCGACCCTGAATGCCAGCTCGCTTCGTTGGACCATACAGCTCTATATACGTACGACGCCCTCGGACGGGTGCTTATACAAACAGATGCAAACGATGTTGTAACTGACTATACATATAACGACGACGGTAAGGTGCTTACCATCACTGTTGGGAGCACCCTGACGCAGACCAACACCTATGATTTGCTTGGCAATCTGCTTACAAGAACCGACGGCAACGAAAACACAACCACTTATACATATAATGCTCTGGGCGCTATCCAAAGTATGGCCCTTCCTAGTGATGCCAGTATTGATAGCTATACTGCCTCCTACAAGTACACAAAGCTCGGACAAAAGGCCGAGCAGGTGGACAGCTTGGGCAAGCAAACGCTCGTCACCTACGATAAGCAGGGGCATGCGCTGACTACCACAGAGAAAAAGAGCGATGACACACAAAGCATCACCGCTACATCCACGTATGACAAAGTGGGAAATCTGTGTTCCAAGACGGACGGCAACGGCAAAACGACAACGTACACCTATGATGAGTTAAACCGCAACATCACAAAGGCGGCTACCGTCACCAATTTAAGTGGCACTTCCACAATGCAGACAACGACCTATGCCTATGACGCAAACGGCAACATGATAAGTGAGACGAATTGGCGCGGAAATACGTACAACTACAACTATGACAAGCTCAACAGACTTGTTCTAAAAACGGACCCATACGGTGAAATTATAGAAAAACTGGCGTATAATGACAACGGCGCGCAGATTTCATCAACCGACGCGCTTGACAACACAACGCAGTACGTCTACGACCGGAACAATCGGCTGACCCAGACCATCGACGCGCTGGATAATAGCCAATATAAGTACTATGACGGAGCCGAAAATGTAACAAAAACAGTCGATGGAATCGGAAACGAAACAAACTACGCGTATGATTCATTTAATCGTCTCACGCTGGTCACAAACGCGCGGAGCGAAACGACAAGCTACACCTACGATGCGAATAGCAATATGCTTACGCAGACGGATGGCAAGAGCAACGTCACGACCATGACCTACAACTGTGCCAATCTACCAACCATACGTATTGATGCAGGTGGGATAGCTTCCGGCGGTACAATAGACAGCACGAAGGCAATAAGCTATACCTATAACGCCGACGGAAGCGTTGCCACGATGACAGACAAAAACGGCGTCACTTCCACATATACGTACGATATCCACGGGCGGAATCTGTCCGTTGTAGTTGGAGCTGAAACCATCAGCTATACGTATGACAACAACGGCAACCAGCTCACCGTGACCAACTCAACAGGTACGACAACGCGCGTATATGACGAGCTTGGAAGGGTTAAGAGCAAGGCTGTTTCCGGCATTGGGACAAGCACTTACCTCTATGACGTAACGAGCGGTATGCCAACCAATTGCATAGGAGTAACGACCACCGACTCGAAGGGGAACGTCAACACCAAGGTGTACGACAAAGCCGGAAGGCTGTACCAAATCAAGGTTGGCAGCGACACGACGACCTATGAGTATTTTGACAACGGCAATCTTCAGAAGCTCACCTATCCCAACGGCTTAACTGCGGAATATACCTACTATGCGGACAACCGACTGCATACGCTGGCAAACAAGAACGGCCTCCTTATAACGAGCGCATATAATTATGGCTACGATGCCGCGGGCAACAGAGTAACAGTACTTGACAGCGACGGGACAACGACTTATTCTTATGATGAGCTTAATCGTTTGGAAAGCGTGACCGAGCCTAATGGCAAGGTGACGACATATGTCTTCGACGAAAGCGGCAACCGCACCGACGAAACGGTTACAGCGAGCGGCAGCGCAGTCACGACAAGCTATGTCTACAACGTTCAAAACCAGCTTACAGGCAATGCAAAGACCGATGGCGGTACGGTTACAAATACGACCTACGCCTATGACAACAACGGCAACGACCTGACAGAAAGCACGGGCGGGACAGCAACCGCGATGTATAGCTACAATGCGCTCAGCCAGATGACTTCTGCCCAAACGGCAGGCAGCACGGCAACTTACACATACAATGGCGACGGACTGCGCGCGAGCAAAGCGGTCACCGCAGGCGGTGCGACCGAGACAACGAAGTACCTTTACGAATACGACAAGCCGGTGCTTGAGCTTGACGGAAACCGCGACCAGACCGCTTGCAATGTCTATGGCGGG
>Ga0209125_1002596_pt1 | contig 13657 bp, 29 predicted proteins | sample BarGraIncub1131A_FD_184503 | JGI IMG/M metagenome (GOLD analysis project Ga0209125, IMG submission 184503) | Arctic peat soil microbial communities from Barrow, Alaska - Barrow Graham LP Incubations 11-31A (SPAdes) (version 2) | ecosystem: Environmental > Terrestrial > Soil > Wetlands > Peat... | reverse complement strand
GTAGAGCAAAAAGCCCTAACAACAACCCAATAACACCGAACATACTATACCACAGTAAAAACGAAACAAAATAAATGTAAGCGGCTAAAACCATTGAGGAACCGAACACTATGTACCCGAAAATTCTTAATGCTTTCATCTGTCATTCTCCTTTTAGTAATTTTACATTGAAGCCTCACGCTCAATTTCTCTAATTCCTCTGGAATCTCGAAAATGTTCGTTCTGAATATGAGCCATTTCATGATTATAGACCTTATGCTGTTCTTCGGTGGTTAAGCTATCGTTTATGTACATATTGCAATCTCCGTTTTCATCTTCAATAACATACCCTAATACGTGGCGTGGCAATTTTTGAAGCCTTACAAAAACATCATTCACTGAAAGCAACCTCTATTCGTCATTTCTTCTTTTCATTTTTTGTATCATTAAGCTTATAAATTCAATATCTTCTTTGGTTGCATTTTTGGTAAGGTCAAACAAAACTTTCATTTCCGGTCGTGTTCTCATTACTTCTCTATATTCCCAAACCTCATCGTTATTGGTGGGGTTATTTTTTTGTTCGGTTTTATCAAAGTTTTCCGTCAAACGATTTAACGAGACACCTAAATATATAGCAATTTTTGATATTGCAGGTAATTTAGGCACAGCTCTATTTGCTTTCCAATCGGAAAAATTACCTGTTGAAATACCCGTTGCCTTGCATAAATCGATAGCCTTAACACTTTTTTCTTCCATTACGGTAAGAATATTGTTGATAACTGACATAAAATTGTACTCCAAACTATGCATATAGTAGAATCTCGTAAATAAGAGAAAATACTATTGTATTTCTCGTAATTAAGAGATATACTATACACAGACATAAAAATTTCGTTATTTAATATTATTGTCCGAACAACTTAATATTAAACTGTAAAATTTTAATTGTCAATAAATAATGTACAAAAAGAGATATAAAGTTTTATGTTTTTTATTGTGCAAATTGTTGAAAAAGGGGGGATTACATGAAATGGCGTTTAACAGCATTTGGAATTGAGGTCTATAACGAAATGGGAAAAAGGGGGATGACACTTAGAGATTTGTCGAAAGAACTTGGCGGTGATTACGGATTCTTATGGACTGTTCTACACGGTCAAGGCACAAGCGCACCATTAGAAAACAAAGTTAAAAAATACTTTAGATGGGAGTAAGCAACCGCACCCCCCAGCGCATAACCCTACATAGGAATTAATTAGGAAAGGAGAAAAACTATGACAAAAATCATTTCAGATTTAAAAGACAAAGTTTTAATAATCGCCCTCGAAAAGCTAACAAAAGAGTTAGAAAGAGAGTCCATTATTTCAGAAAGAGTTGCCACTCTAACTAAAACAGTTGAGACTCTCTTAATGCCTTAGAAGTTCATCTTACTTTAGACTAACGGTGTTTAAAATTTGCGTGTAGTACTGATTGATTTTGCTTACGTTTGCAATGCTATCTTGTTCGTTACTTGCGGAATATGCCAATATCATGTTTTTATCAAGCAGTTTGAACAAAATCTCTTTGGCAATGTTCTTTTCATCAATTGTCGACACATCTATCACCACCTTTCCCCATAATATTACATCGAATGGGCGAAAAAGACAATAAAAGAAGCACCGCTGTTAACGGTGCAAAACAAAATAACCATGTGATAACTATAACACAAGAAAGAAGAAATTGCAATGAACGATTTATCTTTAGTTTTTGAAAAACAGGACAAGCCCATGACCGATAGTTTAAAGGTTGCGGAGTATTTTGGAAAACGGCACGACCATGTATTGAGGGATGTCAAAGACCTTGAATGTTCTGACGAATTTCGACTCACCAATTTTGGGGAGTCCTATTACAAAAATGAGCAAAACAAAAATCAGCCTAAAGTAAATATGGCCTTTGACGGATTTATGTTTCTGGCAATGGGTTATAGAGGTAAAAAGGCGGCACAGTTAAAAGAAGCCTACATTAAAGAGTTTAACCGCATGGGAACATTCATCCGTCAACTTGATACTGCACGGCTTGACTTTCACGACTTCGCACAGGCTATTAAAGAGGCTCACGATGAACCACGCAGTTATTATTTCTCAAACGAATTTGACTTAATCAACCGCATTGTTTTAGGGATGTCAACGAAGAAATTTAAACAGTTAAACAATTTAAAAGAAGACAGCATAAGACCATTTTTAACACCCTCACAGCTTGACGGAATAATCAAATTGCAACGCTTTGATATGGGACTTGTGGTGACGGTGCCAGAGTACGAACAGCGTAAACAGATACTTTCTAATTATTACACTCGCATTAATAGGAAACAAATACAAGCCCCAGTGCATACGAATTAACGAGGTGAATTTTATGAAGAAAGAAAAAGCGATTGTTCTTACTCTGTATATGACAGAAAAGGAACGGCAAATAAAGGAAAGGGAAGTCATAAGGAAAATATATGAAATATTAAAAAAATAGCACCGTAAAGGTGCTGATAGAAAACAGGACAAGCAGGAGGCGGGAAAGTGTCTATAGCTAAAGATTTAACAAATCAGCGGTCCGGAAAGTTACTCGCAATTAAGCCTACTGGCATAAGAAATACCCACGGATGCGTTATGTGGTTGTGCAAGTGCGATTGCGGAAATACCGCTTGTGTTTCATCAGAACATCTTAATAATAAAGCCGCTAAAAGTTGTGGTTGCATTAATAAAGAAAGAAGAAAAATAAAAAACGTATTTAAACCAGATTTCCGCAATCATCCAACAAACTATTCTGAAAGCAAAAGTGAAAGAGAAATAAATTCACGTTGCGACAATGACGAAGCATATTCCGAAATATCTAAATATGTTCAAAAAAATTCTTAATTTAAGAAAGGACAACCTCATGACAAAAGTTGAAGGATTTAGGCTACATCTCAAAATCGAAGACTTTCAAATATTTTACAATTACGACACAAAGCAATATAAAACGGTTTGTAACGGCAAGAGTGAAATAACTTGTTCCTTTTTGAGTGCTTTTAGAAATGGGCAGGAAATGGGGACAAGCAGTATTGACACGGTTTAAAAAATTTGAGGAGGTAAATTATGAACAGATTTACATTAGACTTTTTTAGAGAAATGTTCGGCATAAAAGGATTTCTAAACACAAGGTCAGCTTCTGAAAAATCACAACGCAGTCCAGAGTTACAGCAATATCTTATACAGGCAGCCAAAGCAAAACGTGAACGCAGATGTGACAGGAATCTTTATCTTGTCGTTTGCGGCGGTATTAAGGCGGTAAGCAAATGAGAGAACATAAGTTTAGAGGGAAAAGGTTAGACAATGGGGAGTGGGTTTATGGTAGATATTCATTTTATTTAAGAGGCATGGCGGATATTAAAACCGATATTGTTGTTCCCGAAAATGGGGATGGTGCAGAAGAAATTGTACCCTCCACAGTCGGACAATTCACAGGCTTACTCGACAAGAACGGTAAGGAAATATTTGAAGGGGATATAGTTGAAAATCTAACTGAAGATATTATCCAGAAAATACAATACGACATTGAAACAGCACGATTTGTAATTACTGGCGAAGGGTTGCTATTTGATTTTGACAATACTTATTCAACGGAACTTGAAGTTATCGGCACAATTCACGACAATCCCGAACTTTTAAAGCAGGAGGAATTATGAAAAATCTAAACGAAATATTCAAGGCAGGTATTGCCCATCTTGCAGAACAAGAATCAACGAAAAATTGCGAAATTCTGATTGTGAAAAGGGCAGATGTGGAAGAAGTAAAAACTCAAATTAAACGTGACCTTGAAAGAGCAGACTCTTTAATTTTTGGGATTCCGTATGTTGCTATTGCAGCACGAGCAGAAGGGCTCAAATTAGCCCTTAAAATTCTACACCTTGACGGTAAGCAAGATGGATAAAGCAATGTTACCCGCAACTATCCTCTACATAGCATATTTAGCGTGGTTGGCGGTGCTTGTATTAGTAACTTGCATACTTACCCCTAAAAAGAAAAAGACCGTCCACGGCTCTGTAAAGCCCATAGACGGCAAAAGAAATAAATCAAAAATATTATAGCACTTTTGTGCAGAGAGGTCAAGAAAAATGATAGCAAGAGTTTTCCCATCAAAAACAAAGGCAACTCCAACAGATGAATTTTGCTTTTTTAAAGAACAACCCGATTTGTTTTTTCCGTTTGATAAAGTTGCTGAAATACATATATCTTGCACCTTTACGTGGGATATGCCGAAAGCAGAAAGAATGTTTGAAAATTACAGTATTTTGGGATTACCTATAAAAATAGGTGGCAGAGCTTATCAAGACAAGGGCGGTAAGTTTGTTATTGGGAGGTATTTAAAACAAGGTTATGTTTTTACTTCAAGGGGCTGCAATAATAACTGTTGGTTTTGTGATGTGCCAAAATACGAGGGGAAAACAAGGGAGTTACCAATACAAAACGGTTTTAATATTTTAGACAGTAATTTATTGCAATGTTCGGAAAACCACATCAGAGCAGTTTTTAAAATGCTTAAACAGCAAGAAGAATATCCGATTTTTAGCGGTGGACTTGAAGCAAAAGAACTTAAAGAATGGCATGTTAAATTACTTAAAGAAGCAAAAACCAAAGCGATGTATTTTGCAAACGACACTCCTGATGATTTAGAACCACTCATCGAGGTAGGAAAACTACTCAATAGATATGGTTATGATTTAAAAAATCAAACAGCACGGTGCTATGTTTTAGTCGGATACAGAGGCGATACGTTTTCAAAGGCTGAAAAAAGGCTGATTGATACACTTAAAGCAGGGATAGTGCCGAGAGCAATGCTTTTCAGAAACAGCATGGGCAAATATGAGCAAGATGATATAAAACAATGGAAAGAGTTTCAAAGGATTTGGTATAGTCCACAAATTATTTCAAGCCGTTTAAAAGAGGGAAACAAGGATTTTATATGTTTGAAAGGAGAATGTCAAATGGATAACAACTTCTTTTTCGACAGGGCACAGCAAGAATATGAATCGAGAATGCCCAAAGAAAACCCAGAACTTGAGTACATAAACGAAATTATTGAACACAAAAAATGTAAAAAAACGAAGGAGGAAACAAAATGATATTTACAAATGAAGTTGCTCAAATTATTGCAAGTCAGGCAACTGAATTATGCAATTTAAAAAACCAGCTTGCAGAGAGCAAAGAAACTAAAGACTTCTTTTATGGGGAATGGGAAAAGCAGAAAAAAATAATAGAAGAATTGGAGAAAAACAATGTCAAGTCTATATGAATTAACAGGTCAAATTGCAAGTTTAAAATTGCTTTTTGAAGAGGGCGAAATTGACGAGCAAACGCTTGCAGATACTATGGAATCCCTTGATGCAGATATCGAATTAAAAGCGGAGGGATATGCAAAAATCATTGCTAATTTTGATGGTGATATTCTTTTAGCAAAATCCGAAATTAACCGCTTATCAACCTTTAAACAAATAGCGGAGAATAACATTATAAGGCTTAAAAATAACCTCATGGAATCTATGATTGCACAGGGCAAGCAGAAAATAAAGGCTGGTACATTTACCGTCACGATAGCTAAAAATGCCCCCAGTGTCAACGTGATAGACGAGGACACTATTCCAAAGAAATACTTTAATATACCGTTGCCGATATTAAGTAAAAAGGATTTACTTGCAGATTTAAAGGCTTTAAAAGAGGGTGAAGCAATACCTGGTGCAGAGTTAAAACAAGGTGAAAGTTTGAGGATAAAATAATGGGAATACCAGTTTTAATTTTAGGTGAAAGCGGAAGTGGTAAGACTACCAGTTTAAGAAACTTTGAACCTGATGAAGTTAGTATATTCAATGTTGCAGGAAAGCCACTTCCTTTTAAAAAGAAATTGCCAAAACTTAGCACATCTGATTATGAAATCATTAAAAGCGAAATGAAAAAATCCCCTAAAAAATCATTTGTTATTGATGATAGCCAATATCTTTTAGCTTTTGCATTGTTTGATAAAGCAAAAGAAACAGGGTATGGAAAATTTACAGATATGGCGCTTGACTTTAAAAACTTAATTACTTTTGTAATTAAGCAACTTCCAAAGGATGTTGTTGTTTATTTTTTACATCATGTTGAAGTAACCGAAACAGGGAAAATCAAAGCAAAAACAACCGGCAAAATGTTAGATAATCAATTAACTGTTGAGGGACTTTTTTCTATTGTACTCATGGCAACTACTGACGGAATAAATCATAATTTTATCACACAGTCAGATGGATATACAACTTGCAAAAGTCCTATGGAAATGCTTGAAATGGTAATGGATAATGACTTGAAATTAGTTGATACAAAAATTCGAGATTACTGGGAACTCAATAATACAAAAAATGAAGGAGAAAAACAATAATGAATATGCCAGAAGATTATGGAAAAATTTCAGCCTACGGAGATTTTACACCTTTGGCGTTAGGTGGTCACATCCTAAAAATTATGAGCGTTGAAGAAACAATTTCATCCACTCAAAAGGCAATGCTTAAAATCAATCTTGATATTGCAGAGGGTGAACAAAAAGACTACTACGCAGCCCTATTCAGAGGCGATACAAGAGAGAATAAGAAGTGGGGCTGCATAGTTTATCAACTTACTCACGACAGTGAGGGCAACACTCATAGAGGGCTTAAAACCTTTATTACAGCAGTCGAAAATTCTAATAGTGGCTTTAAAATTGTATGGGGTGATAGTTTTTGCCAGACATTAAAAGGTAAATTAGTTGGTGGTGTTTTTGGCAGGGAGCAATATGAAAATAGAGATTGCGAACTGAAATTTTCAACTAAATGCTCACAATTTAGGAGTGTTGAAAGTATTAAAAAAGGTGTTGAAGTGCCGGAAGATAAATTTTTAAAAGGACAGAAAAAGCAAAGTGTGCCATCGGCAGCAAGTAGTGACTTTGACGAGATAAGTTCAGAATCGGACTTACCGTTTTAAATACTGTTTGTATAAAAATATGGGCGGCTTAAAAAACTGCCCCGAAAGGATGAAAAATGGAGATTTTAGAAAAAATAAAGAATTGCGCAACTTTGCCCCAACTTGATGGATTAAGAATTGATTGTGTAAGGGCTTCAAAGATAGGTAACGGAGAGATTATTCAAAAAGCATTTATCAAGCAGCGAAACAAATTAATAAGAATTCCACTAAAAGATAGAGAGTGGTGAAAAAATGATGAAATTAAAATTGTGTCCGTTTTGCGGAGGGGAAGCAAAAGTTTATAAATCATATAATGGGAAATTTTATATTGAGTGCAGGGAATGCGACCCAATGAAATATATGCGTGACAATCAAGAAGAAACCATATACGCATGGAACCACAGAGTAGAGGGGTGATTAATTACGGCAGAAGTTAAATGGATAAAGATTTACACAAGCATAATGAGCAACCATAAAATTAAAAGAATCCGTAAAATGCCAGATGGCAATAACATTGTTTTAATATGGGTGTTCCTTTTGGCGCAAGCAGGGGAAAGCAATAAAAGCGGTGCTTTATATTTTACCGACACAATTCCTTATAATCTTGATGGTCTTGCAATTCAATTTGACTTTCCGATTGATGTTATTAAATTAGCTTTAAATGTTTTAGAAAAGTTTGAAATGATTGAAATATTTGAAGATATTATTTACATTAAAAATTGGAGCGAGTATCAAAACATTGACGGATTAGACAAGATTAGAGAACAAACAAAGGCAAGAACATTAAAATATAGACAAAGATTAAAGGAATTACCACCTTGTGACGTATCATGTGACGTCACAGTGACGGATGGTGACGCAACAGAAGAAGAAGTAGAACTAGATAATAGTATTATAAATAATACTTGTCCGAACTCAAGTTCAGACGTTCCTAAAAAATTAAAATTTACGTTTGAACACGAAAGTAATTCTTACAAGTTGGCACTTAAACTTTCTGAAATGATACACATAAATAATCCCGAAGCTAAACTTCAAAGCGAAGTGCAATATCAATCTTGGGCAAGAACGTTTGATTTAATGGAACGTATAGACAAGCGAACGCCTAAAAAAATATATGATGTTATGTTCTTTGCTGAAAACGATGATTTTTGGAGAAAAAACATTTTATCAGCTTCTGCACTTCGGGATAAGTACGACAAATTAAAATTGACGATGGAGGGATAAACACGGATATCAACCTTGAAGCAGAGATGTGTGTGCTTGGCGCAATCTTAATTGATGCACCTCATGCATTGCCAGCAGTAATAGATATTATTTCGGCATCGGACTTTTACACAGTGCCACACCAGAAAATTTATACCGCAATGTTAAAAATGTATTCGGAAAATTCAGCCGTTGATTTTGTGACACTTTCAGAAAAATTGCAAATTAACGATGCAAAAAGCTATCTTTTAAGACTTGCAGATATGATACCGAGTATAGCAAATACAAAAGCATACGCCGAGATTGTTGCTAAAAATGCCAAAGTCAGAAAATTTCAAAAGGTAATTTTAGAAATTCAAAGCGAAAAGATATCAGCCGAAAACATAGACGAAGTTATAGAAAAGTTGCAAGCAGATACATATAACTTTACTGTTAGCACCGCCAGAAGAGGACTTAGAGCCACAAAAGACATTGCGATGGATTGGTACACCAACTTATTTAAAAGCCAAGCACAAATGCGTGTAGATACCGGATATGCAGACCTTGACAGGATTTTAAAAGGTATGTGGGGCGGAAATCTTATTTTATTAGCTGCAAGGCCCGCGGTTGGCAAATCTGCTTTTGCTTTAAATATTGGCAAACATATTGCAAAAACAGGCAAAACCGTAAACGTGTTTTCATGCGAAATGGAAGAAAACGAGCTGATGGAAAGAATGGTTGCTGATGAAAGCGGAGTGTGCATGGATGACCTTATTGATTCCGAAAGTTTAAAAGGCAATCAAGAAAAAATTGCCCAAATTGCAAAAGGTGTTGACGCAGTTTATAAATTACCTTTGAACATATCGGATAATGCAAATATTACAGTATCACAAATTAGAGCGCAATGCCGCATGACTAAAAACTTAGGCTTAATCATTGTTGATTATCTTCAACTTTTGCAAAGCTCTAAAAAATCAGAAAATCGCAATCAGGAAGTTGGAGCAATTAGCCGGGAGCTTAAAAATTTAGCAAATGATTTAAAAGTACCAGTGCTGGCATTATCACAGCTTAACCGAGAAGCTGGAAGGGGTACCGCACAGCCGACAATGATAAATCTTAGAGATAGCGGCGAGCTTGAACAAAATGCTAACAAGATAATGTTTATTTGGGATGCGGACATTGAACGGCATATTGTAGCGGTATCAGTTGCTAAAAACAGGCGCGGCAGTTTAGGACAAGCACAATTTATTTTTGATGGTAGCCACATGACACACAGGCCGCTTTTGATAAGTGATTATGTTAAAACAAAGGAGGGTAAAAAGATTGACTACGACAATGAGTTCAGCGGAAAAAGCAGAGGCAGTAGAGAATATTATTGACGATGCAAAAGCAATTAAAGTGTTTTATGACAAATGGGATGCTTATGTACTTTTTAAACAGCGAATATATGAATTAAGGCTTAACACATCTGATTATGATTCCGCAATTATACAGTTGTGCAACGCATTACATCTTTAAAACTATCTACAACCCCGTAGCGTGACCGCAGAGGGGCAATAGGGTAGTTAGGCATAAACTTATATTCAATAATAAATATGGGCGTAGAACGCTCAGCAAAGGGCATAAATTGAAACTAAGAAACTTAACTGGGAAAAAATTTGGGATGCTTAGAGTTATTAAATATTTACAGGCTGACCGTAACGGAAATCGCGTATGGTTATGCGAATGTGATTGCGGAAAATCAAGGGAAGTAACATCGTTCAAATTAACGAATGGGGAGGTAGGAAGTTGTGGCTGTTTCAGAAAGCCTAAAGCAGTGAAAAGAGTAGAAAGTGTTAGCATCACAAATTTTTACTCAACATGGAAAAGTATGATTTACAGGTGTGAGAACCCTAAAGAACCTGCATACAAAGATTATGGAGGGCGTGGAATTTCTGTATGTGAGGAATGGCACAATTTAAATAAGTTTAAAGATTGGTTTTTAAATTCTGGGTTCCAGGTGGGGTTGTCCATTGACAGAATAAATAACAATGGTAATTACGAACCGTCTAATTGCAGGTGGGCAACGGATGAAGAACAAGCGAATAACACAAGGGCAAATGTTTATTACGAGTTTGACGGCGAAAAAATGACGATTGCACAAATCTGCAAAGTTGTAAATTTGGGATATTCTCGTTTACACGCACTAATTCATTACGGGAAATTTTCGGTTGAAGAAGCAATTAAAATAGAAAGAGAACGGACACAGTAAAAGCGATAAAGATTAGGGGTAGATAGTAAAACGCACTGTAGAGCCTTGTAGAGGGGCAAGAGAGGAAAAGAAAAATGAGTTTTGAATTATGCCAAGAAAAATGTGTAGGTTGTAAAATAAAGCATGGTGTTTTATGTCGACAATTTGCAGAGTTGCTTGAGTTGCAGGAAGAAAATGCGGAGTTGAAAGCATACATCGAAAAAAGCAACGAAGTGATAAAAGCAACTTTAAAAAAGTTTGATATTATCGACAGCGAGTTAAAAATATTGGTGTCAGAGCGAAACACCCTCAAAAAGGCTTTAGAGTTGGCGTGTGAACATATTGGACAATTAAGATGCAATAGCCCTACTACGGCAAAATTGTATGCCCAGAAAGCGAAACAGGACTTTTTAGACTGGGCAATACAACAAGCCAAGGAGGAAAAAGATGGAAAATAAAGAAATTATAGAAATACTTGAGAAAAGCAATAAACTCCTTAAGGGAAATATACAAGCGTTGAAAGATGTTGGAGTTTCAAATATTACAGGGTATTACAGCGTTCTTGAACATTGCGAAAATGAGTATAAATCCGTTGAACAAGCCGCCGAAATAATCCGCAAAGTTGAAAGTGGGCAGTTGGTGGAGGTTGTGCATGGGAAGTGGAATGGTAATCCTTCATATGGACCTGTGCAATGTTCTATATGCAGTCGAAGAATTGCTGGATATATAGGCCGCTATTGTTCGGCTTGCGGTGCAAAAATGGACGGAAAGGACGGTGCTAAAAAATGATAAATATAAGCGGATATGACGTAATTTACAACGAAATGGTTTATAAATGCGTTGATATGAACCTGACTTTCGGTGAACTAGTTAAAGAACCAAAAATAATTGAAAAGCCTAAATTTCTTGACGTAGTTTGCATCAATCAAGATGGCGAAGCAATTGTAATTCACGATGAAACTTTTATGTTTCGATTTATTAGAAAGGCAAGTGGAAATTGTGAAAAAACCTAACTTATTTTTAGACCTTTTGACAATCGCTTGCTTAATTCTAATCGCCGCAATTTTTATACTCTCTGTAATACTTATTAACTATGATATGGCGGTTGCGGCGGTGATTGGATTGGCTTTGGGAATTTACGTTCTACAATTTAGGAGGGATGGGAAATGATTTTAGCTATCGACCCAGGAAGTACCCAAAGTGCTTATGTTGTACTTGATGATGATTTGAAACCTGTCAGCTTTGGCAAAATTGCAAATGCAGAATGCAAAGAAGCTATATCAAAATCAATTTACATTTATCAAATAAAAAATGTAGCAATCGAAAATGTGGCTTGTTACGGTATGGCGGTTGGCAAAGAAGTTTTTGAAACTTGCGTGTGGATAGGAAGATTTACCGAAAAAATAGAAAGTGAAGCAAGAGTACCTGTAAAATACATATACCGCAAAGATGAAAAAATAAATCTCTGTGGCTCAATGAAAGCTAAGGACAGCAATATTAGACAGGCATTAATTGATAGGTTCGGGGTAGTAGGTGTAAAAGCAGACAAAGGTTGGTTTTATGGAGTGTCTAAGGACGTGTGGAGCGCAATAGCCGTGGGTGTAACTTATGCAGATTTATTTTTGGAGGTGCAAAATGAAAAAACTACTTGAAGCAGTTACAAAATTAACAGCCGAAGAACTCAAAAACTCTTATATAAAGTTTCCTAAATTTAATAGTCCGCACGAGGGATATGCGGTGATTTTGGAAGAATATGAAGAACTTAAAAGCGAAGTTTTAATGATTGAAGAACATCTTGATTCTGCATGGGTCTATACAAAGCTTAACCGTGATGATGTGACAAAGGGCAGATATTTAAAGTTAAGGCAAAAAGCTTTAAATGCCGCTGCCGAATCAATCCAAGTCGCAGCAATGGCACAAAAATTTATAGATAGTTTTGAGGTGCAAAATGAGCAGTAAAACAGTTTATGGACTTTTAAAAGAGACCCTGCAAGAACTTGAAAGTTATCAGTGCTACTTTGCAGTTAAAGAATTTAATCCGATGGTGGAAAAATTGCAGGCCGCCATAAATTCGCTTGAAGCAGACCCAAATATTTATAAGCTGGTGAAATAATGACGGCAGAAATTAAAGAAGAACTAATCAAAGCGGCTGAAATAAGCAAAATGTATCACAACGGGAAAATCAGTTGGGAAACTATATCGAAATGTACTGGATTAGATTTAACCCCTGAACAGTTAAGAACTCAATACCGCTTAGCCACTGGATTATCTCATAAAGCAAGAGCAGAAAAAAGGAGGAATGTTAAAACGGACATAAAGTGCATAGAAAATCTGACGAGCGAACACGCAAAGACAGACGAATGCGTGTCGAAAGTTTTTAAAAACGAAGAAAAACCTGAAAAAATTGAGGTTGTGCAGAATTTTGAACCGACAGAACACAGCGCAATTTGGAAAGGCAATCTTAAAATCCGCTTCGGGCTGATGGGTGACACTCACATTAACAGCAAATTTACTCAACTTACATATCTTCACCAATTTTATGATGAGTGCAAACGGCAGGGGATAACACATATTTACCATACAGGAGACATCGACGAGGGCGAGCAAATGCGGCCAGGGCATCAATACGAGTGTTACACGCAGGGAGCTGATGAACACGTAAAAGAAATATGCCGAGTGTACCCGAATAATGGCATTAAAACACACTTTATTATAGGCAATCATGATTCAAGTATTATTAAAAGGTGCGGCTACAATATAGGGTTGACAATAACAGACCGGCGGCCCGACATGGAGTATTTAGGGCAGGATTGTGCAATCGTAAAACTCACGCCTAATTGCATATTAGAGCTACGTCACCCATGGGATGGCAGCGCATACGCAATAAGCTACAAAATACAAAAACATGTTGATGCAATGTCAGGAGGGGAAAAGCCCAATATATTTGCAGTCGGTCACTACCATAAAGCCGAGTATATATTTTATCGCAATGTCCATTGTTTCCAGTCGGCTACATTTTGTGCCCAGACTAATTTCATGCGCGGCAAGGGTTTAGCAGCTCACATGGGCGGTTGGATAATAGACATTGACGTTGACGAGCGAGGATACATACAAAAAATCATACCACAATTAATACCTTTTTATGTGGCGATACAAGACGATTACAAAAATTTTAGATTTTAAATTTTACACATTACCATTGAAAAAACCACCACAATGAGCAGAAATAAAAATTGGAGGGTATAAATGAAACTAAGTCACGAATTAGTAAAACATAGATTGTATTACATCGCTC
>Ga0209125_1002594_pt1 | contig 13663 bp, 15 predicted proteins | sample BarGraIncub1131A_FD_184503 | JGI IMG/M metagenome (GOLD analysis project Ga0209125, IMG submission 184503) | Arctic peat soil microbial communities from Barrow, Alaska - Barrow Graham LP Incubations 11-31A (SPAdes) (version 2) | ecosystem: Environmental > Terrestrial > Soil > Wetlands > Peat... | reverse complement strand
CTTTTTCCGACTGTCTTCCTTCTCTTGCTGTACCTAAAATAATTGGAATATACATAAAATAAATTTAATAAATATGATAATTAATAAACTCTATTAATTATATACTTACTAATAAAGACTGCAAAAGTGTATAAAGTCTTAAGGTTTTATACACTTATTTTAGATTTCCAGGGTTTAATAAATATAAAAAATAGCATTGCAACAAAAGCAACTGCAGCAGCAAAAATAAAAGCATATGATGGATTAAAAACCCATAGTAAGCCAGCAATAACAGACGCGGGAAGATATATTAAACCTGTAACAAAATTATAAGTACCTATAGCAGTGGCTCTTCTATCTTTTTCTATATCTGAAATAAATGCTTTACTTTGAGCTTCATCGATACTATAGAAAATTCCGAACAATAAAAACAAAATAATTACTTCCCATTTACTATTTGCAAAAATAAAACCTATAGACATAATTATATAAATAATATAGCCAAGTGAAATAATATATTTTCTTCCAATAATATCTCCTAATTTACCAACGGGTACAGAGATAATAACAAATGAAATATTAAAAAGTGCATAGAGTAAAACTACATCTGATATAGTAAAACCAATCGCATAAGCTCTTAATAGTAAAAACCCAAAACTAAAATACGCCAATGAAAAAATCCCAGCTGGAATAAGATATAATTTAAATTGTGGATTTAAAGTTCCCCAAGCTTTAAAAATATTTTCTCTTTCATGTGGAATTCCTGGACGGTCTTTCATTGTTAGTAAAATAACAACCGATAGTATAGCTGAAATTATCGCAATCAAAAAAATAACACGGAAAGTGCTTAACCCTTGTCCAAGCCACCTAAGCAAAAAATAAGCTACCAGAGGACCTATGACAGCTCCTGCTTTATCCATTGCTTTATGAACACCAAATGCGTATCCTCGATTTGACTCTCCCGCAACATCAGACAACCAAGCATCTCTTGGTGGACCACGAAAACTTTTACCTAAACGCTCTATAATTCTAAATGAGGCTAAAGCAGTTACTGATGTTCCAATTAAAAGAATAATTTTTGCCAGAGTAGAAAAACCATAACCAACTAAAGCCAAAGATTTTCTTTTCCCTGATTTATCTGAAAGCCATCCAGTGAAATAGTCTAATGATGATGCTGAAAAATCAGAAACTCCTTCTATTAGACCTAATAGTGAAGCAGAAGCCCCAACAACAATTGTAAAAAAAATAGAAAATACAGAAAATATCGCCTCCGAACTAATATCTGTTAAAAAACTAACAAAACCTAATCTTATAACATCTGGATGAACATTTAGTAATCTTTTTTCTATTGTATTTAATTCCATAAAATATAAAATAATTACTCTTGTTTTTTCAAATGTCCATACCTTCTAGAATAAACATAGGTGAGAGATGCTCCAAATAAGAAAATTTGTACCGAATAATAAATCCACAAAAGTAAAACAACGAATGCTTCTGTTGCTCCAAAAATAGACGCCCCCGCTAGATTAGTAATATAAATACCAATAATAAATTTTCCGAGCATGAAAAGAATAGTTGTTACAAGCGCTCCACGAACAAGTTCCCTCCATGGTAATTTTCTTTTTGGTAAAAATCTATAAATAAAAGTAAAAAGAAAACTTAAAACAAAAAAAGAAAAAATAAAAGAAATAATTTGAAACACTAGTGTCATCTCGGCAAATATGTTTGAATATCCAGAAATGTAACTAATTAAAGCACTAAAAACAATAGAAATTAATAACAAAAAACCAAGAATTGGAATCATGGAAAGAGATAAAATACGGGAAGAAAAAAAATATTTCCAAGTACTTATTTCTTTTTCTGGTTGCCTTGTATCCCACAAATCATCTAAGGAATTTTTAAGCTCATAAAAAACCCCCAATGTTCCGATAACAAGAGTAACTATACCAACTATGATTGTTATAGGATTAAATTTTGTTTCGCTAAGACCAACAAGAATTGCTTTAATGAAGTCGGCACTTTGAGAATTTACCAAAGTATGAACTTGCAAAACAATAGCTTTTTGAATATAAGCATCACCAAGGATTGGACCAATAACAATCAAAACAAGCATTAAAAGAGGTACAATAGAGAATATTGTGTAATATGACAACGCAGCTCCCATACGTGTCGCACGATGAGACTGCCAATGATAAAATGACGTTTTAAAAATAGAAATTACTGATTTAAATTGCATATAATATTTAAAATACTAACGAGTCTATTTTACCACATATATATAAATAAACTCATTAATCATCAAATAAAAGTATAATGTAAGTATTTTATTTATTTTGATATTTTTTTATCAACTCAATATCATTATAATCTTTTTCTCTTCCGAGTGCTTTTTTAAATTTACATAATTCATCTAAATTCATAAACGAGATACCTTCGATGGTTAATGATGAGGACATAGCTTCTTTGGTTGTTGTACTATAATTTTCCCATTCTAATTGCGGAATAATTTCAAAAACATCTTTTTTAAGAAAAATAAGCCCATATCTTTCTTCTTCCTTCCAATCCCCTATTTTTCTTAGTTTATTATATAAATCTGGAGTTACAGCAATATCTATATCACTGGCTTTTCTAATTCCAAGAACATCCATTATTCCACTTCCCACTACTACGTACTCACCTTCAGGTAGGTTTAATTCTTTGATTTTATTTATAATATTCATAAATTTTATTATACCAATTAATACAAAAATTTGTCACTTAAGCAATAAAACATTTATTAATATATAATATACACACAATATGTTTATCCATGTTAAAAAACTTATTCCATTTTTTATAATCATATTATTTATGTTTATTTTTCCTCGTATTTCACAAGCTAATCCACTACGATATGTAAATTTAATTAAAATTAGTGGAGATTTTGCTATTCTTGAAATTAGAGGTTTAGAAAACAAAAATTATTATTCTTGTAATATAAAAACATTAATATGCGAAGCAATACCAAAATTACCAACAGAACCATCAGTGTCGGTTGAAAAAACGATAAAATCATCTATTAAATTCCCTTCCAATAGTAGTCGTCGAAATATATCACAAACTGGTAATTTTGGATTTTATTCTACGGTAGATACTGCCAAGGGTACCAGAACAATGGGATTAATTGATGGTAAAAATAAAAAAAATTATTCCATAAAAGAAAATCTTAATTTCTGGAATCTTCTTGATGAGCAACCACACATATCTCGTTTTGCACAAGATGATTCAACTCTTACTTATATGAGTGACCGTTCAGGGTTTGCGTCTCTTTATTCACTCTCTCTAAAAAATTTATCCAATAAAAATTTTCAAGGAACTCAAATAACCTCAGGTGTTTCTGTTGGTGATTTTATATATGCAGACTCTAAGACTATCTTATATGTTGCAAATACAAAAAGTGATCCATACAATTGGGTTTTATATTCATACAACCTGACAACAAAGAAAAAGAATATTTTAGTAGAAAATCTTGTATATGATACTATCCTTCACCAATCTGGTAATTCGATTATTTTTACAAAACTTACACCATTAGGAACCTTGCCCGTAGTTATTACTGATTTTAAAGAAGGTGGAGAAAAAGAATTTACTGGATTATCTCCATCTCCATTAGACACAAAATCTATTACATATACATATAAAAATATTAATAGCCTAAATACGGTTGAGATGAAAAATATTAATACAGACACAACAATAAAACACTCTCTCATTGTATGGCTTCACGGTGGTCCATATAGACAAGGAAGCTATATAAGACATCCATACATCAGTTATGGTGTGTATGATTGGATACTTGAAGAGGCAGTATCCAAAGGTGCCTATGTACTCAAAATTGACTATCCTGGAAGTTACGGGAGCGGAAGAACATTTACCCAAAGTATTAAAAATCAAGTTGGTAAAATTGATATAAATAGTGTCATGAATGCCATAACAATTTACAAAAAAACTCATGAAATAAATAATACATATGTTATTGGTAATAGTTATGGAGGATATCTTGCCTTAAAATTTATGACATCATATCCAGATAAAATTGATGGCGGATTATCTATAAATGGAGTTACTGATTGGGGCTCTCTACTTAACTATTATAAAAACTCAATTTTCAATACTTTTTTTAATGGAATTCCTTCATCCATTAATAAAAAACTATTTGCACAGGCTTTAATTCTAAATAATATTAAAAATATAAAAAATCCTCTTTATATTATACAAGGAGATATTGATTCTACAATTCCAAAATCACAAGCATTGTTATTAAAAAAAGCACTTGATGATACTCACAAGATTTCAACACTAACAATAATCGCTGACGAAAATCATGTTTTTCTTAAAAATTCCAGTATAAATACTATTTGTAAATCACTTTTTGAAATGACACAACTTGATGCAACAAATAGTTGTAATTTGGAAGGCTAGAAATATTATTTTATTTTTTATCTGATTTTTCTAAAATTTTAATCATTATTTCATTCTGATTTTCTAGGTGTTGCAAAATAGTTTCAATCTCTAATTCTGTTTTAACATTTGCATCAAAATTAGCATTAGCTCTTGCTTCAGAATGTTTATTTTGAAGATTTTGTCCAACCATAATAACAGACAATAAAACGAGTTGAAGAAATGTTTGAGCAACCCATGATACCATTGTGGCTTTTCCTCCACTTATAGCATCAGGAAGACTTATGAGAGCAAGTACAGTAAAAGCTATGGCACACCACATTGTACCTACTATGCTTGTAATATAAACTGCAATCCTATCAAGTATAGTTAAACTTTCTTTATGTTTAATATTTGCATTTACTGGTTTTCTTAATTTTTTCAATTCCACCAGTGGAATTACTTTATTATTTTCCATGTTTATATTATAGCAAAAATAAATTGTTAATGATATTTACTTAATCTAAATCAAATAATTCAAGAGACTTCATTAAATCAGTCATAGGAAGACCAATAATCCCATCATAATCTCCGCTCATATTCACAACAAATGTTTCCTTAATAGTTTGAATGGCATAAGCTCCTGCTCTTGTAAGAGGTTCTCCAGTTTCTACATATTCATCTATCTCTTCCTCGGTTAAATCTTTAAATGTTATTTTAGCCTCAACTACTTCTGAAACAATTTTTTTACTTTTTGTATCTATAATTGTATAACCAGTAAGAACTGAGTGCTCATTATTACTAAGTATTCGAAGCATTTCTTTCGCACGTTCTCTAGTATGTGGCTTACCAAGAATTAAACCATTAAAAGCTATAAAAGTATCACCGCCTATAATAATGGCATCTTCATAATCCTGCGCGACGCTTTCTGCCTTTCCCTTTGATAAAAATTTTACAAGTTCATCTGGTGGCATAGGCAGTGTCATATCCTCTTCATAATTACTTGGAACAGCTTCAAAAACAAGACCTGTCTTAGCTAGTAATTCTTTTCTTCTTGGGGATGTTGATGCAAGGATAATTTTTCTCATTTTTTCTTTTTTAGCTTATTAATCTTAATATACATATAAATCATATTTTTTAAATCTGTTTCACTTATTAATCATATCATAAGTTATAATATCGTTCTATCATCATATTTTGTTGTTAAAAAACCAAAATAAAAACACTCTTTTTGAATTCATTTTACTTATAAAAAAACAAACCGCGATCCCAAATTAATGGGAGCACGGTTTATTATATATTTTTCAATTTCATTTTTTTATGATTTTGAAATTTTTACCAGAGACATTTATAATATAAAGCTCCGACAAAAGTCCTCTCGTATTGACGACAGTCCTATTGTTTGTCGTTTTAACCTTTTTTATGACTCTGGAAGTTGAATCATAAATAGTAACGATTTCTCCTTCTTTCGTATTATCAATGTTAAGAACATCAACACACGGATTAGGAAAAACTTTAGGGACAGCAATCATTGGTTGATCAATAACTCCCACATGCAAAGTGTTGTCAACAACAGTCGCTGTTGTATTTAACATCACGGACATTCCTCCATCAAGAAGGCTACTGCAGGAAACAATGTCTAGTTTCCCATCACTATTTAAATCAGCGACAGAAAATACATCCGGTGCATTATTTTTTGAATAATCGTTGAGGTAATATGATGATATTACCTTGTTATCAATGATCTTTATAAAATCACCAGATATCATCAAAATTTCCTGAACACCATCATTATTCATATCACCAACTGCTAATGCACCAGGGGTACAATCTGGAGTTAGAAGACTAAAAACATTTACCAAGTTCCAAACCCCTCCCCACACCGTTACTTTTCCTGTCATGGAAAACACCATTTCATTTTCCTTTTTATTGTCAGAGTTAACATTTCCAACAACAAAGGAAACTGGATTGATATCAGTAGGAACGTTTATGATGTTTATAGGGTCAGCTGTCCTATCTTTGTTAAAATGATAGACAGTGACGGATCCAATAAGGCCTTGCCCGTACATTTTCACTACGGAATTTTGAGTATCACTACTCAACTTAGCAATCTGTAATACATCACCTCCCCCTGATTTTTTTGAGAGATAATAATTTGCATTAGAAAGCTTACCGGAAACGTCGCCAAAAAATACAACGATTCTGCCTAGATCGGCACAACTAACGACAATGTCATTAAATCCATCATTGTCAGCATCCCCAATTTTAATTGCATCAACAGTAGTACCTGCATATAGGTATACAGGCAAACTAAATTTGCCATTAGCATTTTGGTAATAAATACCAACTTCATTTCGAACCCCGATGACAATGTCATCAAGACCGTCATGATTTATATCTCCGCAAACTATGGAAGCTACACTTCCATAAGTCTTACCATCGTAATCGTATGTATTATCTGCAATTTTTAAATTATCTTTATCTTGCAAATATAACAGCAACTTGCTGTTGTTTATAGATGTGCTGTTTTCCGTATACGAGGTTGCAATAGCAACATCAGTTTTCCCATCATGATTAAAATCACCTGTAGCCAGGTGATTAGTCATTACTCCAGAGACTGGATAACAACTGAACTTTTCAAATGTAATTTGCCCGCAGGCAACATTATTCCTCAAAAACATAAAACCAAACACAACAAAAATAATTACTACTAACTTTTTCATAATATTAGTCTTTAAATGGTTAAATTTATTTGAATTACTTTAAATTCCATATAGAAATGCAAAGTAATTCAAATAAATTTGATTTTTAAAAACTCGTATGTCAAAGGACTAACTACTGCCCTATATGGTAGCATAATAAAGTATTTTTGTCAATTTACTAAATTCAAAAAAACCCTTGAAAATACTATATTGTAGGAGTTTTATCATATCTTTTTTGCCTATTTGATATAGTTATATCTACTTCTTTTTTTGATTTTTATAAAATAATTAAAAAACTTTTTGCCAATAAATCTCTTTTATTATGATATAATAGTACGTATGAATAAATTCTATGTATTACTTATTATAGTGGCCTTGGGTTTCGGTGGATATTGGTATATTAATAATCAATCAAAAACAAAAGATTTTATACAAAGTACTGTTGAAACTAAAAATAGTATTATCAATAAAACTACGTCAGAAATTGATGGCCTGATAAAAAATGCGGTTAGTGGAGTCAATACAATAAGTCCGTTGTATTATCTTCAAAATAGAAATTATGGAATATCGGCAACCGAAAACATTTGTGTTAATACAAAATCAAAAGGAAGCATTGGCGGTATTATCTCAGAAATACAGAAACTCACAAATAGAGTCACCTGTACAGTTGATTCAAACTTCCCTTCAAAAAGCTTTACACTTGTCGCTCCATCATTAATAGATAAAAATGTATCATATTGTACAGACCAATCAGGCTTTTCCGTAATTAATACCGCATCAGTTAATACTTTTAAGGCAGGATTTAAATGTAAATAATATATATTTCCAAAAAGCCGAGACACCGCTTTTTTTGTATTTTTGATGTTCCTTTTCCTTAGTTCAACAATCAATTACAATACTTGCATTAAACTACATAAGTATTGCAATTGATTGTTGAACTAGGGTTCTAAATATTTAATCTATTTTAAATTTGGTGTATACTTTGACCATATGAGAATATTAGATGATGTAAAACTGGATTATCAGGATGTTTTATTAAGGCCTAAAAGAAGCACCCTTGAATCAAGAAAAGATGTCTTAATTGAAAGATCATTTAATTTTTATCATTCTCCTAAAGAATGGACTGGTGTCCCCATAATGACCGCAAATATGGCTACTTGTGGAACTTTTGAAATGGCACGAATTTTTTCTGAATACAAAATGATAACAACTTTTCATAAATATTATTCCATTTCAGATTATGAAAAATTCTTTAAAACTTTTAATAATCCAGATTATATTTGTTATACCTCTGGAATACGAGAACACGACATTAAACAACTAAAGCTAATGCAAAAGAAAGGTTTATTAAAAAAATTTTCATTTATTTGTTTAGATGTTCCAAATGGATATCTTCAAACATTTCTCGATGCAATTAAAAATGTAAGAAAAATGTGCCCTGACCACATTATTATTGCAGGGAATGTTGTTACAAATGAGATTACTGAAGAAATTATATTGGCAGGTGCAGATATTGTAAAAATTGGGATTGGTCCAGGTGCAGCATGTACAACAAGAAAAATGACAGGTGTTGGCTATCCTCAACTCTCTGCTGTAATAGAATGCGCGGATTCAGCTCATGGAATAGCAAATGAAAAAGGCGTGGGAAGAATAATAGCAGACGGTGGCCAACAGTATACATCTGATATTGCAAAAGCTTTTTGTGGAGGTGCGGATTTTAATATGTGTGGTTCATTATTTTCTGGTTTTGAACAAAGTGCGGGTGAAACAATAATTAAAGATGGAAAGAAATTTAAAGAATATTTTGGTTCGTCTTCAAATAAAGCAATGGAGGAATTTTATGGAAAAAAAGAAAAACATAGAGCAAGTGAAGGAAGGTATACGCTTATTCCCCACAAAGGAAATATACATGATTTTATTCAAGATTTAATGGGATCACTTCGAAGTACTGCAACCTATATAGGAGCAAGACAACTAAAAGAATTTCCTAAACGAGCTACATTCATAAAGGTAAATAGACAATTAACCTCATATTTGGAAAAATATGATACTGGTCAATAAATAACTAAATAAAATCCCCATGTAATCAAATATTTACATGGGGATTTTCAATAAAATTTTATACTTTTAATCTAACTTCGCATAAATACCTCGCAAACCACGAAGCAAAAAATTGGAATCCATTCCGAATCCAACTAGCCATTCGGGACCGATATTGCTTAGAATAGAATACTTAATATCAAAATCCAATTTTATATGTGATTTTTTTTCAATTAATACACAATATTCAATTGATTTTGCCTTTTTAGTTTTTAAATAATTATGCAAAAAAGCAAGAGTAATTCCCTCATCAACTATGTCTTCAATGATAATAATATTTTTATCTTGTAGATTAATCGAGGGTTCACTACTAATTTTTACACCATTTGTAGTCTTTTTATCGCTTACATATCTTTTAATTCTTACAGTATCCACACTATGAGCAAAATTTAAATCTTGCAAAAACATAGATAAGCAAGCTCCAAAATACATTCCACCATTTGTAACAACTAATAATATAGGAGGTTCAGAATCACTGTAATCGGATAAAATTCTTTTTGCAATTTTTCTGATTTTTAAAGAAAGTGATCTTGGATTCAAAATAGTTTTATAATTTGAATCACCAATTTTAATAATTTTATCTTTCATAATTTGGGATATTTTTGTGTTCATTATTTAATATCAATTTAAATTAACCATATTACTTATTATAATTATTGTCAATTTTTAAAATAGAAAACCCATAAAAATAAGCTTTCTATGGGTTTAATAGAAATATTCGATCCCAATTTTCAAGAATTTTATCCTCAAAAATATTATCTCCTATTTCTTTAAGAAGTTTACAGCCTTCTATGTAGCTATTAGGACAATCAGTCCTAATATTAAATAAAAAGAGTAGAAATGTAGGAAGTCCATGCCCCAATTTATCATTGACAGACATATACCCATACAATTCTATATCTTTACTTATCCTATTATTGTTCAATTTTAGGAAGTGTCTCGCTTCTTCGTCTTGATAATTCGAAAAATCTTTTTCTCTAAATGCCAAGCGAATCTTTCCATCAGAATTTTTTACTATAACCTTTGCAATTTGCATAAAGCTATTGGTTAAATCAGATGTTTCTTTCATTTCTATCATTATTAAATAATACTATTTAATATAGTTTAGACATTATAATATTTGATGTCAACCATTACAAAAACCACTGGACTATATAATTTACATAAAAAATAAAACCCCTGCATTGCAGGGGTTTTATTATTTTTAAAAAATCGGTTCTTTATTGCAAACATAATCATCTTTGGTTCCTTTGTTTAAAAAAATAACTAACCCTAATTTAACAATTAAAAAAACTGCCCTCATAAAGCAGTTTTTTAAGAAAAAAATATTTATTTAACTGGGCAAGTTTTTAGACTAGTTTTATATGTTGCTGTTGCTAGTTTTATAGCTGCTGTTTGTGATGTTGTTGCATCTTTGATAGCTTTTTTGTATGTAGCATTTGCTGTCTTAATTTGAGCTAAGCCTGCCTTTTTATCAGCGTTAGCTTTTGCGTCTTTTATAGCTGCATCTTTTGATGTTTTAGCATCAAGCTTTGCTTGTTTAGCTGTATCGTTTGCAGCTTTGACTGCACTTGTTATTGTAGCTTTAGCAGTAGTAATACATAAACTTTTTGCAATAGGGGGAACAGTTGTTTTAACATCTGTTGACCCTGTTGTAATTGTTGTAGCAGCAAAAGCTGTACTACTCAATATTAAACCCAATGCTAAAACTGGAAAAATTAATTTGATTTTATTTGTCATTTAATTTAGAAAATTTAAATTATTAATCGACCTACATACTTACTACGCAGTCAACATATTTTTTATCTCAAATAATTATAGTTTAAAATGACCAGATTTTATTAAAAAACAATATCTTCCCCTTGTAAATTATTAGCTTTTTTATATTCATCAAATAAATGCCAATATGTATGTATATTTCTTTCTAAATTTTCTAAACCCAATATTTTAATTACCTTTTCAATCAAATCTTTATCCCCCTCTATTTCAAGGTAATTTCCAAAGGGTAACCTATCCAATGCTAATATTGTCCCTTCTAGTTCATACTCGGTTCTGTATTTTTCCATAATTCTTTTTTGAGTAAAACCAAGAACTTTTAACATTTTTTCTGCCAATTCAACATCGCTAATTTCAATCTCTAATTCTTCTCGCTCTTTAAAATTTTTAACTAACTCCGGTAATTTAGATTTTACAGTCATTATTTTTTTCTCTCCATCACGTACACGCAAGAATACCCCTTTTTGTCTTAATGATTCATCTGGAGTGTCCATTTTTACTGTTCTTTGAAAAATATTTTTATGTAACTCTTTGGCTCCCACTGCCTTAATCTTTTCTTCTAAAATACTTAAATCATCTATTTTAAATTTTACTTCAACTTCAATCAAATTATTTGCCATATAAAAAATATATTATTACTTATAATTAATACTAAATAAAAACCATCGAGGGTTATTCTTATTTATATAATCGGGATTTTCCTTTATGGCTTTTTCTTTTATAAATTTTGTCATACTTAATTCAGATGAACCATACGAGTAAAGAGGAAAACCAACTCTTGGTGATGGATTTTTTTCTTCTGGTCTTATTAAAACAACTTTCATTTTTTTTGTTTTTGTATCTTTATACCACAAAATAATTGAGGCTCCATTTATATTTATCAGATTATAAACAGACACAACATCTTTAAAATCCACAGTTTTCATTCCTTTTATTGTTCTAATTGAAATGTAATTTTCGGTAACTTCAACGTATCTTAATTTAAGCAAAGATTCAAAGGATGTAATAAGTACATAAATAAAAATTAAAATCATGGCTATACTAAAAAAACCAAAATCACCATATGAAAATAAACCACGGATAAAAAATATACTTATACATATTAATACTGGATAAATAATATAATACGAGTATGTTCTAAATGGTGAACTTTTATATAAAATAGGCATAAATAAATTTATTTTAATATAAGCCAATTATAACATATAAATATAATTAAAAAGATTTACTTTAAATTTTAAAAAGAAACAGTTATTAAACTCCAAGGACCGTCCTTGCGAGTTTAATAGTGTTTATGAATTTAGGTCTTTACTATATATAAAATAAAAGAACCACCTAAATCATTGCGATTTTGGCGGTTCTATTTCATCTTTAACTAATCCTTTATCTTTCTATTTTTTTCTGCTTCTTCCAACAGTTCTTCGTTAGTGTATTTTTTTCTTTCAATGGCAACAAATGGATCTTCCATTTCACCGCCACCTGCTGGACGAATCATACGTACCCAACCAAAACTATCAGACAATCCCTGACTTGGATCAAAAGGATTTTCTCTTGTAAACTGAATTATAGCGCAGTTTGGAACTCTGCCCCACTCATCTTCCGTAGAGAGATAATCATTGGCCATTTTGAGAGAAAATCTTTCGAGCACAATCTTGAAAGTTCTCATAACATGACCGTGATTTACAATAATCACATTCTTTCCATCACACTCTCTGGCTAGTGTATCTAATACGATTTTGTCTCTCATACAGACATCTGCCAGACTTTCTCCTTGCGGTGGTCGAAATAAGAATGGTTGCGAATCATTAAACTTTTGTTCATCAACATACTTTAGATCTCTTTCGCTTGGAGTAATAGAATTAAACAATCCACCATCACGTTCACGTAGATTGTAATCCATCATCCATAAAGCTTTAGGTAGATTGAGGTAAGCTGCTGTCTGCATTGCTCTCACATTATTTGATACAAGCATACGATAAAAAACAGTGAAATTATTTTTAACAAACCACTCCCCTGCTTTTTTCGCCTGACTTATACCCAGATCTGTAAGTGCATACTGAGACTCATGCAAACCCAAAAACTCATCCGAATATATGGATTCATCTTTACTATCTTCGAATTGTTTTCGAACAAGATTTCCTTCTGATTGTCCATGTCGGACAAGGAACAAATTTTTTGGCATTGCCATAGTTATATAATTTAAATTAAACAATAAAATTAATCTTATCCTCAAAATACCACATACCTATTTATTAGTCAAAAAAATACATGGCACATTCAACGTTGAAGAATGAAATTGTAGTATAATGTAATAGTACTGTTTATTTTATTAATTAAAATAATTTATATGAATATATCTATATTTTTTGCTCAAATGTTAGGAGTTGTGTTTATTACATTAGGATTGTCGATGATTTTTAATAAAAAATGGACAGCTAATGCTATTGATGAAATGACTAAAAATCAGGGAGTAATTTGGTTGACTGGGTTTATTACTTTAATGCTTGGTTCAACTATGGTAATTTTAAATAATGTATGGACCTCTGGTTTACCTTTAGTTATCACTATTTTAGGTTGGTTAACTTTAATCAAAGGAGCGACTATTCTTATATTTCCTAATTTTACTTTTTCTTATTATAAGAAAATGAACAAAGGAAACATTTTCGTTTGGGTAGGAATAATTGTAT
>Ga0209125_1002592_pt1 | contig 13675 bp, 11 predicted proteins | sample BarGraIncub1131A_FD_184503 | JGI IMG/M metagenome (GOLD analysis project Ga0209125, IMG submission 184503) | Arctic peat soil microbial communities from Barrow, Alaska - Barrow Graham LP Incubations 11-31A (SPAdes) (version 2) | ecosystem: Environmental > Terrestrial > Soil > Wetlands > Peat... | reverse complement strand
ATAAGCGCAATCCGACGATTATTAAAAATACGATTAACTAATAAATAAAAAATTATTATTCCTAGCGCGGCAAATAACGGGGTAAGGTATGGAATTACGCCAATCCCAAAGATCGAGCCGATACTGCCATAAATTAAAATTATCCCCAAAAAACTGACTGGTTTAATCCAGCCATCGTCGCTGCGCAGGCTGCGCGGGATAACAATATTATCGCCTAGAGTCGCCGCTGGATCAAAGTAGGCTAGCTCTCCGGTTTGGCTTAATTTCTTGCTAAAAAAATAATTAGCTGTTTCATCGGGTGAAGACCATTTTACATAATTTTTATCCTGCGTTAGATAATTAAAACTTGAAGTTCCGATAAAAAAAACAACTGCTAGAACAAAGACGATAAGTAAATTTATAGATTTTGGCCAATTGATTTTATAATTAATTTTCATAAATAATAATTTTTATATAGCCTGCCTCGCTACGCTTAGGCAAAGTGTCGCTCGATAAACTTTTTATAACGTCATCATCCTTAATATTATCTAAAATTGCCAATTTTAGCAAGAATTTGCTATTATATTAGTATATGATTATAAAATCTCATTTCACAAAAATTACCGCTAATATTAACGATTATTTATTACTACTCAGCTCTCTGACTATTATTTTTGGTGCCCTGATCTATTATATTGATGCTTTTTATCTTTATGACCTGATTATTGCTCTAGTTCTAATAGCTGCCACTTTTGTGATTTTAAGCCGATACTTATTCAATAAACCAGAAAGTCAGCCAACAATAAAGCTTGATTGGCTTATATTTAATAAGAATAACTATAAATATTTAATTAGTTACGGCCTCGTTTATGCTTTTTTGATAATAAGCTTATATCTAGCGCAAAGCGATAAACCGCTCATCTCCCCTTGGCAGGTGGTAAAGCCCAGCTTTTTTGTCGGCTATGCTTTAGCAAGCTTAATTCTAATCTTTAGTGCCGCGAGTAAAAGATTAAGCGTTCGAGCAAAATTATTTTTAATTTCCTTGCATTATTTTATAAGCCTGTTGGTCGCGGTTATAATTTATAAGATCGGCTATGGGTTTGATCCTTTTATCCATCAAGCGACTATGGAGCTGATTGATAAAAAAGGCTTAGTCACGCCTAAGCCGCCTTACTATCTCGGCCAGTATAGCTTAATAATAATTTTCCATAAGATCAGCGGCTTAAGCATCTATTTTTTAAATAAAATCTTAGTTCCCCTCTTCACCTCGCTTTTTCTGCCCTTAGCCATTTACCGCTTCCTAAAATCATTTTTCATCAATCCGTCGGATACGATTTTTGAACATAATAATCAACCGCGTTTTTTAAGTTTGATTTTTTTATTAGTCTTAACCATCTCGCCTTTTATCGTTACCACGCCGCAGAATTTAAGCTATTTATTTTTAATTCTGACAATTTTAAGCGGTCTGAGCCGAAATAATATCTTATGGGTTATTCTTTTAGCGCTCGCCACAACGGCAATTCATCCCTTAACCGGCTTACCGGCCTTAGGCTGGGTCGCCTGGCTCATCTTTAAAAAATATCAAATAAAATTTAAGCCATACACCAGAAAAATAATTAAGACTCTAATTTTTTCGGCCAATGCTTTGATTCTGCCGAGCGCTTTATTTTTTGCCGGCGGCGCTAATCTAAAAATAATAAGCCTTAACGCTTCGCTTTTAATTGATCCTTTTAAAAGTATATTCAGCGGCTTAAGCATGAGCGGCAGTGAAGACTGGCTCTTTAATCTTATTTATTTCTTCGGCGCTAATTTTAATCTTTTTTTAATTTTAATAAGCGTTGCTTCCCTTATTTATTTTTATAAGCAAAAAAAGCGGCCGGATTGGTCTAGCTTATTATATATAAATATTTCCCTGCTTATCGCCTATATATTAAGTAGCCAGATTATTTTTAATGACCTGATAAATTATGAACAGAGCAGTTACGCGAGCCGTCTCCTGATAATTATCTGCCTTTTTAATCTGCCCTTTATAATCTATGCGCTGGAAAAATTAATTACCAAAATATTAAGGCAGGATAAACCGGTTATTGCCGCTTGGCTAATTATTAGTATATCTATGCTAACAATCAGCCTTTATATTTCTTATCCGCGCTATGATAAATATTTCAATTCACGCGGTTATAGCGTCGGAATTAACGATTTGAATGCCGTTAAACTTATCAATCAAGATGCCAAAGAGCCTTATATTGCTTTAGCCGACCAGCAAGTTTCAGTCGCCGCCTTGAAGGAGTTCGGCTTCAATAATTATTATCAGACAGCGTCCGGCTTAATTTATTTTTATCCGATTCCGACCGGCGGACCGCTTTATCAATATTATCTAGATATGGTTTATAAAAACCCCGATCAAAAAACCATGCAAGGCGCACTTGATTTGAGCGGGGTAAAAGTCGGCTATTTAGTTGTCAATAAATACTGGAACGAGAGCGGTAAAATCATTAATGAGGCAAAATTAAATGCCGCTAGTTTTTTCAACGTTAATAATGAAGTTTACATCTTTAAATATAAAGCAAAAAATTAACGGCTCTCCTGATAATCCCAAACCGGACCGACGGAAATAATCTTAGCGCCAGCCGATTGATGGATTAAAACCATAAGCTTTAAATGGCTCAAATCACCTTTAAGGCTTAAATTTTTTGTCGGGAAATCAATCGTTAGTTGCTTGGTCGCCGGAATTGTCTGATCAATTTTTAATTGTTTAGCAAAATCAAAAATCGCATCCTTGTCATCCTGGCTTAAATCAGTACCTTGTAATTCTTTAGTGATAATATTTTTAAGAACTTCGAGGCTATTATTCGCCGAACTAAGGCTTTGCGTCGCCGAGCTTATTTCTTTGTCGAGCTGCAAGGCAGTCAGCATTTTTAAAACCATCGTGTTGTTAGCTAGAAGCTCGTTAATCAAATTTAAATTCGGTTCGACGTAAGCATTATCATTCCAACCGGAAGAATTATTTAAACCGACTCCTTTAAAATTCTGATTAACCGAAAATGATTCTAAAGGCAATTGTAGATTAATTAGGGCCGCCTGAGCGGTGTTTAAAGACTTAGCCTGCCAAGCGCTAGTTTTCATGTAAGCCATTTGAATTTTCGGGTCGGTATTAAGATATGATTTTAGATAACTTAAAGTTGACCAATAATTACTGGCTTGCCAAACAGCATTCTTGTCCAAATCGCCGCGCAACTGATCGGCCTGATTTTTATAATTAGTATAATTAGCATTTTCCGAAAAATAAGCACTGCCCGAAATCGGCGTCGCGACATTTATAATATCAAGAGTAATGCCGTTACAGCGCTGTGTTTTATTATTTAAGACACAGCTAGTAATATTTCCCGCCTGAGTACTTGTCGCTAAATAAGTAGTGACATTAGGAACAGTCAATTTATCAAAAAGATAGCTATTAGGCCAATAGGATTCGGCTAACATTTTAAAACCGATCAGCGGTCTTTGCGCCGGAATATCTTGGTTATAAGCGCCTTGGAGTTCCGACAGCTTATAAGTTAAAAGTTTTGTTTTTAATTTTTCTAAGTTAGTCGCCGCAAACTTATTCTGATCATCAAAAAGCTGAGTAATATCATAATCAGACCCGAAAGAAGAAATTAAAGAATCGCGATACTGGATATAATTTAAATCTTCGCGTAAGCCTTTAAAGAAAGACATGACCTTATAGATTCTCGCCCATTTATTTTTTAAATCCGGCAGATTAGCCGCATCATTAGAAATTAAATTAGCGGCAATAAAATTAAGGCGCCAATCTTCTTTATCCAATAAACAATTCGGGCAATTTTTATCGCGATAATTTAAAGGAAAAACCGAGTTAAGCCATTTGGTCGTCAGATAAAAATTATTTAATTTCGCATTCGTTTTATATTCATCCGGAACGATAAAGTCGGGATAATTCTCTAAATATAAAAGAACCGGCGATTTTACTTTTGTCTTCGCAACGCGAATCAGCTTCTCTTCCTGCAAGACATCGTCGCGCAAATAAGGCGGTAGGACAAAATAAAAATTATCCACTTCGTTATAAGCAAATTTGCTATTATCGCTAGCTACTCCCTTAACCGCAATCTGCGCCGGCGTCGGCCTTAATAATTCAAGCGCCACGGCAAAGTAAGCCATCTCGAGCCTTTCACCCTCTAAGATCGAATCATTAACATCACCGATTGCCGCTAAACGCGCTTCATAACGGCTTTTAGCCGCATCGTATAAACCTTTATTAGTACTCCAAAGATTATCGTAAAAAACATTTTCCTCAATATCTTTAAAAACTTTTTTAAAGATATTCTGGTAGTAATAAATCATGAAATCAGAAGTAATCAGCGGTGAAATTTGCTGGCTTTCTAATTTTTCATAAGCGCCATAAAAACCGGGCGCTTCTTTTTCATAAGGGTTATTAAGTAGAGTAAAGCCGTTATTATTTAAATTATCAAGCCCGGGGTCAAGATTTAATTTGCGCGAAACGTCATAATAATTTAAAACATCGAGCTTAACGTTAAGGGGCAGGCTATAGTCAGTAAATTTCGGGGTAATATTATTATCAGGCGCTTTATAAAAATCGGCGAAAGTTAGATATTCAATAACCAGATTAGAAAAACTAGTTGTCGCTTCGGTCGAACTCGCCTCGGGAGATGTTGTAAAATTAGGCAAAGTAGCCGGAGTCGAAGAATTTATGACCGCCGGAGTATTATTAGTATTATTAACTTTGGCTGGATGATATTTTTTATAAACAAAAAAACCGATCAGTAATAAAATTACGATTCCGAAAATCAACAGGCTCAAGAAAATTATTTTTTTTCTCTTTTTTCCATCTCCTTCAAAATCTCCTTGATTCTGATGCTGATTCTCGGTCGTTAAAATTATCGGCTCGGAAGACAACATAAATTTATTTTAAATATTTATATTTATTTTGCAGATGTTCGGCATAAGTTTTGGCATAATAAATATTGCCGTCCGGAGCAGTTAAAAAATAATTATAATCACTCCTTTTCGGATAAATCGCCGCTTCCAGCGCCAGAAGCCCAGGATTGCAGATCGGTCCCGGCGGCAAACCGCGATATTTATAAGTATTATAGGGCGATAAATTATTTAAATCATTTCCCTCATGCGTCGGTTTATTATCTTTAAAAATAAATGATAGAGTCGCATCGGATTGCAAAGCCTGCTTATTAGCTAAGCGATTCCAGAAAATACCGGAAACAATTTTTGCGTCGCTATTATCTTTTCCGTAGAAAGGCGCTTCTTTCTCGATAATCGAAGCCATAATTACGATTTCCGAGATGCTCTTCCCCTGTGCCTTAATATCGGAGCGCATCTGCGGCGTTAATTTATTATCAAAATTATCAAGCAGCTTGCTGACTACTTCTTCAATTGTCGAACTCGCAAAAACTCGATAAGTATCGGGGAAAAGATAACCTTCTAAGCTTTTCGGAGCTTCTTTCTGGTCTAGAAAGGGAAATTTTTTTGCATAAGCTAGAGTCGAACTAGCCGAATCAGTAACGCTTAAAACAGCGGCGGCCGACCATTTTCCGTTTTTAGCAAAATAATCAGCAATGTCTTGGTTAGTCCAGCCCTCGAGGATTTTAATCGTATCTTCCGCTTTATAAACTATTTTTGAATCCTGCTTCTTCGAAAAAAGATTAGCGATATTCCTTAAAACGCTTAACTGATAGGCAAAAAATATAATCGCTAATAATATGGCGGCAGAAACAATCAATATCAGATATACATTATTTTTTTTCATTTAAAAAATTTTAAACGTTTTTAATTTTGAGCTTGGCTTCGGCGGCTCTTTTTATCATTTCTGAACTAGCTCTGATTTTTTTGCCCAAGCCATCGACTAATTTAATGCCGAGTTTCTGACAAATCGGGTATTCAGGGACATTAATTATATTATGGCGGTCGCCGCCATTAGCAAAAATATCCGGATGAACTTTCGCTAAGGTTTTGATTACTGGAATTTCACCGTTAGCCAGCTGATAATCATCAATCGCTAAAACAACTTCGTCGACATCATGCAAGGCCGCAATTATTCGCATCCGATCTTTTTCACTCATAAATGGTACCCGTTTTTTTAACTTAACCTGCTTATCATTATTGATGATAACAACTAGTTTATCGCCGAGTTTTTTGGCCATTTCTATCATATCTAAATGACCGACATGAAGCGGATTAAAAAAGCCGGAAACAGCGACAACGATCGGTTTTTTAGCGGATTTTTTAATTAATTTTTTGGCTGGGATTTTTTTTATTTTCTTAATTGGCATAAAAATATATATAATTAATTACTTATATTATAGCAAAATATTAGACGCGGGACAAACTAGCTGATATAATTAAAATATTAATTAATAGATAAAAACATCGAATATGACAATAATCCAAAGTATAATAATGGGCATCGTTGAAGGATTAACGGAATTTCTGCCGATTTCTTCAACCGCTCATCTTATTTTTACCGGCGAATTATTAAGAATTCCCGCTTCTGATTTTTTAAGGAGCTTTGAAATTTCCATCCAATTAGGCGCGATTTTGTCGGTCGTTATCTTATATTGGAAACGCGTTTTTAGTAATCTGAATATCATTTGGAAATTAGCCGCCGCTTTTATTCCGACTTCAATTATTGGTTTAGTATTCTATAAACTCGTTAAAGGATTCTTGATGGAAAATAATCTGGTCATTGCCATATCTTTAGTGCTTGGCGGCATCATAATTATTTTATTTGAAAACTGGTACGCGAAAAAGAATATTTCCGAAGTAGCAGTCGACGCGGATTTAAATGCAATTACTTATAAGCAGGCGATTACTTTGGGCGTTGTCCAGGCCTTAGCGATAATTCCCGGCGTTTCCCGCGCCGGTGCGACGATTATCGGCGGCTTAGCGCAAGGCATTAAAAGAAAAACAATTGTTGAATTTTCTTTTCTGTTAGCGATTCCGACCATGATTGCGGCCACCGCCTTAGACCTTTATAAAAATCCGACTGTTTTTACCGGCAATGATCTTACATTATGGATAATCGGCTTCGTCGTTTCATTTATTACTGCTATTATCGGAGTTAAATTCCTTATTAAATACGTGCAGAAAAATAATTTCAAAGTATTCGGCTGGTATCGAATTGTTTTGGGTATCGCCGTTTTAGCTTGGATATTTTTAAAATAATCATGTAAAATAGGTTATTGATATAATTTTGATAAATTTAAAAGGACTGTCTCGAAAAACAGTCCTTTTTAATTTTCATACTTTTGACTTTTTAGTCTAATTCGGGAATTTGTTCCAGGAGTCGAGTTCTTTCATTAATGATAACGGAGATGTATTTCGCTTTATCATTCAAACAAGGATAATTATTTTTTATTATTTCCTTGGTATATGAACGTAAGAAATTTGCTTCCTCACGAGCGCGATTCTTATCAACATCATCCTCTTTAAACTGAGCTGACGATAAGATCAAAAAACCATCATCGCTGATTTGTCCTGCTGCCATATTCTTCTTAATAATATCGATTGCTTTAATAATCGGTTTCGATAAATCTGGATCATATGGACCAACAATTAGCGCTGTATTCTGCTCGTTCATCCAAGCAAAACCCTCACCGACTCCGACAACCCATTCTTTGTGATAGGTATCAAATGAACGTTTTCTCTTTGCTTTCAACTCTTTTAAATGAGTAATATTCCCTTCCATTAATCGCATTAGGTCTTTTTTAACCTCTTTATCCATATCGGGATATAGACCATGAATAATTTCCAACATATTTTCATTACCTTCAGGTAGGCTGTCGGAACACATTACAGCCCCTTTTCCATCGGGATTTTGGGGGTGGAAAATCAAAGATTGCGTATCGGTTTCAAAACCTATCACGATAGGAAATACGACTTGATTGTTCTGACCAAAATAACGATTAACTTGTTTATGAAACTTAAGAGAGAAGGCAAAAGCCGCTTCATGATCACATTCAAATCCGGCACAACCCAAATTTTTATCACCTTTTGAATAATGATAAGTAATCAAAATTAAAGATTTCCGACCGTTGCTAATCCCGTGATCAACACGATCTTTGAGTTTTTTACCTAATAATGGCCATCCTAAATCAAAATGACCACCAATATTACGATAAGGACGGACTATTCCTAAGGGCATCCCCGTTGCTAAAGAAACAACTACGCGCCCATCGGAACATTTGAAGACAATAACTTCTGTCTTGAAACGCTCTCTATAGAGCTGTCTAGCTAATCTGGTTCTAACAAATTCGTTAGAGTGTTGCGTGTTTAGGCCCAAAAGCCACGCAATTTTTTCATCAATAGGTTTTTGATTCATTTTTTTATTTTTTTTGTTTAGTAAAGAACGACAATGGCTTGTAGAATATAAACCATTTACTATATATTGTCAATAGTCTGATTTTACAGAATATTCTGCTAAAATATTTATATACAAATAATTGAAAAACCACTTGATTTTAATAAAAAGATGGGTTATTATCAAGAAGATGAGGTAAATTTATAAAATTTTCATTTCTCAAAAATCGGCTTTAGCCGACTTTATTTTTTAATATTTATGGCTGAATTATATAATAAAATTTTTACTACACCAAAAAAAATTATTAAGATTAATGACTTAACTAAAGAAAATGATCTTTTAATCATCGGCAAAGAAATTGAAACAAAAATTAAAAAACTTTTCAGAGGATCATTAGCTATTCGCGAACTAGATGCCGGTTCCGACAACGCTGTCGAACAAGAGTTGGTTGCACTTTCCAATTCTTATTACGATGCTGAAAGATTTGGTATTCATTTCGTAGCATCGCCGCGGCATGCCGATATGCTCATTGTGACCGGCCCAGTTTCTCGTAATATGCAACAGGCCGTTATCAGAACTTACGAAGCAACACCAGATCCTAAAATTATTGTTGCAGTTGGCGATGAGGCAATTAATGGAGGAATCTTTAAGGATTCATACGCTGTTATCGGTGAAGTAAATAAAGTTATTCCTGTTAACTACGGAATCGGGGGCAATCCACCGAGCCCCTTAACGATTCTTCGTGCCCTACTTTATATATTAAGTGATTTAAAGAAGTAATATGAATATTTTTTCGTCTCTAGTCCCGCAAACATTTTTCTTTTCTTCCCTTGCTTTATTTCTAGCCGGTGCAATTCTTTCAATATGTTTTAATAAAAAAGAAGCAACCACTAGAATAATTAGTAGCCTTTTCGCTGCCCTTGGGTCTTTACTGGGATTTCTCTCCGGTCTATATTTTTTAATTTCGGGAGAAATATATAAATTCAATTTACCATTATCTTTTCCGGGATTTAATCTAGCCTTTAATATTGATGGGTTATCAGCCTTCTTTATAACAATTATTGGATTAATATCATTTTTATCTTCGATTTACGCTTTTGAATATTTAAAACACTACAAAGACAAATATAAATTAAACTGGTTAGGGTTCTTTTTTAATATTTTTATTGCCAGTTTACTTTTAGTTTCCGCCTCAGATAACATGCTGCTCTTTTTAATCGTTTGGGAACTAATGTCTATTACTTCTTATTTTTTAGTAATTTTTGAAAGAAACAAAGAAGAAAATATTAAAGCTGGTTTTATATATTTTTTAATGACTCATATTGGAACAGCTTTTATTCTAATTGCCTTTTTAATAGTTTACAAATACACCGGTCTTCTAAATTTTTCTGAAATTTCCCTGGTCGCTGATAAAATCCCACCAATCGCTTATGCCGGAATTTTTATTTTTTCTTTAATCGGTTTTGGTTCTAAAGCGGGAATAATTCCTTTACATATTTGGTTGCCGGAAGCGCATCCCGCCGCTCCATCTCATGTTTCTGCTATCATGTCCGGCGTCATGATTAAATTAGGTGTTTACATGATGTTTAGATTTTACCTGGATATTTTACCAAACACCCCTTTGTGGTGCGGGGTAGTTATATTAATTGTTGGAGCAATTTCAGCATTATTAGGTGTTTTGTACGCCTTAGCCGAACACGATATTAAAAAATTATTAGCATATCATAGTATTGAAAACATCGGTATTATTTTGCTAGGTCTTGGGGCGGGAATGATCTTTCTATCATTAGGAATGAAAAATTTAGCGACAATCGCTCTAGTCGCCTCATTATTTCATGTTCTGAATCATGCCATTTTTAAAGCTCTTCTCTTTTTAGGTGCTGGTTCAATTATTTCAGCAACTCATACCGGAAATATGGAGAAATATGGAGGATTAATAAAAAGAATGCCACAAACAGCCTTATTCTTTCTAATCGGCTCCTTGGCTATCTCCGCCCTACCTCCTTTTAATGGTTTTTTCAGTGAATGGCTTGTCTTTCAATCTTTATTTGCCGGTGCAAGCATAGGAGATCTTAAATTAGACTTGCTTTTCCTTGTTTCGGCCGGATTTTTAGTATTTACCAGTGCTTTAGCGGCCGCCTGCTTTGTTAAAGCATATGGTATCAGCTTTTTAGCTCGTCCGCGCAGCGAAGAGGCAGAGCATGCTAAAGAGGTCGGCGCGCCGATGCTTCTCGGCATGGGTATATTAGCCTTTTTGACTTTAGGAATTGGACTGTTTTCAGGAACAATTTCTAAATTATTAGTAAGAGTTTCTCTAGGACTTAAAAATTTATCCGGCCTTGAATTTAAATCTATTTTTAATTATCAATCTCTTGAGCTTTCCCAGGGATGGGCAACAATTTCGCCGCCAATAATATTTTTCGGATTGATACTATTTATTGGTCTAACGTTCGTAATCGTTTATTTAGTAAGCTACAAAAATAAAACTAAAATTTCTCGAACCTGGGATTGCGGTCATGATCTTAATTCAAGAGGCGAAATTACCGCTACCGGTTTTTCGCGCTCAATCATTACTATTTTTAAAGGAGTTCTTAAGCCCACCAAACAAACCAGTATAAAATATCACGATGAAGAAATGCGTTATTTTCCTAAAAATCAGTCTATTAATATCGGGCGTGATGATCTTTATCAAAAATTTTTATATAGCCCAATTAAAAAAATTAGTGATTGGTCGTCTGAATCCGCTAAAAGAATTCAAAGCGGAAATATCAACGCTTATATAGCTTATATTTTCATCGGTTTAATAGCTTTATTATTAATTGTATGCAGATAAGTATGACCGTAATTATAATTTGGACAATTCAAATAATTTTAGTTATTGGCCTCTCGCCGATATTAATCGGGATTATTAAAAAAATAAAAGCCCGCCTACAAAATAGGAAAGGCTCTTCCATTATTCAAACTTATCGCGATTTATGGAAACTTTTCCACAAAGACGAGATTATCAGCGAGGACGCTTCCTGGATTTTTAAATTTACTCCTTATCTTCTTTTTGGTTTAACGATTTTTTTAGCTATCAATATACCTTTAATAGGTCGGATTAATTTTCCATATCTTGGTGATTTTTTATTAGTAATCTATACCTTATCTCTGGGTACTTTTTTCTTAGCTTTATCCGGTCTGGATATTGGCAGCGCTTTTGGCGGCTTTGGTTCAAGTCGTGAAATGACTTTAGCATCATTAGCTGAAGGAGGAATGGTTTTTTCATTCTTAGTTGCGGCGATTGCCACAAAAACTACCAACCTATCTTCTATGAGTTATTTGTTATCTTCATCATCCTCATTTTTATGGGCGCCTATAGTTTTAGCAGCGATAAGTTTTATAATTTGCTTATTGGCCGAAAATAGTCGTTATCCTTTCGATAACCCCGCCACACACCTCGAACTAACCATGGTTCACGAAGCAATGATTCTTGAATATTCTGGTAAACGTTTAGCTTTAATCGAATGGGCTGCCTACAATAAACTATTTATTTTCTCAGCTTTGGCGGGAAGCATTTTTATGCCATTCGGATTACTTGGCAGTAATAATATACAAGCGGCGATCCTTTCTCTTGGCATTATTTTATTAAAAATATTATCGATTGGGATTTTTATAGCCGTACTAGAATCAAGTATTGCTAAACTTCGTTTTTTTCGTTTACCGGATTTATTATTTACGGCTTTTGTACTTGATATTTTAGCGATTGTTTTAATTATTTCAATAAGATTATGACTTATTTTATTTCTCAATTTTATTATATTCTGGCGCTTATAATATTTTTATCAATTGTTGGCGTTCACTTATCCAAAAAAAACAGTGTCTGTGTTTTCTTTTTTATTCTTCAATCACTGGCAGTTTCATTGCTTATTTTTATTCCTGCCTTAAAAAATAATGATCTATTATTAATATTTGCCGCCTTATTAACATTATCTATTAAAGCAATAGCTGCTCCCTTTTTCTTTTTTAGATTAATCAAACGCCATGAGCTTACCTTTTCATCAAGCAATTATTTAAGCCTACCTTTAACACTAGCGGTTATCGCTTTATTACTGGGATTTTCTTATAGTAATATTTTTAAATCTCTTTCTCTTCTAGGTGGCGCAAATTCAAACGCGGTTCCCTTAGCTCTAGCAGTTATTTTTATTTCTATTTTTCTAGCAATTAATCGACGCGGCGCTTTATCACAAATTATCAGTATTTTATCCCTAGAGAACGGCATCGTCGCTTTAATTGCTTTCTTAGGAGTAGAACAAATGCCCAGTCTTGATATCGGCGTTAGTTTTGATCTTGCAGTTTGGGTTATAATCGCCTCTCTATTTTTATCCATGATTTATAAACAATTCGGTACCTTAGATATCAATGCTATGAAAACTTTAAAAGAAGAATAATTCTATGCCTATATTTTTTGTAATTGCAACTTTATCCTTAGCGACTATTTTATCCATTATTCTAGGAAAAAATATTCGTCATTTAGAAAAAATTGCTATTGTCTCCTCAATCGTGATGCTATTTTCGGGAGGGTCTGTTTTTTATAATTTTATTTTGACCGGACAAATTAATTTTGGCTCATTCCTATCCTTAGATGCTCTCGGTACCTTCTTCTTTTGTCTAATTTCTCTTATTGGGTCGGTCGCTTCCTGCTACTCAATCGGTTATTTAAGAGTAGAAAAAACAAAAGGTTTTGTAACGGATAAAAAAATAAAAACATTTTATATTTTACTCGAGCTTTTTTTGTTGGCGATGTTTATTGCTGTTTCGGTTAATAATCCGGTTGTGGCTTGGATCGCTATTGAAGCGACAACCTTGTCCACCGCTTTTTTAATTTGTTTTTATGAAAAACCTTCGTCCGTTGAAGCGGCTTGGAAATATTTGATTGTTAATTCAATCGGTTTACTTTTAGCTTTCCTGGGGACAATGCTTTTTATGGCTTTAGCTATAAAAAGCGGATCTGGAACATCATGGCTTGATTGGAAAAGTCTATTAACAAACACCAGCCAAATCGATCCAAAAATAGCCAAAATTGCTTTTGTTTTTATTTTAATTGGATATGGTACAAAAATGGGTTTATTTCCAATGCATACCTGGTTGCCTGACGCACATAGTAAAGCGCCTGTACCGATAAGTAGTCTTTTATCAGGTGTACTATTATCAGTCGCCTTCTTTTTAATTTTGCGTTTTAAAGCCGTAATCGATACAATAGTCGAACCAAGTTTTTCTCAAAATCTTTTCATTCTCTTTGGTATTTTATCAATCATAATTTCTGCTTTAATTATTTTAATGCAAAAAATTATAAACGCTTGTTAGCCTACT
>Ga0209125_1002590_pt1 | contig 13677 bp, 13 predicted proteins | sample BarGraIncub1131A_FD_184503 | JGI IMG/M metagenome (GOLD analysis project Ga0209125, IMG submission 184503) | Arctic peat soil microbial communities from Barrow, Alaska - Barrow Graham LP Incubations 11-31A (SPAdes) (version 2) | ecosystem: Environmental > Terrestrial > Soil > Wetlands > Peat... | reverse complement strand
ATAAAATTCGCTGGTATGGTTGTGATAGCCGATCTTTATGCCATACTTTGCAGCTTCTTTACCATTTTTGTTGAGTAGCTCGGCAAGTTCAATCGCCTCAGCTTTGCTAGCAAAAGGGTAACTAGGAACTATAATCATCTTTGCTCCTAGCTTTGACATATACGGTAGGGTTTTAACAATAGCGTCCATGCTTACATGTGCTGAAATTGCCTCTAAATTTAATTTGTCAAGCAGCTTTTTCATATCATCTGAGCTGATATTGTCGTAATCTCCGGCAAACTCAACACCCACATATCCGATTTCAGCTGAGGTTTGAAGCTTTTCTTCCATGGAGAGTTTAGATTCCATCCCATAGGAGTATAATTGAAGATAAATGTTATCCATATATTTCCTCCTTAATTTGCTGAATACAGCTTTTATCTAGAAATAAACAGGCTTGCCAGTCCTAGAGGATTTATAAATTGCATCCAGAACCTTTGTTATTACAATAGCTTGTTCAGGGAGTACAAATAACTCGCCTTCACCTCTTAATGCTGCAACCCAGATTTCATGTTCTCTTGATGGAGGCGCCTGACCATCACCAAAGCCTGGAATAAATGGAGGAACCTTTTCACCCACCATTGTAACGGAAGGTTGTCCAGCAACTACATGGTTAAGTCTTACACCATCATAGGTATCAAGACCACCCTTTGTACCGCAAAGCAATACCATTCCAGGGTCGGTTACCATATTCAGTGCCCAGGAAGCTCTGAGGTTGATGGTAGCTCCATTTTTCATTTTGATGAAGCCCATAGCAGAATCTTCTACATCAAAGGTAGTATTATTCCAAGAATCAGGATTGCCATGCCAATCATTCTGACCCTGATGCTCTGGATCTAACAATTTGCCTAATTTCTCATAGGAACTGCCGACAACATAGTCAACATCATAGTTGCCCATCAACCACATGGTGAGGTCAAGAGCATGGGTTCCGATATCGATCAACGGACCGCCACCTTGTTTCGACTTATCAGTGAAAACACCCCATGTTGGAACACCACGGCGGCGTATATAGGTTGCTTCAGCATAATAGATATCACCTAGCCAGCCATCGTCTACAACCTTTTTAGCAATAGCGTGATCATGGAAATGACGATACTGGTATCCAATGGTAAGAAGTTTGCCAGATCTGTCTCTAGCATCTAACATTGCCTGAGCTTCCTTTGGGTTTATAGCCATAGGCTTTTCACATAGAACATTCTTACCTGAATCTAGTGCTGCCACGGTTATCTCGCTATGAGATACGTTTGGTGTCAGAACATGAACTGCATCAAGGGACTTGTCCGCAAGTAGTTCATGATAGTCAGTGTATACTTTAGCATCTGGCGTGCCATATTTTTTTGCAGCCTCTTGTGCTTTCTCAATAATAAGATCGCAGAATGCCACCATGTCTACACCTTTCTGCTGTGCCATTCCAGGAAAATGCTTTTGGTTTGCGATGCCTCCGCATCCGATGAATCCAATTTTAAGATTTGTCATATTTTATCTCCTCCTATATGTATGAATTGGGTTACATACATTGTAATTATATCAATTCGTATTGTGGATGTAAAGGTTCTAATATGGATTATATAAGAAATAAAGATTGCAATATAAAATGTCCAAGATTTCGAGAAAAATATAATGTTAAGCTGCGATGTATTTTTTCACTGCCATATTAGCAGAAAAACCACCGAGTATCTTTCTAGGATGGGTAGTTTTGCCTATCCCCTCCAAAAGGTATATTAGGCAGATGGAATACCCGTTGAAGGTATTTATTTTATCTTTTTTTAAATATTTGAAAGTTACACAATGGACTTGTGTAACTTTCGGTTCCTCAAATCGGGAATATTTAAGAAGGAGGTGGAATCTCTAAAGGTAGATGTCATATTTCCTGCACTTCATGGAATGAATGGAGAGGATGGTACAATTCAAGGTTTGTTAAGTCTTGCCAACATTCCGTACGTGGGTTGTGGGGTTATGGCTTCTTTAGTTGGAATGGACAAAATAATCATGAAAGATATTTTTAAGGCAAATGGGATTCCGATAGTTAATTATACATGGTTTTTGAGAAAAGAATACGAGAGTAAAAAAGAAAATGTAATTTACAATATAGAACAGCAGTTAAAATATCCTTTGTTTGTAAAGCCTGCAAATTTGGGTTCAAGCATAGGAATAAGCAAGGCTAACAATCGTGAGCAATTGATATCTGCAATAGAGATTGCCGTTAGATATGACAGAAAGGTTATTATAGAGGTTGAGGATCTTATAGAAATCAACTGCTCTGTATTAGGTACTGATGATGAACTTAATGCATCTATATGTGAGCAACCTGTATCCTGGAAGACGTTTCTAACCTTTGATGATAAATATATGAGAAATGGAAACAGCAAAGGAATGAAATCGGCAACAAGAAAAATGCCTGCGCCTATTCCGGAAGATAAATCTGAAGAGATTAGAAAGCTTTCAATAAAGGTATTTAAGGTGCTTGACTGTGCTGGGGTGTCACGTATTGACTTCATGATGAATAAGAATACTATGAATAGATATGTTAATGAAATAAATACTATACCTGGCTCCCTTGCTTTCTATTTATGGGAGCCTGAAGGGATAGATTTTAGAGAACTAATTAACCGTCTTATTCAAATTGCAATTAAAAACCATGAGAATCAAAATAATAACATATATACCTTTGACACTGAGTTGCTTAAAAAATTAAGTTCTGGAGGGATAAAAGGAGGAAAAAGTTAAACAGAATTCAAAACAAAATAATTAGTAAAACAATACAAATTGATATATATAACTACACTGAAAGCATGACAGCATATCTATGAGATACTACCATCTTATGATATGTTAATAACGCAAATAAAATATCATTTTTGATATGTGAAACGGTATCACTCGGATTTTAATATTGTAAGTAAATACTAAGTAAAGGCAATGAATCATATTCATTGCCTTTACTTAGTGAATAACAAAATGTTCTAAATAATAAGAATTATTTATATGTTTAGAAGGAAAATTCAATATAATGAAGAATATATATAATAAGATCATTATAGTGAACAAAATTTGAAAGAAGGAAAATTAAATGGAAAAATCCGTTTCTTTTAAGGAAACTTTAATTCAACTGTCTACTAAAACTTGGAATTGGGATGAATTAAGGAAGATAAAAATTGAGGAATGCAATGAAAAGTTAGTGATGATGAGCCTTGCCCCTGATAAAATTTTAGTAAGTTCCCAATATTATATTCAAAATATCGATGGTGCTTTATCGGAAAGCTATGCTAGAGAGACTGTATATCTAAAATTAGTTGAAGCGATTAAATTACTGCCTCCTGGGTATAGATTCGTTGTACTTGATTGTTGGAGACCTTTAAAGGTTCAACGTTCATTATTTGATAAAATAAAAGATAAATTAAAAAAAATTTATCCTTTAATATCAGAGGAAGAGATAACAAATAAAGCACTTATTTATGTGGCACTACCATCTAAAGATGTAACAAAACCATCTCCACATAATACCGGTGGATCTGTGGATTTGACGATAGCTGATGAAAATGGGCTTTTGTTGAATATGGGAACTGATTTTGATGATTCCACTTTAAAAGCCAAAACAACATATTTTGAAGAGCAGTTGGAAAATGGGATAAAGCTAAATTACAAAGAACTTGAAGCGCTTAAAAATAGAAGGCTATTATTTCATATCATGACAAGTGTTGGACTCACTAATTATTTAGATGAATGGTGGCACTATGATTATGGAAATCAGAATTGGTCTTGGATGAGTGGGAGTGAACATGCTATTTACGGTAAAATTGCTCCAGCCTTTCCATGGAACAAAGAGATAGAATAAAACTTAATTAGGATCGATTAATTAGTCCCTGTAAACCAGACTATTACACATAATGGGTTAGCGTTACAGGAATCCTAACATGCTTTTACATGATGAGCAGTGATAACACCAGTAATAGAACCATTTACAACTGTGGTTAAACAAAATTAAATACACTTTTAGTATTTATTTAATATGTTATATTTATAGATAATAATGTGAGTATGAGTCTTAAGTATATTTGTAAGATGGAGGATTAGTATGTACAATATTAAAAAAATTAGACCGGCATATGCAGAAATAAATTTAGATAATTTAGTTCACAATCTCAATGAGGTAAAAAAACTAATTAAAAAGGATACCTTAATAATGGCAGTGATTAAAGCAGATGGATATGGACATGGAGCTAAGAAAATCGCACAAATTTTATTAGATAATGGATCTGATAAATTAGCTGTTGCAATATTGGATGAAGGTATACAATTGAGAAATGAAGGCATTAAGGCTCCTATTCTTATTCTAGGATATACTAATTCAGAAAGAGCAGATGAGATCATAAGTTACGACTTGGAGCAGACAGTTTATTATTATGAGCTAGCTGAAGCATTGTCCAAAGAAGCATCTGCACAAAATAAAACTGTAAAAATCCAAATTAGTATAGATACTGGAATGGGAAGGATAGGTTTACAACCAAACGAAACTTCTATTAAACTTGTAAAAAAAATCAGTGAGTTACCGAATGTTGTTATTAGTGGGATTTACACTCATTTTGCGGCAGCCGATGAAAAGGATAAAACATATACAATAGAGCAATTTGGAAAATTTATTTGGACATTAAATAGTATAAAAAGTAAAGAAATAAATATTGGTGTAAGACATTGTGCTAATAGTGCCACTATTATTGATCTTCCTAGCATGCAACTTGATATGGTTAGAGCAGGTATAATACTCTATGGAGTATATCCATCCCAAGAAGTAAGTTTCAATAAGCTTGATCTTAAACCAGTGATGACACTTAAGGTAAGAGTTTGTTATGTTAAAGAAATTGAAGCTGGACAGAGCATCAGCTACGGCAGAAAATTTATTGCTTCTAAAAAAACAAAAATTGCTTCACTACCCATAGGATATGCAGATGGTTTTACCAGAATGCTTGCCTCAAATGCAGAAGCATTGATAAAAGGGATAAGAGTTCCTATTGTTGGGCATATATGTATGGATCAATGCATGCTAGATGTAACCGGTATAGATGGTGTTGAGATTGGAGATGAAGTAGTCTTACTCGGAGAGCAAAATGGAGCTTCTATTACAGTTAACGAAATTGCAAGTAAGCTCAATACAATAAATTATGAAATATTTACCATGATATCTAAAAGAGTACCAAGGGTGTATATTAAAAATGAGCAGATTGTTGATGTTCTAAATTATCTTTTGTAAACTAGTAATTTTTTGAATAGCTAAATTGATTTCACAATATAATTTGTTATATCTCAATTACATACAATATTGTAGGTCTTCTGAAGTTTCAAGTTCTTTATCGATAGATTAATGAAAATCCTCATCAAAGTAATGTGCTATTAAAAAAGCTATAAAGGAGAGAGCAAAAATGAGTGACAAGACTATTAATACAAAAGCTTTCATAACTACACTAAAATTTGGGAGTATGCAAAAGCAAGTATTTTTTGAAGGAGAAGATAGCGAACAAGGGAATAAAAATTATAAAAATACGCTTCTATTATTAAATAAAATTGGTGACACATCTACTGATTGGGTCATTTTTTTTAATAGAGCAGTAGAACTTTTTAGAAGTAATGGATTTATTAGAATTGCAAAATAGTATAACACTCTTTAATTATAATAAAGCAATATTATTATACTGTGATTAAAGATAATAAAAGTTGAAATCAGATTTTCACTATACAAGTAACACAAAAAATTCAACTTCAGTCTGCAAAATTGCGTGTTTTTACTAGTCAATTTTCAAAAATATATAGTGAAATTAAAGATAGAATTATTAATGGGATTAATGGACAAAACAACATTAAAAATTACATAATAAGCTAAAAAATCTCTATATTTATTTTTAGAGATTTTGGCTGTTCAATGAAATATTATATTTCTTTCCAAACTTTTTAATATGAATTTATGATTCTCTTTTTTAGACAATGGTTGGATCTTTTAATATAATACTTATATTGACTATAATGTTGGCTGAAAAATTTTTAAACTGACAGGGTTTATTATTTTTTAATTAGTTGACTTAATCTATCTTATTATAATATATTCAGAAACTTCACCCAATTAGTGATTAATGAATTTTTTATAGTTTGTAAATCTATCTAAAATAAATTCCCTCTTTAATCATGCTATCTCAATTATTATTGTGTTACAATAACAACATGTATAATTACGATACTGAACTACTGAAAAAAGTAACCTCTGGAGGGATAAATGACAGTGAAACATATGGAACTAGGAAAAAAAATCAGAAAGTTGAGACTAAGTCAAAAAACAAGTATTGAGCAGCTTTCCGAAAAAACTGGATTAAGTAAAGGTTCAATTAGCCAAATTGAGAGAAATATAACTGGACTTACGGTTACGTCATTATGGAAGATAGCTAAGGCATTAAATGTTACAATGAATTATTTCTTTGATGAGTTTGAAGAATACAGCCCAATAGTTAGAAAGAATGAGAGAAAGAAGATACAAATCAATAATAGTAATAGATCATATGAACTTTTATGTCCAAATCTAAAAAAAGCAATTGAGATGTTATCCATAGAAATCGGGCCTGGAGAATGTAGCACAGCGGATTTGATCAGCCATGAAGGCGAAGAATGTGGTGTAGTTATTAAAGGCACGTTAAATATTTTGTGGGGTGAAAAGCAATATGCTTTAAATGAAGGTGATAGTATATATTTAGATAGTACTATCCCCCACAGATATATTAATAATGGAAATGAGATATCACTTTCTATATGGGCAATGGTACCCCCAAGCTTTTAATATCTTAAGTAAACAATTAGGAAGGCAATGGATTATATTCATTGCCTTACGCTTTTAGAGGACATTTTTATAAAGGCGGTTGGCGATATTTTTTGTCGTGCCTCGCAAAAGGCTTGCTTTGAAACATTAATGTTTGCCCCATTTATACCATTGAAAAAATCATCTAATTCTAGCTGGAGGCTCTTTTTTACAAAATTCAATATAAAAACTACAATACTCTTAAATGTCATTTTATTACTTCCTATTCTTGTGAAGTATGTTTTTTTAATCCTTGTTTCACACATGAATATTATATCATTTGTTAGTGCAGTTGTTATTCTTATTCCTTCCGAAAGGTAACTTTTTGGTTTCATTAAAAAACACCCCAATAATTTATAAGATATACTTAAAAAAAGTATTCAAAAAGATTATTAGGGCATTTTTCAGATGTCAAGTGTTTTTTAAAATTTCATAATATTTTATTTTCCATTTTATGTATCGTTAGCTTGATGACATTGATATCGGGGGAGATGATAAAATAACTGCCATGAAAGATTATGGAGTAGTAGTATCTACTGAAGTAAAAAAAAGCATGATAATACCAGAAACATGTGATGAGAAAGGTCGTGTAACTTGTCCAGAAGATCATTTGGCAATTTATCAGGACTTTGATCGTGATTCATTAACCGTTACGTATTCTGGCGATCACTCATTCTGCTGTAATTGTATTCGATATGGAACGTGTCCTAAAGAGTTTGAACATTCCTTCGAAAAAGATCCACAATTCTTTGGACCGATAGGACAAGATTCTGAATTACAGATAAGGATGCTACGCTTTAGAAAGCAATCTGAATTGAATTTCGCCCTAGAAGCTAATTCATTAGATAATGTTTTACATCACAAGAAATTAACAGTACGTGGCATAAAGCGAGTAGACATTTTTTAGAAAAGTAGTGACCTAAATAATTAACCTAATTTGATTAGCCAATGAACATTTAAAAGTTGATTGCTACACCAAGGGGTTAGTGTTCATTTTTTTGAAAGTTAAATTTTAACATTTTTAAGTATTGATTTCTGACACCGTTTTATTTGAGAAAAAGCATCAAAATTTCATGCATGAATGAATAAAAATGCACTAAAAAAATAAAAAGAGGTCATTTTGAAATAACCTCTTTTAATAACAAAATGTTCTAAATAATGAGAATTATTTATATAATTAGAAGGAAAATTCAATATAATGAAGAATATATATAATAAGATCAATATAATGAACACATTTAGATTTAGGAGGGATATAATATGACACTATTCAAAACCAATTATACATAAGCACTCTGGGTGATATTAGTTACTTAAATGATGCATTTATAGCATGGTATTTTAATTCTTTCTAATTTTAATTATATCAACTGAGACTCCTGTATACAATTTAGTTTGGGGTTATATTGTCCGGTTAGCAATTCTGGTGTTATTATTTAAAGAAGTTTTAATTAAATATGGCGAGAAAGTCGAAAAATATTCTTAGAGTTTCAGATTTCAGTAGATACTATTTTGGGTAATATTTTATCAGTAATTAGTTAAGAATATGCTGTTAAAAACTGCAAAAACAGTAACAATGGTTAATGGTAGTGGAATTTATATAGGTAGTGAAATAGACTTGTATCAATATAATAATATCACCTAAACTTTTATTTGCTAATTCTAATTTCATACATTTTTTACACTACGTTAACTATATTAAATAAACAAAATTAATTATATTAAGGAGAGGGAAAAATGTCAGAAAAACTTCAAAATAATAAAAAATTAACAACAATTCCTTTAGCGCTAATGTGCGTAACCTCAGTATTTATGTTTGCAAATATTCCTAGAGGATTTTTCTTAATGGGATATTCTGCAATTCCATGGTATCTTTTAGCTGCAGTGACTTTCTTTGTTCCTTTTGCATTAATGATAGCGGAATATGGTGCAGCCTTTAAAGACGAAAAGGGTGGAATATATTCTTGGATGGAAAAAGTTCTTGGAGCAAAATATGCTTTTATAACGATAATTATGTGGTATGTAGGTTGGTTGGTATGGGTAATCCTAACTTGTAGTTCTATATGGATCCAAGTTTCAACCATAATATTTGGTAAAGATACAACCTCTACTTGGTCATTTTTGGGATTAAGTTCAGGCCAAATGATTGGATTATTGGCAGTATTATTTGCAATAGCATTAACTTTTGTTGCTACTAAAGGATTAGACAAAATAATTAAAGTTACTACAGTTGGTGGGCTTTCAGTTGCTTTTATTAATATTGTAGCATATGTTGGTGCAATCATTGCTTTGATAGCACATCATGGGCAGATGGCACAACCTATTACAATGCAAGCATTTACTCAGTCGCCAAATTCAAACTATCTAAGCTTTGTTTCTGTAATATCGTTTGTAGCATTTTCTATCGTAGCATATGGTGGTATAGAAGTAGTTGGTGGAGTAGCAGATCAAACTGAAAATCCTGAAAAAACGTTTCCAAAGGGTGTATTAATTGGTGCAGCTTTTATTGCAATTGCATATGCCTTAGGAATATTTGCTGTAGGAATGTTTACTAATTGGAACGCAATATTATCTGGTAAAAATGTAAATATGGCTAATGCCGCTATAGTAGTAATGATTAATTTGGGAAACTACATTGGTACAGGTTTTGGTATGAGTCAAGCATCTTCATTACTTCTTGGTGCATGGGTAGGTAGGTTCGTTGCACTATCAATGTTCTTAACATACGTAGGTGCCTTGGTAACAGTATCTTATTCCCCATTAAAGCAGATCATAGAAGGAACTCCTAAAGAAATGTGGCCTGGTAAAATGGGGCAAGTTGATGATGGAATCCCTAAGAATGCAATGTGGGTTCAATGTATTATAATGATAATATTTATAATTTTAGTAAGTTTTGGTGGCCAGGGAGCAAATGCATTTTTCAATAAATTAGTTATTATGACTAACGTTGCAATGACTTTACCGTATATGTTTATAACATTTGCATTTCCTAAATTTAAGAAAAATAAATCAATAAAAAAACCATTCGAAATATATAAGACTTACAAAAGTGCCTTAATCTGGGCTATAATATCCACACTTACTGTTGGGTTTGCAAACTTTTTTTTGATAATTCAACCAGCTACAGTCGGAGATATGTCAACTACAATATGGACAATCGCCGGACCTGTTGTATTTGCAATAATGTCATTATTGTTATATGCAAGATATGAAAGAATTGTAAAATTTAAAAAGATAAATAAGGATATTAATGCTTAATAAAGTGTCTATATAGTAATTGGATAGATACCCTGTAATTTGTATAATGGGAACATGCATAGATTTTATTTTGATATACTCCCCGTAATGAACTATACCCCCTTAAGTAGACACGAAAATAAAAAGTAGTGTAGACTAAATTAAGGGGGTTTTGTTACATAAAATATATTCTAATACTGCCATAACGTTTAATTAAACCTTGAATGGATACTATAGATTCCTCCATATTTACTATCCCCCCTTAAAAAATTATTCTTAATTGTTGTTTTTCAAGTAAGTATCGAGTGCTTTTCCTAAAAATGACGTTGTTGCTTCTTTTAAATCCCTGAATTCTAAGGGCCAGTTCTCATCATTTTCACCAACCTCGAACATGTTTTTAATAAGTTCAGGGTCTCCCTTTGTAAGTTGTAACACCAAATTCCACCATTTTTCTGCTAATACTTGGCCTTCCATGCCCTCTGGGTCTTTATTTTCTTGATATAGCTTAATAAGCTGGGCAAAAAGCTCTTGCATCGTTTTATTGAGTTCAACCGCATCAGCTTGATTCTCAAAGCAAATAAAGAAATTATCAATTTGATCTTTGCTAAAGTGGCGTAGCATGAAGGAATAAGGATTATCCATCCGGACAGCTCCCATAATGGCAAATAGTGTGTCAAGATCAAGTTCACTTCCTAATTTGATCTCAGTTATTACCTTATCCATTAAATTTACAGCTTCTTGGATATGGGATATCTGACCAATAAGCACTTCCTTTTGCTGGGTGAAGATTTGCTCAAGATGCACAGTGGATTCGGCAGGAAGTAGTTTGTCACGTATCCCATCTAAAGAAAATCCCAAAGATTTTAAAAATAGGATTTGTTGTAAGCGGATGATATCGTGCCTGGAATATAAACGCCGACCACCCTCACTGTATACGCTTGGAACCAAGAGTCTGGTTGTATCATAATATTGCAAAGTACGTACTGTAACACCTACCTTACTGGCAAGTACACCTATTGTAAGAAGGTTTTCTTTGTCTTTGTTCAAGGTATCATCCCCATTCTCTAATTTAATCATATCATGTTACGTAACGTCGTGAGCAAGGGGTTTTGCAAATATTTTAAAAAAATTATATGATCAATTAAACAGATATCAAATATAAAAGCCGAGTTACCTTTTACCTAATAGTTCTAATGCTTCCGTTGCCATAATTATTACATCAGGTGGTGCATTTTGAACTTTACTTAACTCTTCCTTTGTATACCAATATAGTAAATTAGATTCCCCCTCTAGTGGATTTAGATGATAGGAGTCCGTAGTTGCATAGTAATTAAGATCAATATGATAATGCTCTGGGCTTACTTCACAGAGAATCATATGCATGGGTTTTAATAAGAGCTTTTCATGGGAGGCTTTAAAGGAATCATTAAGGTGACCATCAAGATCTGCATTATAAAGCTTTATTATTAAGCCAGATTCCTCTTGGGCTTCTCTAATGCAGGCCTCTTCAGGCAACTCATTAGCTTCAATATGTCCACCTAAAGGAAGCATTTTGTTATATTTTTTATGTAAATGTAATAATACCTTATCTTCATGAACTATGTACGTTGATGCTGTAAAGTGCTTTTGAATTGTCATTTTTCTCTCCTGTTGATTGATTTTTACCATACAAGTACTACTAATGAATTTAAGAGCCATAAAATAATAACTAATTATAACATCTTAAGGACTATTTTGAAATATATGGGCTTGAATATTATTTGATTCAGGATATATTCTAAATTTGTAAAAATCAAAAGTCTATGTAAAATTTTAAAATTCACATTCTAAAAATAACTTACTATGAGTTTTAGAATTTAATTATTCTTTAAAACAGAGGTATATTGCAAACTAATAACATATCCATGCGGTCTAATAAGGAATTAACAAAAGAAGCTTCAAAGGGATGTCTGAGAGGACTAATAATATCAGAATTATATAGATCTTTTATTAAGCTAGATTCTTCTTAGGCTCCACTAATGGTAGTTTCTTAACGTAATTCAAGAATAGAATATCTGTTTGTGAACCGCACCATAATAAACTAGAATTTTCTAAGATATGTTTCTATATACAGGGCACGTTGAGTGTGTGGTTCTGATGACACATTGTGGTCGGACTGAAATTTCTGAACATCAAATCAAACATGTTTTTGAAAAATTTTATCGTTTAGATTCCGCCCGATCCACATATAGCGGAGGTGCGGGACTGGGTCTTGCGATTGCAAAAAAAAATGTTGAGCTGCATCAAGGTTCCATAACAGCACAGAGCAACACGGAGTTTACAGAGTTCATTGTAACCTTGCCTTTATCATCATAAGGAAATCTTAAGACTTAAATAAGTTCAAATTAAAAAACAGCTTGTCCCCATTTGTTAGTATGAAAATATAACAAGGGATAAGCTGTTTTATTTTTATCAGGGGGTTCGAGATAAAAAGGAAAAGACTTACACAAATATTACCTTTTTTATTGCCGATCCGAAAGGCTCAAAGAACTTTTTTCTTCTATACAAAGATGCGGTTTGATCAAAATGTTTATTCCAAACAGAAAATCTCCGAGCGAATGCTCTTTGGAGAGGTCTGTCTTTTTGGTGGACTATGGATGAGTTCTTGGTGAACCATGAAGGCGAACCTCTCACTCTAAGAATGCTGAACAGCAGAAAAAGAACAACGATATATTTCTCAAGTTTGATGGTTTTTTCCTTCTGGCATTTCAACATGGAACCAGTAAATTTCTTTTTATGTGAAGTGTAAAGTTGATTTTATTCGTTCATCCGTATATAATAAAAGTGGTTATTTATATAACGGAGGATGAAAATATGGATTTTATATCAGTTCGGGAGGCTTCGCAAAAATGGGGTATATCCGAACGACGGATACAAAAGCTGTGTGAAGAAAGCAGGATTGAAGGTGCTTTGCGTTTCAGCAGGATATGGATGATTCCAAAGAATGCGGAAAAGCCTACGGATGCAAGGAAGAAACCCGAAAGTGATAAATAATGGAGGACTTGGAATGCAAAACAACATTTTGATTATTGATGATGACATAGAATTATGTCAATTACTTAAAAAATGCGTGGAAAAGGAAAATATAAGAGCTGATTTTACTCATACCGGCACGGATGGCTTAGGTCTGGCGGCACAAGGCAGCTATCATCTTATTGTTCTGGATGTTATGCTACCTGAAATGGACGGATTTCAGGTACTCGAAAAAATAAGGGAAATGAGCGCCGTTCCAGTATTGATGCTTACGGCCAAAACTGCAAGCGCCGACAAAGTAACTGGCCTGCGGTCAGGCGCGGACGATTATCTGACAAAACCGTTTGATGTGGAAGAATTTACAGCCCGCGTCTTGTCCTTAATTCGCAGATATACGACCTTGAATACCGGTTCCATCGAAGAAGCTAATCGTCTTTCTTTTCATGGGCTTATTATTGATATTGATACCCGGATTGTTACCGTCCGGAACGAGCAAATAGAACTTCACGCAAAGGAATTTAATATCCTCTGCTACCTTGCCAAAAACCAGG
>Ga0209125_1002589_pt1 | contig 13679 bp, 24 predicted proteins | sample BarGraIncub1131A_FD_184503 | JGI IMG/M metagenome (GOLD analysis project Ga0209125, IMG submission 184503) | Arctic peat soil microbial communities from Barrow, Alaska - Barrow Graham LP Incubations 11-31A (SPAdes) (version 2) | ecosystem: Environmental > Terrestrial > Soil > Wetlands > Peat... | reverse complement strand
GTTTCAACATCTTTAGACAACCACGGTGCAACTGTTCTGTTTTCAGTCACTTCTATAATGTCTTTAAATTTTTGAGACTTTTTACTTTTAGGTCGAACTTCGATAATATCGCCTTCTTTTAAAATACGGTCTCTTGTCGGGATTCCGTGAACCACTTCATCATTGATTGATGCGCATATGGCTCCTGGAAATGGAGGACTGCCATAATTCAAGAAAGAAGGAATGGCACCGTAGGATCTTATTATATTATCTGCTATGTTGTTGATTTCCAAAGTTGAGATGCCAGGTTGTATCACTATTTTCAATTTTTCAAATACATCTGCGACAATCAATCCTGAATTTCTAATCAGTTCTATTTCTGCTTTTGATTTATATCTAATCATTTCCGCCTCTTAAACGTCTTTGGAAACCGCATCCAATATAACTTTGACGCTTTCTTCCGCTCCCAGGGTGTTATCAATGTGTATCAACAGGTTCGCCTTCTCATAATATTCAACTAAAGGCTGTGTTTTCACACGATATGTCTCCAGGCGTTTCCTTACAGTTTCTTCATTGTCATCGTCACGCTGTAATACTTTTCCACCACAGACATCACAAACACTTTCGACCTTTGGCATTACGTATTTAAGATTATATGTCTGACCGCATTTCTCACAGACTCTTCGATTTGCCAGACGTTTGATAATTATTTCATCTTCGAGCTGAATGTTTATTACGGCCGCGATTTTCTCGCCACGCTTCCCCAGAATTTCATCAAAAATTTTCGCTTGTGATATTGTCCTTGGAAACCCGTCAAGGATGAATCCATTTACACAATCTTCTCGTGCTATTCTGTGTTCAACAGTAGTAATTGTAACTTCATCAGGAACAAGTTCGCCTCTATCGATGTATTCTTTGACTATTTTACCGAGATCGGTATGTTCATGAATATTCTGTCGGAAAATCTCACCAGTGGAAATTGATGGAATGCCCAATTGAATCGATAAGGGTTGTGCAATAGTGCCTTTCCCTGAGCCTGGTGCGCCGAGCAATATTAATTTCATATATGAAATCCTCCTTTCTATTTATTATGAAGAAAAGGTATAACGATTTTCAAAAATGAGTTTACTATCTCATAAAACACGAAGAAGGGCATCCCTTTGAAGGACACCCTTTCCATTATTAAGGCTATTTTCTAATCTAGGAATCCTTTGTAATGTCTCATCATCATCTGTGATTCCAATTGGTTTACAAGATCAATTGCAACACCTACTAAAATCAAAACCGCGGTCCCGCCGAACCATAGACCCGGCATTTTGGTTATTCCACCAAGTATGATAGGCAAAAGCGTTATCATCGCAAGGAAAACCCCGTCAAACCAAGAAATCTTGTTTGAGACTTTGGCTATAAATTCAGAAGTTGGTCGTCCAGGACGAATACCCGGTACAAATCCGCCATTTTTCTGCAAATTATTCGAAACTTCCATTGGATTGAACTGGATCATAGAATAGAAAAATGTGAATCCGAAAATCAACAAGGCGTATATTACATAGTAAAACGGATTCCCTGTGAAATCCTTGAAGAAAGTAACAATGGGATTTGTACTGTTAGCCCAGAAAAAGGAAATCAACGTTGATGGCAGAGACACCAATGACATCGCGAAGATGATTGGTATAACGCCTGATTGGTTAACTTTAATTGGTAAATAAGTGCTTTGTCCACCGTATAATTTTCGTCCTACCACTTTTTTTGCATACTGGATTGGAATTCTGCGTTCCGCTTGTTGAACCCATATGACTCCGACAAGAACGGCTAGGAAGACCAATACAACACCGATAATAAATAATAGTGATATAACAATGCTATTGTCAGATATGACTTTTGAGTATTCGTATATTGCATTGGCTGCTTTTGGGGCACGTGAAACGATACCAACAAATATGATCAGGGAAATTCCGTTACCTATTCCGAATTCATTGATCTGTTCACCGATCCACATGATAAATGCGGTACCAGCTGTAAAGCTTGCAATAACTAAAAATGCATACAATACTTCCATTCCTGCGAATGTTGTAGACATAGCACTTCTTGTTCCATACCAGAGAGCCGTTGCTTGTAACAATCCAAGTGCGATTGTCACATAACGGACGATCTGCATAATCTTTTTTCTTCCCTCTTCGCCTTCTTTTTGCATTCTTTCGAGGGAGGGGATAACCACTGTCATTAACTGCATTATAATGGATGCGTTAATGTACGGGGTGATACTCATTGCAAAAATCGAAACAGTTGAAAGGGCGCCACCGGAAATTGCATCAAAGAGTTGTCCGAAATTACCTAATTTATCTACAAACAAACTGTTAAATCTTAAAATGTCAACTCCTGGGACAGGAATCGCACATCCAATACGGTAAACAATAAGAAGGCCAATCGTAAAAAAGATTTTCTTTCGAAGATCTTGAATTTTGAAGGCATTCTTGATGGTTTCCATCATACCTGCCATACTTATACCTCCTCGGCCAAGCCGCCAGTCTTCTCAATTTTTGCTTTTGCTCCAGCTGAAAATCCAGCTGCTTGAACTGTTAATTTCTTTGTCAATTCACCGTTGGCAAGTACGCGAATTCCGTCCATTGCCTTTGAAAATGAAATAACTCCTAGTTCTTTTAATAAAGCAGCATTTACAACAGTGCCATCTTCAAATCTTTCAAGATCTGAAACATTTACTTCAACATATTTGCATGCGAAGTTCTTATTGTTAAATCCTCTTTTCGGAATACGTCTGAACAAAGGCATCTGACCGCCCTCAAATCCGAGACGGACTCCTCCTCCAGCACGCGAGTTTTGTCCTTTGTGCCCTCGGCCCCCTGTTTTACCGTTTCCTGAGCCTACACCACGACCTTTGCGAAAGGCTATCTGGTTTGCTCCAACAGAAGCAGATAATTCATTAAGCTTCATATCCGTACTCCTCCTTATGCTTGTTCTACTTTGACTAAATGCGCTACAATTTTAATCATACCAAGTGTGGACGGAATATCCTGTTTCTCCACGGTATGACCAATTTTGAGCAACCCAAGCGCTTTAACGGTTGCTTTGTGCTTTTTTAATGAGCCGCTGGTGCTCTTTATCAAAGTTATTTTTAGTGACATAATCGAGCACCTCCTCTATAAAATTTCTTCTACTGTCTTACCACGAAGTCTTGCAACCTGTTCTGGTGAACGAAGTTGTAAAAGTCCTTCGATGGTGGCGTTTACCATGTTATTAGGATTGTTTGATCCTAAAGACTTGGTACGGATATCTTTGATTCCTGCAAGTTCCAAAACTGCACGGACAGGTCCGCCGGCAATAACTCCGGTACCTTCCTTGGCTGGCTTTAGTAAAACTTGTCCTGCTCCAAATTTCCCGACGATTTCGTGAGGGATAGTTGTAGCATTCAATGGAACTTCAATTAAATTCTTTTTTGCATCTTCAATTCCCTTGCGAATAGCATCTGGAATTTCTGCTGCCTTGCCTAATCCTTTACCGACATGTCCATTCTCGTCTCCGACAATAACAATTGCAGCAAAACGGAAGTTACGTCCGCCTTTGACTGTCTTTGAGACACGTCCGATGTGTATTACTTTCTCTTTAAGATCGAGTGTATTTGCATCTATACGCATTACGTTTCCTCCTCCGATTAAAATTTAAGACCGGCTTCTCTTGCCGCCTCTGCCAAGTTCGATACGCGACCGTGGTAAAGGTATCCGCCTCTGTCAAATACAACGTTTTCTATTCCTTTTTCTATTGCTCTCTGTGCGACGAGCTTTCCAACTTCTTTGGCTGCTTCAATGTTTCCACCGAAGTTTTTGTTGTCCTTGATAGCGCTATCGAGAGTAGAAGCAGAAACTAATGTTGTTCCCGTCTCATCATCGATAACTTGGGCATAGATGTTGGAAAGGCTTCTGAAAACACATAGTCTTGGACGCAGCGTAGTTCCACTGATCTTTGCACGAACTCTTGTATGTTTTCTCTTGCGAACTTCATTTCTGGAAGTTTTGATTATCATGTTATTTCACCCTTTCCTTCTTATTTACCCTTTGCGCCAGTCTTGCCTTCTTTGAGTTTCAAGACTTCGAAGTCGTATTTTATTCCCTTGCCTTTATATGCATCAGGTGTTCTAAATGATCTGATTTTTGCCGCAGTCTCACCAACTAGTTGTTTGTCAGCTCCCAAAACAACGATTTTGTTTGGCGCTGGTACTTCGATAGTGATTCCCTCAGGCTCTGTGATTTCTTTAGTGTGTGAATACCCAAGGTTAAAAACAACGGTTTTCCCTTGTTTTTGTGCCTTAAATCCAATTCCTTGGATATCAAGATTCTTTTTGAATCCTGTGGAAACTCCCTCAACCATGTTGCTGATAAGAGATCTGGTCAGTCCGTGTAAAGCCTTGTGCTTCTTCTCGTCTGATGGACGCACCACTAGAATTTGATTGTTCTCGATTTTAACAGCCATATCGGTGTGTGCGGTCATGGTCAAAGTTGCCTTTGCCCCTTTGACGGTAATATCATTACCTTCAAGTTTGACTTCTACACCAGCTGGTATGTCGATTGGTTTTTTTCCTATTCTTGACATGTTTCCTCCTGCTCTTCATATTGTGAGATGTCTCTTTAATAAAGAAACCCTCTTTTCAGAGATCTGTTTACCAGACGAAAGCTAAAACTTCGCCACCGACTCCGATTTGTCTTGCGCTCTTGTCTGTCATGATACCTTGTGATGTGGAGATAACGGCTATTCCGATTCCTCCGAGCACTTTAGGTAATTTCTCAGCATTTGCATACACTCTCAAACCTGGTTTTGAAATTCTTTTTATTCCGATAATAACTGATTTTTTAGCCGCATATTTCAAGGTGATCTTGATCATGCCTTGTTTGTTGTCTTCAAAAGTTTCGAACTTTGTAATGTACCCTTCATCCAAAAGAATCTTTGCGATTGCTTTTTTTACGTTTGAAGCAGGCACATCAACAGTAGCGTGATTTGTTGAAGCTGCATTGCGGATTCTTGTTAGCATATCTGCTATAGCATCTGTAATTTGCATTTGATATCCTCCTTCCTGGTGCTCCCTACCAACTAGCTTTGCGAACACCGGGGATTTGACCCTTGTAGGCGAGCTCTCTGAAACATATACGGCAAACTCCGTATTTACGCATATAAGCATGAGGTCTTCCACAAAGCTTACAACGGTTGTAGGCTTGAGTGCTGAATTTAGGGTCCTTTTGCTGTTTGAGAATCATCGACTTTTTAGCCATTTCCCATTCCTCCTGATTACTTGCTGAACGGCATGCCGAAGAGTTTTAAAAGCTCGCGAGCTTCCTCATCGTTTAATGCCGTTGTGACAATTATGATATCCATACCGCGGATTTTGTCTATTTTGTCATAGTCTATTTCTGGGAATATAAGCTGCTCTTTAACGCCCATTGCATAATTGCCGCGTCCGTCAAACGAGTTTGGATTTAATCCACGAAAGTCTCTAACACGAGGGAGAGAAACACTTACGAGTTTATCCATAAACTCGTACATTTTTTCTCCACGGAGAGTTACTTTACAGCCAATATTCATTCCTTCTCTGAGTTTAAAAGCTGATACCGATTTCTTAGCCTTCGTAATAACAGCATGCTGCCCTGCGATAATGCTCATGTCGTTTGCTGCATTGTCAACTGCCTTGGGGTTGTCCTTGACTTCGCCAACACCCATGTTGAGAACAACTTTTTCTAATCTTGGAATTTGCATAACTGATTTGTATTTGAATGTTTCCATCATTGATGGTGCGATTTCATTCTTGTATTTATCTTTTAATCTTGACATATGATCCTACCTCCTTACCACCGTCACTTAGCTTTGCTTACTGTGTCGATGATTTCGTCACATGCTTTGCATACACGAACTTTTTCGCCACTGGTAAGTACTTTGCGGCCAACTTTAGTAGGACGCTTGCATTTGTCACACACCAACATTACGTTGGAACTGCTTATTGGAGATTCCTGATGGACAATCCCACCTTGTTGATTTCTGCCCTTTGGTTTCTGATGTTTCACACTCATGTTCACGCCTTCAACGATCACGGTGCTTTTATCGGAGTTTACCAGGAGCACTTTGCCGCTTTTGCCGGAATCTTTACCGGTAAGAACGAATACATTATCATCTTTTTTAACATGTATCTTATTCGCCATTGCTCTCTTCCTCCTTATAAAACTTCAGGTGCCAAAGATAAAATCTTCATGTAGTCTTTATCTCTGAGCTCTCTTGCGATAGGCCCGAAAATACGGGTTCCACGCGGGTTTTTGTCATCTTTGATTAATACTGCCGCATTCTCATCAAATTTGATGTACGATCCGTCGCTACGGCGTACTCCTTTTTTTGTGCGGACTATTACAGCCTTTACTACCTCACCCTTTTTGACAAGACCACCGGGTGCTGCTTCTTTTACCGAACAAACAATAACGTCACCGATATTGCCATATTTGCGCCATGATCCACCGAGCACCTTGATGCAAAACAATTCTTTTGCACCAGTGTTGTCTGCGGACTTGAGGCGTGTTTGTACTTGAATCATATTGAACTTCCTCCTTCCCGAATAAACACTTTTGGTTACTTCGCTTTAGTAACGATTTCGACCAATCTCCATCGTTTGTCTTTGCTCAGAGGTCTTGTTTCCATAACCTTCACCTTGTCTCCGGGTTTACACTCGTTATTTTCGTCGTGAGCTTTGAGTGTGTATGTCCTCTTAACAATTTTCTTATATAATGGATCTCTCACATGTTCTACAACAGCTACTACTATTGTTTTATCCATTTTATCACTTTTTACAAGACCTAATCTTGTTTTCCTGAGGTTCCTGTCAGTCATTGCCGCATCCTCCATTACTCTTTAATTCCCTTAAGCTCACGCTCGCGGAGTATTGTTCTTACTCGTGCGATGTCCCTCTTAACGCCTTTTAGCTTTAACGGGTTATCAAGCTGATGTGTGGCGTGTTGGAATCTGAGCTTAAAGAGTTCTTCTTTGAGAGCAACCAATTCACTATTAAGTTCTATGATTGATTTCTCACGCATTTCACTCGGCTTCATTAACGTCACCTACCTTTTCACGAACAATAAACTTTGTTTTGCATGGAAGCTTGTGACTTGCAAGTCTCATTGCTTCTCTTGCGTCTTCTTCTGAAACACCGGAAATCTCAAAAAGCACTCTTCCCGGTTTGACGACCGCTACCCAATACTCAGGAGATCCCTTGCCGGAACCCATCCTGGTCTCGGCAGGCTTTGATGATACTGGTTTATCAGGAAATACCTTGATCCAGACCTGTCCGCCTCTTTTGATAAAACGGTTGATTGCAATACGGGCCGCTTCTATTTGATTACCCTTTAACCAACAACATTCAGTTGCCTGAAGGCCGAAGTCTCCATAAGCTATAAAATTGCCCCGGGTAGCTTTTCCTGTCATTCTACCACGGTGTTGTTTTCTGTACTTGACTCTTTTTGGAAGTAACATCAGGCTTCGCCTCCTTCTGCAACTTTTACTTTCTTAGGTGCGGGATAAACTTCACCTTTATAGATCCAAACCTTTACACCGATACGTCCATAAGTTGTATCAGCTTCAGCAAATCCATAATCGATATCCGCTCTGAGTGTCTGGAGTGGAATTGTACCCTCATGATAATGCTCTCTACGTGCGATTTCCGCTCCGCCAAGACGACCACTAACTTGCGTTTTAATTCCTTTTGCTCCTGATTTCATGGTTCTGCTCATTGATTGCTTCATTGCGCGTCGGAAAGAAATTCTTTTTTCCAATTGAGCTGCAATGTTTTCTGCTACTAATTGTGCATCCATATCTGGATTTTTGATTTCTTGAATGTCGATAAACAGTTGTCTTTTGAATTGAGCGGTAAGCTTTTTCTTGATGTCTTCAATTCCAGCACCCTGTCTTCCGATAATAATACCGGGTTTTGCTGTGCGGATTGTGATAGAAGTTTTTTCGTCGCCTTTTCTCTCGATCAATATGCGAGATACTCCTGCAGCAAAGCATTCTTTCTTTAGAAAATCACGAATCTTCTTATCTTCAATAAGATACTTACTGTAATCTTTCTTGTCGGCATACCATTTGGTGTCCCAATCTTTGATTATGCCTATTCTCAACCCATGAGGATTAATCTTCTGGCCCATCTACTTTGCCTCCTTACTTTCTTTCCTTGAGAACAACTGTGACATGGCTTGTTCTCTTTAAAATCCTGCTGGCGCTTCCGCGTGCCCTTGGCATAATTCTCTTTAGTGTAGGGCCTTGACTAGCATAGCAGTCGGCAACATAAAGAGCATCACGTGACAGTTCGTTGTTATTAACAGCATTTGCTTCTGCCGATTTTAATAATTTTGCAAGAACCGGAGATGCCGATTTTGGTGTGTATTGAAGTATCGCGTAAGCCTCATCAAGGCTTTTGCCCTTAATTGTATTGACAACAATGTTGACTTTTCTTTGTGTAATACGAATGTATTTCGCAATCGCTTTTCCTTCGTCTTTACCTATTCCTAAAACCTTTTTCTCCTTTTTTGTAAGAAGTACGGGTTTTTGAAATTTCTTTGCATTTGTAGAATATTTTGCTAGAATTTCCTCGCGGTTTTCAAGCATGTATTCTTTGCTCATGACCTTCTTCTCCACTTAGTGTTCCTCCCTTCTATAAACGGGTTTGACTATTTTTTGACGGTTGTGCTTTTTTCGCTGCCGCCATGACCTTTATAGGTTCTTGTAGGAGCGAACTCGCCTAACTTATGTCCAACCATTTCCTCTGATATAAATACTGGTACATGTTTGCGCCCATCATATACGGCGATAGTATGTCCAGCCATATCAGGGAATATTGTAGAAGATCTTGACCAGGTCTTGATGACCTTTTTTTCATTCTTCTCGTTCATTGCTTCAATCTTTTTCATAAGATGGTCTGCAACATAAAAACCTTTTTTTGTTGATCTACTCATAGTGCCAGCCTCCCTTACTTCCTTCTCTTAACAATATACTTGCTTGAAGGATTCTTGCGATCCCTGGTCTTCTTACCAAGTGTGGGAACACCCCAAGGAGTGACGGGACCTGGTTTACCAATGGGAGATTTACCTTCACCACCACCGTGTGGATGATCATTAGGATTCATGGCAACACCGCGGACTGTAGGTCGAATTCCCAAATGACGATTTCTTCCTGCTTTACCGATAGTTACGTTCTCATGCTCATGATTCCCCACAATACCGATTGTCGCTCTACAAATTACTGGAACCATTCTAACTTCACCGGACGGTAGGCGTACTTGTGCGAATTTAGGATCTTTGGCCATCAGCTGGGCACTTGCTCCTGCTGTTCTAACCATTTGAGCGCCTTTGCCTGGCTTCATCTCAATGTTGTGAATGATGGTACCTACAGGAATGTTCTCGATTGAGAGCGCGTTTCCTGCGATGATATCCGCATTCGGTCCACTTTCGATGAAAGAACCGACTGTGACTCCTTCGGGAGCAAGAATGTATTTCTTTTCTCCGTCTAGGTAACAAACCAATGCAAGGTTTGCGCTTCTGTTTGGATCATATTCGATTGCAACCACTTTGGCTTTGACACCATCTTTGTTTCTCTTCCAATCGATGATTCTAATCTTGCGTTTATTACCACCGCCAATATGACGTACGGTAATGCGACCATAACTGTTACGACCGCCGGATTTGCTTCTCTTTGCCAAAAGCACCTTCTCGGGCTTCTTGTCAGTAATGTCCGAAAAATCGGCAACCGACATTTGCCTTCTGGCAGGAGAAGTAGGATTATAGCTTTTTACTGGCATCTTTCCTTCACTCCTTCTCTAAGTCGGTTGGCATCAGCCACCGAATCCAAACTCCTCGATTATATGCTTGTATTTTTTTGCAATTGTGGTTGTTTTTCCGCCTTTTGCCAAATATACTGGTGCTTTCGGATCGGTATCGATTGTAACGACTGCTTTTTTCCAAGATGATGTCTTACCGACGTGAACGCCTTGTCTCTTGGTTTTTCCGTCATAATTCGTTGTGTTCACTTTAAGCACTTTAACATTAAAGAGTTGCTCTACAGCTTGACGAACTTCTGTTTTTGTTGCATTAACCGCAACAACAAACGTATATTTCCCAAGAGCTCCATCAGCCGAGCTTCTCTCTGTGATTATTGGCTTAATGATGATGTCCTGTGCTGTTTTCATTACACATACACCTCCTGGATTTTCTCAACTGCTTCCTTGGTGACAATCAACTTCTCAAACTTTAATAAGTCAAATACATTTATTGTATTAACGAGCGCAGTCTTCACACCGATGATATTTCTTGTGGATCTCTCTACGGTGTCATTCTTACCTTCCATAACAAGCAATGCTGTCTTTTGGACTTTAAGATTCGCCAAAATCTTAATCATTGTCTTTGTTTTGATCTCTTCAAAATTCATTACGTCGACAACTATCAGGTTGTTCTCGTTAAGTTTTGATGATAATGCTGATTTCATTGCGAGTCTTTTGACTTTCTTCGGAACGGTGTAGCTGTAATCACGTGGTTTAGGCCCGAATATGATTCCGCCCTTTATCCATTGTGCGGATCTTATAGATCCTTGACGGGCACGACCGGTTCCTTTTTGTTTATAAGGTTTTCTGCCGCCGCCTCTTACTTCACTACGCGTCTTGGTGGAATGTGTGCCTTGTCTTCTATTAGCGAGTTGGTTCAGCACTACTAAGTGCATTACGTTCGCATTTGGCTCTATTCCGAAGATGGCGTCAGAAAGTTCAATACTGCCAATCACGGCGCCTTCAATGTTGTACATATCAACTTTTGCCATTTTCTTGATCCTCCTTTACTCCTGGTTATTTACCGGACTTGACGGTTGTCTTGATTTCAAGTATTCCGCCGTTCTTGGGTCCGGGAACAGCTCCCTTGAGTACGAGGATATTACGATCTCCGTCTGCCATGATGACTTCAAGGTTTTGAACTGTGACATTAACGGAACCCATGTGTCCTGGCAATTTTTTGCCTGGAAATACTCGAGCAGGATCTGTGTTTGCTCCCATGGAACCAACACGTCTGTGATACATGGAACCGTGGGTTAATGGTCCGGTTTTCTGATTGTATCTTTTGATTACCCCTGCAAATCCTTTACCTTTTGAAATACCGCTAACGTCTACTTTGTCTCCTACAGTGAACATGTCTGCTTTGATTTCTTGTCCTACCGTGAACTCTGCTTCTGTCAGGAATTCTCTAAGATACTTTTTTGGTGTGATACCAAACTTTGTGAACTGACCTTTGGCGGGTTTGCTAAGCTTGCGTTCAGCAATCTCTCCGTAGCCAACTTTCACTGCATTGTAGCCATCTAGGGCCACTGACTTTTTCTGGACGACAACTATTGGTCCGCAATCTATTACGGTGACGGGAATAGCAATGCCACTCTCATCAAACAGTTGAGTCATTCCAGCTTTTTTGCCAAGCATGAACTTCTCCATTTTTGCCTTACCTCCTTGGTTATTGGTTCGTCCGTATCTCGGAAGAACTTGACCTGTCTGCACTACCTTGGCAAGCAATGCATCCTATCCGAAAAAGCTATTCTATAGCTTGATCTCAATGTTCACACCGGCTGGCATATCCAATTTCATCAATGCTTCGACGGTCTTTGGGTTGGGAGCTAGAATGTCGATGAGTCTCTTGTGTGTTCTGATTTCGAACTGCTCACGCGCATCCTTATACTTGTGTGGAGCTCTCAGGATGGTTACGATTTCCTTCTCTGTTGGAAGAGGAATCGGTCCAGATACATTAGCTCCGGTTCTCTTAGCTGTCTCCACGATGCGTTCTGCGCTGTTGTCAAGAATTTCGTGGTCAAAAGCTTTGAGTCTGATTCTGATTTTTTGATTTACTGCCATTTAAAAATCCTCCTACTTGCTACGTTATAAGCTTCAACTGTGCCGGGCGTGTCATTGTTTTTCATTATAAAACCCAGCAACTAGTTTACTTAAACTTTTGTTCTGGGCATATCCTCAAAATGAGCACACGCTGCGTTTATCCACTTACCGTCTTGTTTCATGAACAAGACTGCTCTGCCGAAGTTACCCGCAATCCAACCGCAGCGGCTGGTAACGGCAATCTCCAACATCTTTGCTTCAAAAAAATGTACGCTACGAAAAGTCGCGCACGTAGTATTATATTTCATGTCGTTGATGAATGCAAGAATTATTTCAATAAAAAGAGAGATTTTTGTATTTTTGATATATTGACCATTAATTGCCGTATATTTTGGATTTGTTTATGAACATCCCATATAAGTGGCAATGTTTGGAAATTATTTATCGAGATTATCATTTGATGTCACTCACAAGCGCTATCTCATACCCAGATGAGCGTATCTGGTCGACAAGATCCGGAAGTATTTCAACATTCGTATTTGAAACTGCATGTAATAGAAACACCACACCATTATGCAATCCCGCCAAAACTTTTTGTTTTGCCTTGTCGACGGGTGGTTGCTTGTCAGTAAGCCAGTCTTCGTATGCAAAGCTCCAGAACACGGTTTTGTATCCCCTGCGCTGAGTGAATTGCAAAGTGGCTTCACTGAACTCTCCCATGGGGGGACGCATGTACGAGGATATTTTGTGTCCGGTCAAATCCAAAAAGGCTGTTTCTATCTTGTCTAGTTCCGCGTTTAATGCCGATTCTCCACTCTTTTCTAACAAGGTCGGCATACCAGGATGGTTCCATGTGTGATTTCCTACAAGATGTCCTTCGTTCGACATTCTAAGAACAAGTGCTTTCAATGCCTCTGTTTTGAAAAGTGCGCCCGTGATGAAAAAATTTATTTTGAAGTTTTTTGATTTTGCAATATCCAAAATTCTAGTAGTATTGTTATTGTATTCATAGCCGACATCCATTGTGATATAAACTTTCTTTTTTGTTGTATCTCCCTGCCAGATACCATCATACATATCGCATAGTGACATCCTGTAACTGGTTGTCTTGGATGGAACTCCTTGTTTGCCAGATGGTGTGTATGCCCATCCGTTTCTTATATTTGTAACAGGAGTTTGCGATTGTGAATATACCGGAGGTGTCACTGTAGGCGTCACTGTAGGCGTGCCGTCGGAAGAAACGGTTGGATTCCCGTCCGATGATGCTGAGCTGGTCTGTGACGTTTGAATGTTCGAGCTTTGCAAGATGCTGGAATCCCCGCTTATTGTTGATATGCTATTCGAGGGAAATATACCACAAGCGCTAAGCAAAGAAATACTCATAATTAGGCAAATTGAAATTAACGCCGCTTTCCAGGAATTTTCCAATAATAATCCTTTTCCGCGAACGATACAGCTTTTAACAAAATAATTTTTTCTTGTATTAATCTTTATTTCTCTTTTATGTTTTAAAGTTTTCATAACCATGAACCTTGCTCCTCTAAACTGTTGATTTTCTTAAGAATAATATGATTGTAATTGCCTATTCTTGTGTTTTGGTTTTGAGTAAACTTTGGTTTTGAGTAAGCATTGGTCTTGAGTAAGCTTTGATCTTGAGTATGTTTTTGGTCTTGAGTATGCTTTTGGTTTGATTGTCACTTAGCATAAATAAGGTATTATTAATTGGCATTTTTTGATTGATCAACAAATTCCTGGACTTTTTCCTGCGAAAAATGATACTTATGATTACAAAAATGACATTCCA
>Ga0209125_1002587_pt1 | contig 13694 bp, 9 predicted proteins | sample BarGraIncub1131A_FD_184503 | JGI IMG/M metagenome (GOLD analysis project Ga0209125, IMG submission 184503) | Arctic peat soil microbial communities from Barrow, Alaska - Barrow Graham LP Incubations 11-31A (SPAdes) (version 2) | ecosystem: Environmental > Terrestrial > Soil > Wetlands > Peat... | reverse complement strand
CCACTTCACCCTTCCGATGGCTCTTGCACCGTCTACAGAAGGGAATCCAATTATTTTCGACCCTCTGATGCGGATATCCGAACGCGCCAATGAAGAGGAGGAGGAACCCAGTACTCCTGAACAACATTCCGCAATTCGTCCTAGAATTCTTGTGGTGGATGACGAGCCGGTAAATTTGCAAGTCCTCGTGAATCAACTGGGTTTGATGAATGTTGATTTGAGTGTTGCAGGCAGTGGAAGCGAGGCTCTTGAGCTACTGGAACGGGAAGGTCCTCCGGATTTGGTGCTGTTGGATCTAGCAATGCCTGGCATGAATGGGTTTGATGTCTGTCTACAGATTCGCCTACAATATGATTCCTCTAAACTTCCCATCATCATCTCCACCGCAAAAAATCAGATGGGTGACCTTCTGAAGGGGTTGGATATGGGTGCGAATGACTTTTTGCCTAAGCCTTTCACCCGGCAAGAACTATTTGCACGAATTCGCGTACATCTCAACCTGTCAAAAATGCACAAGTCGCTTTCCCGTTTTGTGCCCAGTGAATTGCTGGCCCAGATGCGCCATGCAAATTTGGTTCATGTGCAACTTGGCGATCTTCTCGAGCAGCATTCCGCATTATTAGTCTCTGATATCCGCAATTTTTCTTCCCTGGCCGAACGCAAGAATCCCAAGGAAACCTTTGACTTCCTGAATGGGTACTTGACCAGGATTGCTCCGGTAATTCGCAAGTGCGGGGGTTATATCTCCCGTTTTCATGGTGACGCTATTTATGCACTGTTTCCTGGAGGCTCTAGCGACGCCTTGGAGGCTGCGATGGAAATGCGTAATGAATTAGATGCACTGAATGCAACAGATGCCTTGGGATTGGGCGAAATCGTTCGCATTGGAATTGGCATTCATGTGGGCAAGGTCATTCTGGGAACTGTCGGATACCAGTCTCGGATGGAAGTTGCGGTGATTTCACAGAGGCTTGTTGAGGCTGCGGAGCTTGAGTGTCTAACCAAAACCTATCTTACCGATGTCATCATTTCCTCGGAGGCCTTTCGGCTATCCAAGGAATCACAACCACAGGCGCGCTTGCTTGGGCGCATCGGTGACCTGGAGTTTTTGGAATTATTGGGCACTAGCGTCCGTAAGGCTGACCCCGTCAAGGTATCGACCAGAAACACCTTTGAAAAGGGTGTACGTTATCTTTGGGAAAATGAGTATGATCAAGCCATACTTTGTCTGGAGCAGGTTCTCGACGTCAATCCAGAGGACTTGACCTGTGAACAGCTCATTTTGCAGGCAAAAAGCCATGGAAAGCGAAGAATATTGGAAGGAGATTTCTAAACATGGAAAGACGTAACTACTACACCACGATGTTAGTCTTAGCTCTACTTGGTTCTGCTGTATTTGCCGCAGATACCATCAAAATGCGCGATATCCGTGATACCGGGCCTGTTTTGCCACAGTCTCCCATCACTTTGAAATTCAAAAATTACTCATGGTGCTTAAAAGAGCGCCGCTCCATTCTTGAAGCGGATGACCTCCCTGAAGCGAGCATTCAAGATTCCTTGAAATTGGTCCCGAAAGGGGGGGAGCTTTATGTCCAGATCCCTACTTCGTCTATCCCCACCGGAGCCGACCGCTTGATGATCTTCCGTGTGAAGGATCGAAGGGGCGCGCTGTTGCTTCAGGCCGAAAATATGCTTTCCAAAGCAGTGCAGGCGGATCAAGAAGGGCTTTCTGATTTGATAATCCTCTCTCTTCCCTCATTTCCTAAAGGTGATCTTTCCGTGGAAATTGAAGATACCGGTGTGCATCAAACCATAGAATACTCCCTCCAGACGGGGAATAAATAATGCTAGAATCCATTGAGGTTCAAACCTCCGCTTTAGTCGATGGTTCTGTGATCTGGCTCCATGGGCTTGGTGCCGATGGCCATGATTTTGAAAGTGTTGTTGATGAGCTGGATCTACCACATACCTTGGGCATTCGGTTTGTCTTTCCACATGCGCCCGTACGTGCTGTCACCCTGAATGGGGGCATGAAAATGCGCGCGTGGTATGACATCGAATCCATTGAACTTGACCAAGTACTTGATATGGAGGGCATTCTTGAAAGTTCAGCTCTCATCGGCAAGTTGATTGATCGAGAAATTGCGCGTGGAATTCCTTCACAGCGCATCGTGCTCGCGGGTTTCAGTCAGGGAGGGCTTATTGCTCTTCATCTGGGCATTCGCTATGTGCATAAATTAGCGGGGGTAATGGCGCTGTCCACTTATGAACCAACGCTTGCAGGGCTTACAAAGGAAGAGGTCCGCGTCAATGCCTCGACCCCCATATTTTTCGGTCATGGTTCATCGGATCCAATCGTGCCTATCCAGCTTGGACAAATGGCCTGCGCATCCCTCGAAGCCCTGGGAATGAAACCGCATTTCCATATATATGCAATGCCTCATTCCATTTGTCTGGATGAAATTCGGGACATATCTGCATGGTTGCAAGGGTGTTTCACTTAACTTTAAAGGTCATTCTGATCTTGGCTCTAGGCTTACCAGCCTGGGCCTTTGATGGCTTTCCTGCTTCCGATTTGCAGGGGAGCAAATCTATGGGAAAATTTTTGGGGCTCTATGAGGATACCTCGGAAAACCTTCCCTTTGATTCCATACTTTCCGGACAGCGGGAGTTTGTGCAAAGCCAAAACGAAGTGCCGTCCCTCGGTTTTACATCCTCGACCTATTGGGCTAAAGTTTCCTTGATCTTTCCAAAGGAGTCGGCGGGGGCTTTGCTTTTTTCCCTGAACTTCCCGCTTATGGATGCAATTGAATATTACGCACCAGACTCGCTAGGTAAGTATCAAGTTTTAGCAACGGGCTATGCACAAAAATTTTCTTCCCGTAAAATTAAGCACAGCCATTTTCTGTTTAATGTTGTCCCGCGTCCAGGGCAAACAGTTACTTATTATTTTCGGTTTCGCAATACTGACCGCATGGAAATACCGCTGTTCCTTTGGCAACGACAGGAATTCCTGGAACAGGATCAGGAAAGCCAGTTTCAAACCGGTATTTTCCTTGGTCTGATCGCTAGCGCTATCCTATTGAATCTGCTGATGTTCTTGACGTTCCGAGATCGCTCCTATTTGCACTACACTTCCTTCTTGTTCTTTTTTGCAATATTCGTTGCGACCCAAATTGGCATCGCAAATGAATATTTGTGGCCCGAATTCCTTACCGCGTACAATCATTACATCGGTTTTGTAATACTAGGAGTATTGCTGTCGCTCGTCACATTATCGCAGTCCTATCTGAGCACGGAAGTCAATTTTCCGAAATATCATCGGCTATTCCAGCGGCTCAAATTGCTTCTGCTGTTCTGTTTGGGTTTGTGTGTGATTCTTCCAACGCGCCTGGGAATATTGCTCACGGTTGTGACGTGTGCGTTCACTTTCATCACTGTTTTTGTGATCACTTTCCTTACTTCGAACCGGAGTCGCATTGCCCGCTATTTCTTGTTGGCGTGGACACTCGCGTTGGTCACGGGCGCTATTTATGCGCTGATCTCGCTGGGAGTTATTGCTTTAGGTTGGTTCCGTGTCGAAGTTTTGGCCGTGGTCTGGGTTCTTCAGTTTGTCATTCTTTCCATGGGGCTTGCGGAGCGCCTACTTGCCGCTCGACACGAAAAAGAATTATTGCAGCGCACTGCGATCGAAAACCTCGAAAAGTCCAATGAGCTTAAAGATGAGTTCCTCTCGAATACCTCGCACGAACTGCGCACGCCACTCAATGGCATCGTGGGGATCGCTGAATCTCTCATCGATGGTGCTGCAGGCCCACTTGCGGGAGACGTGTGCGACAATTTGCAAATGGTGATTTCCAGCGGTAAGCGGCTAACCAATTTGGTGAATGACGTTCTTGATTTCTCTCATCTTAAAAGCGGGCAATTAGTACTCAAGAAAAATGCCGTAAACCTGCAACAGGTAACATCGATGGTTCTTGCAGTTCTTGCCCCACTGGCAAATAGAAAGCAGCCACCGATTGAACTTCGCAACCAGGTACCTGACAATCTTCCTTTCGTGAAGGCCGACGAGGATCGTCTGCAACAGATCCTTCATAACCTGATCGGTAATGCCATCAAGTTCACTGAATCGGGCTTTGTGAGTGTTGATGCCGTCCGTGAGGGCGAGTACATTCGTGTTTGTATTCAAGATTCTGGTATTGGGATCAGTCCAGAAAAGCACGAAGAAATCTTTGAGTCCTTTCGGCAAGGCGATGCCAGTATTTCAAGAAATTATGGTGGTGCAGGACTCGGTTTAAGCTTGAGTCGGCAATTAGTGGATTTGCACGGTGGGCGAATTTGGCTTGAGTCGACCCTGGGCAATGGAAGCCAGTTCTTTTTTACACTCCCGCTTGCCGAGGAGGGTACACAGCCGGCGGAACATTCGGTTACGCGACCATCTTTTGTTAGTACGATTCTTGAGTCAAATGAAGTACCTCAGGACTCATTACGGGCAAGCGTGGGAGCCGGGGATTTCAGGATTCTCGCAGTCGATGATGAACCCATGAATCTCAAAATATTGAAAAACCAACTGACCTCGAACGGATACCATGTCATTACCGCAAACAATGGTCCAGAAGCCCTTGAAATACTTGCATCGAATGCTCCCCCAGATTTGGTGCTCCTGGACGTCATGATGCCGCGCATGTCCGGATATGAGGTGTGCCGAAAGATTCGAAGTGATTATTATGATGTAAGTACGCTCCCTGTCATTATGCTCACCGCTAAAAATCAGGCTTCAGACCTGGTAGAAGGGTTGGAGTCTGGCGCGAATGATTATTTGACCAAGCCTTTCATCAAGGCTGAGCTTCTAGCGCGCATCCGTGCCCATATCCAACTTGCGAAGGTGAACCAATCCTATGCCCGATTTGTTCCTATTCAACTCCTCAAGCAACTGGGCCATGAAGACATCGTTTCTCTGCAGCTAGGCGACCATGTTGAGCGACGTATGGCTGTATTTTTCTCGGACATTCGAAATTTTGCGGCCCTTTCCGAAAGCATGAGTGCTGAGGAAAATTTCAATTTTTTGAATTCCTATTTGGGTCGAGTGGGTCCGATCATCAGTGAAAGCAACGGGTTCATTGATAAATATATGGGAGACGGAATGATGGCGCTGTTCCCTGAGTCCGCTCAGGATGCTGTGGTTGCTGCGGTTTCGATTGTCCGCGAAATGAATATCTACAATAGCCATCGTCAGCGGTGCGGATATCGTCCCATTCAGGTGGGAATTGGCATCCATGTTGGAAAGCTCATGCTTGGAACCATTGGAGAGGTGAATCGCATGGATGGCACCGTTATCTCCGATGCCGTAAATTTGGCCGCAAGGCTCGAGCAGATGAACAAAGTCCTTGGGGCATCAATTGTGGTCTCCAGGGAAGTAATGGATGAGCTTTCTCCTGAACTGCACGAACAGAGCCGTTTCCTGGGGCGCATCAAAGTCCGCGGCAAACAGGTTCCTGTCGATGTATTCGACGTATTTGCTGGCGATTCCTTAGAATTGAACGCACTTCGGAAAAAGACTCAAGTTGAGTTTGAAGCTGGAGTTGATGCATTCTTTGTGGAAAACTTTGCGAAAGCATCCCAGTGCTTCACGGGAGTACTCGCCCAAGATACAAGCGATCTTGCTGCCCAGGCCTACTTAGCTCGATGCAAGCAGCAGAAAGACGCAATTAGCAAAATTTCTTGAGAGAATTGAAAATGCCTTTGCGCTTTCCATTGGGCAGCGTTGCGCGCTGGAACGAAGTGCCCCGTACATTACTCCCCTGGAGTACCGCGAGCCAGAGGTCGGCATCATTGAAATTTGAATTTTCCAAATTTGCGCTTTGAAGGTCTGCACGGGTTAGATCTGCTGCGATCAGGCTTGCTTCGCATAAATTTGCGCTATGCAGGATACAGCCACTTAAATTTGCGCCATCGAGGCAAGCGCGAGTCAAATCTGCATTCGAAAGATTCCCTGCCATGGCCCGGATTCCCGTCATGGTACAATCAATGAGAATGGCGCCTGAAAAATCAGCCCTAGCCAAATCCGCCGCCCTGAGGTAGGCTGACTTGAAAGATGCTTTGCGTGCCTCGGAGCCTTTTAAAGAAGCTGCACTCAAATCAGAGTGCTCAAAAATTGCGCCGTCCAGGTCCGCTTTGTTCAAATGAGCGGAACTTAGGTTTGTCCAAGAAAGATTAGAGCATTTCAGAATTGCCCCATCCAGATTGGCATAACTTAAATCAGATCCGGAAAGATCAGCATTGCTCAGGTCAGAACCAGAAAAATCGACAATGTTCAGGTTATAGTTCTGCAACTTTAGGCCACTGAGATTTCGGTGGCTTAAGTTTGGGCGCTCCCCTCGTTCGTGGGCTGCCCGGATGATGTCTTTGATTTCTTGAGTCATCATCAATAGAATACTCAATATCCAATACAAAAGCAATGCATAACGTGATCCCAAGTTAAGATCCGACAAAATTGCCTTGGGATCTAAAGTTTTACGGTATAATGCCGATAAATATATGGGATTGACTTATGATCGGAGGAACTATGCAGGTCAATGACTTTATAACACAACGTCAAGTGGAACGGGAAAAATACTGGTCGGACCGTCGTGCCAAGGAAGCTGGGAAGACTTCTACAAGCAGTACGTCGACCTCGATTTCCGCAACAACTGCCACAACAGCGACTACGGCAACTAAAGGGGCTTATAGCGTTCAAATTACATCTCCCCAGACCGATGCCTCACCCAAGCCCAAAACGGCTGCTGAAGGCTACGGAAGCTTCTACACGACTTCGCCTAACGGGGAAAAACTTGCCGCGCTGCGGAAGCAAAATGATGAGCTGATGAAAAAACGCGGAGTCCTATGAGAACTCTCCACGCAGGATCTCAACAGAGCCGTTTCCGACCTTGATAATATTGGTTGGGTTTAGAGGAACCATTCCAACATCAAGAAATAGATCAACCTTTCCCCGGAGAAGATTCCAAATGTCTTCGGGGTCGCTGAATTCCTGTCCTTCTTCAATTTTTGCCGCTGTGTTCAACAATGGGCACTCCAATGATTCGAGAAGTGCTCGGGTTACGGGATGATCGGGCCAGCGACAGCCAATTTCGGGGCGCTTGACATCCAATTTGCGGACAATACGTAGTTCTGCCGGCAAAATGAATGTGTATGGGCCTGGAATTCGTGAGCGAATCAGCTTAAACGCATAGTTATCGATAACAGCGTACTCGCTTGCTCCTGAAAAATCCAAGAAAAGAAGAGCCATGACAAATTTCTTCATGGGCTTCTTGATTTGGTACATCTTTTCAATCCCTTTATGGGAGTTTGAGGAGCAGCCAATCGCGTATCCTGAATCGGTAGGGTAGGCAACAAGCCCACCGTCGCGCAGCACCTTGACGGCTTGGGCGATAAATCGGGCTTGAGGATTGACTGGGTGGATTTCGAGGCGTTCAGAATTACTCATGGTAAGACCTTGTTGGTAATAAAGACCCCATCTGGATACTTTATTCGTGTATGGAACATCCCTTCAAGACTCTGCAAAAAGCCGATTTCAATTTCTTCCAGGTCATTAATCGATAGCGTGGACTCGCGGAGTTGGTCTTCTTGCAAACGGGTTTGGATCACATTTTGGACAAGCAACGAAAGTGCTTCTGCTGTAGGATCCTCCATTGAACGGGAAGTTGCCTCGATTCCATCGGCAAGCATGACCAGAGCGGTTTCCTTACTGCGTGGGCGAGGGCCAGGGTACCGGAAGTCGGCAGCCGAGATTTCTCTATCTGGATATGCCAGTTTTGCTTTGCGGTAAAAGGAATGAATAAGGTTGTCGCCATGATGCTCAGGAATGCCGGCTGAGATAATTTCTGGAAGCTTATATTCCTTGGCAAGGCGAAGGCCGTCCACCACATGGTCCCGGATTAGTTTCATACTTGCATAAGGATCCATGGGATCATGCGGGTTCTCTCCACGTTTCTGATTTTCGGTGAAGAAGGCCGGTCGATCCGATTTTCCAATGTCATGGTACAGGGCAATGACGCGAGTAAGGAGGGGATTGGCGCCGATTCGTGTCGCAGCCTTTTCCGCAAGGTTGCCCACCATGATGCTATGATGAAAGCTGCCTGGAGCCCTTTCCGAAAGTTGCTTAAGCGCAGGGTGGTTAAAATCCGAGAGTTCCATTAGCGTCAGGTTTGTGGTAATTCCAAAAATCCGTTCGAAAAGATGAATCAGGAATAACGAACTGAGCGATACGCAAAATAGAATCGACAATGAACCCAGCAGGCTTTGTGGCCAAAAATCCTGCCATCCCATTCTATTTCGTAACAGTAGCGAGATCATAAGTACAAGATTCAAAGTCAAAATTCCCATTACACTGGAAAGGATGAAGTGGGAGCGGTAGCGGATCTGGTGAAGAAATTGAATCGTCGCCCAAGCAGTAAGAAATGCCGAAAGGGTTAGGGCTAGATCAAAGCTGGATTGCATGCCCATATGCACGGCCGTGTAAATCGCTGAAACAAGGCCTATGCGGAAGTGGAAAAGCACGGTGCAGAGGACGGGAGCGATCAGAAAAGGTTGAATCCAGATGAAGTCAGTCCCTTCCGGAAAAAATTGCGAAGGCTGTTGAGCTATGTTTCCGACTCGATCGGCAAGATTGAATGCAATCATTTGCAAAATGTGGATTGCTATTAGCGCCCAATAATGTCGAATATGGACAAAATGCGTCGATTTCATCGAAACGAGGTAAAGGCAGAATAATGCGCTAAGCACAAGCAAGAACAAAGTCTGGCCTAGACCTGACGTCATTGAGGAGCGCTCGCCTTCTTCAGCTTGTAGTGCTGCGTGCAAAGCTTCTAGTTTTTCAACCGCTTCCTGGGTCACAATCGCGCCAGGAGCGATGATTTCCATGCCCTTTACAACCATACCCTTGGAGGAGTTCACCTCAGCGGCTGCCGCTTTTCTGCGTTTTTCTGTTTCCTGTTCCAAGTAAAAGATGTTCGGTTCCGTAAAGGTATGCAAGGTCTCATAGAAGGCGCTTTGTAGTCCTTGTGAATTCGAAGCAAAAAGCTGGATCCGTGCGAAGGCGTCTTCAATCACAACTTCACGTGGGCGGATGCTGGACACTGGCGAGGTCATCTCGTGACCATTGCGGATTAAATCCACTTCAGTTTTCGCATAGAGCAGGGATTTAAGCTCTGGCACATTGTGGTACTCCTGATACAGCGTCACTTGGCGGGGTGTCGAGGCCAGTAGGAGTTCGGACACGCCTTCGGTCATCACTTCTTCGAAAACCTTGGCTAGAGTATCGCGGGCTTCTGCATGGAGTGAGAGATGGTGGATTGCCGTTGAGGAAAGCGTATGCGAAAGCTGTTGTTGAATTTTTGCGATTTCCCTCGAGAGTAATTGCAATTCCCCAGAGGATACGGTCTGCGACATTCGCGTCGTGAGCCGCCCATACTGATCGATCAACTTCATGGTTTCATGGAAGTTGTTGAGTATTCGCCCAGTGGCTTCGCTGTTGAATTCAAGCACAACGCGGACTTTCGCTTCAGCTTGTTCGCGCTCCCGTTTGAGTTGCTCCGTAGTTTTCGGCAGTTCAAAGGAGATCGGAGCTACATAGGATTTTGCCGAAACAATGCCTTGTCGCGGAATATCGGAAAGGAGAGCTATGTCGGGGTGAGGAAACAAAGCAACCGAAAAAATGGCAAGAATAAGCCAACCGGCAATGAATTGCATGGTTCTTTCTTTATTCATTTAGTCTACCGCGCCTAATGGTAAAAAAGAAAAGCGCCCTATAGATCAAGATGATCTAGGGCGCATGCCAAATCGGTCTTTGATAAGTCAAAGATAGAATTACTCTTCGGACTGTTCCACTGGCATGCCAAGCTTATTCTTAGCATCGAAAATCTGGCGACGGAGTTCATGGTTTTCATTTTCAGCGGACATGGCGTCATCCTGAGCTTTTTTCAACTTATCGGAATCGATATCTTCCTTAGGAGCGGCAGGCTTGCCCTCGGCATTGACGGAACCTTCTGAGCCCGTGCCTGATTCTGTGGAAGATCCAACTTCGGAACCACCTTCGGAAGAGCTGCCTTTAGAACCGGCGCAACCGGTAAACGCAACAGCAAGCATGGCAACCAGAGGTAGAATTTTCCAAGATTTCGAAAGAGACATTTGAGAACTCCGTAAGATACTTTTGTGCAAAATATATATTCCGCAAACAAAAAAAGATGAGGGAAAGTTGAAATGAGACTCGATTGGTGCTCGGATTTCGTATTCCTAGCGATTTGTCCATTGCACAAGGAGTGACTCGAACTCCTCGATTTTAAACGGCTTGGACAGGTAATCATCCATTCCTGCTTCGAGGCAACTTGCTCGTGTCCCCTTCAGAGCATCGGCAGTAAGCCCAATCACAGCTGTTTCCGCATTGTGTTGTTCGATGGGATCCAAACTCGTTTTCCAGGAACGGAGTACCTGCGTTGCCGCGTAACCATCCATCACAGGCATTTGGCAGTCCATAAGAACGAGCGAAAAACGCTTGCGTCGTAACTTTTCAAGCCCGATTTTTCCATTCTCAGCATATTCGGTCTGGTAGCCTAGATTTTTTAGGATGCGCAAGGAGAGCCTCATGTTCAGGGCATTGTCTTCAACGACCAGCACAGATAGGTTGCTCCGCAATGTATTAGGAGTTGGGTAAACGATATTATTGTTGTCTAGTTGAAGTTTCTGGGTGGCCTTAAAAATTGGCATTACAAGCTCAAACTCGAAGGTTGAGCCCTGGTTGGGGTTGCTGATTACACGAATTTCCGAGTTCATCAATTGCAGTAGTTCCCGCGAGATCGTTAGCCCAAGACCAGTGCCACCGAAGCGCCGGCTTGTGCTGGTCTCGGCTTGGGTAAATCGCTCAAAAATACGCGCAATACCTTCTTCATTCATTCCAATTCCGGTATCAGCCATCTGAAAACGCAACTTTACCTTGTCGCCCATGAGCTCCAGTAAAATGACATTCAGATAGATGCCTCCATTTTCCGTGAATTTAACGGCATTTGCGGCAAGATTCATTAGAACCTGCCGGATTCGGACTTCATCACCGATCAGCCAGTTCGGGGTATTTGAATCGGCATTGATGATGAAAAAAAGGCCTTTTTCATGACATTTTGTGTCGATAATATTGCGCACCGAACTTAAAACCTGATCTAGATTAAGCGGGGCATGATCGATTTCAATTTTGCCTGACTCAATCTTTGAGTAATCGAGAACATCCTGAATGACCGAAAGCAAGTGTCGGCCTGAGTCGAGAATAACTTGGAGAAATTCGCGGTCCTCAGGAGCCTGTTCCTTTTTTGACAGCAGTTGGGCCATGCCGAGTATGCCGTTCAAAGGAGTGCGTATTTCGTGACTCATGTTCGCTAAAAATTCACTTTTCGCAATTGTTGCCCGCTCTGCCAAATCACGGGCCTCCTCCAAGTCCTGGGTGCGCTCTTTCACGCGTTGTTCAAGATCATCGTTGAGTTGAATATTACGATCCAATTGTATTTGGATTTGGTAAATCGATAATTCAGAAATCACGAGTAGGCCGTAGGTTACAGCTGAGGTGATGGCGAGTGCTGTCCAGGAATAAAGCATGCGGCTTAGGACCGTATTGTCGCAGAACGCTAACCAGAATAGGGCCACACCCGCAAGGGCGATGACAATATTCAATAGCACAAGGCGGCGAGTACCGAATAGAGCGCTTGCTACGATAATTGGGCCTAGGAATTGCACGGTAGAGGCGTAGAATAACTCAGGATGCCGAGAGAGCAAAAGAATGCTCATAAAAAAGAGCATCAAAAGCATTCCAACCAGTACGGGGCCGATCACTTTTTGAAAAGAGCCGCGTAGAATCGCCACCATACCAAACACCAGTATCGGAATGCTGGAGCAGTTAAAAAGGATCGCTTCAAGGATTGATCCATTTCCGTCAAACATATCGACAAATGTCGTTGCAATCAGGGCCAAGATTGCAAAGATCAATGTGAAAAATGCGATTCTTGCCTTCTGTTGAACAAGATAAGGCTGATCGGCATATTGTGCAGTTACAAGCGATCTTAGGGAGAGAAACATGGTGTGATTATACCAAAATGCTGTGCGAATGCAAAAAGAAAGCCTCGGAATTCCGAAGCTTTCTGCAAACTTAATTGAAGGGGCGTATTACGCCTTCTTTTCTTCTTTTTTGAGAATATTAAGAGTGATGTGCACCTCTTGGAGCTGCTCGGGATCGACAGGGGATGGGCAATTGTCCATGGGTGAACTCGCCGAGGTATTCTTAGGGAACGCAATGAAGTCGCGGATGGAGTCCTGGCCTTCCATGGTCGCAACTACGCGGTCGAGCCCAAGTGCCAAACCGCCATGGGGAGGGGCACCATACTTGAACGCGTCCACAAAGAATCCGAATTTTTCTTTGACCTGCTCTTCGGTTAGGCCGAGCAAGCGGAAAACCTTTTCTTGCACTTCTGGATTGTGGATACGCACAGAACCGCCGCCAATTTCAACGCCGTTCAGAACGAGATCGTAGGCCTGGGCCATACAATCCTTCAGGTTTCCAGTAAGCATCATATCGAGATGTTCTGGAAGGGGTGAGGTGAACGGATGATGCACGGACATGTAGCGGCCTTCGGTCTCGCTATACTCGAACATTGGGAAATCAGTAATCCAAAGAAATTTGCGGTTCTTGGGATCCATTAGGCCCTTTTGACGCGCAATTTCGAGCCGGAGCTGACCCATGGCGTTCGCTGCCATTTTTTCTGCTCCAGCAATGAAGAACATCATATCGCCTGGTTTGGCGCCAACAGCATCGCGCATGGCATTGAGCTGATCGACAGTAAAGAACTTTCCGACCTGGGTTTCTACTTCGCCACCGTCTTTGACGCGCATCCAAACAAGGCCCTTGGCCCCGTAGCGGCCCACATAGCTCGTGAGATCGTCAATCTGTTTACGCGAGAAGTCAACACACCCCGTTGCGGCAAGACCACGGACAACTCCCTTGGCTGCGACAACGTTCTTGAATACAGCAAAATCGCTTTGGGCTACAATGGTCGAAACATCCGAAATTTCGAGGCCGAAGCGCACATCGGGCTTGTCGGAACCGAAGCGAAGCATGGCTTCCGCGTACTTCATGCGAGGAATTACGGAAGGAGCTTCAAAATTCCAGACTTTGGACAAGACTTCCGAAACGAAGTTGTCGAACATGCCCATAACGTCTTCTTGTTCGACGAAGGACATTTCAATATCGATCTGGGTGAATTCAGGCTGGCGGTCAGCGCGCAAATCTTCATCGCGGAAGCACTTGGCGATCTGGTAGTAACGATCCATGCCTGCGATCATCAGCAGTTGCTTGTACTGCTGCGGAGACTGGGGCAGAGCATAGAATGTACCTGGGTTCACGCGGGAAGGAACCAGGTAGTCACGGGCGCCTTCCGGGGTGGACTTGCATAATACTGGGGTTTCGATTTCTTCGAAGCCATTTTTGCGGAAGAAGGCGTGCACTTCACCGAGGAAACGGCTCTTAAGGATCAGATTCTTCTGGATCCAGGGGCGGCGCAGGTCCAGGTAGCGGTAGCGTAAACGGAGATCATCATTCTCTTTGCACTCTTCATTGTGATCGTTGATCGCCAAAGGAGGTGTCTCAGATTTATTGAGAATGG
>Ga0209125_1002586_pt1 | contig 13703 bp, 11 predicted proteins | sample BarGraIncub1131A_FD_184503 | JGI IMG/M metagenome (GOLD analysis project Ga0209125, IMG submission 184503) | Arctic peat soil microbial communities from Barrow, Alaska - Barrow Graham LP Incubations 11-31A (SPAdes) (version 2) | ecosystem: Environmental > Terrestrial > Soil > Wetlands > Peat... | reverse complement strand
TCTTCTCTGAGAATTTCCAGCACAATGGCTGCTTTGTCCTCTGGGGACCATGTTCGTCGTTTTCTATTCATGTGTATAGTTTATCTTATTTTCTGGAATTTGTGTCCAACTATTTGTGAACATTATAGATCTTCAAGATGATATTGATGCTATTGAAGAAATGATTATAAAATATGATGAAGGAAATGATATTGTCTATGGGGTAAGAGATGATAGAACATCTGATTCTTTCTTTAAGAGAAAAACAGCACATGTTTTTTATAAGATGATGAAAATGATGGGAATTAGAATAGTATATAACCATGCTGACTTCAGACTAATGTCTAAAAGAGCGGTTGAACAATTTTCTAATTATGAGGAAACAAATATTTTTATTAGGGGTATGATTCCATTGATAGGATATAAAACGGATATTGTTTATTATGAACGTAAAAAGCGTGCTGCAGGAAAATCCAAATATCCAATTAGTAAAATGGCATCATTAGCATTTGAAGGAATAACCTCTTTTAGTAGTTGACCGATTAATTTCATCGTTATTTTAGGTTTCATTATTGTTATGTTCAGTATTTGTGCAGGGATTTATGCATTAGCTTCATACGCAATGGGCAGAGTCGTTGTGGGATGGACGTCTTCTACCATTCTTTCCATTTGGTTTATTGGAGGAGTACAATTATTGTCAACTGGATTAATTGGAACTTATATTGGGAAAATTTATATGAAAGTCAAACACAGACCATGATATAATATTGAGGTTGATAGTTTACGTCAGCTTAGGGAGAAAATGAATGAAAATCGAAAACCAATTAAAATCGACCAAACTAATTAAGTTAGCAATTCTTTTCTTTCAAAATATAAAAAAAATTAGAAATCATATTAATAAGCGAATGGAAGGGACATATTCACCCTCACTATTTGCATTGGTTGTAACTTTTTTTTTAGCAATACTTACCATAATTATGTTATTTATTCCGAATTATTTAGGAGTTGCAGATGATGGATCGGTAACAAAAATAATGAATGCTTCCAGTATTTATTATTTACAGGAAGATCCTGAAGATATTTATAACAATTATTTTGTAAAAACCTATTCTAATATTATGTTGAATCCACAGCAATTGAGTAGTTCCGTTTCAAGTCATATTTTGATAGTTAAGGCAGCTGTTTTTTTTGATGATTTAATTACACACGATAGGTTGTTTGATATACGGTTTTTAGCACTTATATATACCATGTTATATATACCAGCAATTTACTTAATAATTAAGCTAGCATGTAATCGAGTCAAAACTTTTTCAGAAGGTGCGGTTATAGGAATAATGGGAGGCATTATTTTTTCGGACGTTGCCTATATCACTTATTTTAATTCGTTTTATCCAGAAGCAGTTTGGCTTATTAGTATGCTATATTGTATTGGATTAGCAATGTCATTTCAAGGGAAAAGAACCGGTTTTACAGATATAGGATATTTATTATGCTTTCTATTTGCTAGTACTTTTTTAATCAGTTCAAAACGACAATGTGCAATTATTGGAATAATCCTGGCTCTATATTGTATAAAATTGTTATTCATCAGACGTCATCTTTACTGGAGGATTGTATGTGTATTAGCTGTAGTATATTTATGCTCAGTTTCTATTATCAGTTTGGTTAATCTAGATAAAGATTTCGATGATACAAGCAAATTCCATGCAATGACAAGAGGCGTATTATTCAGTTCCAATAATCCAGCCAGTACCTTGGCTGAATTTGGAATTCAGTCTTCTTATGAAATGCTTACCGATGCATCTTCCTACGATTATTTGCCACTGGTGAAAGCAAATGATTTATCAATCCAGAAAGGTTTTTTAGATCAGTATTCAATTCCAGATATTGCAGGCTATTATACAAGACACCCTGGAAAACTGTTAAAAATGGTGGATATTTCGATAAAATCCTGCTTTGACATCAGAAGAAGCTACTGCGGTAATTATGAGAAAAGCGTAGGAATGCCTGAAAAAGCAAAAAGTATATTTTGGTCGACATGGAGTACCTTTAAAAGCACATCTGCACCTAAAACCATTGGGTTTCTAATAATATTAGTGATTGCTATATTTATTTTATTTGGGAAGAAGTATTCCTTAAGGCCTGTTGAAGACAGAAGAAGCACTGTGCTATTGGATGTTTTATTGGTTGTGCTGCTTATCATATTATCACAGTCAATTATTACCATCATAAACAGCGGAGATGCTGAAATGATACAGCATTGTTTTCTGATAAGTTTAGGAATGGATATTATTACATATTTTGTGTTTTCAGAAATAATACACAGGCTAAATATTTTATAGGTATGGTCGAATAAATTGATATAGCAGGAAGGAGAATAAATATGAAAAAATTTTTAGATACAGGTTACCTGACTCAAGATATTGGATTAGTGTTATTACTGGCATGTATTTTCACAGGTGCACTTACCTTAGGCAATGCATCAGATGAGTTGTTTATAGAATCTGTACTGATGTTAATTGGAATTTTCACAGCAGTTATATTTGCTGGATTTAAACTGCCAAGCTTGGCAGTAGCAATGGCTGGATTTATAATACTTGCATATTCGGTGTATCGATTATTTTTATCATATACTTATTATGATGATATCCCATTGGTTAGCTATATTTGGATTCTTCTCCCAATTCTAGCCGTTGGGGCAATGAATTTATTTATTTCGGGCAGTCGAAATACTGAGTTGCAAAACGATGTATTAAGAAAACAGGTAGAAGAACTGGTTATGATAAATCCATTGACAGGATTGTATAATCTGAGAAGTTTATACAACGATTTAAAAAAGCAAATATCCTATGTTAAAAGAAACAACATGGAATTGTCTTTAATGATCATTGAACTCAGGTATGAAGAAGAATTAAAACGGATTTTGTCAAAAAATCAATATGAAACAGTATTGCAAAAACTCTCAATAATTATTTTAGATACAGTTAGAACAGAAGACCGAATTTATTCGGTTGATAACAAAGGTTCAATAGGCGTTTTACTGACTTGTGATGAAATGGGAAGTAATTTTGTTATGCAACGTATCAGGCAGAGAATTGCCGAAAAGGGAGCATTCCAGGGAACAAAAGATGCAGCGATTAAAATTGAAGTCAGAATTGGATGTTTAGAATATAATAAAGCTGAATTTGCGGATGATATGATTTTATTTAAACAAAAAGTAGAAAGTGAACTTCAATATGATGTTTAAAAAAGCTTTTTTTGGAATCATTATATTGCTAATATTTTTCACTCCCAGTACCTTGGTTAATGCTGAAGAAAATAGCGGAATTCCAGATGGAGAAATACTTATTATATATTCTGATGGAGCAGATGAGGATGCCTTACAGGCAGTACAAAGTATTGTGGAAATACTTACTTATCAGAGTTTTAAGGTGAGTTTTGCATCTGCATCTGACAGCACAGAAGAGTTAGATCGATTTTCAAATATTATTTGTTATCAGTTGGAAAAATATCCCAAAGAACTTTTAGAAAAATTCCAGACGCTTGAAGAAACAACCTCAGATACAACAAAAGGACGTCCAAAGGATTTTAAGCATAATATATTATTTATGGGAAACGATTGTCTCAAAGCATATTTAGATGGTTCGGGTCGCAATGATTACTTATCAGATGAAATGAAAATTGGCAAGGTTACCTATAATTTCAGTGAATTAACCAGTAAAGAAGAATTGGTGGAAGAAAACTTTTTTTTGTTTCTTAAAGATAATTTGGACTATACTTCTGGAAAGATAGAAACTGAAGACACGGAAGGTTATTTTTGTGCTTCAAAAGGAAATATTACACATATTCCGGTAAGTGATCTATCAGATGAACTTGTTAAGGCTGCATTTGTCAAAGAAGTTGCAGCATGGAAGTGGCCTTATAATGGAGAACCAAATATTTATGCACAGTACATTGTGCTAAATCAGGTATATCCATTTGAGGATCCAGATAAACTATTGAAAGTAATTAATTATTTAGTTGAAAAAAAAGAACCTTTTGTTATTTCAGTTATGCCAATATATACAAATGGAACATTTCCGGCAATGCAACAATTTTGCGAAATACTAAGATATGCCCAGGATAATGGCGGTACAATAATCATGCACTGTCCAATCAATCAGATGATTTCATTTGATAAAGACTTGATGAATAAATATATTAGAATATCGTTGCAGATATATATGGACCAGGGAGTTTATCCCATGGGTCTTCAGGTTCCTGAAAATTGGATGCTTAATGACGATACCATTGATATTATGAGCCATTTCAGCACGATTTTCACCACTAATGAAGAAGATCAACAAATAGAAGCACAAATGGACTCAAATACAAATTTAATATATAAAGATGGGCATCACTGGGTGTCATCTTCAATCAGGCTTGATGATACAGGGGTCAGCTATACAAAAGTCTCTTCCACAGCTGTTTATTTAGACATGACAGAAGATATTCCAATATTGGAATATAAAATTGATGTTTGCCAGAAATCGTTTGTGCCCTTAAAAAGCCTATGGGATATTGAACACAGCTTTTGGACGGATGAAGATTTAATGAAATACAGTAACCAAATCATTATGATTAACGGCGAAAGAGCCGAAAGAGGATTTACTCCCACAGAATATGACACGAACTATAAATATGATAGAAATATTCTTAATCAGTTCTCGAAAGATTTATCATCAGAAAACCAAAAACTAATTATTGCAGTATTTATTATTTCAATCATATTCATCTTATTTATATTTCTTTCCAGACATAGAAATAGAGAAAAGTTCTTTATAAAAAATGAGAATGACGAAGTCGAAGAAGATAAAAAAGATGGGAATTAAGAATAAAATGAATAAAGCAGAGAGGAGCAGCACATATGTCACTTGCAGATTATTTATCACTATACGCAATAGCTGCTATATGGGGGCTGATGTTTATAAATATCTTTCTTTCCATTGGCGGAATTATTTATATTCTGAAAATTAATAATACAGATGGACATATTCCTATAAAAGAGTATCCCATGGTTACAATTATGGTACCGGCTCATAATGAAAGTATTGTAATCAGAAGAACTGTGCTGGCATTGCTTGATTTTGATTATCCAGAAGATCGTTATGAAATTATTGTGGTAAATGATAATTCTACCGATGACTCGGCGGAAGTGCTACAAGTAATTCAGTCAAAGAATCCTGGCAGGAAATTAATCGTTATCAATACAGATAATATTCTAGGCGGAAAAGGGAAGTCCAACGCATTGAACATTGCATTATCAGTATCCTCAGGTACTGTTATTGCAATCTATGATGCGGATAATACACCGGAACCAAATGCACTGAGAATATTGGTGGAAAATTTAATGGGAGATGATAATTTAGGTGCAGTTGTTGGAAAATTCAGAACAAGAAATAGAAATGCTTCAATATTAACAAGATTTGTCAATATTGAAACACTTGCATATCAATGTATGAATCAGGCAGGAAGATATTATTTTTTCAAACTATGTACCATACCAGGAACAAATTATGTGATTAGAAGAAGTCTCATCGATGAAATGGGTGGTTGGGACGCGAAAGCACTGTCAGAAGATACTGAAATTAGTTTTAGATTATATCGAATGGGCTATTATATAAGATTTATGCCGCTTGCAGTAACATGGGAACAAGAACCTCAATTATTAGGGCAATGGTTTAAACAAAGAACAAGATGGGCAAAAGGAAATATTTATGTGCTTATAAAAAATTTTAAATACGCTTTTGTTAAAAAAGCAGGTCCAATGAGATTAGATGTATTATATTTTGCACTTGTTTATGTTCTGATGCTGACGGCTCTTATTTGTTCGGATGCAATTTTTGTACTAGGAATATTGGGATTATGTCATGTTACCCTTGCAGGATTTTCCACCTTATTGTGGGGAATGGCAATATTACTATTTGTACTAAATGTTCTAATAACACTTGCTGTAGAGAAAAATGAATTTAATTTACAAAGTGCTTTATTGATTGTGTTGATGTTGTTTACGTATTCAAAATTATGGGTTGCAGTTGTTATTAATGCTGGAATATCAAGTATGCAGGATAAAATTTACCATAAAGAAGCAGTTTGGGATAAAACAGAGCGAATTGAAGAAACTTGAAAAAAATAAATAGTAATACTTGCCAATGAAAGGAATGCTCAATGAAAAATTTAAAAATATCAAAGAAAACAGTCATTATTTGCAGCTTAATTGCATTGTTTCTATTCCTAAATTCAGTTTCTGTGTTTGCAGAAACTACCCAAGAAGACCTTATTGTTGAGGTTTTAAATACAAATCCGGAAGATGCAGTTGACCCAATGACTGAACAGCCAGTGAATGTAGGGACTATGTACGCGAAAGATTTCGCTTTTCCCCAAACAACATTGCATGGCATTTTTTCAAATGATGAATTGTCTTTTTATATACCGGAATATTGGGAGACCGGATATGTGTATGCAGAGATTCAATATAACGTCAGTGAATTAATACAAAGTGTAGCTTCATCAATGACATTTTCGGTTAACAATGTTCCCATACAATCCTGTAAAGTTTCATATGTTGATGGAAACACACAAATAGCCTATGTTGAAATACCAATGGAATTATTAAAAGAGGGGTATAATTCCTTTTCTATTTCAGCATACGCAAGACTTTATGATGAAGATGGTTGTATTGATGATTTCTCAGGGGCGAATTGGTTAAGCATTGAAGGCAGTTCTTTTATTCGAAGTGGATATAATATAAAAGGGGCGGATCATAAAATTTCTTATTATCCATACCCGTTTATGTCAACAACCGAAGAAACCGGTGACGGGCTTACCATAGCTGTTTCGGATCAAGCAACAGATGGAGAAGTTGCAGCAGGAATGAATCTTATGGCAGATTTGAGTACAGAAACCGGAACTGCCAATAATATTGAATTTTGTTTATTATCCGATATTACAAAGTCTGATGCCAAACGGACCATTATAGTCTCCAATTACAATAACCTTACAGACGAATATAAGCAGAAAGTTTCAAATACTTCAAACTTGGCAGATACAGCCACCATTGATTTTGTGGATGATAACAATGGAAATCCAGTGCTTTTGATTACATCAACAAATGATGACTGTCTCTTAGAGGCGGCATATATGTTAATGGATGAGGATCGTGTATCCCAGGAAAGAACAAGCCATGCAGCGGTTAAGCTTGGTAGTGCAGAATTTGCAGTAAATTCTACAGCTCTAAGTCAGATGGTTGCAGGTAATTATACCCTGGCTGATATTAAAGGAAGTGGACTGACTTTTGTGGGACCCTTTCACCAGGAACAGAATATTTTTCTTCCTTTTTCTAAAGACTATTTTTTATCAGATGCAGGAAAAATAACATTGAATTTTAGATATAGCGATAATTTGGATTTTGACCGCTCAATGATAACCGTTTATTGGGGAGATGTACCGGTAGCAAGTAAAAAGCTTGAACAAGCAAAAACAATGGGAGATCAGCTAACTTTTTCCATGCCTGCTGATGTAGTAGGAACAACTGCAGGAAGTATTCGAATCGCCTTTGATTTAGAGATAAAGGATTTAATTTGTACACCAAGACAGGAAGAAATGCCATGGGCTTATGTCTCTGATCAATCAACTCTGTTTTTACCAGCGTCAACAGGAATTGTACTGACCTTTGATTTAAAACCATCGCCGTTTAGAACTGATGGAAAATTCAATGATTTATTATTAGTAACTTCGGATAAACCAACATCAGAGGAATTGAATTTATATGCACAAATTATTGGAATGTATGGGGATGGGGTTGCTCCTTATGGAACATTTTACGTGAAGCATAATAATGAATTCAAAAAAACTGATGCAGACTATAATATAATAACTGTGGGAACTTATGCAGATAATGCACTAATAAAATCCATAAATGATAAGTTGTATTTTGCATATGATGAAAGTGGTACAAAATATACGAGTAATGAACAATTAATTCTTTCAGATACCTATGCAAGTGAAGTAGGAATCTTACAATTGTTAGAATCACCCTTTGCAACTAACCGAGGAGTTCTGGCAGTAACGGGAGCAAACAATGCTGCATTGGGTAATATTAATAATTTTATGAGAAGCAGTGACAAGCGACTGAGTCTATCAAAAGATTGTGTTGTTATTGATAATGATTTAAATACAAAAGCTTACCAATTTATTAAAAAAGCTCAGGATAACCAGGAACCTACAATGCTGGGAACATTAACCCAACATAAGCAAACGCTTTTATTTACCATTGTTGCGACTTCGGTAATGTTGATGCTGTTAATTGCAGTAATTATTATTTTAATTAGAATTCGTGCTTATCATAAAAAAGATGAAGAATAAAAAGAACAATATCCAGGAACCAAAACTATAATAAAGAAGTTGGGCTACCGGTAGAATTGGTAGATGACATTGGTGAAAAAATAGCGCCGTGAAAAATTATATGACCATACATAGAGCAGGAATAAGCAGTGAGGGGAACTAAGTAAAATGAAGTTGGAAAAGAATTGGTTATATCAGTTTAGTATTTCTCTTTCAATATTGGGATTACTTTATATTATTATTTGTGGAGTTTCTTTTTTCGGCGAAGGACATGAGTATAATTTCTATTATAAGGGAATTTTACTTTTAACACTATTTGGGGCATGGATTTTAATACAGTTTTTCGCAATGATTTCGGCAAGATTTGAGTTATTAAAAAAATTAGCAGTTAAAAAAAAATGGGTAATCATTGGAGAATGGATTTTTGTTACTGTTATTTTAATCTTAGCCTTTATTTTGAGAATAATAGTAATCCAAAAAATTCCAATGCAGGTTGCATCTGATTATAAAACTTATTATGAAATCGCTGATTTATTAAAACAGGGTACAATTCAGGAAGCAGGAAAAGGCTATTGTAATTACATAGCAATGTTTCCCCATGTTATGGGGTATTGTTATATTCTAAAAACAGCATTCACCTGGTTTGGAACAAGTGTGGCAGTGGGACAATATCTAAATATTATTTTATCAGTAGCAACTGTTTTTATTACATATCGAATTGGGCGTAAGTTAGGCGGCAGAATAACCGGTATAATCGTGTTACTATTAACTGCATTTTGGCCTTCACAGGTTCTGTATATTACATTGATTTCAGCAGAATATGTATTTGCGTTTTTCCTGTTTTCCTGTATTTTATTATTTCTCTCCCTGGTAAAGGACTATGATGAAAATACAAACCAGGCAACAAAAGTAATCATCTTGCACATGGTGCTTGGAATAATGATCGCACTTACGGCTGCAATCAGACCAATGGCGATTATCTTACTTATTGCAATTATAATTTGTATTCTTCCTCAGAAAATGAAATTATCTAATGTTTCAAGAAATGATTTGCCTCTAGTACTCAGATTCATTGAAAAAGGCTGGTTAAGATGCATTTTGATAATAATACCATATATGCTTGTATCCAGTTTTATTACAACAAATATTGAAGTAACAATTAACAAAACCCTGCCCTCATCAAGCACATCTTTTGGTTATAGTCTTCTAGTTGGTTTAAATACAGGATCAATTGGTGGGTGGAATCAAGAAGATTCTAATTTATTATATGATACTATGAAAGCAACAGATTCAGCCTCTCAGGTGCATATTGTATGCAGGAACTTGGCACTGGCAAGGTTAACTTCTGACCCTCAAAAGAATTTCAATTTATTCATAGAAAAATATGAGCTTTTATGGGGAAACGATGATTATGGATCAACATGGAATATTTCTTTTTTGCAGGAACAGGGAGAGTTGACCCAAAGCAGAAGTGACTTTTTATACAAAGCAAAAGAATATAACAATATTATATATATGCTTACTGTTTTTTTTGCATTAATAGCTCTGATTTATTTGTTGAAAAAAAAAGCATCTTATGCTTATGTTTTAATTCTTGTATATTTGGGAACAGCAGCCATGCATCTATTTGTCGAAAGCCAGAACAGATATCATTATCATGTATTGGAAGTTTTTATAATTTTAGCAGGTATGGGAATTCATTTTATATTTGAAAATGAAAGAGATAGAGTCGATATCATCCGTAAAAACAAGAAAAAAAAGGATCAATTACTGGAATCAGAGAAAGAGAAAATAGAAATAGAAGAAACAGTTGAAAAAAGAATGGTGGAAATCCGAAAAGAAGTAATGTCCAATGTTTTTGACATGGAGAACGCATTAAAAAATAATCATGTTACGATTACAGTTTCAGAAGCCTACAATCAAATGAATGCTCAAAACAAAGAAGTTAATGAAGAGCATACAGAAAAAGAAGCAGAACCGTCACAAAATAACATCGGTCACATCAACGATGAAACAGAAAAGTTGGACAATAGGACAGATGACATAAACAAAGAAACAAAAGTTTCAGAAGATGTTAATTGAGAAAATGAATGGAAAGATGATTAATCATCTATAAAGCTAAAATGAGATAATGATCAAAATTTATCAGAAAAAATGAAAACATGCAATAACTGGAAGCAAAGCAGTAACAATCAAAATCGAGGCTTCTTTGCTGACATGCTTATGAGGATAATCGTAAAAATGAGAGGAAATTTCCATGAAAAAACTAGAATGGAAAAAATTTGAAAAAAAGTTGATAATAATTTTTATAATCCTTGGGATTATTGTCGTTCTGGGTATTATTCTTTTGATTAAGAACACAAATAATAACGAATCAAATAGTGTAAAGGACCAAGAAGTAAATCAAAAACAGTGCCTTGATGACAGCACACTATGGTTGCCTGATAACTGTAATTTATACAGTCAAATTCCGGAATTTACATTTTCATCAGAAAATGGGGATTTGCATTCAATTAAGGATTTTCAAGGAAAAGTCCTGATCGTTACCTTTTGGGCGAGCTGGTGCCCGGATTGCAACCAGGAGATGCCATTAATTAAGGAATTTCAGAAAATCACTGAAAAGTATGATAATGTTGAAATCATTTTGATTGATAAATTAGATAATAATAAGGAAACAAAAGAAAAGGCAAAACAATATTTAAAAGCTAATAATATTAATATTGAGACATATTACGATGATGGATTAGCAGCTTACAATATGCTGGGAATGCATAATATTCCAACTACCTTATTTATTGATGAACAAGGTGTTTTAAAAGCATGGTATCCAAAACAGATAACAGAAAAATCGGTATTTGAGGCGTATTTATTAAATACGGTCGAAGGAAGCGATGCAACCACTGGGGATTTTATAATTAACCAAATGATGGATGACGATGGAGGGATTCACAGTGCGTATGATACAGATAAAGTGGTAACCTTTAAAAGTGATGTATTAAGTGAGTCCCAAGGTGCCATGTTGGAGTCTGCGGTTTTAAAAGAAGATAAAAAATTATTTGATAAAATGCTGGGATATATTAATTCATTTATGAAAACGGATGGATTAACTGCTTGGAAAGTTACCAATGGTGATACGAGTAAAACGAATGCCTTGATTGACGATTTTAGGATTTATAGGACATTGACAGAAGCCAATAATAAATGGGGAGGATACGATCAGTCAATAAAAGAATATGAAGAAGATTTGAAAAAGTACAGTATTGCCAATAATAATTTTGTTGATTTTTATGAAGGCGAAAGCAAGTCTTATGCAAACAGACTAACCTTATGTTATGCTGATTTTCAGGCTATGAAAATTTTAAAAACAAAATATACTGAATTTCAGGAACCGTCTGAAAATGCAATTAAAATCGTACGAAACGGACTAATTAGTGAAGATTTCCCCCTTTATTATAGCTGGTATAATTATGATGAAGGAAAATATGAAAAAGACGATTTAAATATGGTTGAGGAAATGGTGACATTATTAAATCTTGCAAGGGTAGATTTATTACCAGAAGAAACAATTGCTTGGCTAAAAGAAAGTATGGATAATGAAGGAATTAAGTCGAGATATTCAGTTGAAGGAAAAGTTGTCGAGGGGTATCAATACGATTCAACAGCAGTATATGCATTAGTGGCAATGATAGCTGATGAAATCGGAGATATGAATTTACGTGCAGATGCGCTTAAAAAAATGGAAATAATGAGGATTAACGATACCTCATTAGCATACAATGGTGCATTTGGATTACAAGATGGGTCAGGAATTTTATCATTTGATCAAATTATGCCTATATTGGCATATGAGTATGCATCAAAATGACAAGAAAAGATGATTTTGACAGCACTGAAAGGTAAAAATATTTCGCACTAATAAGTCGTAAAAAAAGAGGAAATACAGAAAAAAGATGGTAAAATAAAAAGAAAAGATTCGCAAAGGAGATTTTATTTTACGATGGGACGAAAACAGGAACGCGCAATCAAAAAAGCATTTGAGCAAGACATGGTGTCGTTTTTAAAAATACAACATCATTTTTTCCCTAATCTGGTGAAAGCATTGAGTCAGGTGAAAGATCCGAGACATCAGAGCTATACGGAGTATGATATTGAAGAAATTTTGTATACGATGGTGTTAAAAAACATCTTTGATCTATTCTCCATGCAGGAAATGACCTATCAGTTTAATCAGGCAGAACGGGTTCAGAATGTGTGCGAAATTCTGGGCAAAAGCGGGAAAGAATTTTTACCCCATTATGTGACCATCAATGACTGTCTGAAAAAGTTAAATCCGGACGAGCTGGAAAAAGTGAGAAACAAACTGATTGGAAGCCTCATCCGGAAACGCAGTTTTGAGGATGCCCGGTTTTTGGGAAAATACTGGCCGGTCATCGTTGATGCCACCGGATTATTTTATTTTAAAGAAAAACACTGTGAGCATTGTCTGAAAAAAACAGTTAACAGAAGAACCCCCGAAGAGAAAACCTATTATTATCACAGCGTACTGGAAGCAAAAATAGTCCTGGGTGAAAATCTGGTGGTAAGTATCGCAACTGAATTTATTGAGAATGAAAACGAGAATGTGCTGAAACAGGATTGTGAAAGAAAGGCCTTTAAACGATTGGCAAAAAAAATAAAAGAGAGCTATCCACGGCTTCCCATCTGCATTTTGGGAGACAGCCTGTATGCCTGTGCCCCAGTCTTTCAAACATGTGAGGAAAATAAATGGGGATATCTGATCCGTTATAAAGACGGGAGTATCCCAACCCTGGCCCAGGAGTATCAGTCAATCCTGGCAAAGGGCGAAAATGATTGTGTCATCAGGCATGAAGAAAAACGCACTCCACGAAAACCAGAGGAAATCAAAAAAAATGAGATTAAATGGGTTTCAGAATTAATGCATCAGGAAACGCACGTGTATCAGCATTTCTTGAAGTAATTATAGCAAAGGAAGTGATGTCTGAACAGAGATAAATGAAAAAAAAACAGAAATTATCCACAAAAAGTTCATCAAGGGGAAGTCTAACCATTAACTATGGATAACTTTTCTGAAAAATAAATTGAATTTAACAGTTATCCACAAACGTATGTTTTGCGTGAAATAGCTGAATATAAAGAAGTTTACCTTTCAGTGCTGGGATTTTGAATTCAGACTTGACAATTTTATCTTAACTTCATTATAATGTAAAGGTTAAGATGATAAAAATTATTGTAACTATTTGGAGGTATAATGAAAACTTTTTATAGAAATGCCCTATGTGGGGAATTGAATGCAAATGACGTCGGAAAGATTGTAGAGC
>Ga0209125_1002585_pt1 | contig 13703 bp, 15 predicted proteins | sample BarGraIncub1131A_FD_184503 | JGI IMG/M metagenome (GOLD analysis project Ga0209125, IMG submission 184503) | Arctic peat soil microbial communities from Barrow, Alaska - Barrow Graham LP Incubations 11-31A (SPAdes) (version 2) | ecosystem: Environmental > Terrestrial > Soil > Wetlands > Peat... | reverse complement strand
TAGGATTATGGGAAAGTCTTCATAATTCTGATTTTAAACCCGTCGAATTCGACGGGTTTAAAAAAGAAACAGGTGCAAATTCATTCACAATGTCGCCAACTAAATGGATTAAAAGTGTTAGTGCAAGTGAAGCGGATATATTAAATGTTGCATTGTTTGGTACAACGGCCAAGCAATGGAAAAATGGAAATCCTGAAGAAAAAGGGAATATTCGTGATTCTGCGACAATCAATCAATTATTGGTTCTAGCAAATATGGAAAGTTATAATGCGATTTTAATTGAGCAGGAAAAGAAGCAATCTGAACGGTTAGTAATATTGCGTGAATTGGCAGTAAAGCAGATAAGAACACTAAATGTATTGAGTAAATCTAGTTTGCAAAGGTTGGAAAACAACAAATTATAATGCTATGCTGTGAACATGACGTATGGTAATGAGCAAAGTTCAGTTTGTATAGTTGATGAACTTGTTTTGATTTATAATCTGTCTTCATTTATTCAAAGTAAATATAAGCAATCAATTATTTGATTTAACAAGTTATAGCCGCGAAAACCAATATGGTTTCTATAACGGATGTATTGAAATTTAACCAATAATGGTTGTGATACTTTTATCATACCGGTCGATTGTTGTGAGCTAATTGAATAAAACAATAAATATAATACCAACTTAAGGTTATAAAGAGAAAAAGAACTGTGTTAATGGATGGCGATATATTTGTCCTCAGCCCTCAGGATGCCAATGGATATAGCGTGTACCACTACGATTACCGCGGCAGTATCGTGGCAATGACCGATTTAAGCTGACCTGTTACTGACAGGTATACTTATAGCACTTATGGAGAGTTACTCACCCATTCCGGCACAAGTTCCACACCATTCCTCTATAATGGCCGCGACGGTGTCATGACAGAAGAAAACGGGCTCCATTACATGAGGACACGTTACTATTCACCGGAGCTGAAACGCTTTGTGAGTGCAGAAAGTAAAGATACTCTGAGTTTCCTCGCTGGCAGCAGAGATGACGGAGAGCTGTTTTACCATGCTGTCAAGGGAAGCGGTAACCTGCCAAAAACCTATAGCTAGCAATTTTCAAGGTACTGAATGAGCCTATTTTAAACTCGAGGTTTTCCATATGTCACTTTACTCTACCGTTATTTTCCTCTGTACTTAGTTACGTTAAAAGGTTCCTCTTTATAGTCGTTAATATAAATATCTAGGTCATGAAACATTCTGTGTAGAGTGATATAAGCTGATTCGCTATTACTAGTGCCCCTCTTACTTATATTCGTAGCAATTGTATTTATCTTATCCAAGTCATCTTGTAGGTTTTCGTTCTCAGTGTTGAACTCTCCAATATACTTCTGGATTTTTCGAGCCATTTCTAACTGATCATTTTCACTTACATCCTTGTATCCACCATAACATATAGTCCCGTTATAGAATGTGTGTATATGGTGAATTGTATCCCCTGCGTTCTTTCCGTTTATTGTAATAACTGCATCTTCATCTATTGCACTCTCTGTTGATTTTGCATCATCAAGGTTATTTTCTATTACCTTTTCTTTTTGCTTATTGTTACATCCAGTTAAAGTAATAAACAATAATATCGTACTAACCATAATTATTTTTTTCACAATCTCTCCTCTAACTTTGCTCATATTTAGATTTTTTGAATTTTTATCCATTATTGTACGACTTATATGCAAATTATACTACAACAAAACTAATCTTTCAATATCAGCATCACACTGCTAATTACAGACTCAGTTTCGTTAAAATCATTCGTTTTTCCTAGATACGGGAGTATTCTCATTAGTTACATGGATACAAATGTTGTAGAACGAAACTTCTAATATGGATACTGAAGTGGGGTGCAAATCACTATTTATCAGTACCTCTGGAACTGGAATATTCCTTTGAGGTATATCATCATATGAAAAATGATAAAGCAGGCTTTTCATAACTTCTCTTAAGCGAAAGTAATAATTCGCTGTAGTAAGTTTATGCCGGCTACACCATTCATTGACAGACATTCCAGTAGACTTGTTTTGGCATTCACGTATTTGATCAGCCCATTGCTGAAGTTGATATTACTTGGTTATTAATGTCGTTAAGTCATAAACTTTCTCCTCATATAATCTTGCGATATCTACTTAATTCTAGCGGTATTACTGGGCTTTTTTGATAAAAACCTTTTACTTCATGGATACAAAACGTATTTTATACTTTTGATAAGCGAAAAGGGTATACTTAACAGAACGTCTTTGTTTTTGCTCTATGAAAGCCTTTCATTTCCCACTTCGCTTACGGCGACAAACCGCCTATATCCAACGGGATCATCTGATTATCAGCGTCCTAAATTCCTTCGTTCTGCCTATCCGTATATGGGTGTCATATCTGCTCCTAGACTGAGTCTTTGCTATGATGGATAAAAAATCTGACTACCGGTTCTTATCTGTTTTCTTTTGCTATTGGTCTACGTATGTCCTCCTGCATTTTCATGCTGTAATAAGCTATCCCCTTATATAGGATGGCATAGAAGATACGGATCAGTTTACAACATACTGCTATGATTGATTACTTTTTCTTTAAGGAATTCCTATCTCTGGATATGTAATACTGATGGATTGTCCGAAACTCTGGATTCTCTGATACCAACGGTATTACTGCATTAAACAGTATGGCTCGTAGCCTGCTTCTCCCACGTTTACTTATGGCTGTCTGTCCTTTATGCTTTCCTGAACTGTTCTCCCTTAACGAAAGTCCTGCCAGCTTCTGTATCTGCTTCCATGATGATTCCCAACGGGAAATACCTGGTTTATTTTCCCGAAGCAGAACTCCCAGAGGAGAAGGAGACTGCTTACAGAAGTGCCTGTCTGAGAGTCGGGGCACATATGATACTCAGAAGAATTATTGCAGGGTATCATCTGGATGAGGTGCTTGCAGATCTTATCGGTAGAGACAGTGGACTCTTTTTGGATCTGGCTGTATACACTATTATTACGGAAAATAATGCAGGCCAGTATTATCCTGACTATGCCTACAACCATCCGTTGTTTACCGATAAGATGAAGATGTACAGTGATTCAAAAGTATCTGATTTTATAGCTTCAATCAAGAAAAGTCAGAGTGTTGAATTTTTAAACAGATGGAATGAAAACAGGGATCACAGAGAAAAAATCTACATATCCTATGATTCAACCAATAAGAACTGTCAGGCCGGAGATGTTGATTTCGTGGAAATAGGTCATGCCAAGGATGACCAGCATAAACCAGTATTGAACTATTCTATAGCCTACGATAGGAACAACAGAGAGCCGCTGTTCTACGAGATGTATCCTGGCAGAATTCCTTGGGAACCAGCAGGGCAAAACAGGGTACGAATGTCCAGATGCATTCTGCCACTACTTTGATCCGGTCTATCACACACAGGGGGACGCAAAAACCTTTATGTTTGCAAGGGAAAAGCAGGAAGTGATTGACAGTGAGATCAAGCTCTGCGGATATTTTATCATTATCACTTCGGAGAAAATGTCAGCAGAAGAAGCGCTTGACCTGTATAAGAGCCGGGGTGGTTCAGAAAAACTTTTCAGGGGAGACAAATCATATCTGGGGAACAGGAGCTTCCGGGTGCATGGAAGTGAATCCGTCAATAATAAGATATTCATAGAATTCGTGGCGCTGATAATCCGTAATAAGTTCTATACCTATCTGAAAGAACAGATGCACAAGAGCGAAAAGAAGGATAATTTCATGACTGTCCCGGCTGCACTCAAAGAGCTTGAAAAGATAGAGATGATCAGGCAGACTGATGGGAACTATCGCCTGGATCATGCGGTGACAGCTACCCAAAAAGAGATATTAAAGGCATTCGATATGACGGAACGAAACATCCGGGAACAAGCGATAGGAATCAATCAGAAACTGTAGTGCGCTGATCAAAAATCAGGAGGCGCTGATAATGGATAAACGAAGTATATCGATTGATGAAAAGATAAAGAAATAAAAAGAAGTGGTTGTAACAGCTAAAGACAAGTACGATGCTGCGCTAAATGAACTAAACCTATTAATCAAAAAGAAACAAGATTTACAGGGTAAAGAGTTGCTAAATGCATTTGTAAGCAGTGATAAAAGCCTGGATGAGATTCTTGCTTTCATGAGTGGAAGAAGTGAGGATGATGTATAGAAAGTGTAGATTGAGAGTTAATTTTTATAGGAAGTTAAGAATAAATGGATGGAAGCGAATGCGGGGCTAAAGGGCAACTATCCCTTCGACAAAATATTTACTACGCTGGAGAATGTACTTGAAAATAACATAATAGATCAAGAAGAAGAGAAGCTCCTTCTTGAAATGTTCTACCAATTTACGAATCCGGAAACAGTAAGCTGTTCGGAAATTGATTTGAATGGAAAAGTCTGTTGTCTCACTGGTAATTTCAGTAACGGAAAAAAAGCTGATGTTGAAGGGTACATTGCTTGTAGGGAGGTTGCTGTATTTCCTCACTTAACAAAACCGCCGATTACTTAATTGTAGGCGTCAAGGCAGCGAGGATTGGAAGTACGGAAATTATGGGAGCAAGGTTAGTAAGGCAGTTCAAATGCAGGAGAAGGGGTCTGTGATTCGGATTGTGGATAAGAAGACGTTGTATCGATAGGGAGTGCAGGATCATTGTAAAAATTATTTGACATACATATAAAAAAATGATAAAGTATCATATGATACCAGAGACGAAGGCGGTGACTTTTTGGCAGCATTAATAGCAGATATTAATAAAATACTTACCGATATGCGTAATGCAATCGATAATCATAAATATATTCCGGTTTTTAGAAAGAAGAATTTGGACACCTTAGCTATACTCGGAATAACTTGGTCGGATGCATTAGAGGAAATATACTCATTAACAAGTTCGGACTATGATTCGGGGCCAGAAATTGATAGAGATAGGCCATTAAGTGATTCTCTTTGGGTGTTTAAGAAAAATGTATATGGGAGCCTTATTTATATAAAATTCAAAATAGAATATCAGGAAAATGGGGATATTAAAATTTTGAGTTTTCATATAGATAATATTTAAGTGACATATACCCGTTTTATTAAGGAGGCAAGATATGAAGCAATATATGTACTGTTCTACATGTGGTGATGAAAGAGAAATAGAAATCAGGGAAGAAAATGAATCCTATCCCGTTAAAAATGAGCTTACGGAAATTGTTGCACAGGTGACATACTGTAAACATTGTGGTGAACAGATATGGAATGAGGAACTCGATGTAAATAATTTGCAAAAAGCATACATACAATATCGTACGGTACATGGATTATTACAGCCAGAAGATATTAAAAGAATAAGAGAAAAATATAATTTGACTCAGACTACGTTTGCAAAAATACTTGGTTTTGGAGATAAAACTATTGCACGATATGAAAATGGTAGTATTCAGGATTCTGCTCAGAATAACCTGATGGAACTTGCTGATTATCCAGATGTATTTGAATTATTACTTAACAAAAGTATGAACTTAATATCAACTTCTGACTATGAAAAAGCAGTTGAAGCTTTGGAAAAATATAAACTGACGGTATTAATGGGAGCTAAATCATTTTCCTATCAGACGAAACAGTCTCAATACAAGTACAATTACGAAAATACTTATTTTGGAGGGCTGCTAAATGTCAAACTCGGCTAAAAGCTGCATGCAATTTAAAGGATATGAAATCAACTCTATGCATTTTGAATTATCCAAAAACGATATTAATAATAAAGAAATTAAAATTTCACCAACATTCGGAATGACGGTTGAAGACTGTGGTAAGGATGAATATAAAGTCCAATTAACTTTTTCTTTAAAAGCATCTGACGAAAATCCTTTGCCATTCAATATTGACGTTACAATGACCGGAGATTTCGAATTATGCATGGAAGAAGAAAACGATATTTTAAAAGAGGCACTATTGCATGAAAATACAGTAGCCATTATGTTTCCTTTTTTAAGGGCTGTAATCGCTTCATTAACAACCACCGCTAACATAAATCCATTAATATTGCCAGTAATCAATATTGCAAATGCGTTTAATAATGATAAGTAAAAACAAAATAATAAAAGAGCATAGGAGTAGTAAATATGTCTTCTTCATATTAATGATAAAATACAATATTTGGTTATATTATTAGGTACAAAACAGGTGGAACCAGTATTAGAGATTGAAACCCTCTTTTCTATGCGGATTTCAGAACTGTTCAAATAGTTCAAAGCGGGTTGTCGTCTCTATTGGAAAGAGAAAGGTCTCTAAACTTTGAAAATACTAAGGTTTAGAGACTTTTGCTATTTGAAATAAAGGAACTTTTACACAAGATTACTCACCGTCCACTCGTTATAACAATTTAATTAACTCATCAAAAATCGGAGCATAATGTTCATCAATCACTCCAAAATCCTTCCCTTTATAGGTCCATGCAGCTCTTCCGAGTCCATACTCTTCAAAGGTGGCGTTAATATCATGATACCAATTGAAGGTGGAAGCAAGATCAGCCTGATCAATCACGCCGTATTCTCCACAGTAAAGTGCAACATCACGTTCGTTAGCAACTTGAATTGCTTCTGAAAAAGCAACCTCAAAAAACATCTTATCAATTTTATTCTGTGTTATTTGGTTATAGATTTCACCGTTTCCATTAGGAAGAAACTCTTCTGTCTCTGATCTATAGTTTGCTAATTCATTTGGATAGGCTGTCCGAAAGTCGGAGGTCATATGTTTAACCCAATAAGCGGATTGATGCGTAAATATCAAGGGTTCATAAAAGTGAAAGTTATAGACAATGTTTTCGTCATATGGCAGATCAAGTAACTTTAATGAATCAACACTGTTATTCCTCACGCCGCCGATTAGTATTTTGATGGTCGGAGCATATTGTCTGATCGCTTTTATGGTGCGCTTCGCAATGCTATTCCATGAGACTGCAACATCGGGTTCGACAATTTCATTCAATAACTCAAAAGAAAGTCGGTTTTCATATTTTCCGTAACGTTTTGTTAACTCCTCCCATAAGGCGGTAAATCTGTCTTGAAGTTTCTCATTATTAAAAAATCCAGTGGATGTCTCAACTTCGTCAAAGGAATAGCCCGCTGTTTTATGCAAGTCAAGAATCATGTTAAGATCATTTTTGCCGCACCAATCAAGGCAATTGTCAATGTACTTAAATCCTTCTTCCTTATATTTGCCGTCTTCTGTTTCAACAAGCTCATAATCAATGGGCAATCTTATATGGTCAAGTCCCCAGGAAGCAATGCGTTCTATGTCGCTTTCGCCAAGGAAGGAGTTATAAGTTTCGCTGCTATGATTGCACTGGGATAACCACCCGCCGAGATTTATTCCTTTTATGTAACCAGTAAATTCTTTCATATTATTAACCGTACCTTTCTCTCTGCATGTAAACTTTAGACTGCAGTCACAAATTTGAGTGTGAAGATGTTTTCCCCTATCATATAATTTCTAATGGTATGAGTATACCATTATGATTGCATATTTATCAAAATGGTGACATAATGAAGCAACGAGAGGAAGTATCAATATGGATATTTACAAAAAATGGAACTATAAAGAATTTGTTATGCGCGAAGACAATATTTCACACGCTCCTTACGGCCCTGAATTTGATTTTTATGCAGCAGTTAAATTAGGGGATATAGAAAAGGTGACAAAACTGAGCGAAAATGCTTTTGCAGATAAAGTTGGACTTGGACAATTGTCGGAGGACCCACTGCGTAATATTCGGTATCATTTTATTATTACGGTCGCTATGGTTGCAAGATACTGTATTGAACGAGGAATGGAGCATGAAGCAGCATACAGGCTTAGCGATTTTTATATTCAGCAGGCAGATCAATGTACAACCATGAAGGAGGTTTCACGACTCCATAGTATAATGACGATCGACTATACGACGAAAATGAGTGCTTTGAAGAAGGATAAGATCTTTTCAAAACCGATTGTAAAATGTATTGATTATATTTATGAAAATCTTAACACAAGAATTACAGTTGCAATGCTTGCTGAGTATGTAGACTTACATCCGAACTATCTATCAAAGCTTTTTATAAATGAGACGGGTATTGCAATCAGTATGTATATACAGAAAAGAAAAATAGAAACTGCACAGAATATGCTGAAGTACTCTGATTATTCTTCAAGTCAAATTGCATCAATTCTTGCATTCCCGACACAGAGCTATTTCGCTCAGGTGTTTAAAAAGCATATTGGAATGACTCCCAAAAATTATCAGGAGCATTGTTTTAGGGAAACGGAAATCAGTAGAGCTGATTTATGAAATTCAACGAGAACTTCCTGACGCACTTTTACAATTACATTAAAAAAAAGATGGTTATGTCACCTAGTCGGTGCCATAGCCATCTATTTTATTATGTAGATAATTATAAAGTGAACTTAATGAAGTACGCGATATTTACTGAATTTTTTCCAATCGAACATTTGTGATATTAACATCAGCGATAGAGCCCTTATTTCCAAGATTGAACTCAAGTCTAGCTTTTGGGTCATCTTTTGTGGTCATATCAAAGGTATAAGTATAAGTCTGCATGTCTATTGAAAGAGTCAGTGTGGTATCTGCCAAGTAACGAATCCATCCATTCTCGGGTGCAGATACACATACAATCATATCTCTATTTTCTGATGCAAAAGCGTCAAAAGATACTTTGTATTTGCATCCCTTTTTGAGGGCAAGATTTGGCTGCACAAGTTGAATGGAATAATCAACAGCTCCGGCATTTTGTGATGTGATTGTAATTCTTCCATCTTTGATTATGGCGGCACCTTCTCCGCTTTGTGCTAATAGGAATTTCCAATCGGTTTCGTCGGTTAGATCTTCAGCATTGGAGAAATCTCCGTTATTGATATAATTTGCACCTGCTTCAGGCTCAACGAATTCCGTTACTGGTTTTTGGACATTGAAATCATATTCTTGTTTTTGATATACTCTGACATAATCCACTTCAAAGTCAGCGTTACTAAAGTCCGTAGTTTCATCGGGATTACCAGGCCAGGTCCCGCCTACAGCAAGATTAAGTTGTACGAAAAATGGTTGGTTGAAGGGTGCAGGATATGGTTTTTCCTCTTCGCCATCAACAGCGGTGAACCAATCATTAACCGTTTGATAAAGATTCCCATCAATATAAAAACGCATTTCACCGGGTTCCCAGTCAACAGAAAACTCATGAAAATCATCGGCAAAGGTACCGTCTTTTAGTACATAGGTACCTTGCTTTTGTGCGTGAGGGTCGCCATAATGGATGGTTCCGTATGCAGTATCAACTTGATTTCCCAGAACTTCGAGAATATCAATTTCACCGCATTTTGGCCACTCGCCATAAAGCTCTTGAACGGTCGGCATCATCCAGATAGCAGGCCAGAGACCTTGGCCTTTTGGAACTTTAGCTTTCACTACAATCTTACCATAGGTGAAATCCTGTTTATTCTGAGTTGTGATTTTACCTGAAGTGTAGTAGTCATTTCCTGCAGCATCTGTAGTTTTAATTGCTTTAATTGTCAGATTTCCATCTTTCGTAAAAACGTTATCCGCTTTAGTTGTATATTCTTGCAATTCACTATTGGTCCAGCCTGGTTCATGAGGATCGTAGTTCCAGATGTCTGTATTCAAGCTTTCTTCATTGAATTCATCACTCCATAATAACGTATACCCATCAAACTCAGGTACCGTGTCTTGTTTCGCCTGTGCGGCTTCTGTTGGCTGTACCGTTGGTTCAAGTTTTTTGGTTGGTTCCGCTGTAACCGGTGTTGCTATTGGTGCTATGTCTTCTTTTTTATTGCAACCGGTAAATCCCCCAAACACCATTACCAATCCACAAAACACACACAATCCTTTTTTTAGCTTCTTTTTCATATAAATCCCCCTTCTGATGCAATGCGTTATTTCATACATAATGTACCAATTACTCCGATTCCTTCATCCTATATTTACCATTATCATATAATTTCTAGTAGCTTGTGTATATCAATATAATTGCATATTTATCAAAATGGTGACATAATGAGGCAACAAAAGGAAATATTATTATGGATATCTACATAAAATGAAATTATATAGAATTTGTTATAAGCGAAGACAATATTCACATGCTCCTTGCGGTCCTGAATCTTATTTTTATACAGCAGTAAAATCAGGAGATATAGAAAAAGTGACTGTCATGTTTTTAAATTGTAAAATAGTAAAAAGTATTAACAAAAACAGTAAAAAGTATGAATTAGAATCTTGACATAATGAAATAATACATATATAATAATAATTGCTAAAACGAAATAGCATAAGGAGATGCATTGTGGAAGAAAATGGGAAGAATCAGATAACAGAGATTGCTAGACAATTGAATTTATCTCCAGGAACAGTATCTGTTGTTTTGAATGGACATGGGGATAAAATTCGTATTTCAAAAGCAACACAAAAGAGAATAAAAGATGCAGCCAAAGAGATGGGATATCAACCTAACATATATGCCAGACGATTAAGAAATGCTGGAACTGAAAAAACAAGCCAATTGATTGCAGTTTTCTGGAATTCAGGATATGCAGATGATTTAATGGGAAAATTTTTTCATGGCCTTCAGAATATAATAAATAGAGAGGGTTATTGTGTAGAATTTTATGTTCATATGTTTGAATTCGGGAAACTTAGTGACTGCGAGCAGAATATGACGCCGAATAGATTCAGCGGAATCATTATTTGCGGAATATCGGATGAAGATGCGAAGTTTTTAAACACTCATAGTTTTGATGTACCAATTGTATGTGTATTTCGCAATGAGAAAAATTACCATTCCGTATATGTTGATGATTATGACATTGGGATCAATGTAGCACAGTTATTCTTCGAAAGAGGTCATAAATCTGTAGGGTTTATTGGAAGTATATATAATGGTCCAAACTCTTTATTGAGGAAAAAAAGTTTTATTGATAAATGCAAAGAGTTGGGATTAAATGTGGACGATATGTGTCTGCGTGAAGAAGCAGAGCGAGATTTTAAGTCGGGTTTTAAAGCTATGACAGAGATTTTAGATCTTGAGAACAGACCAACTGCAATTTTTATAAATGTGCAGGAACAGGCTATGGGAGCGGTCACTGCTTGTAAAAGTAAAGGTATAGTATTTCAAAAGGATATGGAACTCTTTTCTGTTGGACAAAGTAAATCATTTGAATTTTTTATGCCTTCGATCAGTATGGTATGTACACCAATTGATGAAGTTGCAGAAAGTGCATTGGATTTGCTCATGGAAGTGATACGTGAAGAAATCGATCAACCAATAGCTAGAAAGCTGAAGGCTAAATATGTATTTGGTGATACATGTGGTCAGATTTGGCAATAATCTGTAAAAGGATATATCTTTTTTTTGTTTTGCTAAAACGAAAGAGCAAGGAGAAAATAATTGAAAAAAAGAACAGGAAAAAAATTATTCACAAAAGATTATATTCTACTGATGCTTTCTGGGTTGGCGATATCCTTTGGATACAGTATGATTGCTCCTTTAATTACGTCATATGGAACTGCCTTAGGGGCTGGATTGACAGCTGCTGGAGCTTTGACGGGAGTATTTTCAATAGCCGCTTTGATTATACGACCTTTTGGCGGTTATGCATCAGATGTTTTAAAAAAAAGAAATATATGTATCTTCTCAACTTTTTTAATTGCAATCGCTATGTTGGGGTATTCCATTGCACCAGGAATTAAGACGATGTTTGCAGTACGCATACTTCATGGGATTGCTTTTGGAATTCAAGGAACCGTAAATATTGCAATATTATATGAGTTTCTACCGAAAGAACGATTAGCAGAAGGCATTGCATACTATAGCCTCGGACAGGTTATATCTCAGGTGTTTGGTCCTGGATTAGGAATAGAAATAAGGAATCAATATGGATATAAACAATTATTTTGGATTACAGCCATAATAACTTTTATTGCAATTGCTTTTGTTCTTTGCACAGATAAAGAAATATCTACGGAAGAAAGAGTTACGGAACCGAAGAAAGATAGAGCTAAATTTTCTGTCGGGAGTATGATAGCACTTCCATGTATTGTATATGCTCTTATTGGGGGATTGTTCTCGTTGGAGAATGGAGTTGTTAATTCTTTTCTGGTGCTAGTTGCAGAAGAGAGAAATATTTCTGGAATTTCGATGTTCTTTACAATCAATGCAGCCGTCCTATTTGTTATCCGTATGGCGGTAGGTAAGATTGTAGATAAGCATAGTATTACTCTAATCGTAAATATATCGCTTGTAACGAGCGTTATAGCAATGTTGACTCTAGGGGGTGGAAAGAATTTATGGATTTTGCTTGTTGCTGCGGCTTTTAAGGCAATTGGACAGGGAACTGGTCAGATTTCTTTACAGACAGCATGCATGAAAAAAGTTGAAGCAACAAAAGTAGGAATTGCAACAAGTACATTCTATATTGGAGCCGATCTTGGACAAGGTTTAGGCCCTATTATTGGAGGAGAGTTATCAGAACGTTTAGGCTATACTGCAATGTTTTATTGTATTGCGATTCTGATTGGTATTTCACTAATAGGTTTCAATTTTTACCAAAAGAAGGAAACATACATTTTAAAGGAGGAGTAACAAGATGACAAAAAAAGTAAAAAAAGTAATTTCGATTATGTTATTGTTATCAATGGCTTTGTTTACAACTGGATGTGGGGGAAAGAAGGCTGATGAGATAAGCCAAACGACGAAAGCAGATAGTCCTGAGGCAACTGGTGAAGTTGAAAAAATAATTGTCCCATATATGCTGACAATGAATCAAGCAAAAGATAAAGACTTGGTACAGGATGCCATTAATAAATTGACAAAGGATAAGATTGGAGTAGAGGTTGAACTTCTTGGTATTGATTTTGCAAGCTGGAGAGATCAGATGAATCTACTGCTTACAAATGGAGGAATTGATTTATTCAATTGTAGTTTCATGTCACCAGTTTTTACTTATGTGGACAATGGGGCAATTACTGAACTGGATGATTTGCTGGACAATTATGGAGAGGGTATTAAGAAGGATTTAGGTAATTATCTTGAATGCGGTCGCTACGCAGGAAGTATTTATGGTATTCCTAAAATTGATGCTTATAGTAACCGTCCTTGTGTAGTAATGGATGCAAAAATTTGCGATGAATTAGGGATTAAGCCAGAAGATATACATAATTTTGATGACTTGACAAAAGTTGCTTTGCAAGTAAAGGAAGCACATCCTGAACTTAGTATTTTCCCGACAGGTACCAATGGTGATTTCTTAGGGCCGATTGGATTTGATACATTAGGAACTACAGGCAACAATGTTTTTGGTGGACTGGTCCTTGCAGACAATAATCTTACAGTAGTGAATGTATTTGAAACAAAACAGTTTGAAGATATGATTAAATATACGAATCAATGGATGAAAGATGGTTTGTTTATTCAAGATCCAATGAATGCACAGGATGGTTCGGTTGCCTATGTTTCGAACAATCAGGCATTTTGTTTCCTTGGTAGTGGATTTGACCCTGCAGTATCTGCAGAAGTTCAACAGAATAATTGTGGCAAGAAACTTTATGGTGCTGAATTGAGTGCAACTAACTATGCTACTACAGACTCTGTTTCTGGAATGATGTGGTGTATTTCTTCCTTGAGTGAGCATAAG
>Ga0209125_1002584_pt1 | contig 13707 bp, 12 predicted proteins | sample BarGraIncub1131A_FD_184503 | JGI IMG/M metagenome (GOLD analysis project Ga0209125, IMG submission 184503) | Arctic peat soil microbial communities from Barrow, Alaska - Barrow Graham LP Incubations 11-31A (SPAdes) (version 2) | ecosystem: Environmental > Terrestrial > Soil > Wetlands > Peat... | reverse complement strand
AAATATGCCTTCTCTTGGCATTACACAGTCTCCAACCAATTTTCTTATTTCACATCCTTGATGACATTCTTTACCTATCTGTGTTACCTCAAATGTGACCTCTCCAATTTTAAGCACAGTTCCCACAGGAAGCTCATACAAAATTATTCCCTCTGTAGTAAGATTTTCAGCAAATTTCCCTGAACATAAGCCCTCTACTCCAGTGGCTCTCATTTTATCAATACTCTCTTCCCCAAGAAAGCTCACCTGTCTATGCCATTTCCCTGCATGTGCATCTCCCTCAAGACCATGGTTAAATTTAAAAAAGCCTTTGTCTATAGGGTGTTTTATTACCCCTTTTTTTTCACTTATATTTACAGCAGTTACCTTTGCCATTACAATCCCTTCCTCTCAAATATTCCTGATTTTCCACCACTTTTTTTTATAAGCATAATGTTGTTTATAACCATTCCCCTATCAATTGCCTTGCACATATCATAAATAGTTAGTGCTGCAACAGATACTGCAGTTAGTGCTTCCATTTCAATACCTGTTTTTCCCACAGTCTTCGTAGTAGCAGTTATTTGTATTTTAGTGTTTTCAAAGTCAATTTTAAAACTAATATCACAACCTGATATCATTATTGCATGACACATTGGTATTATTTGCGAAGTGCTTTTAGCACCCATAATTCCGCCTACCTGAGCTACAGCTAATACATCTCCTTTTGAAATAGAGCCATCCCTTATTCTTTCTAAGGTTTCTCTTTTCATAGAAATTGATCCAATTGCTATAGCTTCCCGTACAGTATCACACTTTTCAGATACATCCACCATTTTAGCTCTTCCTTCTTCATTTATATGAGTAAGTTCCATTCTCTATCTCCCTTTGAGTTTATTAACCGCCTATTTGAGACATCACCTTAATACTTCTACTAACACTTCCCTCTTCAAGATGATGCTCAAGTGGTTTGTTAAAAATTGCTGATTTAAGTGCAGCTGTAAGCATCTCTTCATTATTTAGATATTTTCTAAGGTCTATTTCCTCGGCTGAATGAAGACATTGTTTAATTGTTCCTGTTGATGTAAGCCTTATTTTATTACAATCCTCACAAAATTTACAACTAACTGGACTAATGAACCCAATCTTTCCTTTTGCCCCGGGAAGCCTGTACAATTGAGCCGTGCTACTTTTTTCAGTTTCTATCTGAGTTAGCTCAGGATGTTGCACTAGCAACTCCATAAAACTTAATTTACTTTTCTCATACATTTTAATTCCTTCACCTATTGGCATAAGCTCTATAAACCTTATTTCTACTGGTAATTCTCTAGTCAGATTTAAAAAATCTACAAACTCTGTATCATTAATACCTCTCATTAATACTGTATTTATTTTTACAGGGGTTAATTCAAGGGATAAACATTTATATATACCTTCCATTACTTTATCTAAATTACCTATTCTTGTAACACTTCTGAATTTATCACCGTTCAAGGTATCAAGACTTATATTAACCCTTTTTAGGCCGGCCTTTTTTAAATCCACTGCCATATCAGAGAGTAAAATACCATTTGTAGTTATGGCAATGTCATCTATGCCTGGTAGTTTAGAAGTTTCATATATTAATTTGTCTATATCTTTCATAACAAGTGGTTCTCCACCAGTGTATCTTATTTTATTAATACCTAGTGTGGTAGCTGCCTTTACAATTTTTAATGTATCTTCAAAACGTAAAATGTCCTCATGCCTTAAGCTTTTAACGCCCTCTTCTGGCATACAATATATACATCTTAAATTACATCTGTCAGTTACTGATACTCTTAAATAATTGATTTTTCTCCCATGACTATCTCTCATAAAATCCTCTCCTAAATTTCAATTATTTCCCCTATTTCTGAATAATCGTAGCCGCCAAGTTTATCAAGTTGCGCCTTGAATTCATCGCTTTTAATTACTTTAATGAACTCTCTTATCATATCCATATCTAGAAATTCCTTTGGCATAGCAAAATCATATTCCTCATGTCCAAGTGTTATAAAATCAAGTCCCATTAGCTCAGCTGCGGAATAAACCCCAAGACCACAATCTGCATCACCTGCGTCTATTACTGCTGCAACGGCAATATGAGTGAATTCCTCTCTTTCGTAGCCAGATATTTTATTTGGACTAATATCTAATTTTTTTAAGTTATAATCTAAAAAGAGTCTTGTACCTGAGCCTCTTTGCCTATTAACAAATCTCCTACCCTTTATAGCTATATCCATAAGTGATTTAATATCTAGTGGATTCCCTTTAGGAACCATAATTCCCTGAATTCTTTTAACCCCTTTAATTAATACCATAGGTTTATTCCCTAAATACTTTTTAATATAGGAAACATTATAGCTACCATCCTCCATGTCCAATAAATGAATAGGTGCTATATGGGTTTCTGACCCTTTAAGCGCCATTATCCCTCCCATACTTCCCACATGAGCGGAGGAAAGAAAATAATTCGTGTTTTTTATATGAAAAAGGTCCGAAGCTATATCCACTATTGGGTCATGGCTTCCAATACATACAAGAGTATTTTTAATTTCTTCCTGGTTCCTTAAAAGCTTAACACTTACCTTTGTCCCCACTTCATAGCCCTCTATGTTTTGTGGAATTTCCAAGACCCCGTCTGCCCGAACTAAAGACATTGTTGTTCCAGCTCCGCGCCCTATTGGTGTTGCAATATATTTTCCAGATACAAAGCCAATCTTAACTCTAACAAACTCTAAATATTTTAGAGTGGACATAGTTCGCCTTGTAAGCGTGGCCTCCACAGTTTTTTGATCTTCATTATTTATGCCTTGATAATTATGAACTATTTTTTTACAGATATTCTCCATTACGAAATAAGCGGATACAGGAAATCCTGGTATACCGATAACAGGCTTCCCAGCTATACTCCCAAGAATAACAGGTTTTCCTGGTTTTATAGCTACTCCATGTACATAAACCTCGCCTAATTCCTCTATTATTTTACAAGTAAAGTCCTCTCTACCAGCTGAAGAACCTGCACTAATAAGTATAATATCACATTTCTCTACTGCTTTTTTTACAGCATCTTTAATTAGTGAATAGTCATCTATTACTATATCAAATCTTAGAGGTATTCCTCCCCATTCCTTAACCTGCGCCGAAAATACTCTTGAGTTGAATTCAATTATGTCTCCCACTACAAGTTCGGTGCCGGGCTCCACCATCTCAGTTCCTGTTGGAATTATCCCAACCACTGGTCTTTTATACACCTGAACCTCATTAACTCCTCCGGCTATCATAGAGGCTATGTCAACCGGTCTTATTAAATGCTTTGATGGAATAATAAGCTGAGTTTGCACAATATCTTCTCCAATTGTTCTAATGTTCTGCCAAGGAGCGGCACTTTTATAAATGGCTACTTTTCCCTTTTCTACATTTATCAAATCCTCTACCATAATTACACAGTCATATTCTTTAGGTATTGGGTCTCCAGTATCCACTACTAAATAATCAGTTCCTTCCTGAAGTTCAATATGACTCCTATCTGTTGCTCCATAGGTTTTCGTGCTTATAGTTGCAATACCGTCCATAGCTGAACTATTATAAAAAGGAGAGGATATTTTTGCAAAGATTGGTGAGTAGGAAACTCTTCCTGCCGATTCCCAAGTAATCACATTCTCCACTTCACTCTTTATAGGAAATAACTTATTAAAATATAAATTAATTGCCTCATTTAAATCCATATTTGATAGAAACACTTCTTGAGCCATTACTCTCATCCCCTCTGTTGCTATTGTTAATCATCTTGTTTTATAGTTTGTAAACTTCAACTATTTGACCTTCCTTTAACCCTTCTACATTCTTCTCTATAACAATATACCCCCATGCCTTTGAAAATACTGATATTAATCCTGATTTACCAAATACAGGTTTTGCAACAACCACATTTTCTATTGTTTCAATCTCCACAGGTAAATATTCCTCTCGACCTTTAGCACTGTGGTAATTTATGCTCATTACTGCATTTGTTCCATAGATTTTTTCACTTTGCGACGTCAATCTATATAAATAATCTTTAACAAGTATTTTATATATGATAGAACATGCAAGTGGATGTCCTGGCAGTCCAAATATGACTTTTTCACTGTGTTTTCCTATTATGGTTGGTTTGCCAGGCTTTACCGATATACCATGTACTAGAACCTCACCATCTGCGTAAGAAGCTATGACCTTTAAGGTTTGATCCTTCTTCCCTACAGAACTTCCTCCTGAAATTAGTACCATATCACATTCATTAAATGCACTATCAACTGTGCTTTTTAAATCATCATATTCATCTTTAATTATTCCATAACTTACTGGTTCCATTCCATCTTCAAGAAGTAATGACCAAATCAGATGTGTATTTATGTCTCTTACCTGACCTATTGTTGGTTTTACGTCACACGGTACTACTTCATCACCAGTGGAAATAATAGCAACCCTTGGTTTTTTATAAACTATTACCTCGGAAATACCAATACTTGCAAGTACACCTATCTCATAAGGCCTTAGCTTATCTCCTCTTTTTATGACAATATCCTGAGTTTTTATATCTTCTCCAACCTGTATTACATTATCACCCAATGCTACAGGTGAATAAAGAAGTATTGTGTTTTCATCCATCTTATGGCTATATTCAACCATTACAACACTATCTGCGCCCTCTGGAAGCATTCCTCCCGTAGGTACGTACATACATTCTCCCCATAAAATATCAGAGGGTGGAACCTTTCCCATAAAAACCTCACCCTTTAGTTCAAGCATAGAGGGCATTGCTTCACTAGCTCCATACACATCTCTTGAACTCACTGCATAGCCATCTACTGTTGACCTTTTGAATTCGGGTATATTACATTCTGCTTTTATATCTTCAAAACAAATTCTACCAAAACTTTGCAAAATATTAACCACTTCATAGCCAAGTGCGTAAGTAAATGAGCTATCTATTATTTGTTTAGCTTCCTTTACAGATACCACATTAAAAAGTTCCATTGTCATTCCCCCTAGTAGCACACTCACTAGCCTCTCCTGTTAGTATAGCAATTCCATGTGGAATTGCTGGCAATACAAATCCAAGATTTTCAACAGCACCTTTAGGGCTTCCAGGAAGATTAATAATTAAGGTTTTTCCGCGAATTCCTGCGATACTTCTTGAAAGCATTGCCTTTGGTGTAATGGCAAGTGATTTCATTCTCATAGCTTCACCAATACCAGGTACATATTTTTCAATTACATTTTGTGTTGCCTCTGGAGTAACATCTCTTTGTGAAAATCCTGTTCCTCCATTAGTTAAAATTAAATCTACCTTAAGCTCATCACATAAATAAATCAATTGATTTTCTATTTCCTTTTTTTCATCAGAAATCATTTTATAGAAACTTATAATAAAGCCCTTACCTTCTAACTCTTTTATTAGTGCAGGACCTGTCCCATCAATTCTCTCTCCTCTAGAACCTTTATCACTCATTGTTAATATTGCAGTTTTTATCATATTAATCACTCCTTAAAATTTGTCTTAACAATTTATGCTCTGGAAAATTAAGAACCTTTTGTGTTTCTCCTTGTTCAATAATTCTTCCTTTATCTAAAAAAATAACATAATCTGCTACTCTTTTAGCTTGCAACAAGTCATGAGTGACTAAAATAACACTCCTCTTGCCTTCTGCCATGGTCTTTATGATCTTTTCAGCTGTCAGCGTACTTTCAATATCCATACTGGCAGTAGGTTCATCTAGAAAAGTCATTTGAGTTTCCAATATAGCAGTTCTAAGCAGTGAAACCTTTGCTTGTTCCCCACCAGATAACTCTCTAGTATTCTTATTAAGCAAATCATTTATATCGAAGTAAGAAACATAGTGCTTTAATCTCTCTTGAATTTTTTCTTCACTGAATTTTCTGAATTTTAATCCTATTATTATATTTTCAATTACAGAAGAGTTAAATAAGTATGGCCTTTGAAGCATAACGGATATATCTTTTTTTACAGTTTCAAAAGAGCTAGAATTGTCATATAATACTGTTCCCTTTGTAAATGCTTCAAGCCCTGAAACACACTGTAAAAGAGTAGTCTTTCCACTACCGTTCAAACCCATCAATGCAATAACGAAGCCTTCTTTAAAATTTAACTCATCTATATGCAATACTTCTTTCCCATTATATTCTTTACTGCTGTTTATCACTCTAATATTCATTCAATATCACCTATTTTTCATCAATCTTACTTAGCCCATGTAAAATAAAATTAACCATAAATGCAACAAGGAGTAATATAACCCCTATAGTTATGGCCTTATTAAAATTACCCTGGCCTGTTTCGAGTGCTATATATGTAGTCATTACCCTTGTCTCGCCTCTTATATTTCCTCCTACCATCATCACCGCACCAACTTCTGAAATTGCCCTTCCAAAACCAGCTGCAGCCACAGATAAAAGTTGAACTCTGCATTCTTTTATAATTAAAATTAAAGTGTCTCTACTTCCTGCACCCAGAGCGACACAGTTTTTTTTAATCTTTCTTCCACGAGTTCCTATTGCCGAAACAGTGAGCCCAAATACTATTGGAAATACTAGAAGACTCTGTGCAATAATCATTGCAGTGGGAGTGAATAAAATTCCAAGTTCACCTAGAGGGCCCTTCCTTGAAAGCATTAGATAAACCACCAGTCCCATTAGCACTGGTGGAATACTCATAAAAGTCTCTGCGAGTCTTATAATATATTTTTTTAACTTAAAATCTTTTAGTGCAATAGGTATTGCTAGTACCATCCCCGCCATTGATGCTATTATTGTTGATGTAATTGAAATAAACAGGGATAAAAAAACCACTCCTGAAACTTCTCCATAAAAACTCATTTCATCACCTATTTTTTTGCATTTGGTATAAATAAGGACATGCCGTATTTATCCTTTCCAAATTCACCTATTAGTTTTTGTCCTTTAGCAGAAATCATCCATTCAATAAATTCGTTTGCTTCTTTTGTCTTAATTTTGTTTTTGCTATCATCTAATCTTATAAACGCATACTGATTTAAGAATCCATTTCCCTTTTCAGTAACAATATCTAAATCTAACTTGTCCTTCATAGATAAATATGTAGCTCTGTCTGTCAATGTGTAAGCTTTTTTCTCAGATGCCATAGTAAGTACTGCGCCCATTCCTTTTCCTGCTGATATATACCATTTTCCAGTAGGTGCTATTCCTGAAGACTTCCATATAGCGAGTTCTTTTGTATTAGTGCCTGATTTATCCCCTCTAGATATAAAGTTTGCTTTACTGCTACTAAGTAATTTAAATGCAGCTATTGCATCTTCTGGAGCTTTCTCTTTAAGTTTTGCAGGATCATCTTTTGGTCCTACTACTATAAAATCATTATACATTACCTCAAGTCTTTCTGTTCCATATCCATCTTTAACAAATTGAAGCTCCTGCGCCTTTGCATGTACAAGCAATCCATCTGCATCACCACGCTTGGCAACCTCTAACGCTTCTCCTGTTCCTTTAGCTAACACTTTAACTTTAATTCCTGTGTCTTTCTCAAATAATGGCAATAAATAGTCCAGAAGCCCTGAATCTTGAGTACTTGTTGTTGTTGCAAGTACCATAGACCTTTCTTTTTTAGAACAGGCGGTTATAGTAAAAACCATAGCAATACAAAGTGATATTAATAATAATTCTTTGAAACGACCTTTGCTTCTTAAATTTAACATAAAAAAACCCCCCTTATATTTTTATATATAAAAAGGAATGACAATAAAGCATCCCCCTTTTCAAATGGAAGGCTAAATCGTTTTCAATTTAACCCTAACGGTCATAATTCCATAGTTGCCCTTAGGAACTATGACTCGGAGAATAAATGATATACTATTTAATATATTTCTACACACAATATATTAGCAATTTTCATGCCAGAAATACTCTATGAATGTTTCTTTAAATAATCCTTAATTATCAAGGTCTAATACCCAATATACAAAACATTTTTTATCTTGGATCAATAAACTGTTGTATTTCGATACACATTTTCTAATAAACGCTGTTACGTTTCGGAACAGTGTTTTATTATAGGACAGTCTGTTCTCTTCTTATATGCATTTTTGTCTTTGTTTGTTTAACTTTCTCTAGTTAATCCTTATTTTTAATGGAAGAGATTTTCCTTTAAAATATTGTAATTACATTTTATACTTAGACTATTGCAAAAGTCAATAAATACAGATATTTTCCGAAAAATAAAAAGCATAAAAAAATATTATAAAACAGAATCTATTTTAGCTAATATTTTAATATTTTTGTTTGAAACTCTCAAAATTATTGATACAATTAGAATTGTAAGAAATAATTGAAATTTATTAAAAATGTAGTAGGAGGAAGAAACATATGAATATAGATACCTATAAAAACTTACTGACTGAAGTGGGTGCAGGAAATAATGCCGTTATGATTACACAGCTTAATAACAAAAGTGGAGAAAATAAACCGTCTCAGAACAAAACTCTTTTTACTGAGGAAAGTCTGTTCGCTAATAACCCCCTATCTGATTTAGATGAATTACTTTACCAAAATGCGAAATATGCTATACAAACTGGAATTCTTCAATTTGTTAAAACTTCTGAAAATGAAGATTATTTAATTGAGCCATATTTTCCTGAACCTCGCTTAATAATTTTAGGTGGTGGACATATTGCTAAACCCTTAGCTGAATTTGGTTCAAAAGCAGGCTTTTCAGTTACAGTTATAGATGACAGACCCTCATTTGCTAATACTGAACGATTTCCTACTGCAAAGAAAGTAATTTGTGAAAGTTTCGATCACTGTTTCGACTTTATTAGTTTAAATAAATCTGCCTACGTTGTTATTGTAACAAGGGGTCACAGGCATGATATGGATTGTCTCAGACAAGTTTTAAACCATAATACAGCATATGTTGGTATGATTGGTTCAAAACGCCGGGTTAAAAGCGTTATGGAACAAATGATAAGTGAAGGCTATCCTCAAGAGAAGATAAATAAAGTCAACGCTCCTATAGGTCTAGAGATAGGTGCAGTTACCCCTGAAGAGATAGCGTTTTCTATTATATCTCAGGTCATCAGTTATAGACGCCTGGGTGATACAACCAATGTTATTACTAAACCTACAAAAACTAATTGGCCTGAATTTGACCAAGAGGTATTAATGGAATTGTGCAAAGAAGAAGAAGATTCTCCAAAGGCAATTATTACAATTATTTCTACAAAAGGTTCAGTTCCAAGAAATGCAGGAGCTAAAATGCTTGTATGGCCCTATGGAAAGATTTTGGGGAGTATCGGCGGAGGCTGTAGCGAAGGAGATGTAATTAATACTGCACGTAATTTACTTAAGAATGGCGGATATCAACTTCAAAGCATAGATATGACTGGTGCCGTCGCTGAAGATGAAGGTATGGTATGTGGAGGAATCATGGACGTATTAATAGAGTCTTTTTGAAAGTAGCCTCCATTTTAATTTATTAAAATAGCATCTAAGGTTATTTGTTAAAATACCATAGATGCTATTTATTCTTCCTATTATTTTTTATACAATAATTTTCTTTTTACCATTCCATTACTTATTTCAATATCATTAATAATACCACCGAATTCTATAAAGATATTATTATTTTCTATTAATAATCCTAAGTTTTTATCCTGCTTAATTTTATTTGCAATAGCACTAAATTTTATAGGAACTTGTGGATTTACTGGTTTTATACACAAACTAAGCACTATTTTTTCTTCCATACTTATAACCGCTCTGTAATCAAGCACATTTTCAATTCCAAACATAATTTCATCAATCATTCCTGTAGAAAGAAGCTGCCCATCTTTTAACTTTAAATATTCGGAAAACCTTCCTTTTACATAATCCATTCTTTTAAAAGCATTACTACAGGAACAATTCTTAGGCAAAAACCTAGCAATATCTCCAGTCCTGTATCTTATAAGTGGCATTGCTTCTCTCCTAAGCGTTGTAAATACCACTTCTCCATAGCTACCTTCCGAAGCATCTTGACCTGTTAATGGATCAATTATTTCAGTATACAAATCCACCTCTCGCATATGATAGCCATTAAGAGCAGTACATTCCACTCCTCCTCCATATCCCATTTCGGTCATGCCATAATGAGTAAAAACAGGACATCCAAAAGCACTGCTCACAACACTACATAAGGTTCTTGGCACATAGTCTGCACTTAAAAGAATACTTTTTAATTTTAAATTTTTATACCTTTCATCAGTACTTTTAAGTCTTGCTAGATAAAATACCTGAATTGGCAATCCTACAATACAATCAATATTATTTAATTTTATTGTTTCTAAAGCGTCCCAAATATTAAATACAGGTCCATATATAATTCCTTCACAACCGGCTCCACTTAGACCTTCCTTCAAAAGCTGACCTATACTTGCGGGAGTATTTCCCGGCATTAATATAAGTACCCTTTGGCCTGGGATTACAAGATTTAACATTCCATATGTAAAAAATTCTGATGTAGCTTTAAGATCATTATCAGTAAAGAAAATTCTTTTAGGAATTTCCATAGTTCCAGAAGAATTCATTGTTACAATCCTAGAAATTTGGTCAAGTGGTACACACAAAAAATTCTTTGGATTCTTAACTAAATCCTCCGAAATTGTAAAAGGTACTTTCTTAAAGTCCTCAAGCTCTTTAATATCGTCACTATAAATATCTTTAAATGCTTCTCCATAAAACTTACTTCTCTTAGCAATATTTATAGTCTTCCTAATTTCTCCTAATTGATAGAACTTTAAACCTTCCTCAGAAAGATTTTTATCGCCAGTCTCCGTAAAAATTCTATCTTCCATCCATTTTTCATATAGTGTTTTAACCATATTACACACTCCAATTTCAATTAGCTTTACCATGAATATATAAAGTTTTAAGATTAACCCCTTCTACAGAAATATTAGCTCCCTCAAGGATTATAATATTAATGCATCCATTATCCTGCTTAATATTAAACATGTCACTTAAATCTAACTTTAAGAGACTACAAAGTAAAGTTCTTATAAAACCTGCATGACTACAAATAACAACATTGCCCTTAGTGGAATGAATTATATAATTAAAAACTGTTATTGCCCTTTGCTGACACTGTCTAAAGGATTCGCCATTTATAGGGGTAAATTCTGCTATATTTTCTCCTCTATTTTTGAAAATTTCTGGTTGCTTACTTTTGACTTCATCAAAGGTTAATCCATCTAAATCTCCCATATTTACTTCTCTCAAGTCTTCTAAAAAAGTTGTTTTCCTTTCCGGGAAGGCTATATTAACAGTACTTTTACACCTAATAAGATCACTGCTAAAAATACTGTTAATAACAGCATCACTCTCCGAGAAAATATAAGCTAATTGTTTAGCTTCATTTACACCTTTTTCAGAAAGTTTGCAATCTGTATGTCCCAAATATCTTTTTACTTCACCGTATTCTGTTTCTCCATGTCTTAAGATATAAATGTGCCTTTTCAAAACTTCTCACTAAGCATTTCCAATCTCCCACCCAATATTTTTTCAATATTATTCTTTATCATTTTTGCGTCCATATATTTCTTCTTATTCACATGCTCTAAAATAAGTGGCATATCTTTATATCTACTAAAGGCCTCTGCAAATCTTTCGTTTAAAGTGACTAAGGTCCTTCCTTTAATAAGTTTATCGCAAAGATAAACTATTTCTTTTTCACCTGTTTTATATTCAGTCTTTAATTCCATATGTTCATTAATAATTTCACTAAGACACTTATAACCAAAACCCTCAACAATTTTTGCCCCTTGCTCTGCATGATTTTTCGCTCCTTTGGCTACATCATGAAGTAGTGCTCCGGCATAAATATAATTTATATTTAAATTCCAGCCTTTTTCATTAAGCAAAATGGATATTTTTTTTGCAAACTCTGCAACACACCTCATGTGTTCTATTATATCCAGGTTCACATTGCATAACCTTAATATTTCCATACATTCCTGATAATCAGGACAAGGATATACTGAAATATGCTCCAAAAGTACTTGGAAGTCTTCTTTAGTATCCATATCAAGCAAAATACCTCTATCAGTAACTTGCTCATAATACCACAACTTCTTATGCTGATTTAAAATCTCTCTTAATCCACCTTCAGGATTATTATTTAATATTTCTTCAGCTAATGAATATGAAACTAATGTAGGATGACCTTTTTCTTCACCAAATATAGGATACAGAATGCCATCTTTAATTTTCTCATAGCTTTGTATCATTTTCTTTATTGTAGATGCTTGTACAGAGGGAATATCTACAGGCAAAATAAAAAATGCATCTGTTTCTTTTGAAAGTGATGCTACTCCAGCTTTTATTGATGAGTACATCCCTTCACTATATTTATTATTAAACACAATTCTAATATCATTTAATTCAATTTTAATATTGTTTAATTCCTTTTCTATGCATTCATTTAAATGTCCTGTCACTACAGTAATATCATTTATTCCACAGTTTTTAAAAAGTTCTATACATCGTTGAAGTGGGGTTTTTCCTTCTATTTTAATTATTGGCTTAAAACTACCCATCCGGCTCGAATATCCTGCTGCAAGTATTATAGCGGAATAATTTTTCATTTCATCCTCTCCCCTCCTATCTATATAATTTCTTTTGGTTAACAGCCGTAATATTGTAAGCACAAAATGGAATTAAATTACCCTCTTTACTAACCACATGAATACAGCAATCTTTTAACCTTTCTGTATCTACATTCCAAGCGTCTTGGAAGGCCATACCCGATATACTGAAAAAACCACTTTTTATCTTTTGAGCTAATTCTTCAAAGGAATTTTTCCTTAAAATATTTTTATTTATTTTCACACCAGACCAATTTTGTTCAACAAATTTCACAGCTTTAAATGATCCTACTTTACCATTTTCCTCGCCACAGCAATTACTTTTTTTGCTTACAGAAATAAGCTTACCATCAACTGATGCATAATTTGCATGAAAAGAACATCTAGCATTCTCACAACCAGAGGGACCAAAATCTGAAAGCTTAATTCTAGAATCACTCTGCTGCACTATTTTACTCATAACTTCTGGAAGAGTAATTCTATCACTATCTTCAGGTATCTTAGGTATTCTTCCAAAATAGCTTACTGGTTGAAAATGTACTCCTCTTATAGTTGGTGCATTTTTTAGTCCAAACTCTATAATCTCCCAAAGAAGGTTATCATTTTTATTAGGCACCACTGTGCATACAAGGATTACACCAATGCCTAATTTTGCGCTATTTTCAATAACCTTTAATTTATCCTGTAATATACCTTTACCTTGAAATGACGTCGTTCCAGCTTCACTAAAATCATTAAATTGCAGAAAAATAGATTTAAGTCCTGCCTGCTTTAATTTTTCATAATAATTATAATCTGTAAGTCTAATACCATTAGTGTTAAGCTGAATAAATGTAAAACCCTTGTTAGAAGCCATAGATATAATCTCATGAAGATCTTCACGCATGGTAGGTTCGCCCCCAGAAATCTGAAGGTTATAAGGTCCACCCGCTTCAATAATTCTTCTATACCACATTTCTATAGTCTCCATACCTGGATCAGTTTCATTACCACCCGCATTTGCAAAACAAAATTCACAATTTAAATTACACCTTGAAGTTACTTCAATGAGAAC
>Ga0209125_1002583_pt1 | contig 13716 bp, 11 predicted proteins | sample BarGraIncub1131A_FD_184503 | JGI IMG/M metagenome (GOLD analysis project Ga0209125, IMG submission 184503) | Arctic peat soil microbial communities from Barrow, Alaska - Barrow Graham LP Incubations 11-31A (SPAdes) (version 2) | ecosystem: Environmental > Terrestrial > Soil > Wetlands > Peat... | reverse complement strand
CAGCTCTACGAGCCGGGCGCTATCCCCCTCCAGCCAATCCGGTCGGCTTCGCCTAAAGGTTCGCAAGCGAACCAGTGCGGATTGGGTGGAGCCCCTCGCGCATTGGGTGGCGTCTTCAGGAAAACTTTACGTTACCAGCGTCTTCGACACTTCAGTGTTCGCTTCAGGATCTTTAGCGCATCGCACAGTGTCCCTCGTTGACGTCACAGGCAGACGACCCGACGAAACAGAAGTCTTAGCACGTGACCGCCGCCGGATAAACGCGGCACTTGGGAAATGAACTGATGCAGGCGTCGTGCGACGGCGGCACGTTTCACAACAATAGCTCCGCCGTGTCTCGCTCTGATTTTCCGCGTCAGGCGGCCCTTCTCGCGGCTTACGGGGATGCCGTGCGCCGTGCAACTTCCCGCCACAATGAGGACAACCACGAACTTGTGCCTTGTCAGCCAATGCATGGCTATTTCAATCAGCAGTCCATGAAGGCGTGCATCCCATCCGCCGCATCGCTTATCGTCCTCTCCGAAGGCGTTTCCGTACCGAGTTGCCCACGACCGGAGCGCCCTCAACTGACCGCCCTCAGTGACCTAGGTTTGATCACGTTCGCTGCGGGCGCGTCCCTGATTGAACATCGCGATGGGTGATCAATTTCGGGCCAAGAACCGATCGCGATCGGCGGTGACCGTTCTTGCGCAGCATCCCTGGGTGGATGCAGCAGCCCGAGACCATTTAAGTGTCACCGCACTTATCCGGATGCCCCCGCAAAGGGAATGCCCCCTTTTGCCGGCCGATATTGACTGGCAGTGAGCGTTCACCGTTGCCACCAGTCCTGCAATATCGCGCTGCGCCGGCCGCAGTAAACCGAGTCCATCCCCGCATTCTTCCTCTCGATAAAGCTCCCTCTTTAGTTGCTTGGCTGTGCGGCTTCACGGCGTGCAATTTCTCGCCGCAAATGCTTCAGTGAAGGCGTCACGATGGCGATGAAATAGGCTTCGCGCAAGCGCCGTTGGGCGGCCGCGGTGCGTAAGTAGCCGCGTGCTCCCTGGTGGAGCATGGCGGCGTTGGCAGCGCGTAACGACAACTCGCCACCGGCCAAGCGAAGTTTGAGGATGTCGAGCAGAATGGTGGGGCGTTGTGCCGCATACGGGCCGGCATCAAGCAGCCCGGCCAGACGAAAGGTTTCGACCTCGGCCCCGGCTAGGGCGGCGCTCAGTTCGGCGGCCTGGTCGTCCTCGAAACAATTGATGTGCTGATGCGTCTTGCCAACCCGTTCGATCAGCCGGATGCAGTCGCGGATCAGGCCAAGGCCCATGCCGAGCTGCGCCAGGATCATGCCGGGCTGAATGCGTGCCAGGTATTCGGCGGAATGCTCCGGATGGGCTAGGACGCGGGCGTCGTCGATGCGTACGTGGCGGAACTGGCAGGCAAACGTGCGCGTGCCTTCCAACGCCGTGAAGTTGACCCCCGAGACCAGCTTGAAGCCAGGCTGGTTGCAGCGCACGGCAAAGAAAATGAGCCGGCCGTCGCCATCGAGCGGGCAACCCGTGACGAAGACATGATCCTCGCCCAAGTTAGAAACCCAGGGTAGCGTGCCGTTGACCTCGTAGCCGCCGTCGACGCGCCTGGCCGAGAGCAGGAAGCGCTCGATCTCGCAGCATGACTTGAAAGTGTTGGAAAGACCGGTGCCGCCCAGTTGTCGGCCACTCGCTAGGTCAGGCAGTAGTTCAGCCTTGAGCGCGGCATTGTCGGAAAGTTGCAGGTAGCGGGCGCAGGCCGTCTGGCACCAGACCATGAAGGCGGTGGACAGGCAGCTTTCACCGACCTGCGCCATGGTCGCGATGGTGTCGGTGATGCCCTTGCCGCTGCCGCCGTATTCCTGGCTGACAACGCCGGCAAAACCCCCGAATCGACCGAGGGCGCGCAGGAAGTCTTCCGGGTATTCGCCGTCAAGATCGATGGCCGTGACCTTCGGGGCCAGTTGCCGCTCAATCAGTTGCGCCAGGGTGGTCGTTTCGGCTGCAATGGTACTCATGGTATTTTCCTTGAACTTGGGATTACAGACCAGCCCAGCGGCGGTGCGCCCAGCGCACCAGCCAGTCGAGCGTGAAGCCGAGCAGACCGATGAACAGGATGGTCGCCATCAGTTCGCCGTAGGCCATGCGGTCGCGGGTATCGAGAATGAAATAGCCGAGCCCGGCATTGACGCCGAGCATTTCGGCCGGTACCAGCACGACCCAGATCAGGCCGATGGCCAGGCGGATGCCGGTCAGTAGGTGTGCTGCAATGGCCGGTACGGTGACCTGCCACAGGCGTTCGCGCCGGCTGGCGCCGAGGCTGTTGGCCAAGGCCAGCCATTGCGGGTCAATGGCGGCGATGCCGGCGGCGACATTAAGCACGATTGGCCAGATCGCCGTGAAAGCGAGCAGGAAAACCACCGGCGCCTCGCCGACGCCGAGCACCATGACGGCGACCGGCATCCATGACAGCGGCGATATCATGCGCAGGAACTGGAAGAGCATGGAAGTGAGCCGATTCACGCTGGACAGGCTGCCGACCAGCAGGCCGAGCGGCACACCGAGCAGCAGCGCGAGGGCCAGGCCGACGGCGACGCGTTGCAGGCTGGCCGCCGCATGCCGCCAGATATCCGGCCCGCTGGCCAGTTCCCGGGCAGCAGTCCAAGTGTTTTCCGGCGAGAACTTGCCCGCCATGAGCGACTGGCTGCCCAGGAAATACACCGCAACCCACCAGAAGGCGACCGCCAGAGTGAGCCCAAGCAGCGGCAAGCCCACTTGCTGGACGAGCGGGGTGGGGTGGATGGCCTGTGACATGCGGTTCCGATCAGGCGACGATGGTTTCGCTGCGCGTGTATTTCTCGGGTAGGCCGAAGACTTTTAGCCCGCCGAGCGCGGCAATCGACTTTCTGACGAAGCGGTCATCGACCAGGTCGCGGGCGACGAAGGCTGGATCGAGGTTGGCCAGAAACTTGTTGTCGCCCTCGACCTGGGTATTCTTCAGCAGCTTGACCAGTTGCTCGGTGTAGGACGGGAACGGGTAAGGCTGGTAGTCGATGCGCTCGTCTTTCCATTCCGGGTGGCGGATGGCGCCTTCCTTGACGTATTGCTGGTTGCGTTCGGCATTCGGCACGAGAACACGCTCCAGCACCGCCTGCGGGAAGGGCGTGTATTTGCCCGGCGCGTCCTTGGAAAGCAGTTGCGCGCCTTCCTTGCGGTTGTCGCGCAGCCAATGCTGGGCATTGACGATGCCATTGACCACCTTCTGAGACCATTCCGGGCGCTCCTTCAAATCGCGCTCGTGCATGGTGACGACGCAGCACGCATGTTCGCGCCAGACATCGCCGGTAAAGCGCAGGATGCGACCAATGCCGTTGGTTTCGGCGGCCGCATTGAAGGGCTCGGCGACGATGAAGCCGGCTATGGCGCCGTTGGCCAGCGCCGGGCCCATGTCGGCCGGGGCCATGATCGAGAGGGCGACTTCGTTCGGCTTGAGGGCACCGGCCGGCTTGGTGACGACGGTCAGGCCGTTCTCGCGCAGCAGGTGCTGCAAGACGACGTTATGCACGGAATACCAGAAAGGCACGGCCACTTTCTTGCCGCCGAGATCCTTCACTTCCTTGATATTCGGGGTGACGGTCAGGGCCGAGCCGGACATATGGTTCCAGGCGACGACTTTGGCCGGGAAGTTGCTGCCGTAACGGGCCCAGACGGTCATCGGTGAGAGCAGGTGCACGACATTGACTTGGCCTGACATGAAGGCTTCGACGATTTGCGCCCAGGAGCGGAACAGCTTCGGCGCCTCGACCTCCAGACCCTGCGCCTCGAATAGCTTCTTGCTGTGGGCGACGAGCAGCGGCGAAGCATCGGTGATCGGTAGGTAGCCGATGCGTACCGGGTCGTTCGGGTTGGCAGCGCGGGCCAGTTGCGGCAAGGCGATGCTGCCGGTCAGCAGAGCGGAGAGACGCAAGAAGTCGCGGCGGGAAAGCGGGATGTCCTCGCTGAGGCTTTCAAGCAGTTTGTTATTCATAGCAGATCCTCAAAGGTCGGGAAACCAGGCAGCGCCCGGGCTGGAAAGGGCGTTGAGAATTTCTTCGCGCATTGCGTTGAGCGCCGGCGACCGGTGCTGACGCGGCGCCTTGCCGGCGGGGTGCCATTCACCGACGATGCGCGCCGCTGTGCCGTTCTGGCTGCCGGCGAGGAGCAGGACGCGGTCGCCGATGCGCAGCGCTTCGTCAATGTCGTGGGTGACGAGCAGGGCGGCACTCTGTTGCTGGTGCGCCAGATCGAGTAGCAGATCCTGCATCGATTCGCGGGTAATCGCGTCGAGCGCTGAGAAGGGTTCGTCGAGGTAGATGATTTCCGGACTGCGGGCCAGAGCGCGGGCCAGTGCAACACGCTGCGCCATGCCGCCGGAGAGGGCCTGCGGTTTCTTGCTGGCGTGCTCGCTGAGGCCGACCTGGGCCAACGTCCGGGCAATACGTGCGGCCCGTCCGCCCTTGGCTTCGTGCGGTCGGCAGGCAAAATCGAGACCGAAACCGACGTTGTCGGCGACCGTCAGCCACGGGAGGAGCGCCGGCGACTGGAAAACAACGCTGGCCTGGGCGGCGCGTTGCGGCCCGCTCTTGCCGTCAACCGTGACGTCGCCAGCGGTCGGTTCGGCTAGGCCAGCGAGCAGGCGCAGGAGTGTGGATTTGCCGCAGCCGGAGGCGCCGATCAGGCAGACGATCTCGCGTCGGGCGATGTTCAGGTCGACGCCGGCGAAGACCGGTCCGCCGCCATAGGAAAACGCCAGTTGGCGGGCGGCCAGCAGGACGTTTTCAGCACTCATCTCAGACCTTGCGTTGCCAGCGATAGGCGGCCAGTTCCGGGTTCAGTTCGGTATCGGCCAGGACATTGCTGAAGTTGCACAAGGTGGCCAAGGCGACGCCGAGGATGACCTCGATGACCTGCTGTTCGCCATAGCCGGCAGTCTTGAAAGTGGTCAGTTCGGCATCGCTGACCGCGCCCTTGCTGCGGATGATGGCGCGGGTAAAGGCAGCCAGGGCTTCGAGTTTGGTGTCCGGCAAGGTGGTTTGCTGGCGCAGGCCTTCGACCAGTTCGGTCGGCAGCTTGCCCTGCTTGTAGGCGACGGCGGTATGCCCGGCAACGCAGAAGCAGCAACCATGATTGGCGGCGGCGGTGATCTGTACCACTTCGCGCTCGGCCAGCGTGAAGCTGCTACGCGTGTTGATTTCACTGACCGTCAGATAGGTTTCGATGGCGGTCGGCGCATTGGCCAGGACGCCCAGCAGGTTGGGAATGAAGCCGTTCTTGGCCTTGGCTTTGGCGAGGTAAGGCTGGCTGGCTTCCGGCGCGGATTCCAGGGTTTGTACGGTAATGCGGGACATGGCGAACTCCGAGCGAATTGATCAGTGTCGATTGTCCGGTGCTGCCGGGACAGCCTCAATGTGCAATCGTCGCGTTCTATTGTTCGTTCGTCTCGGAGGGAAAACGGACGCTCAGGCGGCGCGCAGTGGCGGTGGCTGACAGGAGCGGCGATAAGCGCCCGGCAATATGCCGGTCGCCTTCTTGAAGGCGCGTGAAAATGCCGCGTCCGTCTGGTAGCCGACTTTCTCTGCGGCGCGGGAGAGGCTCATGCCTTCCTCGATGAGTTGCGTTGCCAGCTTCATGCGGATCTGCAACAGGAAATGGCTCGGTGAGGCGCCGCAAATCTGTGCGAAGCGCTTGTGGAAAGTAGCGCGCGACATCTTCGCCAGACCGGCCATCGCTTCAATAGTCCAGTCGCGGCCAGGTTCTGCGACGATGGCTTCGAGCAAGGGCGAGAATTCCGGTTGGGCGAGCATGGCCCAAAGACTGGTGCTCACCTCGTGGCGCTGGCAAAGGTGGCGAATGACGTAAAAGAACAGCAAATCCACCAAACGGGTGATAAGCGGCGATGGCTCCGCGCCGCCAGCGTGCGCTTCTGCGAGGATTAGATCGAACAGCGGCCGCGCGTCGCTCAGATGTTCGCCATCCTTCGAGATCACCACATAGTCCGGAAACGGCGCAAGGAATACGCGATTGAGGCTGGAGCGGAAACTGAAAAACCCACAGGCCAGAGCCACGCTGCCGGGAACGGCCGGGTCGAGCGCCGCCATGCTGGCTCGTGGTGCCTGCGCGGCCTGCAGCGGGTCGGCCAGAGGGCTCAGGTAGTGAACGACGTCACGCAGAAAAATCACCGCGTCGCCGGCCTTTAGCTGATGCGCCCTGCCTGCTTGCGGCAGATGCAGCCAGCAGTCGCCATGGAGCACGAGATGAAAACCGGAGCGGGCCAGACCGGTAGTCGACGCTTTCCAGGCGCCGCAATACTGTCCCAGGTGGAAGAGTGTCGTTTCCAGTTCCAGGCTGCCGAGTAGCCAGTGAATCAGACGATCTTGATGAAAAGACATACTGACCTCGTTCTTGTGCGCCTTGCTGAAAGCTGGCCCGAATGGAACGATCTTAGGAAGCTCGGGCGACATTGCAAACGAAGTATTCTGAATATGGATATAGGCAGAGGTGCTGTCGGAAATAAGTGGGGCTTGCGATGGCATCTGGCGTTCCTGGGAAGCACGACAGAACGCAGCAGCACCTCCCAAGTAGCTCGGTTTCCTGGCGGCCCGACGGGGCATCGGTCGCTTGGTCTTCTTGGCGAAAGCAGTCCTCTTGCCCTATTGTCCGGCGTGGCGCCGACAATGGTGCCACGTGACGCATCGGAATGACGAGCACGATCGTCAGCTCAATTATTGTCAATGAGCAGGTAACCGCCGATCATGAAAGCGTAGAGATGCGCCAGCATCTTGGATGCCCGGCTGGCGCCGATCTCTCTCAAAGCCAAGCGCTTCAAACCCGGAAACCCAGTTTTGCCAATTGGTCTCGGACGTCCGGGTCCTGCAAGGCCGCAACGAATCGTTTGACTGCCGGGCGTTCCCGGCGGCTCGCTGGGATGACAAAATCGTAACGTTCCTCCTGGAGAGGAAGAAAACCTAGACCGTACTGGCTGGCTACGGTCTCGATCGTCACCCCCCAATCCGCCCGCTTTTGGACGATGGCTGCGGCCACGGCGTTGTGGGACTTGGGCTGAACGGCATAGCCGGGCGGTTGGGCGCCGTCGAGGAGTTGGTCGATCAAGATCCGGGTTCCGCTGCCGGCGTTGCGGTTGACCATGACGCATTGGGCGTCGGCGAGGCCATTGATTACCGCTTCCCGTGCTGTGGCGGCGAGGGCGAACCGGCGGTCGTCAGGTCTGAACGCCACGCCCTGCAGGCGCCCATAGCCAGGTACCAGCACCATATCCGGGCTCAAGAACGGCCGGTTGTACTCACCACTCTTGGGGTCCATCAGATGGATGCCTGCTACATCGCACTCGCCCCGCCGTGCCGCGGCCAGCCCACCCTGGCTGCCCACCTGCATGCACTTCGTGCTCATGCCCTCGGTTTGCAGACGCTGCAGCACGTAGTCCAAGCCCACACAGTGGGAACCGATGGTCACTAAGTCGGCCGGGGCCAAGCGTCGTGACAGGAGGTTCACGGTGACCGTGCTTCCCGCAGCGAGGAGGTCCGTCTGGGCGTCGATGCGGATGAATCCGTCGGCGTTGCTGAAGGTGGTGACGGCTCCGGAATTCTTCCCCATGGGGTAGGCGGCCAAGCCCTTGTCGGTCCGGATCAGCCCGACCATCAAGTATTCGGTGCGGCCACGCTCGGAGCTGACCCGTGTCGGCAGTTCGGCCTCAACCGTCTCATGGTTTTCCGCCGGCTGGCCGGCCAGGATGCGCAGCATCGGTGCCACAAACTGATGAAAGGTAAAAATAGCCGAGGTTGGAAAGCCTGGGAGAATCACCACGGGCTTGCCGCCGGTCACCGCTAGACACAGGGGTTTCCCCGGCTTGATGGCCACGCCGTGAACCACGATTCCCGGATCAGACAAGGCCCGGACCATCTGATAGGACAAGTCCCCCGCCCCTTTTGATGTACCCCCGGAGAGAATGACCGCATCGCAGGCCAAGGCCTCGTCCAGCACCGCCTTTTGCGCCGTGAGGTCGTCCGGCACGGCGCCAAAGCTGACCGCCTCACAGCCGATCTCCTCCAGTGCGGCCGCAACAATGGCACTGTTCGAGTCGTAGACGCCGCCGCGGCAAAGCGGCTGGCCAGGCTGTGTAAGTTCGTTGCCGGTCGAAATGACGGCCACGCGGGGCCGCCGGTAGACCGGAATTTCCGCCAAGCCGACGGCGGCGAGGAGGCCAATTTCGCGGCTGGTGAGCATCTGGCCGATTCTCAGGATGGTCTCGCCACGCGCGATGTCGGCCCCCGCAAAAGTGATGGCTGCGCCGGGCGGCAAGGCCCGGCGCAACCTGATAGCTGTTTTTTCTTCGCCCTTTTGTAGTTCCGTGTCCTCCACCATCACGACCGCATCGGCTCCCCGTGGCACCATCCCGCCCGTTGCGATGATCGTGGCGCTGCCGCGCCCCACGGTGATGAGCGGAACGACTCCCGGGGTCAGGAGTTCATCCGTCAAGGTGAGGACTTGCGGGGCATCCTCGCGGGCGCCGACCGTGTCTGCGGCGTGCACGGCAAAGCCGTCGACATTGGACCGGTCAAAGGCGGGAACATCCACCGGCGCGACGATCTGATCGGCGATGATGCGGTTCAGCGCGCGTGCCAGCAGAACTTGCTCGACCCCCAAGGGGTGGGGCTGCAAGGCCGCGCTAAAGCGCTTGATGGCCTCGTCGGCGCTGACCACTTGAAGAAATTGCTGCTGGTCGGCGGCGGCACGCCGTTCGGCGAGTTTATGTGCATCGGTCATGAACTGATTCCTCGGTTAGTCGTAGAAATGCACCAGGACTTCGCTTCCCCGTGCGCAGCCTTCGCTATCGGCGGGCATGATGACGAAGCCATCAGCGCGCACGACGGTCGCCAGAATTCGGTCATCGGCTACCGCCAGGGGTTCCACCAGGCCATCGCGCACCTGCACCCGGCACAACTCCAGTCGCCCAATACGGGAGGCGAGTTTGCCGCCAAGGGGCAAGGTAGCGCTACGGTAAGGCCAGGGGCCCGGCAGCCGCGCTAGCCGCCGCAGGATTCGCGCACCGAGCAGATCGTAGGCGGAAAAGCAAGCCAGGGGCGTTCCCGGCAGTAACACCACGGCGGCATCGCCAGCCTTGCCAAGGGCTAGGTTTCCCCCCGGGTGGATCGCTACGCCGTGGATGTCCACGACGCCCGCTTGCGCAAGGCTTGCCACCGCATGGTCACTCCCCCCTTCGCCGGTGGCGCCGACCACCAAAATCACGTCTGCGCCCGGACGCACCAGCGCCGCCGCCAGGGCTGTGCCATCAAGCGCGACGCGGACATCCTCCAGGCAGCCACCGTCGCGTGCTACTAGGTTCGTCAGCATGGGGCCATCGGCATCCGTCGCATACCGGCCGGCCATCAGTAGCCGCACTATGGGTTTGCGCCAGACGGGCGCCTTGTCCCAACCCGCCTGGGCCAGAAGAGCCAGGTCTTGAGGGCGCAACGCGCGTCCCTCCGGCAACAGCAGGTCCCCTGCGCGAAACTCCTCGCCGAGTTCGGCCACCCCGTCTCCGGCGGCGAGCGTGCGGGTCACCTCCAGCGTCGTGCCGGCAACTTCCGCAAACTCCAGCGCTAAGACGGCGTCCGCCGCCTGCGGCATCGGGTCACCCCAGCGCACCTGCGTCGCCTCTGCCGGAGCGAGCCGTGCCGCTGTCGGCTGCAGGGTGAGCGGCAGTGGGCTGTAATCGCTCGCGCCAATCGTGTCGCACGAGCGCAAGGCGAAACCGTCTGCGGCGGCCATCCGTTGCGGCGGAATGTTGCGTTCCGCGTGAAGGTCCCGACCGACCATGCGCCCGGCCGCGGCGTGTAGGGGAACGAGCTCGATATCCAGGGGCCTGGGCAGGGTATCTGCCCAGACGAATGCCTCCTCTGGGAGGCGGCGGTTGAAGACGCGCGACATATTAGCGAACCAAGGAGGAGGGCGGTGACAAGTTGCCCGGAATGATTGTCAAGGCCATGATCCTAGGCAAGCATCACTGCGTTTGCAATAGCCGGCGGGCGCCGGGATCGCCGTCTGGATGCGCCGGCCAAAAAAAACAGGCGGCCTGAAGCCGCCTGCCTTCTACCCGAGGCCATTTTAGGCGGGTATGCCCAGAACGACGTGGCTGGCCTTGAACAGGGCGGTGGCAGCGGCGCCGGCTTTCAGGCCCAGGTCAAGTACTGCTTCGTCAGTGATGACGGCGTGGACCACCGTGCCGCCGGCTAGTTCGATACCGACCTCGGTATTGACTGCGCCCTTGGTCAGCGTCGTGACCTTGCCGGCCAACTGGTTGCGGGCGGAGAAACGAACATTGGCGTCGCCCGCCAGCACCATGACCCAAGGCGCTTTGACGTAGGCGACGGCTTCCTTGCCGACGGCCAGGCCCAGGGACTTGACGCTGCCTTCGGTGACGATGGCGACGATCTTGTCGCCGCCGGCCGTGGTGACTTCGACTTCCGCATTCACGGCGCCATCAATGAGACCCGTGATCTTGCCCTTGAAAACATTGCGTGCGCTGACCTTCATTTGATTGTTCCTTAAAGGACGTTGATGGGGTTGGCCCGATTTTCGCTATATAGCGATCTAATTAGCGAAGTTCGATCGGAGCCCGCTGACAGTAGAACAACTCGTCATGCAAAGACAACCATAGCGCTGATTGGTTTCCGGCGCCTGCGGGACGAATCGCAGTATCTTATCAGTTGCGTTGTATATGAAACAATATTGCGTACATTGTGGCAGCAATCCTACATCGCCTACCTGGCCAGTCTCTGGCCGAGAGCGATGCGCGCCAAGAACTTCCTTGCGCCGGGAGAGCGATGTCACGAGTCAGGACGTCGATGTCCGCTTCCGTGTCGAGCGTGGTGATTTCGGTCTCGACATCGATCTGTGGCTGTCCGGCCACGGCATCACGGCGCTGTTCGGTCATTCGGTCTCGGGCAAGACGACCTGTTTGCGTGCCACGGCCGGTCTGGATCGTGCGTCCGGGGGGCGTCTTGCCATCAATGACGACGTCTGGCAGGACGTGATGCGCGGCATCTTCGTGCCGACGCATTGGCGCGCGCTCGGTTACGTTTTCCTGGAGTCCGGCTTCTTTTGCATCTGTCAGTACGGCGCAACATGGCGTTTGGGCAAAGACAGGGACGAGGGTGCGGCCCGGAAAATGCGGCGGCGGCTGACCGCTACTTCGATCTTGCCAGCCTTTCTGATCTCCTCGGCATTGCCACGCTACTCGACCGCGTGCCCGCCAGTCTGGTCGGCGGCGAGCGGCAGGGTGTCGCCGTTGCCCGCGCGCTGCTCGTCGCGCCTACTGCTCATGGACGAGCTCCTAGCGGCGCTCGACCTCGAGCACAAGCAGGAATTCCTGCCCTATCTGGAACGTCTGCACGACGAGCTGTCGATTCTGGCCATTTACGTCAGCCATTCCCCTGATGAGGTAGCGCGCCTGGCCGACTACCTCGTGCTAGTCGAGGGCGGTCGCGTGGTCGCAAGCCGGCCGCTCGGCGAAACTCTGGTCCGTACCGATCTGCCGCCGGCCTTTACCGACGATGCCGGCGCGGTGCTCGAGCCTACCGTTTCCGGGCAAGAAGCCGTCCCCCTCCCGCAACTCGATTCTGCCGGCGCCTGCATCCATGTTCGACAACGTTCAGAGGCGATCGGTAGCCGCCTGCGCGGTCGCATTCATGCGAGCGACGTCGGTCTGGCGCTGGTGCGGCTACGCGTACCAAGCATTCTCAACATTGTGCTGGCCAGTATCAGTGCCGTCGCGGCCTCCGCGGCCACAAGCGCGCGCGGCGCGAGTTAGGGATCGCGCCGGGCCAGCCGGTCTGGGCGCAAATCAAAGCCGTTGTCCGGCTTGCGAGAAAGGAAAGCTTATGAACCTCCAGTGCCACACCGCTTCGGCGCACCGCCGGAAAGACGACAAGGACCCGGACTGGCGGCAACTGCTGCCCGCCGACTGGCGCGCCGCCGCCATCGCTCCGCTCCATTTCGCCATCCATCGCGAATACGAGATCCCCGCTTCGCGCACCCTCGGCTACGACGAAGAGGGCATGGCGTGCTACTACCACCACGCCTTTCTCCTTGGCGCACCGTGTTCGGACGACGACGAGGAATTCTACGAAGCCATTGTCTACGGCGAGGAGGTGCATGCCTGGCGCTTGCGCGACGAACGCTGGCTGATCTGGCGCATCGTGCGCGCCGAAGGCGACTGTCGTGGCAGCCGGGGTTTCTACAGTTTTTCGGAAAACATGCCGCGATGAGTTTCCTTTGCCTTCTCCGCGGGATCGCGCCGGACGCTGCGTGCGGTAAGGGAAGCGTGGATCGAACCGGGCCAGCCTTTTTCTCTCCAAACGCTATGTATGCATGTATATAAACACCCGCTAAAAACGCCACTGTTACAGATTGACACACTACCTATTCCTTTGCGGCTCTGTGGCTGCAGTTGCTTTGCGAGAGTGCTTATTCTGTCGCTACCGTTATATAGAATTAGACATGCCGAGTTTGCTTTGCGCCTAAAACGGCGTCCGCTGACCGCCTGACAGTGGTCCGCCCCCGCTACAGGAAAGGTTTGCGTTCCACCGCTTTCCGGCTGGCCGGAAAGCCTGTTTTCGTCACGATCCCCGTCAAAAGGGGGCGCGGATCGTGAAGCCCGGCGAAGGGGGGATCTCCCGCCGGACCGTGGCATTCCCTTCGCCCGCTGCGCGCCCGTCGCGCCGCCTTGTCGTCATTGGTTACCAACTTCCCGGAAAGGAAGTCAGCATGCGCTCTGGTTCACGTCGTTCTGCCGCCTCGATCGCCACCTTCCAGAAAAAGCAGCTCTGCCTGGTCATCGCCGCGCTGCTCGCCCCGCCGCTGTCGCTCGCCGCGCCGGTCATCGGCAGCGGCGGCGTCACCAGCGGGCAGGCGACCATCGTGCAGGCCGGCGCGGTGACCAACATCAACCAGAGCACCAACAAGGCCAGCATCAACTGGCAGAGCTTCAGCACCAAACCGACGGAGACGATCAACTTCAACCAGCCGGGCACCTCGTCGATCACGCTCAACCGGGTCATCGGCAATGAAAAGAGCGTGCTCGAAGGCGCGCTCAACGCCACCGGCCAGGTCTTCCTGGTCAACTCCAGCGGCGTCCTGTTCGCCAAGGGCTCGACGGTCAATACTGGCGGCTTCGTCGCCAGCACCCTCAACCTGACAGACGCGGACTTCAACGCCGGCAACTATGTCTTTAAGGCCAGCGGCGGTAGCGGCTCGGTGATCAACCTGGGGACGATCACCGCGAAGGATGGCGGCTACGTCGCGCTGCTCGGCAACACCGTGTCGAACCAGGGCGTCATCAGCGCCACCCGGGGCACGGTGGCGATGAACGCCGGCGACAAGATCACGCTCAACTTCAACGGCGACTCGCTGCTTAGCGTCACCCTCGACGAAGGCACGCTCAACGCGCTCGTCACCACCAGAGCGACTTTCGGCAAGACCGGCACCTGGCTGCTCGACCCGGACAGCTATACGATCGGCGTTGGCGGCGACATGACCGGGGCCGCCTTGACCACCCAATGCGCGAGGGGCTCCACCCAATCCGCACTGGTTCGCTTGCGAACCTTTAGGCGAAGCCGACCGGATTGGCTGGAGGGGGATAGCGCCCGGC
>Ga0209125_1002582_pt1 | contig 13721 bp, 13 predicted proteins | sample BarGraIncub1131A_FD_184503 | JGI IMG/M metagenome (GOLD analysis project Ga0209125, IMG submission 184503) | Arctic peat soil microbial communities from Barrow, Alaska - Barrow Graham LP Incubations 11-31A (SPAdes) (version 2) | ecosystem: Environmental > Terrestrial > Soil > Wetlands > Peat... | reverse complement strand
CACGATTAATTCATACAAATATGCTTTTCAGCTTCTGTTCGTTTACATGTTTGAACGAAAAAAAATACCCGCTGATAAAGTTACTTTTTTAGATTTGGACTACGAGACCTTGATTGATTTCTTTTCTTGGCTAGAAACTGAGCGTGCTTGCTGTGCTGCTACTAGAAACCAGAGACTATCTGCCCTTTCTTCTTTTGCCTATTATGCTCAAAATCGAAGTTTTGATGCTGCTGCCGTATTCCGTAGTGATGTGAAGAAGTTACCATCCAAGCGATGCCAACATAAACTGCGTTCTGTCTTTACTTTGGAAGAGATAGTGATATTACTGGATCTTCCCAAATGTAGTAATGAAACAGAAATCAGAGATCAAACACTGTTAAGTGTTATATATGCCAGCGGAGCCCGCGCACAGGAAATATGTGATATTAAAGCAGGGGACATTAGGTTTAATAAAGATGCCGTGTCACTTACTTTACACGGTAAAGGAGGCAAAATTCGAAGAGTAGGGATACCAAATGGTTGTGTTGCACTGTTAAAGCAGTACCTCCTGCGCAGAGGAATCGCAAACCAGGCTGAATCGCACCTCTTTTCTAGTCAAACGCATGAACATATGACGATTTCCTGCGTTGAAGGGATATTCAAAAAGTATGTAAATTTAGCTAGAGTTAAGCACCCTGGTTTGTTTAAAGAGAAAAGCTATCCTCCACATTCTATGAGACATTCAACCGCAACTCATATGCTGGAAGCAGGAGTCTCCATCGTTGTAATAAAGAATTTTCTTGGTCATTCATCTCTTCAGTCCACCCAAATCTATGCGGAGATTACGCAGAATACTTTGGATAAGCACATAAAAGCTTGGAATGAAAAATGGATGTTTAAACCGGAAACTGCAGTCAACATAAAAGATTCCAATCCTGCAATCCCTGATTTTTTAAAAAGATAGCCGTTTTGCTTACAAATCCGAAGTAATAATTATTCGAGAAAAATTAAAAAGAATGCTGTAACTAAGCAGTTAACAGCATTCTTTCTTGAATAAATTTTTTTCTCGGATAATGTGCCCAACATCCGCAAAGTGTTACACCGTTTTCTTCTAGCTGGTGATATCCGCCCCAACCGTCGGTATGCAGATAGCCTTTAAAGCCATTCAAATATGTTTTTGCAAAGTTACCTGCACGTCCCTCCTGATAGTCATATAGCACAATAGGTGCATCACAACCGGATGTACGATACAACCACATATAGGAGTTTGTTTGTGCCGGTCTATCCGGTTCACAAAGCACCTCAAGCGTAGTCTCATCTGCATGCAAAACTTCTTTGCGGAGCAGTTCTGCTTTCATTGCATCTGCTAAAGGCTGCAACAGGCTTGCACCTTTTATCATCCAGTTAGCAAGTGTTTGGCGCGACAGTTTCACGCCCATACGCTTAAGCTCTTGTTCCTGTCGGTACAGTGGCATGGCATTTACAAACTTCTGATTCATTACATATGCCATGATGCTAGGAGATACTAGGCTTTTGGCAACAAGTGCTTTCGGTGCAGGGGCTGTGACAATAGGTGTTTCCACATCATTTTTCTCACAGCTGCGGCAAGCATATACATAGCTGACATGCTCCACTACGCTCACCTTAGCCGGAATGATTTTCAGTTCTTTCCGTACTTCTTTGCTCATGACATGCATTGCACTGCCGCATTTCAGGCAGGTCTGTTCAGCTTCCGTTAATGTGTATTCAACGGTTTCCACTGGCAATTGTGCAAGCAGTGTTTCACGGCTGCCCTTTTTCTTTTTGCGTTTGTAAGTAATCGTTTCGAGCGTAGGCTCAGGATTGAATGCTGTACGCTCTGATTCGGCTTCGTTAAACAAATTCATCTGTTCTATGCCGTCGTACTTGCTATTTTCAGAAGATGCGCCAAACAGCTTTTTGCGATTTAACTTGAGCTGCTGGATGTACCAATTGTTAAGTGCTTCAAGCTTTTTGATTTGTTCATCACGTTGTTTAAGAAGGACTTTTAGAACAGAATTTTCCGATTGTATTTGTGCTTGTGTCTGCATAAAAAAGTCCTCTTTTCCTGCGTTTTCATTGTTTCTATTATACCACAAAACGACCTAAAAGGCCAGAAAAACCGCCATTTTTAGCGGTTTTTCAGCACCTCGGTGCGACGTAGTTTTTGTTCGATACCGGGACTTTTTATGAGACCCCAAAGCTCTTCTGTGCTGAGTGTCATGGTTGAGGTTTCACCCGGTACTGGCCATTTAAAATGCCCACGTTCCAAGCGTTTAAAGTGCAACCAAAATCCGTTATCCTCCCAGGTGAGAATTTTGAGACGATTGCGCTGGTGGTTGCAGAACACAAAAAGTGCCTTGTCAAACGGGTCAACCTCAAAGCTGTTTTCCACAATAGCAACAAGACCGTTGATGGATTTTCGCATGTCTGTATTTCCACAAGCCAAAAATACTGGTGTATTGTCCTTGACGTTCAGCATAGTGGCACCAGCACTGATAACACAGCCGACAGAAGTTCCATATCCGTACTTTCTCCCACCCCTCAATACTGAACTTTCCAGCCTGCAAAAGCAGCGTGGTGTCCTTTGTCTGAGGCTTTACCGTAACCGGAGCCCAACTTTGAGTCATTTGAGTATCTGCCTGATTTTTATAACGGCTCAGCCATTTGTGAAGTGTGCCTACAGCAATTTTATGCTCTTCACACCATTCGTTTTTAGGCACTCCGCTGCATTTATACTCATTTAGTAGCTCGGATCTTTCTAGCACGGTGTATTTTTTGTACTTTTGTATTGATGCTATTTCCATGACAACGCCTCCCTTAAAAGGCATTATCCCATTTCTCGACACACTTTACTATGTGGGTGTTATTTGACGCTTACTATATGCTCAATCTTTCGAGATGAATGTATCCCATAAAATAGCTATATGAATACAGTTTAAACATATCTACCGGACGATATGAATTTCTAGCTGTTTCCTTGGATTCCGATTATACAAATCCGATGGATAGAATATCCAAACCTGTCAACGATGGCATCTATGGCTCACACCGTGACTAACTTTCCTACTGGTTGAATTTTTGGGGTTCAGGTCAACTTCACAAACGGAGCAATCATATAATCCAGACGAATAGGAATTAGGCTTTTTCGCCTCTATTCTCAATGCTTTTGTACTGCTCCATAATATTCAGCTCTCTAGTTACTCTCACCCATATTATACCCTATTTTGGCTGAATATTTTAGGGTTAGATTGCGTTTTCGAACAGCCTCGTGCAGCACGAGCCGAACAGAGCGTCCTGTAGCAACGCTTATGCCGAGACATTTTCAGCACAATAGTACTTGAAATGATCTATCAGGAACACTATAAGACTAGCTCACAGGCTCAGACAGCTGTCTTTAAATATTTCGAGAAACACACAGCCACCTGTCCGTAAAATCAATAAAAACTCACAATAAGGATTTTGAAAATGGCACTTTATTCTACAAGCGTTTTTATCATATCTTCTTCAGAAATCGCTTCAATATCATCATTGGTAAATGCTTTTTCACAACAGACTGAAAGTAAATAATCTTGAATAAGAAACGTTCTAATTGTTACACCACAAATGTCATTTTTCACATCAAATGACTTCAAGGGAATTGACAATCCTCTGCCATCCCATTTAATATATGCTTCTTTACGAGTCCATATCTCATAAAAAAGTTTATCATATCTTTTGGTATCTGACAACGTGTAGTTAATTTCGTTATCAGTAAAAAATCTTTTAGCAATTTTCAAATCAGATTGCTTGATTTTCTCAATATCAACGCCAATGGGCTTATTAGAAACACCAACTACAATAGCATTTATTGTATGCGATATATTGTAATGAAAATTAGGATAACCCACCAAATAGGGCTTGCCATATTCATTATTTGCAAAATGCAAGTCATTAGTTGTGACGTTAAGGATTTGACATGCAATATATTGTACAAGAATATCTGAAAATAGACTCAGCTTTTTATTAACGGCGAATTTAAACTTGCTTATTTTATGTTGTTTTTTTAACGAGATTAACGATAAAAGATAGGCATATATATTTTCGTCTATGTTCTCGTCAATTTCAACATAATATAATTTATCCACCATGTCAAGATATCCCACATTTATAATTATCCTTTTTTATTTATTTGTAGTTTGTTCCACATTATGTCAATAATGAACATTGATTTAAGTATTGCAATAACTCACATCGCCCATCACAATTTTTCTATCACACAAGTCAACTGAACTTTGCCGATGTGATACCACAATAATGGTCTTGTCTTTACCTATATCTTTTATGGCATCATGTATTATACTTTCGCTGTACTGGTCAAGTGCACTAGTAGCTTCATCAAATATAAATACGTCAACATCCCTCAAAAACAATCTTGCCAGCACAATACGCTGACGCTGACCTCCTGAAAGCTTAATACCTTTTTCACCAATTATTGTATCATATTTATCTGGCAAACTATTAATAAAATCATATATATATGCTTTTTTACAAACATTTTTTAACTCGCAGTCAGTTGCATCTAGTTTGCCATATAGCAAATTCTCACGAATAGATGTATTAAACAACATATTATCCTGCATGACAAAACCAATGTGTCGATGCATGACGGACAAATCTATTTCTTTTAAATCTATGTCAGCAAATGTAATAATTCCACTTGTAGCCTCAATCATGCCCGTCATAAGTTTTAAAACGGTTGTCTTACCGCAACCGCTTGAACCAGTTATTGCAACACGTTCACCATCATTAATAATAAAACTCATATTATTTATAACTTCTTTTTCACTACAAGGGTACGTAAAACAGACATTTTTAAATAAAATAGAGTTTTCACCCGCAATAGGTTTAATTTTTTGTTTGATTTTTGGAGATGACTTTCTTAATTCCGTCATAATTCTATCATAAAATGGCATAGCTCCTTGCAACTCCGCATCAGAACTGGATACATTTACAATAGCTCCAGACAACATACCATAATACTGCACAAACACAAGTAAAGAGCCAATAGTAAGATTTCCATTTATAATTAATAAGCCCCCAATAAAATACAGTGAGAATTGCATTAGAAATTGGTCTTTGATTTTCGGAATAACAAGTACCCTTGTCGTCCAATAGTTTATCCATTTTGCAAAATTGACAGCACTTATATGTAGATATCTAATATACTGATGCCTCTCATGTTTTTGTAAATTTAGAGCCTTTATTTCCCTCCAACCCTGCACTGATGTGTAAAGCCATGATGAAAATTTTTGGTCGTTTTCCCGATTTGAATTATTGAGTTTTGCTTCACGTTTACTAATGATGTTATCAAACCAAAAGGTAAGAGGAATTGCAATAATTGAGAATATCGCCAACTGCCATTGGATTATAAAAAGAAAAGCCAGTGATCCAATCATTGTAAAATATGAAATTACATAATCAATGCTTTGCCTACCAGAAAAAACGGAAATTTGACCTATGTCATCATCTAGTCGCATTTTCATGTCGCCAATACTCATATGCTCATATGTTGAAAAATTTTGCTTAAAAAGACCACGCCAAAGTTTGAACTTAACTCTAAAAGTTACATGATTTGTCATGTGATTGTTTGCAAAGTTTTTGATATATCCGATTAGGGTGTTGATAGTGAAAATTGATAAATAGCCAACTATGACTATGGTTATTTTCGAGAATTTACCACCTAAAAGCACATCATTAATAAAAATTTTATAAAAAAAAGGATTAATAAAGCATAATATCATTCCAGCAATAGATAAAATAAAATTAAGCAGAAAAAATCGTTTTATGCCGCCACAATAAGGTATTATTTCTTTAATAAAAAACAGCCTATATTTAATTTTTCTAAGCATAGATTTCGTTCTCCTTCACGGCAAAAAGAGTGCGAAAAGATTTTGAGTTTTCCAATAATTCTTGTGGCGTACCTGTTTCAATTACTTGACCATTTTCCATATGAACTGCGTAATCGCACAGCATTACAGAGCTTTGACGATGAGTTATTACAATAGAAGTGCGCCCTAACAAAACCTTTTTCCATGCTTCGTGAATCTGCTCCTCAGTCTCGCTATCTAAAGAAGAAGTTGCCTCGTCAAATATGATTATTTTGGGGTCTTTGATGTATATTCTTGCAATTGAAACACGCTGTCTTTGACCTCCGGATAATCCCACTCCATTTTTACCTAAAATAGTCTCAAGACCATCCGGTAAGGCAGCTAAAAATTCAGTCAAACCTGCACGTTTACAAGCCGAATCAATCATTTCTTCTGTTGCCTTTGGATTGCCGAGAAGAAGATTATCTTTGATAGAACCATCAAAAATCAGAACATCCTGCTGGATGATACCTATGTTTTGACGAATGGATTTTAGCGAACAGTCGGTAAGCCTTTGTCCATCAATTTCAATATAACCGATTTGTGGTTGGTAAAAACCTATAAGCATATAGGCAAAAGTTGTCTTTCCACAACCACTTTTACCGACAAGTGCTGTATGTTTTCCTGCGTGAGCAGTAAAAGAAAAATCCTTTAACACAGGGGTTTCGTTTTTATAAGAAAAACTTATATTTTCAATGTGAATTTCACCATTTGTGACTTGTAATTCTTTCTTTCCAGTCCAAATTTTTTCATTTTTTATATGTAAAAAATCAAATATCCGCTGAAAAAATGACAATCTGTTTTTCATATCAAGATACTCACTGCTTAATCTCGACACTGTAGAGGTCATACCCATATAATAAGACATAATTATTGTAAAAAGCCCTATACTCAAGATGCCTTTAGAAGTAAAATAGGATATTACGACAAATATTGAAAGTTGCAAGATTAGTGTTGTTCCAGTTATTATATTACTTGATGTTATATTGGATAATCCTGCTTTTATATTTATATCATATAATTTTTTGTTGTTATGCACAAATGTTTTACTGGTCTTTTTTTCCGCACCAAGTAAACGAATATCCCGCAAAGCTGATAACATTTCAAGTAGCCAACTGATATATATCCCATAGTATTTGCGTTGTTTATCACCATAACGTCGTATTTTTGTACCGAATAATTTTGATATAATGACTGACACAGGCACTATTACCAACATTAAAAGTCCTATTTGCCAACTGATAACAAACACATACACAGTATATAATACCAAAATTAAAATTCCGTTTATGTTGTGAATAATATCTCGAATCACAAAATGCATACATTCGCTTGGGTAATACTGAAGATTATTTATTATATCGCCGGTACTGGCATCCGACATATATTGAGAATCTGCCGACATTAACTGTTTAAAAACATCGTTCTTAATGTCGTAGGTATACATATTCATGAGGTAACTATGCTGTGCGTAGATAAGAAAATACAATATACATGAGAACACTGACATTACAACAAAAACCAAACTAATATGTAGAAAAGTATTTACATCTTTATAATATACTATTTCATCAATCATAACACCGAGCATGATTGGCATAATCAAGGTAAGCACTGTATCAAAAAACCACCCAAAATAGAACATAATAAAATTACGTTTATGCTTTTTGATATACTTACCCAAAAACTTGATTGCACTAAAATAGCCAAGCGTATTATTTTGTTTGTTCATGAGTTCTTTCCACCTTGCAAAAAGACTTTTTTCAGAAGAGATACAGACTTATAAGGAACTTCGACATTAACTTTTTGCCCTGTAAAAATAGATAAGTCCATAGCTCTATTTGCGGTGAGGATATAGATGTCAAATGATTTTTCTTTAATGCTCACTTTTATCATTTTGGCATTTTTATTTATATAAATAAATCCACTATTTTTAAAAAGTGTAATGTTTGTATCTGTTTTCAATTCATAAATAGAACCGCTTTTCGTAATATTACCCCTATAGGTTTGGGTTACATCAACTTTTGTTTTAAGTGCTAAGTATAGAAACAAACTTATGCCAACAAAAATAAAAAGTATGAAGAATGCAGGTGTTTTTGTTGTAATTCTGTTGTATCTATTCGAAAACTTCTTATTGTTCATAACTAAGCCCTCACTTTCTATGTTCTAACACCATGTCATGTATATCATATCTTTTTGGAGGTATTATTACTGTAGACTTACTAATAAAATAGCCCAAACTAACTGCTCCAAGTAGCGTATAGCAAGAATTCATGTCAAAATAGTCACTAATAATACTTACATTTGAGATAATATCTCCAATCCAACAAGTACCTATATTTATCCAAGATGCCGCAAGTAACATATTTTGTATTGTTGCACCAATCGACATGGCATCTTTGATTTCATCATATGCCAATGTTTCATCTACAAAAAACAATATAATAGTTGGAGCAACTGTAATCTACTCGCTGCAAATAGAACAATTTGAAATCATATTAATATCATCTTTATTTGAAGTTATCAAAAAGCTCCATGGCTGATTGTTTTTACCTGAAGGTGCAAATGACACAGCCTTTATAGTTTCAAATATATCATCATCTAAAATAGGCTTGTTTTCATATTTTCTAACGCTTCTTCGACAAAATATATCCTCCATTATATCCATGTTAATCACTCCTCATTTATCATTTACATGAAATTATTATATCATTTAATTGTCTTATAGTTCCGGCTTGAGTTATGACTAATTTATCATCTGGAAACTCAATTTCAAATTTGTCTTCAATTTCTACCACTAATCTTACAAAACTGATTGAGTCAAAACCAACTGATTGTAAAAAAGTGTCTACTGTAATGTTGCCCATAGATTCTGTAAGGGAAACAACTTCAGATAGTATTTGCCTAATCTTATTTTCATGTACCAATAACATTATCGCAACTCCTTTAGTAATTCTACAAACCTATTATATTTACCATTCATATTGTTATTGATGCTAATATCCAAATCAAGCAATATATCATTAGTATCTACATTTTCTTCAAATTCGATTTCAATTTCATAGTCTATTTTTCCAAGGTACAAATTTTTATCTAATGAAATAAGTATTTTTTTATTTTTAAAATCAATACGTTCAGTTGTTAAATTTCCGATATATTCATAATCACAGTTATCTATACCTAGAAAACTGTCAAATTCCTTAGAATTTATAAAAAAGGGCAACTGATTTATTTCTTGAGAATGTTCATCACATATTCGCACATTATCAACTATTTTCTTATTATATTTATACTCAATCATTAAATTTTCATCTTTTTGACGAATACGTAAAGTATTTCCCATATGGCAAAGTGAAAAATTATAAGTATCATAATAGTAATTGATTTGAATAAATGTGGCATAATTAATATAACTTTCAAATAGCTGTTTCTTAACAATTTCATACTTCTCTTTACTTAATAGAGACTTTATTTCACGTTCTATCATCATTTCACCTATTATGTCTTATTACTTTTCCAGAAGCATTCTTTTGAAGATTATCAACAATATTAATTTCATCAGGAAATTGATAAGAAGGTAATACACCTGCACAAATATTCATTAATTCTCGCTTTGCCAATGTTTTACTTTCAGCAGAAAGGACAACATCAAGTGCAATGCCTTGACCATTATGTGTTTTAATCCTGTATGCGACAACATCATAAATACTCTTGTTCGTTTTTAATTTAGTTTCAATTTCCTTTGGGTATATATTCATACCGGCCTTAATAATCATATCATCAGCTCGTGAAATTATATATAACAATCCTTTTTCATTTATGTAGCCAAGATCTCCAGTTTTAAGCCACCCATTTTTTACTGTGCTCTCTGTTAATCCAGTGTTACGATAGTATCCTTTCATAACACTCGGAGAATCAACAATGATATTTCCAATTTCATTTTGAGGAAGTTCCTGAAAATTATCATTTACAATTTTAATGATTATTCCATTCAGAGGAGCACCCACTGATTCAGAATATTCATCAAACAATTCTGGAAATAAATAGCTAACTCGCGGAGCTGCTTCTGTTAAGCCATAAACATTATAAATATTTGTATTAACAAATATACCACGAATATTTTTTGCTACTAATTCAGATAAACATTCTCCGCTGATTGCAATTGTTCGCATATTTGATGTTTCTTTATTACGCTTGTAAAATGTAGCTATATGATTAATTAGAGTAGGGGTACCACAAAGTACAGTAATACAATTTTCATTTATGGATTTTATAATTGCAAGCGGATTATAAATATCGTCAAAGAAACAAATGTTGACTCCATAAAATAATGATATCAAAAATTCTCCTGTTAAAACAGCACAATGATATAATGGTCTTGCAATTAGGATGGTATCATTACAAGTGATTTTAAAATACTTTGAAATATTGACAACATTTTCGATCAGACTCTTCTCAGTTATCATGACACCCTTTGGATTACCAGTAGTACCAGATGTGCACATAATGATGGCAATATCTTCAAGTATAAATTCGCATGGATTTTTATGATACTCACCATAAAATTCATTATTATCAATATTAAACCCGAAAATGTCATATTCGCTTTTTAACGTTATATCATCAGTAATTAATAAATCAGGACATGTGAGAAGAATGATATTATTACAATGACTTTCTCCGTAATGTTTTGACATAGGAATAGGAATTAAATCGGAATACCAGCAAGCTAAAATGGCAACAGCTGATTTAAAATTACTATTACACAATATTGCACATTTTGATTTTGGTTTAAGTCTCCCTTTTAATATATCGCCTTTTTGTTTAACAATGTTCATCAATATTGAATATGTAATTCTATTATCCTTATCAAAAAATATAGCCTCTCTGTGTTGTGATATTTGATTTATTAGAAAATTCCACACAAATATAACCACCTTTATTCAAATAAATAAGAACTCTTTACCAAATCAACAATATCCTCAACAGTACTTAGTTGAATAGGATCCAACTTGGAATCATCAAATTGTATGCTAAACTTGTCCTCTAGTGCTACAATAAGTTCAACCATTTTTAGTGAATCAATGCCTAGATTTGAAAGCTTTTCCGAGAATGTGACATCATCTTTTATTACTGCAAATTCACAAATAACATTTACTGTTTTCTTCGCTATCTCTTCCATAATAATCTCCTTCAAATTGTATTTTAATTTTTCGATTATTTCATTATCTTTCTTATAAATTTCGTGAAAGAATTCATCAACTTTTAATAAATCAATTTTTTTTCTTAATCGCATATATTCTAGCGATGTATAAATTTTATCTATATTACTTATGTAGTCATTCATAAAATTAGCATTAATATAATTGTCGCAGAAAGCTTTCATTCTTTTTCGAGAAATTCGCAAAATTCCAAAAATATCTCTTGCTGCATTAAAATCAATATGTTCATTATCTAAATAATCAAAACGATTTTTCTGGCTTATAAATAAGCTTTTATAAAAAACTTCTAAAAAATCTTGTTGCTGCACATTAGAAAAACAATCAATATATGAAAAACCTATTACTTCATTATTATAGATTTTTCTTACATCCCTAATATTTATAATTCCATTATCTCTCGGAGAGTCATTTAAGTAGTAGAAATTTGAATCATCCTTTTTACTTAATAATATGTAATGATCATTTCTCCACAAATTAGTTTTATATTTTTGTTCAATATATTCGGGGTTAACTGCAATACAAATAAAGTTATATTCATCAACCATTAAGAAGAAATCACTGATATTTTGATGTTTAAATTTAATAATTGAGTAATTTTCGGCGATTGTTTGTAATCTGGGAATTTTATAAAAATACGCATATTCAGCTTTATTGATACAGAATTCTTCAATAATTTCTTCAAAGCTTAAATAACTTTGAAGAAATATTAAACTGTATTTTTCTGTATGCTTTTTTAAGGCATATAAAAAATAATTCTCTATACACGACAGCCCTAAAATATTTTCAAGATCACTTCTATTTAACTCATAATTAATCATTAATGATTTCCTTTAATTTTTCTAATCTATTATTACAAAAAAACCAGTCCTCAAAGTCTATACTATACTCAAATATCTTATCTTTAGTTGGCCAAATAATTTGCTTCATAAAATCAGTGTTTTGGGGCTTTATAGCTATGAGTAAGTTTTCAAACTGTGTAACGGCTCTTAATCCAGGAAATATTATGGAAGAGTTAGTAAGAGTATAATAACATTCCTTTTCAACATTAAAAAGCTTAATCTTTTTTATTAGAGTTTTGTAAAAGCTTTCTCCAGCAAATTTCTTTAAAAATACATTTATATCAATAAACTTATAAAGTGTTAAATCACGTTTGGAAACTACCCAATTATATGTAGTTGCTTCTTTATATAAATGACAACATAAATGAATTAAAAAATCAACATCATTTAAAGTTTTAAAAATGTAACCTTCAAATTCAATATCAATTGTATTGTCTAATAATTCTTTTACAATAGTTTTGTTAGCAGATGGTTTAAAGTCGACAGAAAAATTAATATCGACTTCTAAAGGTGCTTCATCTAAAATTTTAATAAAAGGTATGGTTTCTCCATAATTCATTCTTGATTGAATTATTTTTTCACGTGTTGCAGGTACAATCCCATTAATTTTATTGTAACTTCCTTGAATAAACCCATTTTCAACAAGTAGCTTTTGACATTTCATTATATCTGTGTAATTTATTAAAATATCAATATCATTAGATGTTCTTAAACCCTCTTCGTAAATTTGAGTGGTTAAATAAGCACCTTTAAGTAACGCATATGAAAAATCGCATCCATGTAATATAGAAGAAATGTATTTAATATTTGATTTAAATTTTCTGGTTTTAATTATGTTTGTATTGTAAATTGTATATAAATTATTTGAAAACTCATCTGATAGACTATCAATCACATTATTTTTAATTAAGTGTGATAATACATTTCCACAAACTCTATTAATTAATGTATATCCTAGTAATGATTCTTGTGAACTTAAAATTGTATCTATATCATCAACACCAAAATCTCCGTTTATTAAATTAAAAATATTGATCTTTTTCATTTAAATCAACTCCTTTTAGCCTTATTTAATTATTTGTTATATTTATTCTTGATAACAATAAATAACCTTAAACCAAGATTCTATTTAGTACTTCTTTCTGGGTATAACTAGGGCTTGTTTATAAAAACGGAATAATTGTGTTATTTACTAAAACAGTAATCGAGGCCAAATACACAAAGGCTAAAAACGAGGAGTCCAGTTTGTCGTAGCGCGTTGCTACACTTCAGAACCATTTAAGTTTTTGAAAGGAACATTCAACAAGATGGCGTTCTTTGTAAACAACCAGTCGCAACGCCATGGATTTACCGTGTTACTTTTTGGCAGGATTGTATATTCGCCGTCCTGACGCTGGATGAAATCCAGTATTTCATTTATCCAATAAGCTTTGTCGCCCAATACGTTGCTTTTCGATATATCCACATGAGACAGAACATCTACAGTCACCGTGGAATCATTGACGTTTCCGACCGACAATTGAAAGTAGCTTGGATTGCTCAGCCCATCAACGAATGTGTGAATTTTGATGTTCAATCCACCATGTAAACGCCCTACGGCTTTTGGTTTATTCCCTTTTTACCGCCATTGGCACTTTGATGCACCTTGACGGAGGTGGAATCTATGCTGAGGTTCTCCATATCAGCGTCGGCCGACAAAGCACGGAATATCTGTTCTAAAACACCTTCGTCACGCCATTTGCGGAATCGAGTAT
>Ga0209125_1002581_pt1 | contig 13722 bp, 9 predicted proteins | sample BarGraIncub1131A_FD_184503 | JGI IMG/M metagenome (GOLD analysis project Ga0209125, IMG submission 184503) | Arctic peat soil microbial communities from Barrow, Alaska - Barrow Graham LP Incubations 11-31A (SPAdes) (version 2) | ecosystem: Environmental > Terrestrial > Soil > Wetlands > Peat... | reverse complement strand
ACGCATCTTTATACTTTGCGGCAACTGTTTTGATATGAGGATGTTTTACTAGAATAGATTTCACTTTTTCGGGTATTTCACTTAGTTCCTGAATTAAACTCAGGTAGACTTCAGAAGATATTTTCCCCCGTTCTTTGGCCAGTTTGAGTGCCAGCAGTGTCATTATAGTTACCTGGGCAGTAAAAGCTTTCGTTGATGCAACTCCGATTTCTACGCCTGCATGTGTGTAGACTCCTCCATCTGTTTCACGAGCGATACTCGATCCCACTACATTGCAGATTCCCAGGATGGTCGCACCATTCTCTTTCGCCATTCGGAGCGCTGCTAATGTGTCAGCAGTTTCACCGCTTTGGCTGATTGCAATAACGACATCTTCGTTAGTAAGCACCGGATTCCGGTACCTGAACTCCGAAGCGTATTCAACTTCAACCGGAATACGTGCATACTCCTCGATCAGGTATTCACCGACAAGCGCAGCATGCCATGAAGTTCCACAACCAATAATTATTATTCGGCGAGCTTTCAATAATTTAGGAAAGACGTCCATCAATCCTCCTAAAACGATTTCGGTATGGTCGGGTGAAATTCGGCCACGGAATGTATCTTCGATGGTTTTTGGTTGCTCAAATATCTCTTTTAACATAAAGTGATCAAAATCGCCTTTTTCCAAATCGCCGATCGTCATATCGACTTTTGTAATCTTGAATGCCACCGGAATATTTTCGACTGTTTTCAGCGTCAGGCTGTCTTTAGTGATGATGGCAACATCGTGATCATTTAAATAGATAACACTGTTTGTGTAATTAATAATAGGTGTGGCATCTGATGCAATAAAATACTCACCATTGCCAATACCGATCACTAAAGGACTTCCTTTGCGGGCAACAATGATTTGGTTCTTCTCGTTTTTACAGATTACGGCAATTCCATAAGCTCCCACAACTTTCGAAAGGGCAAGACGAACAGCAATTTCAGCGCTTACTTCTTCCCCTTTTTGATAAAAATATTCAATCAGATTGACCAGGACTTCGGTATCAGTTTCTGATTGAAAAGTAATTCCATTCTTCTTCAGATCGGCTTTTAACTTGGCATAGTTTTCAATAATTCCATTATGAACCATTACAAAATTACCATTCATTGAAGTGTGCGGATGTGCATTCTGATCATTGGGTTCACCATGAGTAGCCCAACGTGTATGTCCGATTCCGATGCATCCGGAGATATCCTTGTCTGCAATATGTCGTTCAAGATCAGCTACTCTTCCTTTGCACTTATGCACAGTCAGTGAGCCATTATAAATAGCTACGCCTGCTGAGTCGTAACCACGGTATTCAAGCCGCTGAAGACCTTGAATTAATATGGGATAGGCATTTTTATCCCCGATATATCCTACAATTCCACACATATTATTTAATTTTTGATTGTTTCTAATATTAACAGTTTTTCCATTTTTAAAATTACCTCTTTCCCAAGCGCCTCTTTTTTGGCCATGTGATCTCTGATTGAGCTAACCTCTGCATGCGTCTCAAATTCTCCCCTGACATTATCGAAATCGAGTTGTTGAACTGTTCTGTCTCCATCGACACCGAAACCAGTCTGTTTGATAAGCGAAAACTCTTTTCTTGCATCATCATAAAGCATGTGATCAATATCGAGAACAGCTTTCATCCATTTCTGTGTGATTGCCATAACATCTTTCGGGGTGAAATCTTTCACCGACGTTCCATAAAACTCCTGAATAACATCAGCAGCCCATGACCACTCGTAAGTATAGTAGTTTTCGTGAATCGATCTGATAGATGCATTGATCTCCTCAAGGGAATGGATTCCGCCGTTTTCGATAGCATCGAGTAAATGATTGATCGCTTCGGATGGACAAATCATCCCTGTAAGATCGAGCCATCTGCAACCGCTACCTAGCGGTGTGTCTTTTCGCAAGGCATCGTGGACATCTTCGATCGTATTAATTTGTTTCCGCTGAAGTCTTGTTATCATTGAGTTGCCAAGGAATTTCCAAATGGCTTTTTCGTAGAGGGCAATTCCTCTGATCAGACCGCTGTTTTTTATGATCATGCCATGGTAGGAATAGAAAGGTGCCGTTTCACCCGAGGCATTCAACAATTCAAGTAGTATTGCTCTTCCTTTGATCATTTTCTGAATCGTGTAGGGACTCAGTAAATTAAAATTGATTAAATCCAGCAAATTTGGATCTTTGCGCCGGTCACGTTTGGGCCATTTCTGCGAGTCACGAATCGTACCAATACTTTGAAGATTGATACCGGGTACAAGGCGACTTTCATCTTTCTCTTCGATCAGATAGGAGAAGGGGAAATCGGTTGTATCCGAATGGCGATAATGACGTCCCATAACAAGTGAAAATGCGCCAATTCTGGAAGGCCATAAAATATATGAATCGCTCGTTGTTTTTGCACCCCGTTCAACAACGCCCTGATGGATAGGCCCCAGCTTATAGAGATGATTACTCTGATTCGATCCGCTACCTGCATTCATAAAGGAGAAAAGCCCGGAGATCAAAAGTGTTGATTTGTGATGTGAAACAGTATAAGGTCCTGCAAAAATTGAACAGGCTTCTCCGTGTAAACCCTGACAATTTGCGAAAAATACCGATTCAACGGCGGAATAGTGTTTGTCTAGGATGCATCCTTGCCCGACAAAACAGTTTGAAACCAGCGTGGAATCGGTTATTCGTGTACCTGAGCAAACAATGAAATTTTCGAGAATCACCCCCTGTCCCAACTCCACAGGATCAGCTGCCGAACTATTGATAGTGCCGTTTACAAGTTTTGAAACCCCTTCAAGAGTGGCGTACGGACCTATTTTGACATTACGCATGATACCGCAATTGATTATTTGTGCTCCAGTACTTACTTCACCGACAGAGTCGGAGATGTATTCGACATAATTGGCAACAAGTTTTTCGATAACCTCAATGGCTTTTGTACGGTGGCGATACATTGCCAGAATATAGGCAACATGGCTGGAAAGGTGATCGTAAATAGGAATTTCGCGTCCGCCTAATTCATTGATTACTTTGATGCGTATTCCGTTCCCGAATGAACTTTTATTTTCGACTGCAAGTTGATTAAGATTGTGAATTACGACTCTTTCACCAATTTTATAATTTGCAATATAACTTTTTACACTGCTAATCAGTGCGTTATTCTCAATGGTGCAATTATGGATTTGTGCATTGACGATGCCGGTTTTCATTCGCACACCACCAAAAAGGGTGATCTCTTCGTCGAAACGTCCAAGTCGGTTAAAGCCGGAAAATTTGGTGTTCCGAATATTGTCGGGCAAGAAGTCTCCGACAACTTCGATCAGATTCCAGTCCTCGCAGAAGCAACCCTGCATGATTAACTGTCCAATCTCTTCATTTTTTAGTTTTCGGTATTTAAGAAGTCCCATAGCGATAATATTTTTTTAATATCTACGCAAAGGAAGCCTAAAAGGATTCATTAAAATAAAAAAAAAGGCAATATCAACCTAACATTATTTTAACAAACCTTAAATTAATATATATACAGCTGTAATATAGATAAATATAACCTATCAAAATTATACGTCAATTTTAAAGTACCCTTACTTTAAATATCCTGAAGAAATGAAAAAAGATTATTTGAACGGCTTAAGTCAAGTTTTTTTCGTAGTCTGATTCTGCCAATCTCCGCACTTTCAGGTGTGATGTTGATCAATCCTGCAATGTCTTTAGTTGATAGACCCAGGTGAATGTAAGCACAAAGTCTTTGATCTTTTTGGGTTAACATCGGATATTTTCCCTGGAGGCGTGTGAAAAATCCCTGGTGAACTTTTTCGAAATGAAATTTAAAATCTTCCCAGTTAAATACTTGTCTGCGTTGATGTTCGTCAATCTTAAGTAACATATCTGTCACTTTTTTCTGGGTTGGCGCAGGGAGTGTATTGCGTATAACAGATAAATTTTTGCGGAGGTAGAGTACCATTTCATTTTTTTGAGCAATTTCAATCAGCGAAGAAACCAGTTCGCGGTCCTTACCTGCAATTTCGTCCATGTATTTTTGGTTAGATTTTATTTCCCAAACACGGTTATCCGACATTTCCCTTATTTGACCGAGTGCAGATTTAAGCCTTGTAATATCACGAATCGATCCGCGCTGGCCTAGATAACTCCCCATTCTGTCAAAAATGGCTTTACTATTTAGTTCGCACCAGCGCAATTGTTTTGTTCGTGTAAGTAACCTGAATTCGATTGACTGGCCAATTTGCATGAAGCTGATTGAGTCGTGTAAATATTGTCTGAAGCGGGTCTCATCATCCGGATAAATTATTTTATAAAACAGCATTGGATCATTAAAAAATTCATTGACAGTGTAACCTGTTAAATCATTGCAGGATGGTGAAATCCATTTGAGATCACCTTTGGGATTGATCCATAATTCCCAATCCTGGGCATAATCTGAGATAAGCTGATATTTCTCTTTTTCTTCCCTGATGGTTTTGTTTTCAGTTTCCAAAAAAAAGTTTTTTTCGCGCAGTTCCGATAGCTGTTTCTCAAGTTCCTGAATCCGATCGTCGGCCGAAGAGGTGATATCGTTGTTCATATTGATGGTTTTTTCAGTCTATTATCTGCCAGCTTATATGTAAATATCTCTTCCGTAAAATGTTATGAGAGATTTTGGCTTATCATTTATTGAGTTTGAAAGTACAAAAAAAAGGAGCGCTTAACACTCCTTTTGAATTTTTTCAGCATTTGGACTAAACAATGTCAGGCACAATATAAGGCGAACGGTAATTCCGGCTTAACATCCTGTCGGCTTCAGGGTCATTTACAAATGACTCAGATTCCGGATTGAAGGTCAATACCCTGCCAGTCCGGTAGGCAATATTACCAAGATGAGCTAAAGCGGAGGAAAGATGAGCGCTTTCAACCGGTGCATTTATCATGGTAGAATCATGGGCCCTTACTGCATCGATAAAATTCTTAAAGTGATCACCACCTTCTTTACGCGTTTTTCCAGGTGTTTTATCATCCCCAAGATAGGTTTCGTAAGTATCGTAACCTTTAATTACCATATAGCCTTTATCTCCATAGAATATATTTCCAACAGATGAACCATCTTCAGCATTGGTATACCATGGGCGCACCTCAAACTGAATTATCTTTTTCTCATCAGGATAATGGTAAACAGATGATAAAAGTTCAGGAGTCTCTTTGCAGTCATCCCAAAGGAACTTTCCACCCATTGCAGTTATTTTTGTTGGTAGTCCAACATTTAAGCCCCACATACAGAGGTCGGTTTCGTGTATTCCCTGGTTACCAACATCTCCATTGCCATAATCCCAATGCCAGTGCCAATTGTAATGAACGATATTTTTGGAGAATGGACGTTTGGGGGCAGGACCCGTCCAAAGATCATAATCTAAACCGGCAGGAACAGGCTCGAATGGTTTGTTGCCGATGTCTGGCCTTTTTCTGAAAACCAGTCCACGGGCCATGTAAACGTTTCCAATATAGCCATCACGTAACAGTTGAATTGCCTCGCGGATTGCTACCGAACTACGCAATTGAACGCCATGCTGAACAATCCGATCGTATTTATGGGCCGCTTCAACCATTTTGCGTCCTTCCCAAATGTTATGAGATCCTGGTTTTTCAACATACACATCCTTACCTGCCTGACATGCCCAAATGGTTGCCAAGGTGTGCCAGTGGTTTGGTGTTGCAACTGTTACGACATGTATGTCTTTATTATCAAATGCTTTGCGCATATCCTGCACAATATTCACTTTCTGTCCGTACTTCTTTTCAAACTCCTTTGCGCGCTCACCGGCTACATTAAGGTCGGGATCAACAAACGTGGTGATTTGAACATTCTTTTGTGCCATTAATCCTTCGATGTGGCTTTTCCCACGTCCATTTAGTCCAAGTACTGCTGCATTAATCCGATCGTTTGCTCCAAAAGCATGCGCTGGAATAATGCTTGGAATAGTCAGTAGGGCAGTTGCTGCCGCTGACTTTTTAATAAAACTTCTGCGTGACTCCTGATTTTTTTCTTCCATAATAAGACGATTTAGAATTATTGAAAATTGATTTCAAATTTGGTTATTACTTGTTTCTTATTATTTAGGCTAATAAGGTGCAAAGTAGATAATATTCCGAAATAATTTGCAGACCTTGATCAATAAAATTTAATGATTAAATTTGTGACTAATATGCATTTTAAAAATTTATTTCATCATTATGAAAGTACTAACTTTTGCTTTGTTTCTGGTTTTCGCATTTATTTCGTGTAATCAGAAGAATACAAAACAGGCAATTAAACCTGAGGCATTCCATAAATTGGTTGACGGAAAACAGGTTGACCTTTATACGATTAAGAATAAGAACGGTTTGCAAATGGCTGTTACCAACTATGGCGGACGTATAGTGTCGTTGATGGTGCCTGATAAAAGCGGCAAAATGGAAGATGTAGTTTTGGGTTATGACAGCATTGATGGTTATCTCAACGCTGCGGAGCAGTATTTTGGAGCCTCAATTGGACGATACGGTAATCGTATTGCCAAAGGCACATTTACATTAGATAGCGTCAAATACAATCTTGCAGTCAATAATACCCCTAATAGTTTGCACGGCGGTGTCAAAGGATTCTCAGCCAAAGTTTGGACAGCTGTTCAAAAGGGTCCGAATGAGCTGGAGCTTTCGTTGGTATCCCCCGATATGGAGGAAGGTTATCCCGGCGAATTAAAAGTGAAAGTGAATTATAAGCTTACGGATGCCAATGAGGTTGCGATTACTTATCGTGCCGAAACAAACAAACCAACCGTTCTCAACCTTACAAATCACTCCTATTTTAACCTTCACGGAGCTGGTAATGGCGATATTCTCGATCATGAGGTATTCCTTAATGCCGACAAATATACGCCTATTGATTCTGCGCTTATTCCTACCGGAAAGATTGAGTCTGTAATTGGTACTCCTTTTGATTTTACAACACCGACAACTGTTGGTTCAAGAATCAACGAGAAAAATGAGCAACTGACTTTTGGTTTAGGATACGATCATAATTTTGTATTGAATAAAACCGATGCAAAAGTGGTTTCACTTGCTGCATCAGTTTACGACCCTCAAAGCGGACGCTTTATGGAAGTATTCACAAACGAACCCGGGGTTCAATTTTATACCGGCAATTTTTTGAAAGGCAAAGAGATTGGAAAACAGGCAAAACCATATAATTTCAGATCAGCCCTGTGCCTCGAAACGCAGCATTTTCCTAATTCACCCAATCAACCTGAATTTCCATCAGTTGTTTTACGACCTGGCGAAGTTTATAATTCGGTGTGTATCTATAAGTTCTCTGTGAAGTAGTAGATTGTTGGGAATATCTCATTCCCTTCATCGTTTTCATATATTCATTAAAGCTGTAACAATTTGCATTTTGGATTATTGTGGCTTTATTTTTATGCTCATCCGATACTGATATGTTTTTGAATAAAGCAAACAGACCTTTCATTGTAATTGGCCAATTTATTAAAGAAAGGAGCCTTCCTTTTTTTCGTGAGAACAGCAAAATGCTGGCTCAGGCAATTTTCACGATCTTTTCGATTGGTCTGGGAATTTGGTTTATTAATCACGAACATACTGAACTGACAGAAGTAAAACGCGTGCTTTTAGATGCCGACTGGAAGTTTGTAGTTGCAGGAATAATGTTAACGGTGGTGTATATTCTTTTGCAAGGATTAATGTATGTCGCATCATTTGCATCCATCAGGCACCGTATTCCGCTAATAACTGCCATCGTATTATTTCTGAAGCGAAATCTGATCAGTATTTTCTTACCGGCAGGAGGCATATCATCGCTGGCTTTTTTTACGGGTGAGATAGAAAAAAGGGGAATTACAAAGTCGCAGATCCATTTTGCTTCTGCAGTTTATGGATTTGTGGGAATATTATCGGTGATCGTTGTAGCTGTTCCAATTTTTATTTATTCCTTGTTAGTAGGTGGAATTGGAGCGGGGGAGTGGGTTGCTTTTTTTTCAATGTTAGTGCTCATCATTGCAATATATTTGATCTACAGATCGATCGTCAATAAGGGGGGCTTTTATCGTTGGCTTGTCAAAACATTCTCATTTTTTGAAGTCTTTTCAATCGATATCCAAAATAACAGGATCAGTAAAAAACAATTTTTTATAACACTGTTTTATTCCGCTCTTATTGAGTTTGTCGGAATTGCACATCTCTATGTTGCAATGATAGCATTGGGGTACACCCCATCGTTTTTTGCAGCATTTTTGGGATATATAATTTCAGTTATTTTCCTGATTGTATCTCCGTTTTTAAGGGGTCTTGGTGCCATCGAAGTTTCGATGGTATTTATTTTGGTTCGTTTAGGCTATGCAAATGTGGAAGCGGTTGCAATAACATTTCTTTACAGATTTTTCGAATTCTGGCTTCCGCTGATTGCCGGTATGTTTAGTTTTTTGTTAAAAATCAACAAGTTATTGATGCGAATTATACCAGCATTAATGTTGTTTTCGCTTGGTCTGATTGATATTATATCTGTTCTTACACCTGCAATTCCTGTCAGGGTTCGATGGCTTAGAAATTTTTTGCCAATAGATGCCATGATCGACTCAAATTATTTTGTGTTGGTTTTAGGACTCTTTTTATTGGTTACTGCTTCATTTATGCTCAAAGGGTTGAAAATTGCATGGTGGTTTGCCTTTGTTCTTTCATTTGTTTCAATGATTGCGAATCTTACTAAAGCTGCTGATTATGAAGAGGCTATCGCTGCACTTCTTGTAATGGTCGTCCTGATTTTCACAAAGAAAGATTACTATGTGAAAAATAATCCACGTTTACGTTCTGTTGGAATCCAAACTGCAATTTTGAGTATGCTTGCAGTATTGGTCTACAGTGTGATAGGGTTTTATTACCTTGATAAAAAGCATTTTAATATTGATTTCAGCTTCATTCAATCCATCCAATACGCTGTAGAAAACTACTTTCTGATTGGAAGCAGCGATTTGATGCCTGTGGATAATTTTGCCCGGAAGTTTATTTTGTCAATCCAGATAAGCGGGTTTTTAACTTTTGGTTTTTTAATATATACCCTTATTCGCCCTTATTTCTTAAAGAGCTTTCCTTCTGCAACAGAGTTGGAACGTCCCCGGAAATTGGTGAGTCAATATGGTAAATCGGGTCTCGACTATTTTAAGACTTATCAGGACAAGATGATTTTTGAACCGGAAGGATTGAATGCATTCATTTCGTACCGGCCTGCTGGAAACTTTGCAGTTGTTCTTGAAAATCCAGTAGCTGAAAATGTCGAACATATGGAACAAAGTATTGTTCAGTTCGACCGATTTTGCTTTGATGTAGGTTTAAAGAGTATCTACTATCGGGTTTCGGAAAGTGATCTTGAAAGCTATAAACGATTGAAAAAGAAGGTAATGTTTTTAGGCCAGGAGGGTTTGGTTGATTTGAAAACATTTTCGCTTGAAGGTGGCTCAAAGAAATCGATTCGTAATGCATTGTCCAAAGTGAAGGATCGGGGTTATAAAACTAGTATTCATACTGCCCCTATTAAGGATGGGTTACTTCAGAAAATTAAAGCCGTATCTGACGAGTGGCTTGAGGAAACTGGCAGAAGCGAGATCATTTTTTCACAGGGGATGTTTGTGTGGGAAGATTTGAAACAGCAAACACTTATTATCGTCGAAAATTCGGAAGAAAAGGTTGTCGCTTTTTTAAATGTAATTCCCGATTATGCACCTGGAGAAGGAACTTACGATCTGATCCGCAAAACTACCGATGCCCCAAACGGGGTAATGGATTTCCTAATCGTAGAATTGTTTCTTTATTTGAAAGCAGAAGATTATTCATTTGCAAATATGGGATTTGCACCAATGTCAGGTATTGACGATCCCCATACTTTCAAAGAAAAGTCTATGAAGTTTGCTTACGAAAAAATCAAAGGTTTTTCGCAATATAAAGGATTACGGGAATACAAGGAGAAGTTTGTAACAGTTTGGATTAATAAGTACCTGGTCTACGATCACGATTACGATCTCCTGCAAATCCCGGGAGCGTTGATGAAGGTAATCAAACCATAATAGATTTGTAGAGACGCGTTTTATCGCGTCTGGAACTATTTCATGATAAACGTGATACTTTTTGTCTGATTTAATTCAATAAGAGATGCGATTTATCGCGCCTTTACGAACCAAATAAAAGAATCAAAACACCTGTTAGTATACCTAACAGGAGCCACCCTTTTCGTCGAATGTTCTTTTCGTGAAACAGGATACCTCCAAGGGCAAATGAAATAATCACTCCACTTCTGCGAAGTGCGGATATTACTGAGATTAAGGATCCGTCCATTGAGATCGCATAAAAGTATAGGAAATCTGCAATCACGAGAAATAGTCCGATCATAGGAATTGACCACCGCCATTGGAAAGGGGTATTTTCCATGCGTTTAGGATACCAGAGGAATAGTATAACCGGCAATAGTAGTCCAACCTGATAGATGGAGGACCATGCCTGCACAGCCATTCGGTCGAAATTACGGATCAAAAATTTATCGTATAAGCCACTGGCAGATCCCAGTAAAGTACCTGCAATTAAAAATAGAATCCATTTGTTTGTGGCAAAGTGAATCCCTTCCAATTTGCCTGCAAATGAGAAAAAGTAGAAGAATAACAGGGTAACGGCAATTCCAATCCATTGAATAATTGAAAGATGTTCCGAGAAAATTACAATTGCACCAAATAGAATCCAAATTGGGCCTGTAGCCCGGATTGGAGAGACGATGGTCAATGGGAGGTGTTTAATCGCAAAAAATGCGAATATCCATGAACTCGTAACGATCACTGCTTTCAGAAAGAAATATGCGTGCTGTGTAATAGGTACGGTGGGAATAAAGAAAATGCCATTATTTAATAAGTCAGGATAGAAATTTGAGACTAAGATAAATGGAAGGAATATAACTGCTGATGTGAGTGTTGAGAAAAAGAGTACTGGCAGAACCGCATTACTGTTGAGTGAAAGCTTTTTAAAAACATCATAAGTTCCAAGAAATACAGCCGAAGCAACGGCAAACAGTGCCCACATACTTTTTAAATTGAATTGGCAAAGTTAGGCATGTATGCGAATGAATCAGTTTTTTGAAAGTAATGAGAGTGGAAAATTAATAATATCTTGTTAATTGGCAGCAGGCAATGAATAAACAGTTTTTGAAAGCTTATTTGGTTTTTAGCAAACTCTCTTTTAATTTCTGTCTTCCCCTCTATTTTCTGCGGAAAACATCCGTCCACGATCTGGCTTTTTTCGAAAGCTGATTCAACCCCTCCTCAATAAGGCTTTTTTCGAAATCGTTGGTAAACATCAATTCAGGATTTTCCTCATTTTCATTCGGATAAATAAGAATGAAATCATGGTTTTCGAAATTTTTGGCCATCAGACGCGGAATGCCTTCCTGATTAAGCTTATACGAAACGCCTCCATTACGCGGAAGTGCAATAATAACCAAATCGGTTAGCTTTATAAATGCTGAAATTTCAAGAAATTCGTTCCAGTCGGTAAATTCAATATGTTTTGTATGAACCTTAATATTATTAAGTTGAATATATTCATTTACATGTCTGAAGGTTTGCGGAGAAGATAGAAAATCGCATGAAACCTTTAGTGAATCTGCAAGCCGGAAAACACGACTCAACCAAAGATGGAAACCATATTCACGGTCGGCATACCTGGGGCATATAACCACAATTTTCTTTCGCTGATGAAGGTGAGGTGAAATACTGCAAACCCAGACCGCCTGATTGGTATTATCCACTATATACTTGATGATATTCCCGAAAAGTAAGTCTGTAAAATGGTGCTTCAATGCAAAACCTAAAATAATTTCGGTTGCAAATATTTCAGTTGCTACACGTTTAATCCCACTGGGTACGTTTTGGCTGATCGTGGTGATGATTTCTACCTCCTGATCAACAGCAGCCGCATGAATAATTGCCTTTTCGAGCGTCTTTTTGGCCTCGAGCAATTTTTGTTGAGCCGCCTGATCATCAGTAACAACTGACAAACTTACAATCGGAAAGTGGTTCCTCGGATTTTTAATCGCCATTGCCAGGTCAAGTAGGCGCTCCATATTATTAGGATTGTAAATCGGAATAAGAATCTTTTGATCCCTTAATGTTGGAAGTTGCGGAGCAATGAGCTTATCCATTATTAAAACCTGCTTGGCCGATTGCTCAGTAACAAATGATGCAACAAGACATGTAACTAAAATTAATATGATGGTTCCATTCAAAATATTTTCATCGACAATTCCAATCCGATATCCCACCATGATGACCGCAATAGTTGAAGCTGCGTGGGCACTGCTCAATCCGAAAAGAAGGTTTCGATAAGCTTTGGGAAAATGATATATTGCAGCAGTAATCCATGCCGCTGCATATTTGCCAATAATTGCTACTACGGTTAATGTAGCCGCAATAAATATGGCGTGTAAACCTTCAAAAAGAACACTGACGTCAATCAACATCCCAACGCTGATAAGAAAAAACGGGATAAACAATGAATTGCCTACAAACTCTAACCTGTTCATTAGTGACGAGGTGTGAGGAACAAGCTTGTTTAGTGCGATTCCGGCAGCAAAAGCACCTATAATTGGTTCAAGACCTGCTAATTCAGATAAAAAAGCAGCGAAAAAAACCATCGCAAGAACAAAAATGAAATGAGAATTTCTCTCACCTTCGAAATTTCTGAAAAACCAGGTTGCCAGCTTGGGAATCAACCAAAAAACGATGGATAGGAATATCAAAACGGATATTGAAAATCTTATCCAAAAATTCAGCGAAAGTTCACCACTAACTGCACCACTGATAATTGCCAGGATTATTAAAACTGCAGTGTCGGTCAGCATCGTTCCACCGACGGATACTCCTACTGCTTCATTTCTCGAAATGCCAAGGCGGCTCACGATCGGATAAGTAACCAGCGTATTGGTGGCAAACATGCTCGAAACCAAAAAACTTGTTCCAAAACTGAGATCAAGCAGATATCGACAAACAGGGTATCCAATGGCAAATGGAATAATAAAAGTGAAAAACCCGAATACGATGCTTTTGTGTTTATAAGATGCAAATCCTTTCATATCAAGTTCAAGACCCGCGAGAAACATGATATATAGAAGCCCAATTGTCGAAAAGAGGTCAATTGCCGAATTTTTGGCAATCATATTTAATCCATAAGGCCCAATAATTATACCTGCAAGTATCAATCCGATAATTCCGGGAACTTTAATTCTTCGGAAGATCAGGGGTGCCAAAAGAATAATAAACAAAATTACTGCAAAAACCAGCACCGAACTTTGAAATGGCGTCTGGAATATATGTTGCAAATTTTCAAGTACTTTATTCATCTTTAAAACAAATATTTTAAAGTTTGGAAGAACAAAACAGATCCATTTCCAGACTATTTACCCGGTTCTCAAAATTATTCTTTTAGCACTACAATTTTCGTATTGAATGTTTTTTTATTTTTAATTAATGAGGTTTCACCTTTGCCTGAGCTCTGCTTCTCAATCTCCGGTCTCTGCATCCTAATATCAAGGCTATGAATCCCGATCTCTAGGCTATGAATCCCGATCTCAAGGCTATGAATCCCGATCTCAAGGCACTGCATCTCAATCTCAAGGCTCTGCATCCCGATCTCCG